>Ga0315270_10000257_pt1 | contig 30519 bp, 25 predicted proteins | sample C1_bottom_MG_FD_204932 | JGI IMG/M metagenome (GOLD analysis project Ga0315270, IMG submission 204932) | Sediment microbial communities from Yellowstone Lake, YNP, Wyoming, USA - C1_bottom | ecosystem: Environmental > Aquatic > Freshwater > Lake > Sediment | place: USA: Wyoming | collected...
TCTCCTCGACGATGAGCGGGGTGTCGCCCACGTCGGTGATGAGGACCCAGCGCATCATCTGGCGGATGATCACCTCGATGTGCTTGTCGTTGATGACCACGCCCTGGGCCCGGTAGACCTCCTGGACTTCGTTGACGAGGAAGGCCTGGAGGGCCTTGTCACCCTGGACCTTGAGCAGGTCATGGGGGCTGACGGCGCCCTCGGTGAGCTTCTCGCCGGCGCGGATCTCATCGCCGTCCTGCACCTGGATGTGCTTGCCGCGGGGGATGAGGTATTCGCCCTTCTCCCCGGTCTCGGCTTCGACGATGACCTTCTGGTTGCCGCGGACGCGGTTGCCATAGCGGGCGATGCCCGTCACTTCGCTGATGATGGCGGGTTCCTTGGGCTTGCGGCCTTCGAACAGCTCTGTCACGCGCGGCAGGCCGCCCGTGATGTCGCTGGTCTTGGCCTGCTGGCGGCTGGTCTTGGCGATGACGTCGCCGGGCAGCAGTTCCTGGCCCTCTTCCACTTCGATGTAGGCGCCGGTGGGGATGTTGTAGCGCTTGAGCACCTTGTGGTTGTCCCCCTTGACGTTGATATGGGGGTGGATCTTGTCGTCGGTGGGATCGATGACCTTCTTGCGGAAGTTGCCAGAGATCGGATCCTTTTCTTCCTGGTAGGAAGCGTTGAGCTCGAATTCCTTGAAGTCGGCGAGGCCGCCCACTTCGGTGAGCAGCACGTCGTTGTAGGGATCCCACTCGGCGAGTACCGTGCGGGGCTCGACGGCCTCCTTGTCCTTGACCCTCAGGATGGCGCCAGAGGTGATCTTGTAGCGCTCGCGCTCGTTGCCATCCGCGTCCGTCACGAGGAGGTAGCCGTTGCGGGTGAGGGCCACGGTCTCGCCCCTGCGGTTGACGACGGTCTTGCCCTGGAGGTTCTCGTAGCGCACGACGCCCGCGATCTGGGCCTCGTGGGTGCTCTTCTCGGAGGTCCGGCTCGCGGCGCCGCCCACGTGGAAGGTACGCATGGTGAGCTGGGTGCCGGGTTCGCCGATGGACTGGGCGGCGATGACGCCCACGGCCTCGCCCAGATCCACCAGGCGACCGGAACTGAGGTTCAGGCCGTAGCACTTGGCGCAGATGCCGCGGCGCGCCTCGCAGGTGAGGGTGGACCGGATCTTGACCTTGGCGATGCCGCTGGTCTCGATCTTGAACGCCAGTTCTTCGGTGATGAGGGTTCCCGCGGGGGCCCGGACGATGGTCGGATCGTAGGGATCCACGATGTCCTCGAGGCAGACGCGGCCCATGATGCGGTCGCGCAGGCGGGAGCGGATGGTGCCGTCGCTGTTGACGATGGCCTCCACCTCGATGCCGGCGAGGGTTTCGCAGTCATCTTCGTTGACGATGACGTCCTGGGCCACGTCCACCAGCTTGCGGGTGAGGTAGCCGGAGTCGGCGGTCTTCAGCGCGGTATCCGCGAGGCCCTTGCGAGCGCCGTGGGTCGAGATGAAGTACTGCAGCACCGAAAGGCCTTCCTTGAAGTTCGCGGTGATGGGCGTCTCGATGATGTCGCCGCTGGGCTTGGCCATGAGGCCGCGCATGCCGGCGACCTGGCGGATCTGCGTCTTGGAACCACGGGCGCCGGAATCGGCCAGGATGTAGATGGAGTTGAGGAACGTGTCGTTCTCGTTCCGCTTCTCCAGCTCCTTCATCATGTCGCTGGCCACCTGGTCGCTGGTCTTGCCCCAGACTTCCAGGATGCGGTTGTAGCGCGTGGAGGAGTCGAGGCGGCCCTCGTAGGCTTCCTTTTCGATGGCACGGACATCTTCCGTGGCCTTCTTGATGAGCTTGGTCTTGGTGTCAGGAACCACTAGGTCGTCGATGCCCACGGACACACCGGCCTTCATGGCCCACATGAACCCGGTGTCCTTCATCGCATCGAGCATGCGAATGGTGACTTCGGGGCCATTCAGCTTGTAGGCGCGGTTCACGAGGGAGAGCAGGCCCTCCTTCTTGAGCAGGCCGTTGACGAAGGGCAGCTCGGCGGGCAGGGCGCGGTTGAAGAGCACGCGGCCCACGGTGGTGGTCTTGATCTGGTTCTTCACGATCTCCGCGGGGGCCTCGAAGACTTCCTGCTCGGAGTTCTTTTTGGGGTCCTTCGCGTGCCAGGCCTCGGTGTCCACCCATTCGCCGGTATAGCGCAGCTGGATGATGGTGTGGGTCTCCACCACGCCCGCCTCGTGAGCCGACACCACGTCGTTGACGTTGGCGAAGACCATGCCTTCGCCCTTGCGGCCGACGCGCTTCTTGGTGAGGTAGTAGCCGCCGAGGACGATGTCCTGGCTGGGCACCACGTTCGGGCGCCCGTTGGCGGGGTTGAGGATGTTCTGGGTGGACATCATCAGCACCTTGGCCTCGATCTGGGCCATGGGGCTGAGGGGCACGTGCACGGCCATCTGGTCGCCGTCGAAGTCGGCGTTGAAGGCGGTGCAGACCAGGGGATGCAGGCGGATGGCCTTACCTTCGACCAGCACGGGCTGGAAGGCCTGGATGCCCAGGCGATGCAGGGTCGGGGCGCGGTTGAGCATGACCGGATGGTCCTTGATAACCTCTTCCAGCACGTCCCAGACTTCGGGGCGGCCTTCTTCGACCATTTCCTTGGCCTGGCGGATGGTGGCCGCGTAGCCCTTGTGCTCGAGCCGGTTGAAGATGAAAGGCTTGAACAGTTCGAGGGCCATCTTCTTGGGCAGGCCGCACTGGTGCAGCTTGAGGTCGGGGCCCACCACGATGACGGAGCGGCCCGAGTAGTCCACGCGCTTGCCGAGCAGGTTCTGACGGAACCGGCCCTGCTTGCCCTTGAGGGCGTCGCTGAGGGACTTGAGGGGGCGGTTGCTGACGCCGCGCAGGAGGCGGCCGCGCTTGCCGTTCTCAAACAGCGCGTCCACGGCCTCCTGCAGCATGCGCTTTTCGTTGCGCACGATGACGTCGGGGGCCTTGAGTTCCAGGAGCTTCTTGAGGCGGTTGTTGCGGTTGATGACGCGGCGGTAGAGGTCGTTCAGATCGGAGGTGGCGAAGCGACCGCCGTCGAGGGGCACCAGGGGGCGCAGCTCGGGGGGCAACACGGGCACCACGTCGAGGATCATCCACTCGGGCTTGTTGCCGGAGCGGTGGAAGGATTCGGCTACCTTGAGGCGCTTGGCGATCTTGCTGCGCTTCTGGGTGGAGGTCTCCTTCTTCATCACATCGCGGAGCTCGATGGTGAGGGCCTCGATGTCGACCTGCTTGAGCAGCTCCTTGATGGCCTCGGCGCCCATCTGGGCCTTGAAGCCTTCGCCATGGAGGCTGCGGCACTCACGGAACTTGTCCTCGTTGAGGATCTCGCCTTCCTTCAAGGGGGTACCACCGGACTCGGTGACGGCATAGGCCTCGAAGTAGAGCACGCGCTCCAGATCCTTCAGGGGGATGTCCAGCAGGTAGCCGATGCGGCTGGGGACGCCCTTGAAGAACCACACGTGGCTGACCGGGCTGGCCAGCGCGATGTGGCCCATGCGCTCGCGGCGCACGGATTTCTTCGTCACTTCGACGCCGCACTTGTCGCAGGTGACGCCCTTGAACTTCTGCCGCTTGTACTTGCCGCAGAGGCATTCCCAGTCGTTCACGGGCCCGAAGATGCGGGCACAGAAAAGGCCATCGCGCTCGGGCTTCAGGCTGCGGTAGTTGATGGTCTCGGGCTTGGTGACTTCGCCCTTGGACCAGGAGCGCATCTTGTCCGGGCTGGCCAGGGACACCCGGATGCACTCATAGGCGTTGATGTTCTGCTGCTCAGGATACATAGGAGCCTCTTGAAGAATTCACCACGGAGACACGGAGGGCACTGAGGAAAATCACGGAGAAGGACACCGAGGAATGGCTACAGGACTCGGCGCACAATGCCGTCTTTCATGATCGGGACGTTGAAGTTCAACAGCAGGCCCACACGGGTTCCAGTCAGCTTCATGTAGGTCATCAACTGGGCTTCATGGACAGGAAGGATGCCCTCCTGGCTCTTCAACTCGACGATGATCTTGCCTTCGACCAAGAGATCCAGGCGGAAGGCGGCTTCGACATGCAGGCCCTTGTAATCCAGGGGCAGCGTGACTTGCCGCTGGAAGGAAAGACCACGGATCTGCAATTCGTGGCAGAGGCAGGATTCATAGGTCGATTCAAGGAGGCCAGGGCCAAGGTGCTTGTGGACCTCGATGGCGGCCCCAAGCACTTTCTCCGTGATCTCTCCGTGAATCAGTTCTCCGTGCACTCCGTGCCTCCGTGGTGGTTCGTTCGGCTTGGGCGGGGGTCAACCTTCGATGGAGAAGGCTGCGGGCTCTTCCTCCGCCAGGCCTGGATCCAGCTCGTCGCGGGTGAGCATCTCGACATCGATGCACAGCGCGTTGAGTTCCTTCTTCACGACGTTGAAGCTCTCGGGGAGGCCGGGATCCTTGATGGTCTCGCCCTTGATGATGGCCTGGTAGATCTGCGTGCGGCCGTGCATGTCGTCGGACTTGTAGGTGAGCAATTCCTGGAGCACGTGAGCCGCGCCGTAGGCTTCGAGCGCCCAGACTTCCATCTCGCCGAAGCGCTGGCCGCCGAACTGGGCCTTGCCGCCGAGGGGCTGCTGGGTGATGAGGCTGTAGGGTCCAATGCTCCGGGCGTGGATTTTGTTATCCACAAGGTGGTGCAGCTTGAGCATATAGACACAACCCACGTTCACGGGCTGCTCGAAGGCCTCGCCGGTCATGCCGTCAAACAGCATGGTCTTGCCGGTGACATCGGGGCCCAGCTTGTTGTTCTTCTCCCAGGCCTGGACGAGGAAGCCCTTGATGTCCGCCTCGCGGGCGCCGTCGAAGACGGGCGTGGAGAAGTGGACGCCGAGGGTCTTGCCGGCCCAGCCGAGGTGGCATTCGAGCACCTGGCCGATGTTCATACGGGAAGGCACGCCGAGGGGATTCAGCACGATATCCACGGGGCGGCCATCGGGCAGGTAGGGCATGTCCTCCACAGGGAGGATGCGGCTGACCACGCCCTTGTTGCCGTGGCGGCCGGCCATCTTGTCACCGACCTGCAGCTTGCGCTTGACGGCCACATAGCACTTCACCGTCTTGAGGACGCCGGGCATGAGCTCGTCGCCCTTGAGCAGGCGCTCCATGCGCTCGTCGAGGATGTTGCGGAGAACCTTGAGCTGGCTCTCAGTCTTGTCCAGGATGTCGAGGACTTCGGTCTCGATGCGGTTCTTGCCCGCGGCCACGGAGATTTGCCGGAAGCGGTGGTAGGACACAGCTTCGAGCATGTTCTGCGTGAGTTTCTTGCCCTTGGGCAGCAGCTCCTTCTGGCCCTTCTCGTCGGTGAGGGTCTCAGACAGCTCCTTGCCCTTCAGCAGGGTGACGATCTTCTTCTTGGCCTCGGCGCGGATGATGCGCTCTTCGTCGGAAAGATCCTTCTCCCACTTGGCGATCTGGTCGCGCTCGATCTGCTGGGTGCGGAGGTCCTTCTCCTGACCCTTGCGGGTGAACACCTTGATATCCACCACGGTACCTTCGATGCCCGGGGGCACGGTCAGGCTGGCGTCCTTCACGTCGCTGGCCTTTTCGCCGAAGATGGCGCGGAGCAGCTTCTCCTCGGGGGAGAGGATGGTCTCGCCCTTGGGCGTCACTTTGCCCACCAGGATGTCGCCGTGGCGGACGGTGGCGCCGGTGCGGATGATGCCGCTGTCATCGAGGTTCTTGAGGGCCTCTTCGCGGACCTGGGGGATGTCGCGGGTGATCTCTTCGGGACCCAGCTTGGTGTCGCGGGCGTGGACCTCGAACTCCTCGATGTGGATGGTGGTGTAGAGGTCTTCCTTCACCACGCGCTCGGAGATCAGGATCGCGTCCTCGAAGTTGTAGCCGCGCCAGGGCATGTAGGCCACGACCAGGTTCCGGCCCAGGGCCAGTTCGCCATGATCGGTGCAAGGGCCGTCCGCGAGGATCTGGTCCTCGGTGACGTACTCGCCCTTCTTCACCAGCGGAGTCTGGTTGAGGCAGGTGTTCTGGTTGCTGCGGGCGAACTTCACCAGGGTATAGATGTCCACGCCGGATTCGATGCCTTCAGTCTCGGGGTCGTCCTCGACGCGCACCACGATGCGGTTGGCGTCCACGGACTCGACGATGCCCGAACGGCGGCACACGACGCAGGCGCCGGAATCCTTGGCAGCCACGTACTCCATGCCGGTGCCCACGATGGGGGCCTCGGTGCGGATGAGGGGCACGGCCTGGCGCTGCATGTTCGCGCCCATCAGGGCTCGGTTGGCGTCGTCGTTTTCGAGGAAGGGAATGAGCGAGGCGGCCACGGACACCACCTGCTTGGGGCTCACGTCCATGAGCGTCACCTTGTCGCGGGAGACGATCTTGGTCTCACCGGCGACACGGACCGTGACGTCCTCTTCCGTGATGGCGCCGTCCTTGTCCACGGGAACGTTGGCCTGGGCGATCACATGCTCGTCCTCCTCCCACGCGGAGAGGTAGAACGCGTGCATCTCGAACTTGGCAGCGCGCTTGCCGGCCTTGGCGAGCTTCTTGTTCTCGGCCTCGAGGTCCTCGAGGCGGACCACTTCCATGTAGCCGAACTTGGAGTCGCCCACGCTCGTCACTTTGGCGAAGTGGACGATGCGGCCGTTCTCCACCTTGAGGTAGGGGCTCTCGATGAAGCCGAACTCGTTGATGCGGGCGTAGCAGCTCAGGGAGCTGATGAGGCCGATGTTCGGGCCTTCGGGCGTCTCGATGGGGCAGATGCGGCCGTAGTGGGAGGTGTGCACGTCGCGCACCTCGAAGCCCGCGCGGTCGCGGCTCAGGCCACCCGGTCCGAGGGCGGAGAGGCGGCGCTTGTGCGTGATCTCCGATAGCGGATTGGTCTGGTCCATGAACTGGGAGAGCTGGCTGCTGCCGAAGAACTCCTTCATGGCCGCGATGACTGGCTTGCTGTTGATGAGGTCATGGGCCTGCAGGGGGCTGTTGGGATCCTGCGCGATGCTGAACTTCTCCTTGATGGCCCGCTGCACGCGCACGAGGCCGACGCGGAAGCCGTTCTCCAGGAGCTCACCCACGGACCGCACGCGGCGGTTGCCCAGGTGGTCGATGTCGTCCGCACGGACGGGGGCGATCTCGCCGATGTCCTGACGGGTGGTGTCGTACTTCTTCAGGCGCAGCAGGTAGTGGACGGTCTTCACGAAGTCGTCCGTGCCCAGGGTGCGGAAGTCCAGGTCCGTGTTCAGGGCCAGCTTAGCGTTGATCTTGTGGCGGCCCACCTTGCTGAGGTCGTACTTCTGGGGGTCGAAGAACATGCCGAAAAGCAGCTTCTTGCTGGATTCCAGGGTGGCGGGCTCGCCGGGCCGGATCTTCTTGAAGAGCTCCTTGGCGGCTTCTTCGCTGTCCTCGGTGTGGTCCTTGATCAGGGTCTCGGAGAAGACCTTGCCCGTCACGTCAGCCTCGGGGAAGCAGACGTCGAAAGACGGAATGTCGTTGGCCAGGAACATCTCCAGGTGGGTCTGGAGGAAGGGCTCGTTGGCCTCCATGAGCACTTCGCCGGTGCCCATGTTCACGATGTCCTGCAGCAGCACGGCGCCGTCGAGCATCTCGCGCTCCACGGGCACGTCCTTGATGCCGGCCTTCTCCATCTGCTCGAGGACGCGGCGGGTGATCTTCTTATCCTTGGCGAGGATCTCTTCCTTCGTCTTGGGATGCTTCACGGCCTCGCCGAGCTTGCGTCCCACCAGCAGGTCGCTCACCGCCACGCTCAGCTTGCCCTTCTTGAGGAAGAAAGTGGCGGGGGCGTAGAAGTGGCGGAGCATGGCCTCATTGCCACTCAGCGACTCACTGAAGAGCCCCAGGGCACGCATGAAGGTGGTGCCGAGGAACTTGCGCTTGCGGTCGATGCGGGCGTAGAGCAGGCCCTTCGAATCCAGTTCGAATTCGATCCAGGAGCCGCGGTAGGGAATGATCTGGGCGCTGTAGAGGCTCTTGTCCGGCGCGATGCTGAAGAAGACGCCGGGGCTGCGGTGCAGCTGGCTCACGATCACGCGCTCGGTGCCGTTGATGATGAAGGTGCCGCGGTCGGTCATGATCGGCAGATCGCCGAAATAGACTTCCGAATCCTGGCTCTGCTTGAAGCGGCGGTTGCCCTTGTCGTCCTTGTCGAACTGGTTGAGGCGGGCGCGGATCTTCAGAGGGGCGGCCATGGTGGAGCCGCGCTCGACGCACTCGTCCATGCCCATCTTCTGCTTCATCGAGACGGGCTCTTGGCACACGTCGCAGATGGTGGCGGCATTCTTGTTGCGGGTGCCGCACTTGGGGCAGTCCACCGTGGGATCCTTCGGGTGGTCCGATACGATGCTGTGGCCGCACTGCTTGCACTGGGTGCGGAGGTGCTCGAGGCCCAGGTATTTCTCGCACTTGCAGGCCCAGTGGCCCACGGTGTAATCGAGGAATTCGACTTCGAGCGTGGCGTCGGTGCCGTCGGGATTCTTCCCGTTGTGCACGGGGAACATCGACTCGAACACGGCCTTGAGGCCACGGGTTTCCCGCTCGCTGTGGAGCAGGTTCATCTGGAGGAACTCGTCGTAGCTGCGCTTCTGGATATCGATCAGGTTCGGAATGGGGACCAGGGACCGGATTTTCGAGAAGTTGTGGCGCTGGCGGTAGATGTTCTGCTGAACACTCATGGTTCGCTCCAGGTGAAGTTGGCGGAACCTTCTATGAACGGCACACAGCGCGATGGGGCGATGCTGCGGGCCTTGAGCAAAGACGGCGGTGCCCCCAGAGCCGCGGCCCCGGGGAAGAGATCAGGGACGACTGGCGCGGATCGCGCAGGCAAGCACACCGAAGGCCATCCCGCCACCCATCGGTGGAGAGATTGGCCCAGCAAGGTGATTGGCGCTGCGGCGGAAGGCGTTTCGCAACCAGGGGCCTTTGAAGGTGGCGGGACCGCCCGAGGGGCCGGGCGGAAGGAATAATCGTACCACATCCAGACAGAACCGCAAAGCGCAAGGTGCGGGACGCACCCTACGCTTTGCGTTAGTGCTGAAGGTGAAACTACTTGATCTCGACCTTGGCGCCGGCGGCTTCGAGCTTTTCCTTGATCTTGGCAGCCTCGTCCTTGGCCACGCCTTCCTTGACGGCCTTGGGAGCGCCGTCCACGAGGTCCTTGGCCTCCTTCAGGCCCAGACCAGCGACGATCTCGCGGACAGCCTTGATGACGTTCAGCTTGTTGGCGCCGGCCTCGGTCAGGATGACGTTGAACTCGGTCTGCTCTTCGGCAGCGGCGGCCGGGGCGCCAGCGCCAGCGGCGGGGGCGGCCATGGCGGCGGCGGAGACACCGAAACGGTCCTCGAGGGCCTTGACCAAGTTGGCCAGGTCGAGCACGGTCATGGTTTCGATTTCGGCGATGAGTTGATCGGCAGTGAGAGCCATGATGGCCTCCTAATTCGAAATGGGTTCAGGGATTCGGGGTTGAGCGACTCGTCCTACTCGCCGGCCTTTTGCTTGCGGATGCCCTCAAGGACGACCGCCAGACCGGAAATGGGATACTTCATGAGGTAGAGCAGCTTGGCGAGCAGCACGTCGCGGCTCGGCAGTTCGGCAAGGGCCTGAAGCTGCTTGGCACTGATCTGCTTGCCATCCATGATGCCGGCTTTGAAGGTCGCGGCGGGATTGTCCTTCAGGAAGCCATTGATGGCCTTGGCCAGGGCGACGACGTCGTCCTTGGTGGTGGCTATGGCGCTGGCGCCCTTGAAGTGATCACCCAGCGCGGCGAAGGTGGTGTCCTTCACGGCCAGGCGGAGCAGGGTGTTCTTGCTGACACGGTACTGGGCCTTGCTCTCACGGACGCTCTTGCGGAAGGCGGTGTCCTTCTCGACCACGAGGCCCTTGAATTCAATCACGACGGCCGAAGTGGCAGACGCGAAGGTTTCCTTGAGTTCGGCGACTTCGACGATCTTCTTGGTCTTTTCCATGGTCGGCCTCCTACTTCTCAACGCTTGCGGTGTTGAGGGTGACCGAGGGGCCCATCGTGGAGGCGATGTACATCGTCTTCACGTACTTGCCCTTGGCCGTGGCAGGCTTGGCCTTGTGCACGGCATCGATGAGCGCCTTGGCGTTCTCTTCGAGCTTCTCAACGCCGAAGGAGAGCTTGCCGACGGGCGCATGGATGATGCCGGTCTTGTCGACGCGGTACTCCACCTTGCCGGCCTTGATCTCCTTGATGGCCTTGACCACGTCGAAGGTGACGGTGCCGGTCTTGGGGTTGGGCATCAGGCCGCGGGGACCTAGCACCTTACCCAGGCGACCGACGCCCTTCATCATGTCGGGGGTCGCGACCAGGGCATCGAAGTCGAGGAATCCGCCGGCGATCTTCTCCACCAGCTCATCCCCGCCCACGATCTCGGCGCCCGCTGCTTCCGCTTCCTTGATCTTCTCGCCACCCGCGATCACGGCCACACGCATCGTCTTGCCCGTTCCGTGGGGCAGGACAATGGTGCCACGGACCATCTGGTCCGCGTGGCGGGGATCCACTCCGAGCCGCATGTGCACTTCAACCGTCTCGTCGAACTTGGCGTAAGCCGCGTCCTTCACGACGGTGAGCGCATCCTTCAGCTCGTAGGGGCGATCTTCGATCTTGGCCGCGGCAGCCCGGTACTTCTTTCCAGGTTTTGCCATATTGGCTCCATTCGAACAATCTCCCGCGATGACGGTCGCGGTGGCCGGGATCGCCGCACGGCGCGGCTCTCCGATGAAACGAGGTCCGCGTGGGTTTGGGACCCACGCGAAAAAAGGCTAATCGATGACGTCGACGCCCATGGAGCGGGCGGAGCCGGCGATGGAACGGATGGCGGCCTCGAGGCTGCCGGCGGTGAGGTCGGGCATCTTCACCTTGGCGATCTCGGCGAGCTGGGCCTTGGTGATCTTGCCGACCTTCTCCTTGTTGGGTGTGGCGCTGCCCTTGGGCAGGCCGAGCTTCTTCATGATCAGCACGGCAGCGGGAGGGGTCTTGAGAATGAAGCTGAAGCTGCGGTCGGCATAGACGGTGATGACCACGGGGAGGGTCGTGCCCTTTTCCACCGAGCCCACGGATTTCGCGTTGAACTGCTTCACGAATTCCATGATGTTGACGCCATGCTGGCCCAGCGCGGGACCGACGGGAGGAGCCGGAGTGGCCTCGCCCGCGGGCAGCTGCAGCTTGATGTAGCCGGTTACCTTCTTTGCCATGTGAATGCTCCCGCGGAGGATTCCGGCGCATGCCGGCGACGTCCGCCTTGTAGGGTGGGGATCTTTCGGATCACCCAGCCGGGTTGAAAACGTCCCGGTCCAGACGGACCGGGACGGAACAGTCTACCTGAAGGACCGGGGAAAGTCTTCGAGAAATATGGGGGAAGTCGTTGCCCGGCTGCGCCGGGCGAGGGCGCGGGGGCTCCGGGGGTGTAGCGCGTAGCGCGGTCCCCCGGACAGCGCTACCGTTTTTCGACCTGGATGAAATCCAGTTCAACTGGAGTGGATCTCCCGAAGACCGTCACCATGACCTTGATGGTGGAGCGCTCCTCGTGGATCTCCTCCACGTCCCCTTCGAAGTTGGCGAAGGGGCCGTCGATGATGCGGACCTTTTCGCCCTTCTCGAAGTGGTACTTGGGCTTGGGCTTCTCCTGGGTCTCTTCGGTGTGGTGCATGATCTGGCGGACTTCCTCGTCCGTCAGGGGCGTGGGCCGCTTCTTGTTGGCCCCCACGAAGCTCGTCACCTTGGGCGTGTTCCGCACCAGATGCCAGTCGGCGTCGGCCATCTCCACGGAGCCGCCGGGCTTGCGCTCCACCTGGATCTGCACGAGCAGGTAGCCGGGGAACGATTTGCGCTTCTTGACGACGCGTTCCTTCTTGCCGGACTTGGCGTCGACCTTCATTTCCTCGTAGGTCTCCTCGGGGATCTGGATATCCCCGAAGTTTCCGTCGCGCTCTTCCATCTTGATGCGCTGGCGGAGATGCTCCATCACCTTGGCTTCGTAGCCCGAATAGGTGTGGATGATGAACCACTTGAGTTCGCGGCCGTCCGGTGGCACTGGGGCCACCGTATCGAGGGGAGTGCTCACGAGATCGGTCATGCCTGCCTCCGCTTCAGCGAGTCTTCAGCCACAAAGCCGCGAAAGCCTTTGTGAAGACCCAGTCCACGGACCACAGGTAGACGCCGACGAACACCGAGATGATCACGACCGTCCAGGCGGAAGTCAGCACTTTCTCCTTGCTGGGCCAGTCCACCCGGTCCAGTTCTGCGAACAGATCCCTGGCCTGCTGTTTGATGGCACCAATCACGATGGACCCCGTGGAAAGGATTCGGTCTGAAAAGCCCGGCCCCGAGCGGGATCGCCGGGGCCGGAATGGCAGGGGAGACAGGCTTCGAACCCGCGACCTGCGGATTTGGAGTCCGCTGCTCTACCAACTGAGCTACTCCCCTGTGGAACCCCGCCCGGCTTTTGGTGGAGCCGAGCGGGAACCATCGGAACCGGAGACTATTTGGCCTCGCGGTGGATCTTGTAACCGCCACAGAAACGGCAGAACTTGTTGAGCTCAAGCTTACCCGTGGTGGTCTTCTTGTTCTTGGTGGTGCTGTAGTTCTTACGCTTGCACTCTTGGCACTGCAAGTGGATGATGTCGCGCATGGAGACCTCCTAGGTCGGGCGGACTGGCGTTAGGCCAGGATCTCGCCCACGTTGCCGGCGCCCACGGTGCGCCCACCCTCACGGATGGCGAACTTCAGGCCCTTGTCCATGGCGATGGGCTGGATCAGCTCGACCGTCAGCGTCACGTTGTCACCGGGCATCACCATCTCGCGGCCAGCCTCGAGTTCGATGGAGCCGGTCACGTCGGTGGTGCGGAAGTAGAACTGGGGACGGTACTTGTTGAAGAACGGGGTGTGACGGCCACCCTCTTCCTTGGTCAACACGTACACCTGGGCGTTGAACTTGGTGTGGGGGGTGATGCTGCCGGGCTTGGCGAGCACCTGGCCGCGCTCCACGTCCTTGCGCTCCACGCCGCGGAGCAGGATGCCGGCATTATCGCCAGCCTGACCCTGATCCAGGGACTTGCGGAACATCTCGACGCCGGTGACGACCTTCTTGACGGTGTCCTTGAGGCCGATGATCTCGATCTCCTCGCCCACCTTCACGATGCCCTGCTCGATACGGCCGGTGACGACGGTGCCGCGGCCGGTGATGGTGAAGACGTCCTCAACAGGCATGATGAAAGGCTTGTCGATGGCGCGGACGGGGTTGGGGATGTAAGCATCGACGGCATCCATGAGCTCAAGGATGCACTTGCAGTCGGGGTGCTCGGGGGTTTCGGCGTGGTCCAGGGCCAGACGGGCGGAACCCTTGATGATGGGAATCTCGTCGCCGGGATACTGGTAGGAGGACAGCAGGTCGCGGATTTCCATCTCGACCAGCTCGGTGAGCTCGGGGTCGGCGATGTCCACCTTGTTCATGAAGACCACGATGTAGGGCACGCCAACCTGACGGGCCAGCAGGATGTGCTCGCGGGTCTGGGGCATGGGGCCGTCCGTGGCGGCCACCACGAGGATGGCGCCATCCATCTGGGCCGCGCCGGTGATCATGTTCTTCACGTAGTCGGCGTGACCAGGGCAGTCGACGTGCGCGTAGTGGCGCTTCTCGGTCTGGTACTCGACGTGGGCGGTGTTGATCGTGATCCCGCGGGCCTTCTCTTCGGGCGCGGAGTCGATCTGGTCGTACGACTTCGTCTCGCCGCCGAACTTCTTCGCGAGGATGAAGGTGATGGCTGCGGTCAGTGTGGTTTTACCGTGGTCCACGTGGCCAATGGTGCCGATGTTGACGTGGGGCTTGGAACGGTCGAATTTCTCTTTGGCCACGGGTGCCTCCTGAAGGGTGGAAGAGAGAATGAAGGTTGAACAGTGCGAAGGTGGAGCCCACAACCGGGCTTGAACCGGTGACCTCTTCCTTACCAAGGAAGTGCTCTACCACTGAGCTATGTGGGCCTTGAACCTTGCCGCCAGCCGAAATCCGGCGGACGGGGAGGGTGGAGCGGGAAACGGGGTTCGAACCCGCGACATTCAGCTTGGAAGGCTGACGCTCTACCAACTGAGCTATTCCCGCGGTGGAAACCCGAAGACGGGACCCAGTGCTCTGGTGAATCTCAGAGAACTGGTGCCGAGAGAAGGATTCGAACCTCCGTAACGCGATGCGTGGCAGATTTACAGTCTGCTGCCATTAACCACTCGGCCATCTCGGCATGCTTGTCCGGCGTCCCTCCCGGGACTTATCAATGCTCCCTGAGACACTCCTAGAAATGTCTCCCAGAACCCCTTTCGAGGCTCCGTGTCAGGGGCGCTGCGAGGCAGGGCTTTCCTGACAGGGAACTCGAAAGATATCACGCGCCCAAAAGTGCCTCAAGGGGAAACTTCCAGGGCCGCTCACGGCTGGCGCCGCGCCAGCACCCGGAAGAGCGTGACGGCCGCGGCCGCGGAGACATTCAGGCTCTCGATGCCCCCCGGCATGGGGATGTGCAGCAGGCCGTCGCAGCGCTCCTGGATCTTGAGGTGGAGGCCCTCACCCTCGGCGCCCATCACCAGCACCGTGGCGCGATCAAAGGGCTCCTCCAGGTAGTCGCGGCTGCCTTCGCCCGCGGCCAGCCCGTAGGTCCAGGCCCCGGCCTCCTTCAGTTCGTCCAGGGCACGGCCCAGGTTCACCACGCGGCAGACGGGTACGCGGCCGGCCGTCCCCGCGCTGGCGCGCACCACCGTCTCGTTCACGGCCGCGGAGCGGCGCTCGGGCAGGATCACGCCATCCACCGCGACAGCCGCGGCGGAGCGCAGGATGGCGCCCAGATTGTGAGGGTCGGTTACACCATCCAGGGCCAGCACCAAGGCGGCATCGCCCTTGGCTTTCACCCGGGACAGGATCTCCGCGATGTCCACGTAGGCGAAAGCCCCGCCCTCGCCCAGCACTCCCTGGTGACGCTGGCCCTGGCTCCGACGATCGATGCCCTCCATGGGTTCGCGGTGGATCACCACGCCCGCGCCCCGGGCCTCGGACACGAACTTGGCCAACCGGCCGAAGGCGGCGGGCGCGATCCAGACCGTGTGCAGCTCGCCACGAGCCAGAGCCTCCTCGCAGGCGTGGGGGCCGAGAAATTTCATGACTAGAACGACTTCTTGAAGCCGATGGCCATGAGGTGCCCCATGCCCTCCATGCGCGTGCGGGTCACTCCGGTGCGGAAGCCTGTGTCGCTCCAGACGCCGGCGAGGCGGCGGGTATCCTGGTCCTCACTCTGGCGGTACTGGTAGCCGATGTTCAGCTCGCCGCCCCAGACCTTGTACCCGGCGCCCACAGAGAAGGCCGCGGTCTGGGAGCCGCCCAGCAGGGGCTCCGTCAGCGATTCTTCCACCGAGCGCTGATCGAGGGTGAGGCCGCCCCGCAGGGTCCAGAACTTCCCAAGTTCCACCTCCACCGAGGCGCTGACACCCAGGTGGCTCCTGCCCTGGGGCAGTTCCACCGGGGCCGCCACTGAACCTGAGGGTGTGGCGACCTGAGCGAAGCCGGGCATTCGCAGCCCGGCGGAGGTCCAGCGGAGATCCGCCTCCCAGGTGATCATGGGCGTGGCGCGATGGCGCAGCCCGATGGTCGTCTGAGAGGGCAGCTCCAGGGTCGAGTTTCCCGGTACGGCGGTGGAGGCGGCCAACAGGCTCGCTGCGTCGACCTCGATGCCATCCAGCGCCTTGCTGAGCCCGTCGGGATTGTAGTACCCCAAAGGCGTATCCCGGAATCCCGCCTTCATGCCGAGATCGCCCTTCAGGCCAGACTGGTGCGTGGCTCCCAGGGTCCAGCGGGGGCTGATCGCCCAACGCAGGCCCAAAGAGTAGCTGGGCACCACCTTGCTCCCGCTTTCACCGACCCGGTGCTCCACCAGCCCATCCACGGCGCTCGTCACGGGATTGAGCACGTTAAGGCGCATCACGTTGCTCGACTCGAACCCGAGCCTGGCGACGCCGAGGCCCAGTCCGAGGGACAGGTTGGGCGTCAGGACCCAGGCCGCCTGCCCTTCCAGGCGGCGAGCAGAAAGGTCGATGCCATCGCCCAGGAACCGGCTGGGAGCGTCGTCCAGAAGCCGGCCATGCCGGAGGAAGGGTTCATCCAGCTTCAGGCCGAGGGTGAGCGTGGGCGACAGGCGCGTGGCCAAACCGAAGGCGCCGATGGCCCGGTTGCGATCCGTGCTGTAGTAGGTTTGCCGATTGGATTCCAGGCTCTGCTGGGTGGAGGCCATCTCCAGCCCTGCGGCCAAGTAGAAGCCGCTCTTCTCTTTCAGGGAGGACAGCAGGGCCGGATTGGTCGTGGCCGCCTCCAAGCTGTAGCCGTAGGCCACCTGGGCCCCGCTGCGGGCGATGCCCACTGGTTCCGCGGCCGGAAGAGCCAGACTCTGGGCCGCCATCGGCAGGGCGGCCACGCCCAGCATCAATCCTGCCCCGATCATTCCACGAACTGCCTGCGCCATATCGCCACGCCTCCGAGACACGCTTCTTGAATGGCCCGAACCCGGAAAGGGTTCAAGCCCAAGGCTCCAGGATCGCCAAAAGGGGCCGATTCACCAAGCAGAGTGTTCCAACTAGTGCTCGGACTCGCCCATGAAGCGCACCAGCAGGCGATCCACCAGTTCCCAGACCTCCAGGAGGGCCGCCAGGCACATGACCAGCCCGAAACCTAGCGCCAGGGCCCGGCCCCAGGGACCCATGAGGGCGCGGCAGATCTCCGGCCAATGCCAGAAGGCGGGGGGAAGCTTCAACCGGCCGTAGAAAGCCAGGGTGGACAGCAGCATCCCCCCCCACAGCAGGTAGAAGAATCTCAAGGCTCGGACGAGGACGTCCCAAGCGAAGGGACGGTGGCGGGAGGGCATCGCACTAGCCTAGGCGGCTGCCCGGAGAATTGGAATGCCCGGTTCGACCCTAGCCGCGGAGGACCTGCCAGCCCAAGCGCAGAATCAGGGCGCCCACCACGGTGATGAACACGCCCCGCACCCACTGGCTGCCCTTGCTGAGGGCCACATGGGCGCCCAGGTAACCACCCGCGCCGTTGGCCACCGCCATGCTGAGGGCCACGGAGGGGATCCAGCTGCCCTGCCAGACGAAGAGCCCCATGGCCGTGAGGTTCGAAGCCCAATTGACGCTTTTGGACAGGGCCGAGGCCCGCAAAAAATCGAACCCCAGCACTGCCACGAACAGGAAGATCAGCACCGAGCCCGTGCCGGGGCCGAAGAACCCATCGTAGAAACCCAGCCCCGCCGCGATGAGGGCCGCCAGACCCCGCTGATGACTGAGGCCATAGCGGGGTGCGTGCAGGCTTCCCAGGTCCGGTTTCAGCAGCGTGAAGGCCAGCATGACCACCAGCAGGCCCAGCATGACCGGGCGCAGGAAATCCCCATGCACCCGGTAGGTGAGCCATACGCCGCCGGTGGCTCCCAGGGCCGAGGCCAACACCGGCATCACCATCTCCCGCCAGGATAGGGCCCCCGACCGCAGGAACGTCCCCGCCGCCATGGTCGTGCCTGTAACCGCCACCACCTTGTTGGTGCCCAGCAATGTGGGCAGCGGCGTGCCCGCTGGCAGACCGATCATGAGGGCCGGTACGGTGATTAGCCCGCCGCCGCCCACCACCGCGTCGATGAAGCCCGCCAGCAGCGCGGCGAGCATGAGGAGGAGAAGCGCGGGAAGGCTGGGCATGAAACTCCAGGCCGAGGGCCACTGAGGACTGAGGACTCAGGACTGAAGACTCAAACCTTGAGGATCTCCGCTTCCTTGTGCTTCAAGGCCTCGTCGATCTCCTTGGTGTGGGCATCAGTGAGCTTCTGGATATCCTCCATGGCCTTCTTCGCGGCGTCCTCGGAGATGTGGCCTTCCTTGAGCTTCTCCAGCTTCTTCACGTCTTCGTTGGCGTCCCGGCGGATGTTGCGCACGCCGGTCTTGATCTCCTCGCCCAAGCGGTGCAGCACCTTCACCAGTTCCCGGCGCCGCTCCTCCGTGAGCATGGGGATGGGCAGGCGGATCACGTTGCCATCGTTGCCGGGGTTGATGCCCAGGTCGGACTTGAGGATGGCCGTCTCCACGGCCTTGATGGCGCTCTTGTCGAAGGGCGTCACCACCAGCATCCCGGCCTCGGGCACGGATACCGTGCCCATCTGGTTCAGGGGCACCATGGAGCCGTAGTACTCCACATGCACGTTGTCCAGCAGGCTCGCGTTGGCGCGGCCCGTGCGAATGGTGCCCATCTCCTTCTTCAGCGCCTCCACGGACGCATGCATGCGTCGCTTGGTTTCCTGCAGGATGGCATCGGGGGTCTGGGCGGACATGGGCACCTCGGGATCGCTTGAGCTCCCTTTATACCCCAGGAAGGCCACGCTTCCATGCGTGCTAGAGTTGGGCACTTCTGTGAGGTCACCATGCGCATGCGCCTCCTGCTGGCTCCTCTCGCGGCCCTGCTTGTCGCCGCTCCCCTGGCCTCTGCCACGCCGATCACCACGGAGATGGTCCTCACCAGCGCCGATGGGTTCACCCTCAAGGGTACCCTGGCCTTGCCTCTCGCCAAGCCCAAAGCCAAGGTCCCCGTGGTGATCCTGGCCCACCAGTTCCGCTCGGACCGCACCGGCTGGGCGCCGCTCATCGAAAAGCTTCTGGCCCGGGGCATTGGAACCCTGGCCCTGGATCTGCGCGGCCATGGCGCCAGCACCCTGAAGGGGGGCACCGAAGTGGCGGTTTCCGCCGATTTCGCAACCTCGGCCACGGCCGTGGGCTTCGACAAGATTCCCGCCGACCTCGCCCAGGCCGCCGCCTGGCTCCGCCAGCAGCCCGGCGTGGACGGCCGCCGCATCGGCCTGGCCGGTTCCAGCGTGGGCGCGTTCTCCGTGCTGCTGGCCGCCCCGGAAGTGAAGCCCCTCGCCATCCTCAGCCTGAGTCCCGCGGGTACCGGCGCTTTCGGGAATGATGCCCGGGAGCGGCTGAAGGGCGCCCTGCTTCGGGGCCGGGCCACCGTGCTGGTGCTGACTTCCAACGGCGACAAGGATGCCCTGGAGAATGCCAAGGCCCTGGAAGCTCTTCCCGGGGTCGCCGTGAACTTCAAGGACGGCGAGGAACACGGGTTCGCCTACCTCAAGGATCGCGTCGACCTCATGGCCGTCTTCTTCGGCGAATACCTCACCTACCACCACACCGGGAAGGCCTCCGCCACGAGGCGTGCGAAGGCTCCCGCCGCAGCCTCCGCTACTACAGAAGGCGTCACCGGCCAGGCTCCGACCGAGAAGTAAGGCCGCGGCCCCCCCCGAAGGAGGGCGCCTGCGGCCTTTTGGCCAAAGTCCTAGTGGAACTGCTGGGCCTCGGTGGAACCCGCCAGGGCCAGGGTGGAGGCCAGCCCGCCGCTGATGGCCTGGGCCACCTCGTCGAAGTAGCCGGTGCCCACCTCGCGCTGATGCTTGGTGGCCGTGTAGCCGCGCTCTTCGGCGGCGAACTCGGCCTCCTGCAGCCGGGCGTAGGCGGTCATGTGCTCCACGCGGTAGGCGCTGGCCAGCTCGAACATCCCGAAGTTGAGGCTGTGGAAGCCCGCCAGGGTGATGAACTGGAACTTGTAGCCCAGCGCGTTCAGCTCCCGCTGGAAGGTGGCGATCTCCTCGTCCGAGAGCTTCTTCTTCCAGTTGAAGGAAGGTGAGCAGTTGTAGGCGAGCAGCTTGCCGGGGAACTCGGCGTGGACGCCCTCGGCGAACTCGCGGGCCTCCTCCATGTCCGGCGTGGAGGTCTCGCACCAGATGAGGTCCGCGTAGGGGGCATAGGCCTTGGCGCGGGCGATGGCCATCTGCACGCCGCCGGTGATGCGGTGGAAGCCCTCGGGCGTGCGCTCCCCCGTGAGGAAGGGCCGGTCGCGCTCGTCAATGTCCGACGTGATGAGGCGCGCCGAATCGGCGTCCGTGCGGGCGATGATGAGGGCGGGCACGTCCATGACGTCCGCCGCCAAGCGGGCCGCCACGAGGGTGCGGATGAAGTGGCCCGTGGGGATGAGCACCTTCCCGCCCAGGTGGCCGCACTTCTTTTCGCTGGAGAGCTGGTCCTCGAAGTGGACGCCGGAAGCGCCGGCTTCGATCATGCCCTTCATGAGCTCGTAAGCGTTGAGGGGCCCGCCGAAGCCGGCCTCGGCATCCGCCACAATGGGCAGGAACCAATCGCGGCTCACGCCGCCTTCGCCGTGCTCGATCTGATCGGCCCGCTGGAGGGCGCCGTTCAAGCGCTTCACCAGGGCGGGAACCGAGTTGGCCGGGTAGAGGCTCTGGTCGGGGTAGGTCTGGCCCGAGAGGTTGGCGTCCGCCGCCACCTGCCAGCCGGAGCAGTAGATGGCCCTGAGACCGGCCTTGGCCATCTGGACCGCCTGGCCGCCGCTGAGGGCCCCCAGGGCGCGGGTGGGCTCGTCGTTCTGGAGCAGCCTCCAGAGCTTGCGGGCCCCCAGCTTGGCCAGGGTGTGCTCGATGCGAAGGCTGCCGCGGAGCTTCTTCACCGTCTCGGCGCTGTAGGGCCGGGTGATGCCCTCCCAGCGGTGGGCGGAGAAGTCATCCTCGATGGGGGGGATGGGGAAACGGGGGGTCATGGTTCACCTCGGAAAGGGGTTGGGGGTGGCGCTGTGTCAAACATTGACCTATTCTTTCGTGAGTCAATGAATCGCTGATTTGATAGGGGTTGACATGAAAATTTCTGTCAATTGTCTCCATTGATTTTGTAAATTGATGTAAACGAGGTCCCCATGCCTTCCGCCGCGCCCACCAAGCCCGCCGCCCGCCTCGGCGCCAAGATCCGCCTCCTCCGCCGCCAGGAGGGCCTGAGTCAGGTCCAGCTGGCGGAATCCCTGGGCATCAGCCCCAGCTACCTGAACCTCATCGAGGGGAACAAGCGGCCTCTCACGGCCCCCCTGCTCATCCGGCTGGCCCAACAGTTCCACCTGGACCTCAAGGCCCTGGCCCCGGAGGAGGACCAGCGCCTGTCCGACGATCTCATGGAGGCCTTCGGCGATCCGCTCTTCGAGTCTCACGGTCTCCAGGCCCAGGACGTGCGCGAGTTGGTGCAGAACAGCCCTCAGCTGGCCCGGGGCGTCTTCGAGCTGTACCGGGCCTACCAGCACAGCCAGGACAGCCTGGCCACCCTGGCCGCCAAGCTCAGCGACGGCCAGGGCTTCGACCCCGAGGCCACCCGGCTTCCCTCAGAAGAAGTTGGCGACTTCATCCAGCAGGCCATGAACCATTTCCCCGAGCTGGAGACCGCGGCAGAGGAACTTTGGACCAGCGCCGGACTGGATGCGGACCAGCCCTACCCGGCCCTGGCGGCGGCCTTCGAGGCCCGGGGCATCCAGATCCGCGTCCACCGCGTCTCCGAGGGTCCTGGCCTCCTGCGGCGGTACGACCCCGACCGCCGGATCCTCAACCTCTCGGAACTGCTGCCCCAGCGCAGCCGCACCTTCCAGCTCGCCCACCAGCTGGCCCTGTTGGATCACGGCGACCTGCTGGACCGCCTGGCGGACCATCCCCTGCTGCGCACGAACGCCTCGAAGGCCCTGGCCCGCGTCGCCCTGGCCAACTACTTCGCCGGCGCCGTGCTCATGCCCTATGACCGCTTCCTGCGCGCAGCCAAGGCCGAGCGCTACGACATTGACATCCTGGCCCGGCGCTTCCAGGCCAGCTTCGAGCAGGTCTGCCACCGCCTCACCACCCTGCGGCGCCCCGGCGCCGAGGGCGTGCCCTTCCACTTCCTGCGCATCGATATCGCCGGCAACATCTCCAAGAGCTTCTCGGCGTCCGGCATCCGCTTCGCCCGGTTCTCCGGCGCCTGCCCCCGCTGGAACGCCCACGCCGCCTTCCTTACGCCGGGCCTCATCCGCACCCAGATCAGCGAATTCCCCGATGGTCGCCGCTACTTCTGCATCGCCCGCACCATCCAGAAGGACACGGGCGGCTACCGCGGCCAGCACGCCATGCAGGCCCTGGGCCTGGGCTGTGAGATGGGCCACGCCAAAGAGCTGATCTACGCCGACGGCCTGCGCCTGGACCAGCCCCCCGTCCCCGTGGGCGTGACATGCCGCCTCTGCGAGCGCACGGACTGCGAGCAGCGCGCCTTCCCGCCCCTGCAGCAGGCCTTCAAGGTCGAGGAGAACCTCCGCCGCACGAGCTTCTACGCGCGAATTGGGGCAGGTTCGTAGAAAATCTTCTCTATCATGGTTGAAAATCCAACAATAAATGTTAGATTTTCATCATGTATCCACGAATCCTTGCCCCTGCAATGGATCGGGCCATGGGGGACACCCCCGTGGTCTTCCTTGCGGGCGCCCGTCAGACGGGGAAAAGCACCCTGGTGCGGAACCTCGGGCCGGAAGCGGACTATCGGACCCTCGACGACCTCGGCGTCCTGGCCGCCGCCCAGGCCGATCCGGAAGGCTTCGTCGACTCCCTGGGGAGCCGTACCATCCTCGACGAGGTGCAGCGGGCGCCGAGCCTCCTCCTGCCCATCAAGGCTTCGGTGGACCGGGACCGTCACCCCGGGCGATTCATCCTCACGGGCTCCGCCAACGTCCTGGCCCTCCCGAAGGTCGCGGACAGCCTGGCGGGCCGCATGGAAGTCCTCACCCTCTGGCCCTTGGCCCAGGCCGAACTGGACTCCCTCCATCCGGGCTTCGTGGATGCCTGCTTCAGTGGCCATCCGGAACGTCTCCGGGTTTCCAGGATCGACCGGGAAGAGCTGTTCCGCCGCATCGCGGCCGGGGGCTACCCCGAAGCTGTGGCCCGGGTGGCCTCCGGCGACCGCACCCGCTGGTTCGAAGCCTACCTGAACACCCTGATCCAGCGGGATGTCCGGGATCTTGCCGCCATCGAAGGCCTGGCTCAACTGCCCCGCTTACTCCAGACCGTGGCCGCCCGGAGTGGCAGTCCACTCAATGTCGCGGACCTCGGGCGCACCCTGGGCCTCGGCCAGGTCACCCTCCGGCGCTACCTCACTCTGTTCCAGACGCTCTTCCTCCTCGTGGAGCTACCCCCCTGGTTCGAGAACCTGGGGAAGCGGCTGGCCAAGACCCCCAAGATGTATCTCAACGATGCAGGCCTCCTGGGCCACCTCCTGGGTGTGGATGCCGAGGCCCTGCAAGATGCCCCGGCCCTCGGGGCCATGATCGAGACCTTCGCCGTCATGGAGCTCATCAAGAGCACGCCCTGGTCCAAGACCCGGCCCAGCCTCTTCCATGTCCGCACCAGCGCAGGACAGGAGGTGGACGTGGTGCTCGAAGACCGGCGGCGCCGGCTGGTGGGCATCGAGGTGAAGGCCTCTGGCACCGTGGGAGCCTCGGATTTCAAGGGGCTCCGCCTGTTCCAGGAACTCACCGGAGACCGCTTCACATGTGGCGTGGTGCTCTACACCGGCCGTGAGATCCTCCCCTTCGGGCCGGGCCTGTGGGCCCTGCCTCTACAAGCGCTCTGGGCGGAATAGGCGCCGGATCAGCCCCGCCCCAACCGCCCCAGCGGCTCTTCGATCCAGCGGTGCACGGCCCAGGCGGCGAGGATGGCCAGGCCCAGGGCCAGGCTGAAACCCAGGCGGCCGGCGACATGCGGCGCCACGAGCTTCATGGTGAAGGGGTGCAGCAGGTAGAGGCCGTAGCTCCAGGCGCCGAGGTTTGTGAGGCGTTTGCCGATCCATCCCGGCTCCGCGTCCCGGGTGAAAGCTGCCAGGGCCACCAGGCCCGTCACCGTCAGCAGGTAGCCGTAGCGGAGCCAGCCCGTGAGGGCCGCCAGATGATCGTAGAAGCGGGGCGAGGGCCATACGAGCAGCCCCACCAAGGGCAGCGCCAACAGCAGGGCCAGCCTGGACTCCAGCCGCTGCTCCGTGGTTTCGTGCAGCCCCGCCAGCAGGGCACCCCAGGCCAGGAGAAAGACCTGGTTCGGCGCCGGCACGTAGGTGTGGAAGCGGTTCCACTGGGGCTGGTCCATCACCCCGTGCAGGGTGGCGGGCAGGCTCCAGGCCCACAGGCCCAGGGCCAGCGCCGCGAGGAAGACGAGCCCGCCTCGGGGCCCGCCCTTCTCGCGCAGCCAGGCCAGAGCCGGGTAGGCGAAGTAGAGCAGGGCCACCAGGCCCACGTACCAGCCGCCTGTAACCAAAGCCAGATTGGGATGGATGGCGCCGAAGGTGAGGGTCAGGTTCTCCAGGATGCGCACCCAGGTGGGATCGGGCCCCATGCCCAGGTGGAACACCACGTTCAGCGCGCAGGCCAGGTAGAACACCGGCGCCAGCCGCAGGAAGCGCCGCAGGTAGAACCGGCCCAGGCCCTCCTTCCGGACCCGCGTCCAGGAGGCGGTCCGGAACAGGAGGAACCCGCTCAGGACGAAGAAGGCCGACACGCTGTAGTTCCCCAGGCGGGCCGTGGCCATGTTCAGCCACGAACCCGATTCCGACAGCGCGAACCACCCGCTCAGGTGGTAGACCGCCACGCACAGCGCCAGGATCCCGCGGAGGGGATCCAGGCCACCAAAACGCGCAGAAACGGGGCGATCCATGGAGGAGGATACCCCCCTCCCTACTGCCCGTCACCGGATTGGCTCAGCGCGTACCAGTCCACCTTGCGGGTGCCGATCATGACCGCCGCGAGGCCCAGGAACAGCATCGCGGAACCCACCAGGAGCGCGTTGTCCTCGTAGAGCAGCAGGCCGTAGAGGAGGCCGAAGATCATGGCCAGACCCACGGTGAAGCCCAGGCCCTGCCGAGTGCTCCGGAGTACATGCACCAGGTAGATCCCCAGCAGGCCCAGACTCGCGAGGCAGGAGGCCAGGTAGGCCCAGCCGAAGGGGATGTGCTCCGAAAGGCTCAGGAGCAGCAGGAAGAAGATCGCCAGGGACAGGCCCACCAGCAGGTACTGCAAGGGGTGGATGGGCAGGCGGCGGATCACCTCCACGAAGAAGAAGGCCGCGAACACCAGGCCCACGAAGAGGAACCCGTACTTGGTGGCCCGCTCGGTCTGGAGGTAGACATTCACGGGCTCCAGGAAGGCCACTCCGAATTGCTCTTCCGTGTCCCCCTTGCCTTCGAGGATCTTGCTCAGGCTGCGGGCGAGGTGGAACACCTCCCAGGTGGCCGTGAACCCCTGGGGCGACAGGTTGTACCTCGCCGAGAACCGTCCCTGGAAGCTGGGCGACGGCCAGGGGGAGGTCAGCGACATCCGTGTAACCTCCGCCACGGGGGCCACGGAGAAGGATTGGGAGCCCCGGAGCGCCAAGGGCATCTCGAAGTCCCAGGCCCTCCCTTCAAGGTTGGAGAGGGCACCCAGATCCACATGGATGGCGGTACCCAGGATGCCCTCCTGGCCCCCGGGCTGCCAATCCATGGCCCGCCCCGCCCAGCGGAGTATTGGGCGCTCCCGCAGCCCGCGCAGATCCGTCAGCCCCAGCAGGAGGGTGGCGCGCCCTGGGCGGATGGTCCGGGACGGATCCAGGCCCAGGCCGCGGGGAATGGAGAAGCGCCCCTTGGCCTGGGCGTCCAGATCGTAGGCATGGGCCTTGAACAGGCCCCGATTCCGGGTATCCACCCGGGCCTGGGCGGCCACCTCCAGCGTCTTGGGCACGATCACCTGGTACTTGCTGACCCAGGAAACCCGGGAGACCGCTTCGCCCGTGGTCTTGTTCTTCGACTCGGTGACAACCTGCTCCTCGTACCGGGCTACGAGCAGGGGCCCCGTGAGCTGCTGGCGCCCGGCGTTGAGCCGCGCGATGTCCTCGGTCGCCTGGATCTGCCGGCTGTTCCGGCCCTCCACAAGCCCCTGCACCAGAGCCAGGGGGATCAGCAGCAGCAGGGCCAGTCCGGCCACGGTCAGGCTTTTCATCAACAGCGGGTTTCGCATGGTTCACTCCTGAGGTGTCCCAGGAGCATCCGGGGCTTTCGTGAACGGAAGATGGGGCCCGGTGAAGCCAGTGTGAAGCGGTTCAGGCCAACGGCAGCGTGATCCAGGCCTCAGCGCCACCGCCGGGACGGTTCTCCAGGCCCGCGGTACCGCCGTGCAGGGTGGCGACCTCCTTCACGAAGCTGAGGCCGAGGCCGGTCCCCTTCCGGCCCGACGGCGCCGCCACGGAGTAGAAGGGCTCGAAGACCCGGGATTGGGCGAAGGCGGGCACGCCCGGGCCCTCGTCCCGCACCGACAGGCGGAAGTGGCCGCCTTCCGTGCGCCCCTCCAGTTGGATGGTGCCCCCCTCGGGGGAGAAGGCCATGGCGTTGTCCAGAAGGTTCGAGAGGGCCTGTTCCAGCAGGAAGGCCTCGCCCCGCAGGCGGACTTCCGGCAGGTCGATCCGCAGGTCCAGGCTCCGCCGGGCCAAGCCCACCGTTTTCGATTCGGCCACCCGCCGCGCCAGGCTCCCCAGATCCAGGGGCTGGGGGTCCTGCAGGTCCTGGCGCTGTTCGATGGCGGCCTGGTCCAGCATGCGATCCAGCAACTGCCGCAGCCGCGTCTCCTGTTCCCGGATGTGGGCCACGAACCGGCGGCGATCCGCCTCCGGCATGTCCTCGTCCAGCAGCTCGGAGGCGCCTCGGATGGCCGCGAGGGGGCTCTTCATCTCGTGCGTCAACGTGGCGAGATAGCGCTCCACGTAGGCCCGGTCCTCCAGCTTCGAACGCATGGTCTCCAGGGCCGTGCCCAGGTCCGCCAGCTCGCCGCCGCCCACCGGGGGCATGGTGGCCCGCCGCCCCTCCGACACCTCCCGGGCATAGGCCCGCAGGCGCCCGATGGCCCGGGTGAGGCTGAGCGAAATGCCCGCCCCCACCAGGAGGCAGGCGCCGAGGAGGATGAGCCCCGCCCGCATCACCTTGCGGCGGCTGGCCTGGGCGTAGGGGATCACGCTGGCGCTGGGGGCGGCCACGGTGAGGGTGCCGATCAATTGGCCCTCCCACAATACCGGCGCCGCCACATGCATGGTGGAGGTGGTCTCGTCCGCCGGATCCGCCCGGGTGGTGCGGGCCCCGTAGGTTCCCTGCAAGGTCCGCTGCACGTCGTTCCATCGCGAGTAGTCCGTACCCAGCGGCGTCCCGTCGGAATCGAAGGCCAGCCGCCCCCGCGCGTCCGTCACATAGACCCGGAACTCAGAACGGCGCTTCGCCACACCGAAGATCTTCGCCTGGGGATCCCGCTCCCGGTAGGCCGCCACCGCCCGGGCGAAGCGCCCGTCCGCCAGGGTTCCAGCACGCAGTTCCCCGGCCGCCAGTTCCGCCAGGAGGTTGGCCGTGTCCACCAGGGCCACCTCCATGCCCTGCTTGACGCCGGGCTTCACCTCCTGGAGGAAGGTGTTCAGCAGCAGGTAGGCCGCCAGCGCCACGATGAGGAAGAAGGCCAGCAGGACCCGGACCCCTAGACGCACGGGAACCGCCCGGACAGGCTGTAGCCCACGCCCCGGTGGGTCTGGATGGGATCGGCCTCGGGGTCGATGGCCCGGAGCTTGGCCCGGACGGTCTTCACGTGGGTGTCCACCGTGCGGTCCGCGCTTTCCTCGGCGCCGCTCCAGACCTCCTCCATGAGCTGGGACCGGGTGAAGATCCGCTCGGGCTGGGACAGCAGGGTCGCCAGCAGCAGGTACTCGTACCGGGTCAGGTCCAGCACGTGGCCGCGGAAGCGGATGCGCCGCGCGGGAGCGTCCAGCTCGAAGGCCGCCGCGGGCGGCTCCGCGGGACGGGGGGACAGCCGGCGCAGGATGACGCGCACCCGGGCCACCAGTTCCCGCGGGCTGAAGGGCTTGGCCACGTAGTCGTCCCCGCCGATCTCCAGGCCCAGCACCCGGTCCACCTCGTCGCTGCGGGCCGTGAGGAAGATCACGGGCACCTCGGAAAACGTCCGCAGGCGGCGACAGACCTCGAACCCCGACAAATCCTGGAGCCCCACGTCGAGGATCACCAAGCTGAATGCCGCGCTGCGCAACCGGTCGAGGGCCTCCTCCCCCAGGGGACAGAGGTGCGGGGTGAAGCCTTCGGTCCTCAGGGCATAGGCGATGACATCGGCGATGGCCGCCTCGTCTTCCACGATGAGGATGTCCCCGTTCATATCCGGGGACGATAGCAGATCAGCGGTAGCGAACGGCTCCCGCGCCCTTCACCAGGCGCCCCAGCACCCAGGCGGGCTCCTCGTCGGCATGCAGGTGGGCCAGCACGTCGCCGGCCAGCTCGGGCTTCACGATGAGCACCATGCCCACGCCCAGGTTCAGGGCCTGGCGGGCATCGTCGAGGCCCAGGCCGCCCTTCGCCATGAGGAATTTGAACAGGACCGGGATCTGCCAGCTGGCGGTGTCGATCTCGGCATCCAGTGTCTTCGGCAGTACGCGGGGAATGTTGTCGGTGAGGCCACCGCCGGTGATGTGGGCCATGGCCACCAGCTTGTGGGCCTTCACCAGGGGCATGACCGGCGCCAAGTAGCTGCGGTGGATGGCCAGCAGGGCCTGGGCCACGGTCTGCGTCGTCCCCGGCAGGGTGTCCGTCACATCGAGCTTTTCGAGCTCGAAGCAGACCTTGCGGGCCAGGGAATAGCCGTTGGTGTGCAGGCCCGAGCTGGGCAGGCCGATGAGCACGTCGCCCTCGCTCATGGCGTCCAGGCGCGGCAGCAGGTCCGCCTCGTCCACCACGCCCACGATGGTGCCGGCCACGTCCACTTCGCCTTCGGCATAGACGCCGGGCATCTCCGCCAGCTCGCCGCCGATGAGGGCCGCGGCTGCCGCCTGGCAGGCGGTGGCCATGCCCTTGACGATCTGCTCGATGACCTCGGGTTCCAGCTGCTGGGCCGCGATGTAGTCCAGGAAGAACAACGGCCGGGCGCCCTGCACCAGGATGTCGTTGATGCAGTGGTTGACGAGATCCTGGCCCACCGTGTCCCAGATACCGGCCCGCCGGGCCACCTTCATCTTGGTGCCCACGCCGTCCATGCTGCTGACGAGGATGGGCTTGGCCTCGGGGAACCGGGCGTCGTAGAGGCCGCCGAACAGGCCGATGTCGCTGCGGACGCCGGGGGTCTTGGTGGCCTTCACCAGGGGCTTGATGCGCTTCAGGGCCTCGTCCTGGCGGTTGATATCCACGCCGCTGGACGCATAGCTGACCTTCTTGCTCATCACCCCTCCCGAATCTCCCATGATCCCACAGGCAGCATTTGAGACCGACGCCAAACCTTGCATGGGAATCGGGGTTCGGCCGCTTCCTGGAAAAGCTATTTTTGGCCACCGATTTCGGTGATTGACGGTGATTGCGCCCTGGATGCTTCCTGCATGGGCCCGCCGTAGACGGCTTCCGGCTTCGCCGGAAGTCATGGGGGGTGCCAGGGATGCGCTTCCAAAAAGGGCGCGGCCCTGGCACCCCCCATGAGCCCACGCTGCGCTGAGGCTGGAACCTCTTTCATCACTGGAATCACTGAAATTAGCGGCAAAACAGCTTTTCTCTTTCAGCTTTTGCTTTCGCGCCCTTTTGCGCCTTTCGCGGTTCCAGGCTTTCCTCCCCTGGGCCAGGACCCGGGCGTAGACTGACCGGACCATGGCTGATTCCCCCCTCCCGTCCTTCGACCGCGCCGCTTCCGAGGCCGCTGTCCGCGCCTTGCTGAAGGGCCTGGGGCAGAATCCGGACGCGCCGGAGCTGAAGGACACGCCCTCGCGGGTGGCGGAGTTCTGGGCCGAGCGGCTGGCGGGCTACGGGGTGGACCTGGGCGCCGAGCTGAAGCCCCTGCCCGGCGACCTGGCCCCCGTACCCGTCATCCTCGAACGCATCCCCTTCGTGAGCACCTGCGAGCACCACCTGGCCCCCTTCGAAGGCCACGCCACCATCGGCTACCTGCCTGGGGCAGGCGGCACCGTGGGCCTCAGCAAGCTCGTGCGCGTGGTGCAGGCCTACGCCTGGCGCCTGCAGGTGCAGGAGCGCATGGCCCAGCAGATCGCCGACGCCCTCCAGACCCACCTCCGCCCCGCCGCCTGGGGTGTCCAGCTCGTGGCCGTCCACACCTGCATGGGGCACCGCGGCGTGAAGACCCCCGGCGTGCCGGTGCGGACAACGCTGATGGGCGGAAGCTGGGAAACGAATCCGCCCGCACCGTTCAGGGGCTGAATCGAGACCGTCCAGGGATTTCCGGGCCTAGATGACCCGGGACGTCGGTATGCTGGGTCCGCGTTTTCGAACCTACGATTGTCCTTGCCGTCAGTCGATCGTATCGACGGGGGCACGAGCCGATGGCTCCGGTTCATGCTGAGTCACGTATCCGCTCACCAAGAAGTTGGTCTAGTTCAAAGTTAGGCTTTACTTCAAAACCATCGGACCTCCAGCCGGGAGAGAATTTGAATAATTCATGAGCCTGTCGCTTGACCCCTTTTTGGAGCCGGGCTGATTCCGGAAGCAGGCGAGAGAACCCAAGGCCCTCGTGGATTCGGGAGGCTCTGGGGGGCATCGGGAGGCCCCGGAAGGGTCCTTT
>Ga0315270_10000259_pt1 | contig 30477 bp, 29 predicted proteins | sample C1_bottom_MG_FD_204932 | JGI IMG/M metagenome (GOLD analysis project Ga0315270, IMG submission 204932) | Sediment microbial communities from Yellowstone Lake, YNP, Wyoming, USA - C1_bottom | ecosystem: Environmental > Aquatic > Freshwater > Lake > Sediment | place: USA: Wyoming | collected...
GGCTGGGTCATAGGCGGCGGCCGTTTTTGCCAGGTCCGCTTCGGAGAAGGTGAGGGTGGCTCCGGACATGGCCGTGTGGCGACCGGGGCGGAAGATGTCGAGGGGCTTGTCCATGCCCCAAACATCCCCAGTGGATCTCCTCCCGGCACGGAAGGTGGTTTGGGGATTCCGATGGAGTGCCCCGGGAACCCGTTTAGAACCCGTTTAGTTCTCTCGGAAGGGGGTAGCGGCGGGGGGATGGGCACCCGCCCCCCCTTCCCGCGCCTTCCAGGGGCCTTTACGGCCGTTTCAGGTTTTCGAGGGCTCGCTGGAGGTGTTCCCGGATGATCGCCAGTGTCTCGTCCTGGTCTTTCAGGGACATCCCGAGGAAAGGCCGGGCGGGCATGGTCACCTCGTGGGCGGCCGACTCGAAGACCCGCTCGACGAACCGCTTGTGGGTCTTCTTGGCGAAGATGGCCCCCTTCCCACCCCCCTGGCGCAGGAGTTGGCCCTTGGCGTCCGTCCTTAGGCGGAGGGACCCCGACCGCGCCCCCAGCTTGATGATTCCGCCGAACTGGTGGATGGCCGCATAGACCTTGTTCGAGCCGATGGCCACAGCCTGGTCGCCCTTCAGCTTCCAGGTGATGGTGTCCAGGAGCTGCCCCGATTCCCGAAGCAGCCCGGGGCCCTTCTTAATCAAAAGGTAACCCGGCGAAAGCGCCGGCCAGGACTGGCCATCGGGGCCAGGTCCTCCGGCGAGGATGCGGTTCTGGGTGGAGGTCTTCATCGCCTCGCCAATGTGGCCAAGGGCGGGGCTTAGGTCTTGAGCCGCCCGCGCCAGGCCCTGAAGCGCGTGGGCTAGGATCCGGGTGTTGCCCTCAATCTTGATCTGGACCATGGGGGGCCTCCGTTGGGGATTGAATCAGGGGCGGGATGGGTTATGCTTCAAGGCGATTCCCCCGGGCCGGAACGCGGTCCCATGACCCGGACGGAAGGGGCGCCACGCCGCGTTGTGGGTCTTGCCCCCCCTCAGGTCCACGAGACCAGCCTTCCCACCCGGAGCTTGTTCAGCTCGGATGTGTTGTTGATCGGGATGAACGTCAGGGCCTCCAACACGCCCTTGTCATTGCCTTCGGCCACGAGCGCCAGCTTCTTACCCCGATCCTCCACCGCTGTGACCATGCGCCAGCGCAAGGCCACGCGCCCTTGCTCGTTCACCGCGAACTGGGCCCAGACCTCCTGGGGCTTGAGCGCATCCGGGAGCAGACCCATGAAGGGGGCGCGGTCCGCTGGGAGGTGGCCACCCAGGCGTTCCGCGTTGACCACCAGGGGGATCTCCCAGTCCCCGGCTCCGACTCGGAACAGTTTCTCTGGGCCACCCAGCACCTGCCTCAGCGCGGCCACGGGGTCTGTCACCTTGGGCAGGATGCCACCTTCGGCCTTGCGGGGGGCCAGTGTCCGTGGGCGCCCGGCGGTCTCCCAGGTGCCTTTATCCAGGGGTGTCCAGGAGGCCTTGGGACCAGCGGGCTTGCCACCCAGGGGGGAAGCCGGGGGCCACTGGAAGGCCTGCTGGCCCGGGGCGTAGCCCCAGCCGGGGTCCACACCTCGGGGTGTCGGGAGGGTTTGCCCAGTGGAGCCCCAGGGGCGATCCACCATCTGCACGGGCGGAGGCTTGTCCACGCCCTTTTTGGCCCGCGCCAGGTCGCCCTCGCTGCGGGCCACGATGGAGCACCGGCACCCCCAGCCGTTGGGCGGATAGTGGGCCTGCCACCAGGGATCGTCCGCCGAGAGCACCAGGCCGTTCCAGGCCAGGTGCTCTGGGCGCGGGCGAAGGCTGTCTCCATGCCGGTATTCCCAGAAGGGCATAGCATCCTTCATCTCCTGGAGCTGGGTCCAGCGCCCGGCGGCATAGGCGGTGCGGATATTGGTCTCGTAGATCACGCGGGTCCGCCAGCCCCGGTCCTGCTTGGGTTCCCACTTGCCCATCACGGCCTGGTCGAAGTCCCGGCGGAACTCTTCCAGGGTGGTGCCCTTCTGGATGGCTTTGAGCACGGCGGTCTGGAGATCCACCAGCACGTCCTGCCGGGTCACCCCGGCCACCACGAAGGCCCGGTCGTGCATGGCCTCCTTCAGGTCGGTCCAAGCCTGGGTGGGGAGTGCCACCTTCTGCTGGAAGAACTGGATGGCCTCGTCGAAGGGAAGCCGGGCGCCTTCAAGGGCCTTGTCAACGGCCATCCTGGACCTCGGCGCGGCCCGCCAGGTTGGCCGCCAGGAAGGCCTGGGTCAGCATCTCCGCAAAGGCCGCAGTGGCCATCTCGGGATAGAGGTCCAGCAGGCCGTCCCGGATCGCCTCCAGGCTCTGGGCCTGGGCCACTAGACGGCGGACGGGCTCCAGGAGCTGGGCCTGGGCTGCCCGGATGCTGGTTTCCAGCTGGTCCGTGAGGTGGTCGGCTGCGTCGGTGCCGTCGCCTTCGGCGAAGGCGGGGCCCGGTTGGGGTTGAGGCTGGGGTTGCATCTGGTTTGGCGCAATCGGCAACGGCGGCGGGGGCTTCGGAGCAGCCTTCTTGCTCCACCCCTCCCCGTACTTCTCTTTGATCCAGGCCTCATCAGGCTCAAAGCCCAGCCCGGCCACAATCTGGTCCTTCTCCGCCTCGGCCTTGAGGTCTATGGCGGCCTCGACCTTGCGCCACACGGTGGGCGGCTCCGCGCCGGGATGGTGCAGTTCGGTGACCCAGCGCAGCAGGGTCTGGTTGAGGGTGGCGCTGAGCATGTCCGCATCCGCCCGCACCAGCTCCAGGCGCACCTCGTTATGGGTCTTCGAGGCGGCATAGGCCCCGCCACCGCTGCCCAAGGTGGTGGTGAGCGTCTCGCCCAGGACGGCCTTGGAGATCTCCTCGTCCATGTAGCGCACCAGGCGCTCGTAGGTGTCGATGGACCCGGACCGGCCCTCCACCTTCAGCTCGTGGCAGATGGCATCCAACAGGCTGCTGAGAGTGGTGGTGCTATTCGCCCGGACGAAGGCAGCGCGATGGCGGGCCACCATGGCGGACAGCGCGGTGGTCTTCCCGAAGCCTGAAGGGCCGTGGATCAGCCCGAGGCCCGGCACGCCCATATCGCGGCTCCAGAGGGCGTCGAAAGCCGCGTTAAGGCGCAGCATATTTTTGACTGGGGCAAGCACATATCGCATGCCGTCTCCTTCAAAGGCCCGTCGTGCCTTGGGCCAGGGGTTTGGGGTAATCCCGGAGGCAGCGCAGAACGCCGCGCCCCTCGGGTGTTTGACTGAAGTGATCCACCCACTCCTGGTCTTCCATGGAGCGAATGGGGGTGTTGATTAAGCGGATGAAGCGGTCCACCGGCATCTCAATGGCCTTCTTGGCCATCAGCGCCAACATCCGGGCACGCTCCTGGGGGGGCAGGTCCTCTGGGGTGGCAATGGCCTGGGCGGGCAGTAGTGACTCGGCGGCACTGGCAGCCGCAGCGGCGGCCATGGCCTGGGTTTCCACCCCTTCAGACACCTGGAAGGCGCTGACGGGATCCACGCCGCGCAGACGGGCATCCAGGATGGATTCCAGCACCGCGGCAGGTTTGACCTGCTTTTTGAGTTCGCGGTGGATGACCCGCTTGGCGGTATCCGAGGCCCGCTGGCGGGCCCGGGCGACAGCAGCCACTTCGGCTCGACTTACGCCTTCCAGTTCGGGATCGAGGGCGTGGCAAACGAAGACGCCATCCCGGAACACGGCAATCCGGCCAGCGGACTCGGGGCTCAGGCGGATCTCCACCTGGCGCCCGACAATGTCGCCGAGCTCGGGCGCGATGAAGAACCGGCCCTGGTGCTGAATGCCCTTCTTCTGGATGGTCTTGGTGGCGCCTGGGACCAACAGGTAATCCAGGGCGATGGGATTGGACACGCGCCGGATGGGGAACGCTTCAGCCCATTCATTCACCACCTCTGCGGGTGTGCGGCCCTTCAAGCGGCCTGATTCGCGTGGCCGGTGCTCATCTGCCAGGCACCACTTATCCGTGAAGGCCTCGAATTCGGCCCGGGTCATGCCGACCTCCACGGCATCCCCGTCTTTGGCTTCCTTCAAGCGGGCCGCAAAGCTCTTCTGGGCCCGCAGATCCTGGGCCTGGGCCACGTTGTGGCCGGTGTACCCGTCGATCAGTTCCACTAGATCGTGAAGGAAGATGCCGAAGCCCCGCTCCACATGGGGTTTCTCCTCGCCAGAGAAGGGCTTGCACAGCTGTTGATCGATGCCCATGTCCGCGAAGAACCGGGTGATGTATCTGGAGGTGTAGTCCTTCCCGTTGTCGGTCTTCACCTGCTCGGGCAGGCCCCACTCCATGACGCAGCGCCGGAAAAGCAGCCCGTGGGCCTGGCCCTTGCTGGATTCAGCCACCAGGAACCGTCTGCGGTCGCTGAAGACGTCCACCACCGCGCACAGCGTGTAGCGGAAGGGATCGCCCTTGAACAGCAGATCGGCCTTGGTGGCATCCGTTTCCCACCGCTGGTTGAGGCGGATCACATCCTCGCTGCGGCTGCCAAAGGCCACCTGATACTTGCTCTTGGCCTTGTCTGGGTTGGTGGCCAGCAGGAAGTCACGAGCGTTCTCGGCCTTCCACTTCTTGAGCCAGCGCCGCACGGCATCGTGGCCGGGGGCGGCCTTGCCGAAGGCGGCCGCCAGGGCCTCGGCCAGGCGGATGGCAGAAAGGTGGGGCTTCTGCAGCAGAAGTCCCAGCACATACGCCTGTTGTTCGGGGTGCCGCTCCAGGGTGGATATCTGGCCTTTGTAGTGCGGATCCAGTGCGGCCATGCCGCCGTTGCGTAGCTCCAGCTCCCACCGCTGAAGGCTGCGCTCGGAGACCAGGGGTTTGGCGGCCCGAACGTAATCCGGCAGGGGCACTTCCCCTTTTTCCACCGCCATGGTGTAGAGGGTCAGCGCCCGCTGCCGTCCCTGCCCACACTCAGCCTGGAACTGGCGATACCGCTGCAAGTGCCACGCCTTGGCCTCACCCTTTGAGGTGCTGCCGGGGTTCTCGGCCTGGATCTTGGCCCTTCGCGCCTCGGCCTCGGCCTCTTCCTGCTCCATCTGGGCCAGGACAGGGGTGGCGGCCTGGCGCTGACGGTAGGTGGTCTCGGCCTTGGGGAAGACCCGGAAGAGATCCTCGGCCAGGACGACCTTCTCTATGCGGCCTTTGTTGGGGCCAGACTCCGTGCGCCGGTCGCGGAGCAGCCCAAGACTGGTAAGGCGCTTGAGCATGGCCTGCCTGGACACCCCGGCGAGGGCGGCGGCTTCGGCCACCGTGAATACCTCGGGGGTCGCGACAACCGCGACAACCTCGGGCTTCATTCCATGCAAGGAATGATTTATGTCTGACGCGGGGTTTATGGGTTGTCGCGCTGTGATTTTAGGTTGTCGCGATCCACCCGGAGTCGCGACAACCTGCGCGACAACCTGCGCGACAACCTCCTTTGAGGATCGCTTCCGCGTCACTTGCGCCCCCCAAGTTCCTGGAGGGCCACCGCCAGGCAGTTCTCCGCGGACGCCAGGGCCTCGGCGAGACCCTGCAAGGCGGCGCTCAGCGCTGCGGGGTCTCTGTCGGATTTCGGAGCCTCGGTCCACTTGGGCCCCTGGCCGGTCATCACCCATTCCCAGCGGTAGCCATACAGGGCCTGGATGGCCAGAGCATTGGGTTTGCGGGGGAGTGCTTGCCCTGTCTCCCAGTGGTGGTAGAGAGAGTTGACGACACCAAGCTCCTTTGATATTTCACGGAGCGTCATCCCCAGATCTTTGCGAATCTCTACAAACCGCGAGTTGGCTGTTGAGGCGTCACCCATGGCCGCCTCACGCCACGTTCGTGGAGCGACGGCCCCACATGCGGTCTGCATTGAACCTCAGCGCCTCGGCGATGACGTTCTCAACCGCTTCATTCCGGAATTCGCGGTTGATGACCTGGTGGAGGATGGGGTCGGCCATGCCGTGAAGCTCCGCCAGGGTTCTGATCTGGATGCCCTTGAGCTTCAAGAGGGCGCGGATGGCTTCCGGGGACAGGCTGCCGTCTGGATTGATCCCGTGGGAAATCATCTGCTGCACGTCCGAGGCGGTGGCCAGGACGGAAGGGATATTAACGGGCAAGCCGTAGGCCGCCCCCTTGCGCCGGGGGATTTGGGGTGACAATGGTGCCTCCGATTCGCAGACATCTAGGCCTGCTACCGGATCAGTCTCGTTAGAAGTTCTATGTTCGTCAACCATAAACCATAAATTTTCTAGGATCTCCCTCATGACGACCCCGGGACAGCGCCTAAAACAAGTGAGACAGGCCCTTCATCTCTCAATGGGCGCATTGGGAGAATCGCTCGGAGTAAGCAGCGCGGCTGTTTCTTACTGGGAATCGGGTAAGACAGAGATCCCGAAATCCAGCGCCCTGGCCCTTCAAGCCGTCTATGGCTACCGTTGGGAGTGGTTGATGACGGGCGAGGGCCCCGAGAAGCTGCAACCGCTCTCTATCACCAAGACCCCTGCGGCTGCTGTGATGGTGCGCGTCTTTGAAGGGCCACCCGAGTTCGAGGAGGACAGCGAAACGGTGCGTCCAGTGGATAACCCGGAGGCGCAGCAGGCCTATCCATTCCGGTTGACGACGCTGCGCCCGATGCTGAAGCGGTGTGGCGCGGGCCACGTCGGTACGCTGGCCTTGATCCGCATCCCAGCTGACGAAAACATGATGCCGTTGCTTCCAGGTGGGGGCCTGATGCTGGTGAACACGTCCCTGGCCCTGCGCAGTCATCCGCCAACCGGAGCCCTCGTATTGGTGCCCTGGGGGGAGGGGGTGGCCTTCCGAAGGGCCTTCCCCCAGCCGCCGCCGAGAGGCGGGGGAGACCACTCCCTGCCTCTCCACACAGAGAACCCCACCACTCCAGGCCGCTCACTCTGGATCCCAGCAGAGGGCCTGGATCGCCTGGTTCTTGGCGTGGTCTGCATCTGAGGTCAGGCGCGGCCACTTTCCAGCCAAACCATCCGCGTAATCCAGACGGTTCTGGTCAAAGTTCCCCTGTTTCACGCCAAACCAACCGCGCCCGACACTTTCCCTAAACCCGCGTCACGAGTGCATCCCAGGCCACGCGCCAAACTAGCCGCCCGCCATTCTTGTCGCTCCCCCACAGCAACCAATCGCGCTTGTTTCCGCTCCGGCAGCGCGCATGCGCTGCCGGAGCGGCGCGCTCTTGGGCCGGCTGCCACTCGGGGGTTCAAATCCGCCAGACCTTAGCCAGCAAAGATAAGGGGTCCCGGTGGGACCCCTTATCTTTGCTGGCTCCGGAGGAGGGATTTGAACCCCCGACCTAGTGATTAACAGTCACCCGCTCTGACCCCTGAGCTACTCCGGAAAGGGCAAGGGTCCATTCTACCGGAGGTGGGCGCAGATTCAAGCAGGGACGGGCGGGACCTGTGATCCCGGTCGCCTCCGCCCTAGTTCTTCTGGAGTTCCATCAGGATCTGGCGGGCGGAGGCCTTGAGGGTCTCGATAACGCCGGTGCCCTGGTTGGCCACGGCCTCGATCATGGGTTCGCCACGGAAGCGGAGCAGCCGTTCCATTTCAGTGGCGGGCACGGCCGTGGGCATGTCCCGCTTGTTCAGCTGGAGGACGTAGGGGATCGACCGGACATCAAAGCCGTTCTCTTTCAGGTTGGTGGCCAGGTTCGCGATGGACTCGATGTTGGCCTCCATGCGCGCCTTCTGGCTATCGGCCACGAAGATGATGCCATCGCACCCGCGGAGGATGAGCTTCCGGCTGGCGTCGTAGAAGACCTGGCCGGGCACGGTGTAGAGGTGGAACCGGACCTTGAAGCCCTTGACCATGCCCATATCTAGAGGCAGGAAGTCGAAGAAGAGGGTGCGATCCGTCTCGGTGGCGAGGCTGACGAGCTTGCCCCGCTTGTCGGGGTTGGCCTGCTCGAAGATCCACTGGATGTTCGTCGTCTTTCCGCAGAGACCGGGACCGTAGTAGACGATCTTGCAGTTGATCTCACGCGATGCGTAGTTGATGAAGGTCATGTCGCTGCCCCGGGCTCAGTCGCCGAAGAGGCGGTCGATGTCGTCGTCGGTGATCTCAGAGAAGGGGCTTTCAAAACGTCCGCCGCCATCGGATTCCTTCTGCGCACGCTGTTCGACCTGGTCGAAGATCTCCTGGAGTTCCTTGCTGGCTTTCTTCACCCGCAGACGCACCAGCGCGAGGCTCGAATTCTGGTCGAAGATCACCACCAGGATTCCGCGCTTGCCCACGATCGAGATGTGCAGGTTGTCCTTTTCCCCCTCGTGGAAGAGCAGGCTGAATTCCTTTTCGCCGATGAGCTTGGCCAATCCGTCCGTGGCGGCCACGTTGCCGGCAGTGAGGGAGGCGAGGCTGGTGGCGTCGATGCTTTTCACATCTCCGGCAGCGGCGATCTGCTGGCCGTTCTTGTCCACAAGGAACACCACCTTGGCGGAGGCATCCTTCTGGAGGCGGCTGATGATCTCGTGGAGGAGCTTGTACTCCTCCTCGAACATGATGAGATCAAGTTTTGCCACAAGAGCCTCCGGTGGAACTGCTATCTGGAGGATAGCACTTTTCAGCAGGTCCCCTGCCCAGCCCCCCTGGGCCACGGCCACAGAGGCGGAAAGGCCCAGGCGGGTCGCGCCGCAGGGCCTCCGCACAGAGCGCCTCCACATGGCCCCCGATGGCCTCGGCCTTCAGCAGGGTGCGGTCGGGAAGCGGGTCAATCATGGCTTCCATCCTCGCCTCGGGGCGGCACACCGAAAAGCCGTACACAGAAAAGCGGGCCGAAGCCCGCTTTTCGTAAATCATTTGAAGCCTGTTACTTCTTGGCTTCTTCCTTCTTCTCGGCCTTGGCAGCCTTCTTCTCGGCCTTCTTGGCCTTCTTCTCGGCCTTGGGGGCAGCTTCAGCCTTCTTCTCTTCGGCGGTCATGGCCTTCTTCTCGGCGGCAGGAGCAGCGGTCTCGGCCTTCTTGGCAGCCTTCTTCGCGTGCTTCTTGGCCTTCTTCTCGGCCTTGGGGGCAGCTTCAGCCTTCTTCTCTTCGGCAGTCATGGCCTTCTTCTCGGCGGCAGGAGCAGCCTCGGCCTTCTTGGCAGCCTTCTTCGCCTTCTTGGCCTTCTTCTCGGCCTTGGGGGCGTCAGCCTTCTTCTCTTCGGTGGTCAGGGCCTTCTTCGCCTCGGCCTTCTTCTCATCCTTCTTGGCTTCAGCCTTCTTGGCTTCAGCCTTCTTGGGCTCAGCCTTCTTGGCCTCGGCCTTCTTCTCTTCGGTGGTCAGGGCCTTCTTGGCCTCGGCCTTCTTCTCATCCTTCTTGGCTTCGGCCTTCTTGGGCTCGGCCTTCTTCGCCTCGGCCTTCTTCTCCTCGACGGTCAGGGCCTTCTTGGCCTCTTCCTTCTTGGGCTCAGCCTTCTTGGTCTCGGCCTTCTTGGTCTCGACCTTCTTCGCTTCAGGCTTCTTCGCCTCTTCCGCGAAAACGGGGCTGATCAGAGCGGCGGCGACGAGCAGCGCAGCAAGCTTCTTCATGGGGGTTCTCCCTGGGTTGATCCGGCACGGCCGGAATTGAACTCCTAGGAAGCAGCATTTGGGCCAATATTTAATTTAATTAAAAACAGCATTTAGACAAATAGCCCTGGATGAATTTTTGTTGCAATCTGCCACTCGTGGCAGCCTGCGACGGCCCTCTACCTTTGGGAGGCCCTATTCACCTTCGTGAAATCCGTAGCGCTTAAGCTTCCGGTAGAGGGTCGTCCGGTCCACCCCCAGGATTTCGGCGATGCGCTGCTTCTCCTTGTGCCGACTGACCAGGATCTGGATGTAGCGGCGCTCCAACTCGTCCAACGAAGGCCAGTCTTCGATCAAAGAGGGAACGTCCTCGGAGGACTCCGGCCGCAGGAGGGTCCGCTTGAGCACATCGGCCTGGATTTTGGCCGGCAGATCATCCACGGTGATCTCCCGGCCCCGGCTCAGCTGGGTCAGGTTTTCCACGGCGTTGCCCAGCTCCCGCACGTTGCCGGGCCAGGAATAGGCCTCGAGCACCCGTCGGGCCTCGGAGTGCAATTGATAGGCCTGCTGGTCCTTCTGACCGAATTCGGCGAGAAAATGATCCAGCAGCGCGTTGACGTCATCCCCCCGTTCCCGGAGGGGCGGCACGGCCAGCTCCACCACGCTGAGGCGGTAGTAGAGGTCCTCACGGAAGGTCCCGGCCTTCACCATTTGCTGGAGGTCGCGGTTGGTGGCCGCGATGACGCGGGAATCCACCTTGATGGTCTTGTTGCCCCCCACGCGGCGGATCTCCTGCTCCTGGAGCACCCGCAACAGCCGCACCTGGAAACTGGGGCTGGTTTCCCCGATCTCGTCCAGGAAGATGGTGCCGCCGGAGGCCTCCTCGAAGAGGCCGGGTTTTTCGCTCACGGCGCCGGTGAAGGAGCCCTTCACGTGGCCAAAGAGTTCGGATTCCAGCAGGGTCTCCGTCAGGGCGCCGCAATTCACGGCCACGAAGGCGCGGTCGCGCCGGTCGCTGGACAGATGGATGCTGCGGGCCACCAGCTCCTTGCCCGTGCCGCTCTCTCCCGTGATGAGCACCGTGGCACGGCTGTTCTGGAGGCTGGCGATGGTTTTGTAGACCGCCATCATCTTCGGGCTGGAGCCGATCATGAGGCTGCGCTTGCCCTTGGGCGAGACGCCTTGGGTGGCGCCCTGGCCGGCGGACTGGCGACGGGCGAGGGCCCGCGACACGAGGGCCTTCAGTTCCTCGTTGTTCCAGGGCTTGCTGAGGAAATCGAAGGCGCCTTCGCGGACGGCCTCGATGGCGGTTTCCAGAGTGCCGAAACCCGAGAGCAGGATCGTGTCCACGCCCAGGGGCTTCGCCTCCCGCAGCAGATCCAGGCCATCCTTCTTGGCCTCCAGGTTGATGTCGGACAGCAGCAGGTCGAAGGGTTCCTTGTGCAGAAGCTCGATGGCCTTGTCAGGGTGTGTGGCCTTGACGACCTCCAGACCCATGGCTTCCAGGAGCTCCTCCAGGAACTCGCAGGTCTCCTTGCTGTCATCCACCACGAGCACACGGGCCATGGCCACCCCCTCCTTGAAGGTATCCCAGACTGCCCTGGTGACAGGCAAGGACTCGGAGTATCTTCGAAGCACCACATCAACGGAGAATTCCTATGCGAACCCTTCTGGCACTTGCCTTCGGGCTGGCCCTTTCTGTGACGACTCTTTTCGCCGGTGATCTCACCATCACCTCCCAGGTGACGGGCAAGGGGGCCATGGCCCAGGACGGCTCCCAGGTGCAGTACCTCAGCGCCACCCGGATGCGGGTGAACCACGCCGGCTCGAAGGTCGACAGCCTAGTGGACTACGAGCACGAGGTCATCTACAGCATCGACCATGGAAAGCGGGTGGTTACGAAAATGACCTTCCAGGACATGCAGGAGGCCATGCAGGCCCTGGAGGAACAGCTGGCGGGCATGCCTGGCTTCCTTACGAAAATGATGTTCGGCGATGTCGGCGAGGTGAAGGTGGAGCAGCTCGGCACCGACACCGTCCTGGGGCGTCCCTGCAAGAAGGTCCGCATCACCCTGGGCAAGATGGTGGAGGAATTGAGCCTGGATCCCTCGCTCCGGTTTCCGGTCAAGGACTACGCCAAGTCCATGTCCATGATGAACCGGGCACCGGGGCAGATGGGCGCGCTCTTGAAGCGGATCTATGAGGAGATCGCCCGGCTCAAGGGGGTACCGCTGAAAACCCGCGTGTCCGGCCTCATGGGGATGGATGTGACGACCGAAGCCACCGCCGTTTCCACCACGGCCATTCCCGCGACCATCTGGGCCCTTCCCTCCGACTACACCGTGAAGGATGGGGGCAAGGAGATGAAGGAAAGCGTGAAGGGGAAGCGGTAGACTGGGCGGGGCCCCTTCCGGGGCCCCTTCCTTCGGAATCCCCATGAGCGCCCAACCCTCCTTCGACGATGGCCTAGACCGGCTGGAAGCCCTGGTGCAGCAGCTGGAATCCAGCAGCCTCAGCCTGGAGGAGGCCCTCGCCCGGTTCGAGGAGGGCGTCCAGCTCAGCCAGGCCCTCCAGAAGCAGTTGGCCGAGGCCCAGCGCAAGGTGGAGATCCTGAAGGCCGGTCTGGGCGGAGAATACCGGGCCGATCCCCTGGACGATGCGAAAGAAGCCCGATGAGCGGAGCTGCCGCGCAGGTCCAGGCCGACCTGGACCGCCTGCTGCCATTGCTGGACGCCTCCCTCACAGCTCCCTTCCGCGAGGGCGAGGCGGCCCGTCTGGGTGAGGCCATGCGCTACAGCCTGGAGGCCGGCGGCAAGCGCGTGCGCCCCGTCCTATGCCTGCTGGCCGCCGAAGCCGTGGGCGGCACGGCAGAACAGGCGCTCCCCGGTGCCCTGGCCCTGGAATACGTCCACACCTATTCGCTCATCCACGATGACCTGCCCGCCATGGACGACGACGACCTGCGCCGAGGCCGGCCCACCAACCACAAGGTCTACGGCGAAGGTCACGCCATCCTCGCGGGCGACGCCCTCTTGACCGAGGCCTTTGGCGTGCTGGCCATGGCGGATCTGGATCCCGGTCCACGGGCCCAGGCCCTGGCCTTGCTGGCCGAAGGCGCCGGCTGGCGCGGCATGGCCGGCGGCCAGGCCCTGGATCTCGAGGGCGAGACCCTTGCCACCTACGACCTGGACCACCTGCGCCTCATCCACCGCCTCAAGACCGGCGCCCTGCTGCGGGTCTCCCTGGAGATCGGCGCTGTGCTGGGCGGCGCGGCGCCCGCGCAGCGGGCCGCCCTGCGCGCCTACGGCGAAGCCATCGGGCTCGCCTTCCAGATCCAGGATGACATCCTGGACACCACCGCCACCGAGGCGGACCTGGGCAAGCGGGCCGGAAAGGATGCAGGCAGGGGTAAGATCACCTACCCTTCGCTCCTGGGCCTGGACGGCGCCCGCAAAGCCCTGAGTGAAGCCACCGAGACTGCCCTATGTCATCTAGCATCCCTTCCCAATCACCATTCCTTGGCAGCCTGGGCCCGGTATCTGGCCCAGCGGGCGAAGTAGGAATCGGCGTGAGTGTTCCCGCCAGTCCCTATCCCCTGCTCGATTCCCTGGCCGCCCCCCAGCAGATCCGCCATTTCACTCCGGACCAGCTCGAGCAGCTCGCGGCCGAGGTGAGGGCCTTCATCATCACGTCCGTCTCCGAAACCGGCGGCCACTTCAGCTCCAACCTCGGCACGGTCGAGCTGACCGTCGCGCTCTTCCACCACTTCGACTTCCTCCAGGACCGCATCGTGTGGGATGTGGGCCACCAGGCCTACCCGCACAAGATCCTCACCGGCCGCAAGGACCGCTTCCCCACCCTGCGCCAGTACCACGGCCTATCCGGCTTCCTCAAGCGCGAGGAAAGCCCCTACGACCACTTCGGCGCGGGGCACGCCAGCACCAGCATTTCCGCGGCTCTGGGCATGGCCAAGGCCCGGGACCTCCAGAAGCAGGACCACGCCTGCATCGCCGTCATCGGTGACGGCTCCATGACCGCCGGCATGGCCTTCGAGGGCCTCAACCAAGCGGGCTACTTGGAAGCGAAGAACTTCCTGGTGATCCTCAATGACAACGACATGAGTATCAACCCCAACGTGGGATCGCTCCAGGGCTACCTGAACCAGATCATGTCGGGCCAGTACTACCAGCGCTGGCGCGACCGCATCGAGCATGCCATCAAGGCCATCCCCCTCGAGGGCCTGAGCAAGGGCGTGGCCAAGGCCGCCAAGTGGAGCGAGGAGACCTTCAAGCGCCTCATGGTGCCGGGGTTGCTCTTCGAGGATCTGGGCTTCCGCTACATCGGACCCGTGAACGGCCACGACGTGAACGCCGCCTCCAAAGCGCTGATCGAGGCCAAGGAGAAGATGAAGGGCGGCCCGGTGCTGCTCCATGTGCAGACGAAGAAGGGCTACGGCTACGAACCCGCCGTGCAGGATCCCCTGAAATGGCACGGTGTTACAGCCTTTGATGCGGAGTCCGGCGAGATCATCAAGACCCAAGTAGATCCCGCCAATCCGCCGCCGCCCAGCTACACCAGCGTCTTCGGCAAGGCCCTCGTGGATCTGGCGAAGAAGGACGAGAAGATCGTCGGCATCACCGCCGCCATGCTGGACGGCACCGGCCTGAACATCTTCCAGAAGGCCTTCCCGGACCGCTGCTTCGACGTGGGCATCGCGGAGCAGCACGCCGTCACCTTCGCCGCCGGCCTGGCGGCCCAGGGCATGCGGCCCGTGGCGGCCATCTACAGCACCTTCCTTCAGCGGGGCTTCGATCAAGTCGCCCACGACGTCTGCATTCAGGATCTTCCTGTCACCTTCGCACTGGATCGCGCGGGCATCGTGGGCGCCGACGGCCCCACCCACCACGGCCTCTACGACCTGGCCTACCTGCGCTGCCTGCCCAACATCATCCTCATGGCCCCAAAAGACGAAAACGAGCTGCGGCGCATGCTCATGACCGCCCTTTACTGCGGGCATCCCGCCGCCCTGCGCTACCCACGCGGCAACGGCCTGGGCGTCACCATGGAGGATCCCATCACGGCCCTGCCCGTGGGCAAGGGCGAACTGCTGCGCGAAGGCAGCGACTTGCTGCTTTGTGCCCTGGGCGCCATGGTGGCCCCGGCCCTGGAAATCGCGAAATCCCTGGCGGAAGACGGTATCTCCTGCGCCGTGATCAACGCCCGATTCGTGAAACCCCTGGATCAGGCCCTCATTCACGCCTGGGCTGGCCGTTGCCGGGCCGTTGTCACCCTGGAGGAAGGTTGCGCCCCGGGCGGCTTCAGCGGCGCCATCGCCGAATCCCTGGCGGATGCCGGGCTGCCCCGTCCCCTGCTCCGCTGTGCCGTCCCCGACCATCTGGTCCACCACGGCGACCCTAGGCTTCTCATGGAAGAAGAAGGCCTCAGCCCCCGGGCTCTCGATGCCCGGATCCGGAATTTCTTTCACAATATCTAAGTAAAATCTTGCGGAAGGCCCCGGAAATTCCTAACGTTGGTCCCAACCCGCCGTGGCAGCGGACCCATTCCCGAGGCATTCGTGAAGTCCTTCCCCATCCGCGCGTCCATCCTGGGCGCCTTCATCTGCTTAACCCCGATGGCGGGATCCGCCCAGGCCTGGGATGCCGCGAGCATGGCCACTGGCTGGGCGAAGCAGGACCGGGACGATTCCTTCACCTTTTATGATCCCATCGCCAAAGCCCTGAACTCTTGGGTGCGGGATGGAGGGCTGCTGCGCACCATTCCCACCGGACGCATGGACGGCTCGCCAGAACGCTGGGTCATGGATCCCCGAGGCAATGCCTGGGTCGCCCATGGCACCACCCTGACCTATGTCGATCGGACCGGGCGCCCCATGGGGAGCGTGAGACTCCCCGCCGAGGTCGGCGACCTCTGCTGGGACGGCAAGGGCATCATCCTCTCCTACCGTACCCCCGAGCCCTACCTCGAGAAGCGCGATTTCCGCAACGCGGACGTGCTGTGGTCCTTCGGCGCCAAGCCGGCCAAGAAGGATGAAGTCGCCCCCCAGAACCGGCGTCCCGTCATCCTGGATGACAGCGGCAATGTGCTGGTGGCGAACGGGAACGCCCTGAACCTCAGCGTCCTCGATGCCAATACCGGCCGGAAGGTGGGCGAGACCAACCTGCTCTTCAACGGCGGCCCCGCGCCAGTCCTGGAGGGCAACACCACGGACCGCGGCCCCCTGGCCATCTGGGTGGGCAAGGGCGTGGTCTTCGCGGCCCTGAAGACATCCCAGGTACCAGCCGCCCAGCGCGCCGCTTTCCAGGGACTGGTCCTCGCACGCCTGGACCTCGCCCGGAATAGCTTGGAGTTCCTCCCCACCGGCCTGGACGAGAACCACACCCTCGTGGGCATGCTGGATTCCGACGCGGTGTTCGCCAGCCCCAGGGGCGGCCTGATGCTGGTGAAGGTCAAGTAGCCAGGACGCTCTTCACACCGATTCGCCTCAACGGTAAAGGATCCACCACGGAGCCACGGAGCATGGGCACACGGGAGGCGCCGGACCCGGATGCCCATGAAGGATCCGGACCCGGCGCTTCCCGTGGCTTCCGGCATGGCCGGAAGCGGCCTTCGGCCTGCCCAGGACGGAGGACCACGGAGGCCTCCATTCCTCCTCTGTGGCTTCGGTGTCTCCGTGGTGGATCTCTATTATTTGGGGATCGAAAGGGTGCTCACCGGGCCTGGTTCAGCACCCGTTCACGATCCAGGTAGGGGATGGTGCGCCAGGTGTTCGCGACCGCCGGGTTCAGGGTGGGATGGGCGAAGACGTAGGCCAGCAGCAGGTTGCGTTGCGAAACCGGAGTCACGAGTTCCGGTTCGCCCTTGAACCCGATGGCCTCCATGTAGCCTCCACCCCCCCGCAGGCGGTAGGTGCTGAGGGCCAGGGTGAAGGTCTGGTCCGACTTCACGGGCTGTCCCTGGAAGCGGAGGTTCACCACCCGGCTGCCGGCGGGTTTGCCCAGATCCAGCGCGTAGGCCACCCCGTCCACCATGTCGAAATCCTGGATGGGCACCTCGCGGTTGTAGAGCTCCGGCTCCCAGCTGTAGGTGTAGTGCCGCGCCGCGTGTTCCAGATAGGCCTTGAGCTGGGCGCCGCTGATGCGGATGCGCGCCACCTGGTTCTCATAGGGCGATAGCGCGAAGAACTGCCGCACGCTGGTGGGCCCCTTGGGAATGAAGAGCTTGGGGCCGGGGCTGGCCGCGGCGGAGAGCTGGGCACCCGTGGCCTGCCGCTGGACCTGGTGGAGCAACTGCATCAGCGGGGTGTCCTCCATGCGGGCCCAGCGGCTGTCGAGATCCACCAGCAAGTTGGTGGCCGCCGTATCCAGGTAGCGATCCGTGGCGGCGCGAAGGTCCGCGGTCAGGCGCAGCACCTCTGGATCCAGCGGCGTGTCGCTCTCTGGAAGGATCAGGCGCCCCTGGCCTGTGGCGACGCGCCAGCGGCCCTGCTCCTTGCGGAGGTTCAGGTCCACCACCGCCAAGGCCCGCCCACGGGCCTGAGCCTGGAGGATGAGGATGTCCTTGTGCTTGGTCTGGATGGCCAAGTGGGTGTGGCCGGTGAGGATGACGTCGAGGCCCGGGACCTGGTCCGCCAGGCGAAGGGCCGCATTCTCGTCGCCGCCGTGACCATCCACCTTCCCCAGTCCCGAATGGACCAGCGCCACCACCACGTCGGCCCTCTCCCGGGCCTTTAGCCGGGGGACGAGAACCCGCGCCGTATCCACGATGTCCTGGAAGCGCAGCCCGGTGTAATGCCCGGGCTCCTCCCACTTCGGCACGCCGGGCGTCGTGAATCCCAGCACCAGCACCCGCACGCCCGCCACCGTCACCAGGGTCGAGGCCGGGAAGGCCTCCCGGCCCTGGGCATCCACCGTGTTGCCCGACAGGAAGGGGAACCTCGCCTCTTTCTCCGCCGAGCGGAGGAGGTCCAGCCCAAAGGTGTACTCATGGTTGCCCACGGCCATGGCGGAGTAGCCCAGCGCGTTCATGATCGCGAGACTGGGCTCGGGCAGATCGCGGCGCAGGACGTTTCGCACGTAGTTGAGGGGTTCGCCCTGGATCGTGTCGCCGCAGTCCACCAGGATCGTGTTGGGGTTCAGGGCCTTCTGGCGGCGGATCAGGGTGACGATCTTCGCCCATCCCTGGTTCGCGGGCTGGAGGCTGAAGCTATCCTCGGCCAACACCTGCCCGTGCATGTCCGTGGTTCCAAGAATCTGAATCCGGGCCTCTTGGGCCTGGAGCCCCAGGGCGATCAGTAAGATCCAGAACCAATGCCGCATGCAGCCTCCGGGGCCTACCGCCAACCCAGGGTTGGATGGGGCCGACTTCAAGGGTAAACTTTCCCTTCATCCAAGGATGCCCCCTCTTTCGGAGCTCTCATGCAAGAAGTACAGATCAAGGCCCCCAAGCACGAATTCACGCTGCTTTGCGACGACATCCGCCAGGAGATGGGTGGCAAGACTTCGCTCATGGGTCTCTACGACCACCATATCGTGGTGCCCCAGGTCCCCTTCACCCTGCCCAAGGTGTGCTTCTACACCCGCTTCTCCCGCATGGACGGCCAGTTCAAGTTCGGCTTCTCCATCGTGAGCCCCACCGGCGACCGCAAGGACGTGATCCGCGACAGCGACGTGCAGATCCCCGATGGCGCCAAGGAAGGTACCTTCAACGTCATCGCCAGCCCCTTCGAAGTGAGCGGCGAGGGCGTCTACGAGGTGATCATCGCCCTCACCAAGGGCGCCGACCGCTTCGAGTACGTCTACAAGTTCGCCATCTCCGATGCCAGCCGCCTCCAGGCCGAGTACGAAAAGGCCGTGGCCGAGGGCCAGGCTGGACAGGGTGCGAATTAGTCCTCAGTCCTCAGTCCTCAGTCTTCAGTCTTCAGTGCGGCGCCCCGGCAGGGCGCCGTTGCTTTTACACTGAGGACTGAAGACTGATCCCTGAGGACTCCCATTGCCTGACCGCTACGCCAAGCAACGCATTTTTTTAGGCCGCGAGGCGGATGAGGCCCTGCGCTCCAAACGCGTGGCCATCCTCGGGCTGGGCGCCCTGGGCTCGGTCATCGCGCCTTGGCTGGCCCGGGCGGGCGTGGGGCACCTCACGCTCATCGACCGCGACCTGGTGGAAGCCTCCAACCTCCAGCGGCAGCTGCTCTACGGCGAGTCCGACCTGGGCCGCCCCAAGGCCGAAGTGGCCGCGGAGCGGCTGCGCGAGGCCAATTCGAGCATCGGATTGGCGCCCGTGGTAGCCGATCTCACCAGCGGCAACGCCCGGGAACTGCTGTCGGGCTTCGACCTCATCTGCGATGGCACCGACAACTTCGAGGCCCGCTTCCTCATCAACGACGTGGCCATCCTCACGGGCACGCCCTGGATCTACGCCGGCGCCATCGGCGGCGAGGGGGTCGTCTGGCCCCTGAACCCGCCCCATACGCCCTGCCTGCGCTGCCTCATCGAAGAGCCTCCCGCGGGCGGCGATGTGGATACCTGCGACAGCGCTGGCGTGCTGGGCCCCGCCGTGGGCGTCATCGCCAGCTGGGCGGCTCTGGAGGCCATGAAGGTGCTCACGGGCAAGGCCCCCCACACCGACCTGGCGCGCTTCGATTTCTGGCACGACGAGCGCCAGTTCCTGAAACCGCCGAAAACCCGATGCCGCTTCTGCACGGGGAGGGTGACGGAATTCCTGGACGCCCGCTGGACCCTCAAGGCCAGTGCCCTTTGCGGCCTGGAGGGCGTGCAGATCCGCGTGAACCCGCCCGGGAAACTGGATCTGGCCACCCTGAAAACCCGCCTGGAAACCCGCACCCACAGCCCCTGGAAGCAGGCCGGGATGATGCTCAAAGGCCAGGAAGGCCTCGACGAGATCACCCTCTTCGCCGACGGCCGCGCCCTGGTCCACGGCCCCATGACCCCCGAACGCGCCCGCAGCTGGTACACGGAAGTGATCGGGTACTGATTTTTAAACCACAGATGTCGCAGATTCACGCAGATGAAAAGCATGGATCTTGGTGGTGATTATCTGCGCCATCTGCGTCATCTGCGGTTTCATGTTTCATTCACCACTGGTGGTACCTAGATGTTGAAGATCCTTCTCGCCTCCCGGAACGCCGGGAAGCTGCGCGAATTCGCGGAGCTGCTGCCTGAGGTTCGCTTCGTGCCCTGGCCGGCGGAGGCGCCGGAGCTGCCGGAGACCGGGGCGTTCTTTCAGGACAATGCCCTGCAAAAAGTGGAAGGGGCGCGGGCCTGGTGGCGGGCGCATGGCACGGAACTCGTGGACGGCGTGCTGGCGGATGATTCGGGCCTCTGCGTGGATGCGCTATGGGGCGGGCCGGGCGTGCTCTCCGCCCGCTTCGCACCGGACCTGACCGGCTACCGCGACAAGAACCACCGTCTGCTGGCCATGCTGCCTGACAACGCAAATCGCTCGGCCAGGTTCGTCTGCGTGCTCGCTTTCGCCTCCATGAAAGGCGATGCGTTCACAGTCAGCGGGGCGGTGGAGGGAAGCCTCGCCTTCGACCATCGCGGTGACGGCGGCTTCGGCTACGACCCCATCTTCATCCCCGACGGCTATGATCAGACCTTCGGCGAGCTGCCCTCGGGGACCAAGCACACCCTCAGCCACCGGGCCCGGGCCTGTGCCGCGCTGCGGATGCGGCTCGGCATGGGCTAATAGCTATCTAGGCTGGCGCCAGGTGGCGGAAGAACCACTGCTTGACGCCCTCGACGGCCAGCAGGTAGGCCACCAGGATGCCGGCCAGCACCAGGAAGAAGAAGGCCGGAGGCGCCACGAACCCGAGGTGGACGCCCGCAGGCGTGAAGGGCAGGCCGATGGCCACCGCCACCACGGCGAGCGAGCAGGCGACGATCCACGCGTTGGGGCGGCTTTTGAAGGGATTCATGCGGGTGCGGATGATGAAGATGACCAGGACCTGCGAGGCCATGGACTCGATGAACCAGCCGGTGTGGAACAGCTCGGCCCCCGCATGGAACGTCCTCAACAGGATGAAGAAGACCAGGAAATCAAAAAGCGAACTCACCGGGCCGATCACCAGCATGAAATTACGGATGAAGGCCATGTCCCACTGGCGGGGCTTGGCCAGGTATTCCTCGTCGACGTTATCCAGGGGGATCGGAATTTCGGACACATCGTAGAGGAGGTTGTTGAGCAGGATCTGCACCGGCAGCATAGGAAGGAAAGGCAGGAACAGAGCCGCTCCGGCCATGCTGAACATGTTCCCGAAGTTGGAGCTGGTGCCCATCATGATGTACTTCATGATGTTCCCGAAGGTGCGCCGGCCTTCCAGGACACCGGCCTGGAGCACGCCCAAGTCGTGCTCCAGGAGGATCATGGCCGCGGATGCCTTCGCCACGTCCACGGCGCTTTCCACGGAAATTCCGATATCGGCGGAGTGGAGGGCGGGGGCGTCGTTGATGCCGTCACCGAGGTAACCCACCACGTGGCCCCGCTGTTTGAGCGCGAGGATGACGCGGTTCTTCTGCGCGGGCGCCACCCGGCAGAAGAGGTTCACCTGCTCCACCTTGGCCTGCAGGGCATGATCATCCAGCTCCTGGATCTCTGTCCCGGTGAGCACGCCGGTCACGAGCATGCCGAGCTCGGCACAGATGTGCTGCGTCACCAGCTCGTTGTCGCCGGTGACGATCTTGACCATGACGCCACCCGCGGCGAGGTCCGCCAACGCTTGCTTGGCGCTCTCCTTGGGCGGATCGAGGAAGGCCGCGAAGCCCGCGAAGACCAGGGCCGATTCGTCGCCTACCACGGCATGGGGATGATCCATTCCCACCGACCGTGAGGCGATCCCAAGGACCCGGAAGCCCTCCTTGCTGAGGCCTTCGAACACCGCATTGATACCGGCCCGGGTGGCGGGATCCAGGGCGCGGCTGTCTCCCTCCACCTCGTAGCTTTCGGACAGTCGCAGGACGTCCTCGGGAGCTCCCTTCACCACGAGCAACCTGCCGGTGGCGTTTTCCAGGAGCACGGAGACCCGGCGGCGCTCGAAATCGAAGGGCACCTCGTCGATCTTGTGCCAGGCCTTGGCGTCGATCTCCTGGTGCTCCAGGATGGCGTCGTCCAACGGGCTCTTCAGCCCCGTCTCGAAGAAACTGTTGAAGTAGGCCAGCTCCAGAACCCGCTGGCTCTCCTTGCCACCGGCATCCACATGGCGCTCCAGGTGGATCTTGGCTTCGGTGAGGGTGCCGGTCTTGTCCGTGCAGAGCACGTCCATGCTGCCGAGGTTCTGGATGGAATCCAGGCGTTTGACGATCACCTTCTTGGCCGACATGCGCAAGGCGCCGCGGGCGAGGGTGACAGAGACCACCATGGGCAGGAGTTCGGGCGTGAGTCCCACGGCGAGGGCCACGGCGAACAGGAACGATTCCAGCCATGGTCGGTGGAAGAGGGCATTGGCCAACAGGACGAACAGGACGAGGAGAATCGTCATCCGCATGATGAGAAGGCCGAATTTCTGCGTGCCCTGCTGAAAGGAATTGACCGGGGCCTTGGCCACCAGGGTCTCGGCGATTTCGCCGAGGGATGTACCTTGTCCTGTGCGGCACACCAGTATCTTGGCGGTGCCGCTGACCACGGAGGTGCCCATGAGGACCGAGTTTCCAGCCCGAAGAACCTCCGCCTGATCGGGCAGTTCCGAGGGTGTCTTTTCCACGGGAAACGGTTCGCCCGTCAGCAGGGCCTCATTGATGAACAGGTCCTTGGCCTCCAGCACGCGGCCATCGCCTGGGATCATGTCCCCGGCGGCAAGGATGGCCACATCTCCGGGCACGATGTCGGCGAGCGGAACCTCGAGCGTGTGCCCTTCCCGCAGCACCCGCCCCTTCACCGCCACGGAATCGCGCAGCCGCTCGGCAGCTTGGCCCGCCCGGTGTTCCTGGACGAAATCGAGGGTCACGCTGATCAAGACGATGGCGCTGATGATGAAGAAGCTGGCCTTATCCCCGGTGGCACCCGATATGGCGCTGGCCACGAGAAGGATGATCACCAGGGGGTTGAGGAACTTCGCCAGGAACTGGAGGATTACGGCCCTTTTCCGCTCGCCGCTGGTCACGTTGGGACCGAACTTCGTCAGGCGCGTCGAGGCCTCGGCGCGGCTCAGTCCATCCGGCGTCGCGCCCAACTGTTCCAGGAGTCCGGCGACGGGAAGGCGCCAGAAGGCGATCCCTGGTGTGGCAACTGGTGTCGGCATGGTGGAATTCCTTCTGGCAAAGCCGAATCGCCCGGTCTTTCCCGAATAGCGAATCGAGTGTATGCATGCGACGGCTCCAATACCAAGGATGTCGTGACGGGCCCAAGAAGCGGGGCGGCTCCTTCGGCGCCTCGGGAGTCACTGGCCACGGGGCGTCGTAGCGCGGTTTTCCGACCGTACTCCGATAGGGTAGAAAGATGACGTGGAAACGGGAATCCCGAACCTGGGCCGCCATCGCCGGTGTGCTGCTGCTGTGGTCCTCCGCCTTCGCGGGCATCCGTGCGGGCCTGCGGATCACGCCCGCGGGTCTACCAGGCGCGGACGGGTATGGTCCTGGCGAGTTGGCCCTGCTGCGGTTCGGCACAGCTTCCGTCGTCCTGGCCCTGTACGCCCTGGCCACCCGGATGCGGCTGCCGGAGCGGCGCGACCTTCCGGTGATCGCCTTGGCGGGCTTCCTGGGCATCAGCGTCTACCATGTGGCCCTCAACTTCGGGGAAGTGACGGTCCAGGCGGGTGCGGCCTCTCTGCTCATCGCCGCCGGACCCGTGTTCACCGCCCTCCTCTCGACCCTCTTCCTGGGCGAGCGGCTGTCGCGCCTCGGATGGAGCGGCATCCTCCTCGCATTCACCGGCGTAGCGCTCATCGCCCTCAGCAGCGGCCGGGGCCTGCGCTTCACGCCCGGCGCCCTGCTCATCCTGCTCTCCGCGGCCGTGGCGGCGGTGTACTCGATCCTGTCGAAGCGGAGCTTCCGGCGCCACTCCGCCCTCGCGTTCACCTGCTATTCCATCTGGGCCGGCACGATCCCCATGCTCGTGTTCCTGCCGGGCCTCCTTCGGAAGGCGCCCCTCGCCTCGCCTTCCGCGACACTCGCGGTGGTCTACCTCGGCATCTTCCCGGGCGCCATCGCCTACGTGCTCTGGAACCTCGCCCTCTCCCGCATGCCGGCCTCCCTGCTATCCAGCTTCCTGTACCTGTCGCCGGTACTCGCCGCCTTCATCGCCTGGGTGTGGCTGGGCGAAGTGCCCTCCCTGCTCACGGTCCTGGGCGGGGCCATCGCCATCGTGGGCGTCGTCGTGGTGCAGACGAAGGGATACCGTCCCGCCGTTTCCTAAAGGAAGAGTCGAGGATCCACCCGCGCGTTGTTGAGGCTCAGGGACCAGTGCAGATGAGGACCTGTGGCCCGGCCGGTCTGCCCCACTTCGCCCAGCAGGTCGCCGGCCTGGACTGTCTGGCCCTGCGTCACTGTCACCTTCGACAGGTGGGCGAAGAGGCTCACCACACCCTCACCGTGGGCCAGGAAGACGGCATTGCCGCTGAAGAAGAAGTCGCCCGTGAGCACCACCACGCCCGCGGCCGGCGCGCGCACGGCCTGGCCCGCGGGAGCCTTGATGTCGAGACCCCCGTGAGGCGCCCGCGATTCGCCGTTGAAGATCCGGCGCAAGCCGAAGGAACTGGTGAGGCCTCCCGGCGTGGGTTGGCTGAAGCGCAAGGAAGGCACAAGTCCTTCCGGCCAGGCCTTCCAGGCCGGCGTCATGAGCGCCTGTTCCCGGGCGATGCGCGCCTCATCCTCGGCGTTCGGCGTCACCTTCCGCTGGTCCTTCAGCTGGATGCGCTGTTCGGGGTACCGCTTGGGCTTGATATTGAAGGGAACCGCGTGCCCATTAACCTCGATCACGTCCCGGCCAGCCTTCGCGCTCAAAGGGATACCCACCACTGCCACCCAGCCCCGGGTGCTCCGCCGCACCAGCACCGGCTCCCCGTGATAGGTCGCCTTGGGCGGCGTGGGCGTGGCCTTGCCATGGATGACGATGGCCGCCACACCACCTGGAACTGGTGAGGGATTGAAGGGGAGCGCGGTGGGTTCCGCACCCGCGAGGACCGGGCCCATCGCCACGATCAGCACCGCCACAGGAGGGCCTGCGAGATGACATCGAGTCATGGTTGCTCCGGAGCCCCCAAGGCAGGGGCCTCCACCCCAAACCCCGTCTCCCGCAGCCGCACGGCCTCCTGGAACGCGGCCAGCACGGCGGTCTTCACCTTGAAGTAGCCGCTGTCCGTCACCTTGGTGGCGAAGGTGACGTTCACCACGACGGTGTAGCCGCCGCCCTGGAAGGGCTGGATGGGCGCCACGAGGACCTGGCCGGGGAGGATGGCGCCGGCACTGTCCTCGCGCAGCTTCTGCAGCACCGTCTCGGACCAGGCCTGGAGGCGCGGAATGGCCTCCACCGCCTCGGCCTCCGTCCCGGTCCGGATGCGGCCGTAGAGGGTGAACTGGAGCCGCAGCTGCGGGGGGTCGAAGCCGTGGTTGAGGAATCCGGCCATGGCCGCCACCTGCTGGAACTCCTTGAGCAGGGCCTGGAGTTTCGCGCTGGGGGCGGCAACCGGCATCAGCGGCCTCCGTAGCCGTACTTGGCCACCAGCAGGTCGAGCCGTTTCCGGGCGTCCTCCGTGACGGCCTCGGGAGCCGTGAAGAGGGCGACCTTCAGGGCCTCGCCGCAAGCGCAGGGTCTGGGCGTGCCGGAGAGCTGGGGCACCACCTTGCGGAGCAGGCGCTGGGCCTTGTCCACGTTGGCATGCATCACCTCGAGCACTGAGGCGGCGTCCACGCCCTCTTCTTCTTCGCGCCAGGCATCGTAGTCCGTCACCAGGGCGATGCAGGCGTAGCAGAGCTCCGCTTCGCGAGCGAGGCGCGCCTCCGTCACCTGGGTCATGCCGATGAGATCGGCGCCCCAGCTCTGGTGCAGGCGACTTTCGGCGCGGGTGGAAAAGGCCGGGCCCTCCATGCAGACATAGGTGGCACCGCCTTCGATGGGAATGGAAAGAGCCTGTCCAGTAGCCAGCAGGGCCTCGGCCACATGGGCGCAGGTGGGCTCCGCGAAGCTCACGTGGGCCACCAGGCCCTCGCCGAAGAAGGTGTCCTTGCGATGGCGTGTCTTGTCGATGAACTGGCTCACGAGCCGCAGCTCGCCTGGCTTATGGCGGGACTGGAGGCTGCCCACGGCGGACACGGAGATCAACTGCTCTACGCCGAGCGACTTCAGGGCCCATACATTTGCCCGGTAGTTCACCTCGCTGGGGGTGAAGCGGTGGCCCTCGCCATGGCGGGCCAGGAAGGCCACGGGGGCGCCGTCCAGGGTGCCGAGATGCACGGGGCCCGAGGGCGCGCCGAAGGGCGTCTGCACCAGTTCCGTCCGGTCGAGGGACAACCCCTCCATCCGGTAGAGTCCACTGCCGCCGATGATGCCGATGGGTGCTCGCATGGGACCATTCTACTTGCGGATGCCACGGATGCCGTGTTTCCCTGGAGGCCTGACAATTTCGTGCTGGATGCACGGGAAGCAGGTGTGAATCCTGCGCTGCCCCGCAACGGTATGCACCACGCCAACGCAGCACCCGGCGTGAGACCTCAAGTCCGAGTCACTGGGAATCGTCCCGGGAAGGCTCGGAGGGCGCCGAAAGGTTCCTGTCGCGTGTGAGCCCGGAGACCGGTCCCGCACCTCACCCCCCGTCGTGGGAACGGGCTGGGCCACGATCCCACGGGATACGCCCAGCCGCCGCGACGTCATGCGTGGAGGCATGATGGGTTCTGCCCGTATTCTCTTCTCTTTGGCGGCCGTGTCCGCCGTCCTTTCCGCGGCCGAAGCCGACCGGAAACCCGCCGAGGCCACGGTCACGGTCAGCGCCGAGGCCCAGCCCGTGGAAGTCGTCCGCACGCCGGCCCCCGTCCGCATCGTCGAGGCCGAAGAACTGGCCCGCCTGGGCAGCCGTACCTTGGCGGACCTGCTGGAGATCCTTCAGCCCGGCACCGTCATGGGCACGGGCGGCACGGGCAAGCAGGCCTCGGCCTTTCTCAACGGCACCCTCAGCAAGAACGTGGTCGTGCTGCTGGATGGCCTACGCCTGAACGACCCCACCGCCGTCAGCCCCGACCTGGGCGCCCTCAGCCTCGTGGGCATCGCCCACGTGGAGCTGATTCTGGGGCCCTCCTCGGTCCTCTATGGCAGTGACGCCATCGGCGGCGTCATCGCGCTCACCAGCGTGGGCCGCGGCGCCGAAGGCTGCCACGGCCAGGTCGGCCTGAAGGTGGGCACGGACGGGCTTCTCAGCGGTACCACTCAAGTGCAGATCACAGGATCCAGGGGCTGGATCGCCGCCGGCGCCGAAGCCCAGAAGCAGGAGAGCGCCTTCCCCGATGACGCCTTCCGCCAGGCGGGCGGCTTCCTCCGGATGGGCACGAAGCTTGGCGAGGCGGAGCTGATGGCCTTCTACCGCAATAGTGGCCAGACGGCCTCGGTGCCCTTCACCACCCTGGCTTGGCCGGGTTCGGGCCGCAGCTACGAGCCCCAGCGCGAGATGCGCGTGCGCCTGGAGAGCTGGGGCGCCAGCCTGCGCTGGCCCCTCGCCCCTGGACTCGTCCTGGAGAACACCCTCCAGGCCCTGTCGGGCAGCACCGGCGACCCCAGCGGGCCCAAGCGCCAGCAGACAGACCGCGACTTCCGGCGTGTGGAGGATCAGCTCACCCTGCACTGGACGCCGGCGCCCACCTTCCGCCTGTCGGGTCGCCTCGAAGGCCGCGAGGACACCAGCCACGCCCAGAATTACTACGACCCAGCCACCTACGCCGCCGTGAAATACCGCGGCGAGGGCCGCGACCTGGCCGGGGCCCTGGAAGCCCGCTGGACCCTCGCCGAGGGCCTGGACTGGGTGGCGGGCCTCCGCCGCGACGCCGGCCACCGCGACCTCACCCGCTCGGATACGGGCCTGCGCAGCCGCGCCGGCAGCGCCGACGCGGGCACCTGGCGCACGGGCCTCAACTGGGTACTCGCACCCGAGCTGCGCCTCTATGCCAGCGCGGGCCAGGGCTTCCGCATGCCCAACACCACGGAATTCACCCTCAACGCCCAGGCGGCCAGCCAGGACGGAGTGGCGTATCCGATCCTGCCCGAGCGCAGCAGAACCTTCCAGGTCGGCGCCACCGGCCAGTTCGCGGGCCACTGGGAGTACCGCCTGGAGGCCCAGCGCACCCGCATCAACGACCTGCTGGCCTATGTCTACGACACCAGCTTCGCCTGGCCGCCCCTGTTCACCTCCCACTACGCGAATCAGGGCGCCATCCGTGCCCAGAGCCTGGAGGGCGCCCTGGGCTGGCGCGGTGGAGCCGATGTGGCCTACGGCTGGGACGTCATCCTCCGCAGCCAGGAGACCCGCGACCTCGACCACAACACGGACGCGGACCGCTTCGGGCAGCAGAACACTGCCATCCTGCGACACCCCTTCTTCACCGCCGCCGTGGCGGGCTTCGTCCAGTCGAAGGCCTGGCGGGCAGATCTGCATCTGACGCAGGTGGGCCCTCGCTACGACCTGAATGACACCACCTACGCGGTCACCAGCACCCGCAAGCCCTACCACGACCTGAGCGCAGGCCTCTCCCACGAGCCCGTGAAGCACCTCACTCTGGCCCTGCGGGGCGAGCACCTGCTTCAGCCGAAACAGACCGTCCAGGATTGGCTCAGTGGCCGCTACGATCAGAATGGCGACGCCAGCCTGGTCTACGGCTTCCCCGCCCCAGGCCCCCGCTGGACCCTGGCCGCGACCTGGAGGTGGTGATGCGACGCTGGCTTGCCTTCCTGCTGCTGGCCATCCTTTCGTCAGCGGCGGGCCTGCCCCTCCTGGCGGCGCGGCCGCAGCGGGTGGTGAGCCAGGCCGTGGGCACCGATGAGCTGCTGCTGGCCCTGGCGGATCCTGGCCAGATCGCCGCCCTGAGCCACATCGGGCGGGACGCGCGGTTCAGCGCCGTGGCCGACGAGGCCGCACGGTTTCAGGCCATCAAAGACAGCGACGCGGAAAGCGTGCTGCGCTTCCGGCCCGACCTGGTGCTGGCCGCCAGCTTCACCCGTCCCGAGACCTTGGCCCTGCTCCGGCGGGCCGGGGTCCGGCTGGTGGTGCTGGACCGCTTCGACACCTTGGAGGATGTCTACGCCAGCCTCCGCCTCCTGGGCCGTGAACTGGGCCAGGAGGCCCGCGCCGAGGCCCTCATCGCCCAGTGCCGTGCCCGAGTGCAGAACCTCGCGGATCGGCTCAAGGGTGCCCGCCCTGTCCGGGTGCTCACGGCCGGGGCCTACCCCTTCACCGCCGGCTCTGGCACCACCTTCCAGGATCTCTGCGACCATGCGGGGGCCGTGAACGTGGCCGCCGGGGCCGGTCTCAAGGGCCATGCGCCCACACCCTCGGAAAAGCTGCTCACCTGGAATGCCGAAGTGCTGGTGATCTCCGGAGACAAGCCTGACGGATCGGATATCCGCGCCCGCCTGGCGGAGATCCCCCACTACCGGGTGCTGCCCGCCTTCAAGGCCGGACGCTTCGTGGTCATTCCCGGCGCCCTCATGTCCAACGTTTCCCATCACCGCATCGAGGCCTACGAACGCCTCGCCCGGGCCCTGCATCCCGAGCGGTTCCGGTGAAATCCCGCCTGGCCATCCCCGCGCTCCTGGCGCTGCTGGCGTTGGCCTTCCTGGCTTCGCTGGCCTTCGGGGAACTGCGGCTCTCCTACACCCAGGTGCTGTCGGCCCTGACGGGTGGCGGGGATGATATCGCCCGCACAGTGGTGCGGGACTTCCGCCTGCCCCGCGCCCTGGTGGGCATGGCGGCGGGCGCGGCCCTGGGCGCCAGCGGCGTGGTCATGCAGGCGTTCTTCCGCAATCCGCTCGCCAGCCCCGGCCTCCTGGGCGTCAGCAGCGGCGGTGCCCTGGGAGCCGTGGCCGTGCTGGCCCTGGCCCCAGCCACGGGCTTCGCCGCCGCCACCCTCTGGGCCCTGCCCGTGGCCTCCATCCTGGGGGCCTTCGGCGCCACGGGTGCCGTGCTGATGCTGGCCCAGCGCGGGGCCGGCACCGAGCGGCTGCTGCTTTCCGGCGTGGCCCTCAACGCCCTCCTCGGCGCCGGCACCAGCTTCCTGCTCACCACCACCGCAGGACACTTCGAGGTGAACGCCCAGATCCTCTTCTGGCTCATGGGCGGCCTGGAGAGCCGCAGTTGGGAGCATGTGTGGATGGGTGTTCCCGCCATCCTCGTCGCCTGCGTGCTGCTGCTGCCCCTGGGCCGGGCCATGGACCTGCTGAGCCTGGGCGAGCAGAGCGCCCAGAGCCTGGGCGTGGATGTGCGCCGGCTCCGCCGCCAGCTCATCGTCCTCTCCACCATCCTTACGGCACTGGCGACGGCTGTGGGGGGCATCATCGGTTTCGTGGGCCTGGTGGTGCCCCATGTGCTGCGCCTGGCCTTCGGACCCGACCACCGGCGCCTGCTGCCCTACTCCATGCTGGGCGGCGCGGCCTTCCTCCTGGCCTGCGATCTCATCACCCGCACCTTCCCCTTGGGCCTGCGCCTTGGCGTGGTCACCTCCCTCATCGGTGGCCCCTTCTTCCTCTGGTTGCTGCGGAGGCCGCGATGAGGGGAGTCCTCGGTCCTCAGTCCTCAGTCCTCAGTCTTCAGTCCTCAGTCCTCAGTCCTCAGTCCTCAGTCCTCAGTCCTCAGTCCTCAGCCCTCAGTCCTCAGTCCTCAGTCCTCAGTCCTCAGTCTTCAGTCCTCAGTCCTCAGTCTTCAGTCTTCAGTCCGGGCGCTGAGGCCGCGTTATGAGCTCGCCCGCCCTCCACGCCTCCAACCTCTCCGTGCCGGGCCGGCTGGAGGCGGTGTCGCTCGATCTCGG
>Ga0315270_10000260_pt1 | contig 30461 bp, 24 predicted proteins | sample C1_bottom_MG_FD_204932 | JGI IMG/M metagenome (GOLD analysis project Ga0315270, IMG submission 204932) | Sediment microbial communities from Yellowstone Lake, YNP, Wyoming, USA - C1_bottom | ecosystem: Environmental > Aquatic > Freshwater > Lake > Sediment | place: USA: Wyoming | collected...
ATGCGATTTCTTCGGACGCTGTAACTATGTACACCCGCGCCGGCTTCAAACAGCGCCGGCGCAGCAAATCGCATGTGGACTATACATAGTTGCAAACTGTGCATAGGGGTCGCTATGTAAAGCTTTACATAGCAACCCATTGCTGCCGGTGGCGGTTTTCTGCTCCAACGCCTGCAATGCAGCGTAAGCAGTCTCCCTTCTTCATTTTTCTGATCGGCACTGTCCGGCCAAAAGCGGGCGGACAGTCTCGTTCGCCCTGTATTTTTGGTAGAGTATTATAGAGGCGCGGGGAAATGAAGGGGTTTGCGAATCGGCTGGTTAGTAGCACGCATATTGGCGCCATAAATAATAATTTTTATCCGAGCAGTTGTTCTGCAGCATGGCAGCTTAGTATATCCGCGTGCAGCAGACCTCCAAACGAGTAGAGCTACTACAGATAAACGAAAAAGAAATATGTCATCTACTACCGTATCAGGTACGCAAACGGATCAGGCAAGCGAGAGGCCCCTTGACAAGGATTATCGCATGGCCATCCGGTCACTTTCCTTTCCTGACTTTCTTAATCAGTGCCAAGCATCAATCAGGCTCCGCAATTGCATCATCCGATGGGTTAATGAAGGCCATTTTCCATTCAAGTCTATAGGGGATTACCTTGACGCAGGTGAGTCGGGTGTCGCGTTGTTGATGAAAATTCCAAATCTTGGCAAGAAAACGGCGCGAGAGCTAAATCAGGTAATCGCGGAGGCGCTATCGTCGGATTCTTTTCGTTTGCCAAGTAAGATGTTTACTGACGAAAGCTATCGAAATGACATCCGTTCACTTTCATTTCCAGAATTGCTTGAGCAGTGCCAGGTATCAGTCAGGCTACGCAATTGGCTAACCCAAGCGATTAATGATGGCATCTTTCCATATCAAACCGTGGGTGATTACTTCGATGGAGGTAAAAAAGCCACCGCACAGTTAATGGCAATCCCGAACATTGGGAAAGGCACTGCACGGGAACTCCAAAATTTGATTGAGGATGCTCTAGGGAAACGCTTGGAACTCGCAGACCGGTTGGAAGCGAGCTATCCAAATGTATTCGACGACATGCTTGCTACTTATCGCCGAACACCCGACACGGAACCGTTGGCGTTTCACCAGATTGAAAAACGAATACAACAACTTCTTAACGCACCACGTGACGCTGAAGTTTGCCTACGCAGGTTCCGTGGTGACACCCTTGAGGCCATTGCGAATGATCTTGGAGTGACGCGTGAGCGTGTGCGCCAAATCGAAAGTAAATACGAGTCACTCATTACGAACATTTACACAGAAGGCTGGACGACGCAGGCAATCACGTCTCTTCTAATTCAGCAGGAAACGCCCAATCGCCTGCCACGCAACGAAGCACTATCTGAGTATCATCGAAACCTGCCTGCTGCTCTACGGCAAGTGTTTTTACCTGAGAGCGGGCGGCGCGGACCATTGCACACTCAAGAACGTTATCAGTTAGCCATAAAATTTGGGCTCGACTCTGATGCCGAACTTAAAGAGACCAAGCAGTGGACATTGGAACGTGTAATTTTTGAGGTTAAGGCGTTTGCCGCAGAGATTGGCAAACCAGAATTTATGCCCAAGCAAAAGGAACTTGAAGGGCATGGTCGCAATAACTTGCGAAGTGCTATTGGAAGATTCGGCGGTCAGTCAAAGGTGGCAATTCTTGCTGGGTTGATTTATCAAGGGCAACAAGTTGCAGAAGATGGTTCTCGTACATATTGGACCGAAGAGCGCATCGGAAAATTTCTGCATGAAGTAGCAGAAAAGGAAGGACATACTAATGTCATGCCAACGCAAGCTGAATGCAGAAAATATGCGCCAAATCCCAACACGATCATAGCCATCATCACTCGGGGAGGTTGGTATGGAAAAGAAAAGACATGGTTTGAAATCGCGAATCACTATGGGCTGAAATATTCGCGAGACATCCACAGGGTTACGTTGAAGTTTGTCCGCGCATTTGTCGAATCACTCGGCGATGCGTTGCATTCCCTGACACCCTCCGAGGTATATGTTCTGTTTGAGCAGCAGGGTATGACCAAGTCTGGCAAGAATACTAACCGTGACCGCACTTTCGACAATTTCGTTACCGCCATGCAGTCGGGCTATCTTCCCCGGGAAGAGATTGATCGATGGGTGAAGGGCGAGAAGGGTGAGCTTATTGAAGCCCTGTTTGATCCAGATATCGAATCAGTCGAGGACGCCTTTGCCAGTGTCGGCAGACATCTAAAAAAAAGTGACCACAAGAAAAAACTGGACAACCCGAATGATGAACTCTATCGAGAAGACGTAGAGCAGCATCTGCCCTCGCCCAAGGCAATTGACACCCTGACATCACTTGAAAAGGCGACTGACATTCTCGTTCAGACTTCCAGCGATGCCGAGGCGGTGCAGTTTTTAGTCGCCAAGGCGGCCGGCAAGCTCTGGCGTCGATGCTTTGAGGATGAGCAGGCGGCACTGGAAGAAGCACGGCTGCACCATGGAAACACCTACAGCGAGTCTGCGCGGGACAGCTTCCTTGAGGAATATACACGTAGCAAGCAACTGCCTTTGCCACAAGGATATTCATTCAAGGATGCCGATGGGGTAATCCGCAAGCCAAAGCTAATGCAGTCGCTCATTGCCTACAAGGTATTCAAAGACAGTCGGGTTCTTAACCTCAGCGGCACCGGAACGGGAAAGACTTTATCGGCAATCTTGACCAGTCGAGTCATAGGCGCACAGATGACCGTAATTTCGTGCCCAAATGCTACCGTTGGAGGTTGGTCGCGCACGATTCTGAATGCCTTTCCGGATTCGGATGTGTGTGAGAAAACCTGGCAGCCTGTTTGGTCTGCCAGACAAGTGCCGCGCTATCTGGTTCTAAACCACGAGTTATTTCAGAATCGCAATGAAAGCCATCTCAAGCATTTTATCGAAACGAACATGATCGACTTTGTCGTCATCGATGAACTGCACCAAGTGAAGCAGCGCGATGAGGGCTTCGAGAGCCAACGACGCAGGCTTTTGAATGGTCTGATTACAGACGTACCTGGGAACCGACCGAAGCCACGTGTTCTGGGAATGTCGGCTACCCCCATCATCAACAATTTGCAGGAGGGTAAGTCCCTCATTGAACTCGTAAGCAGTATTGAGCACAACGATATCGGCACCGCCATCAATGTCCAGAACTGCATGAAGTTGTATCAGAAGTTCACGACCATGGGCTTCAGGATGATGCCCAAATATCGGACAGATCGCGCCCCGCAAATCCATCCGGTTGATTGCACTCCATACATCCAGAATCTTCTGGAGCTGGGACACAAACCGCACCCACAGCAGGTAGAAGCTGTTCTCGTCCGCGCTCGTTGGCCGATCATAAAGCGATATCTGAAACCAAAAACGGTTGTGTTCATCGATTACGTTAAAGACATTATTCCGTATCTGGTCGAAGTGATAAGGCCGACTGGTCTGACGGTTGGTGTCTATACCGGCGACGAAAAGTTAGCGACCGAAATTGGGTACGCCGATATGCTGGATCAATTTATGCGAGGTGATTTAGATGTGCTTCTCGCTTCGATCAAAACCGTTGGTACGGGAATCGACGGTTTACAGTTTGTCTGCAACAACGTGATATTTGCGACCCTGCCGTGGACAGCCACCGATTACGAACAAGCGGTTGGTCGATTCGATCGTGAAGGCTTTAAATTCGACACGCTCGATATCCACATCCCCAAGACCTACTCAGTCTTGGGTGACGGGCAGGAATGGAGCTGGTGCGAGGCTAAGCTTGGGCGGATCGAAAACAAGCGTGATATCGCCCGAGCGGCTGTAGATGGTGAAATTCCTGATACGTCGAGTCAACTCACGCCTGAGAAGGCGACGAGCTATTGGATGGGCTGGCTCAAACGCATTGCTGAGGAAGGTTTGTCAGAGATCGAGCGCAGGGAAATCCGTGTGCCGCTGGATGAGGCTGACCAAAGTGAATCCAGAAGGCGCTTTGCTTCCTATGGTGACTTCTCGCACCTTAACGCCCGTTGGAATAATGCACATTCGTCCATAACGCACGAACGACTCCAGAGTAATCCAGAAGAATGGTGTTACTACCACACAAGGCTTCAGGAACAAGAGCGCCAGTGGCAAAACATTCCGCGCGAGGAATGTATAAAACACCTGACAGAGAACCTTCCTCGCGGCTCAGTCGTCGGGGACTTTGGTTGTGGCCAAGCTCAATTGGCTAATGTTCTTCGTGACCTACATACAATTTATTCACTGGATCATGTCGCCATCAACCAAAGCGTCGTTGCTTGTGACATGGCGAACACCCCACTGGATGATGCGATTCTAGATGCCGCTGTATTTAGTTTGTCTTTAATGGGGGCGAACATCAGAGATTACATTGTGGAAGCCTATCGGACCCTTAAACCAGGCGGGCAGCTATTGATATACCACCCATCCGCAGACAATGATCTTCAAAAGTTTGTTCGGGGTTTGGAAAACTTTGGATTCGCTTCGGTGCAGCATGGCCCTGTCTACAAGTGGCATTTCGTCTGGGCAATTAAACGGGGTAGACAGAAGGACTCTTCAGCAGAAATAGGTTTTTGATGGTCTGGGGTGGTCTCGCGATTTACTGATGGCGCTAACACTACGCTTAATCTATCCGCGCTAACAAGCGGCGCGAAGACTAGCGAGTATGTTATGCATAGGGATCAAGGATGAAGCTGTGCTACTGCGACGAAACGGGAACTGGCGAAGAGCCGTTCGCGGTGCTATTAGGGGTTGTGGTAGATGCATCACGCATGCACGTCACGAAGGATGATTGGTCTGATTTCTTGAGTCAACTATCCGGTATGGTTGGCCAAGATTTTCAAGAACTACATACACGGAATTTCTATACGGGTTCTGGAATTTGGAACAACCTTTCTGGGCAGCAGCGATCTAATGTCATTGATTTCTTTATTGACTGGTTTGCCGAGCGAAAGCACCACATTGTCTTTAGCGCTGTTGACAAAGCGCAGCATAAAGCAATGCAAGAGGCCAAAATTATCCCTGACGAAATTGATACTGTTTGGAAGGCCATGGGATTTCATGTTGCGCTCGCTATACAAAGGAATTTTCAGAACGAGGCAAAAAACAAAGGGAACACAATTTTCATATTTGATGAAGAGGTGAAAGAAGAAACCAGATTTCAGAAGCTGCTATTGAAGCCACCGGAATGGAGCGATAGCTACTATGGAAAGCAGAAGAAGAAAGAACGACTCTGCCAGCTTGTTGATGCACCGTACTTTGCTGATTCAAGGAATGTTGGACTTTTGCAAGTAGCCGACTTCCTTGCTTATTTTGTTAGAAGGTATATTGAGATTTCTGAAAACGTCATACCTGAAAAATATAATGGAGAAGCCGATAAAGTAGTGGGATGGTTCAAAAAAATAAAAGCCAGAACGATCCCATACCAAAACATGTACCCAAAAAAACAGCGCTGCGCTACTGCAGACTTGTTCTGGGATATGGCCCCTACATGTATCAAAAACGCATAGAAATTCTTTACGGCAGAAGCCAACTTCGAAATCAAATCCCATACCTGTCTGAAATTTCTGTTGCCCCTGAATGACGGCTATTGGGCGACTCCTAACGACACGCCCCATCTTTGTATACCCGCTATCAGTACAGAACTGTCGTTCGTCGTGAGGTTCTTCAGTGGCCGTTCAGGCCGAGTAAGAGATGATCGCTCAACAGTGCTTGAGCTTCCACATTAAAAACTGACCATTCACATTCATCTCGTGCATGGCCAGTGATCAAAGGAATGAAGCTTAATTATTTCTTATCCATATTAGCCGGCATCGCGTCCATATTCTTCGCCACCAGGTTTGCCAGGAGGACGTTGACGAGGGAGTTGCCGCCATTGTCTCCGGCACCCCCGGCCATGATTTGCGGAACCAGCGGAATTTTGGCTTCGGCCAGTGCGCGACCGATTTCGATCAGTGCGTAATTGCTTTGACCAACCGCCGTGGTTTTTTTCTGGATAACTTCAGCCTCGGCAGTACCCACAGCGAGCGTGTTTTCAGCTTTGGCTTTTCCCACCACCGAGAAGACATTGGCGTCGGCTTCTGCGTTTACAATTTTGGCTTTAGCATCGCCTTCGGCATTGAGTACCCGTGCGTTTTTATCGCCGGTTGCTTTCTTCACCATGGCATTCGCGGAAAATTCAGCAATTTCCACTTCACGCTCGGCGGCCACGACTTGTGATTGGGTGTCGGCAATGGCTTGGGCTTGCGCCAGTTCCTTGCGGGCGACTTGTGCAAGCTGTTGGGTCTTAAAGGTCACTTGCTCTTGCTCTGCGATCTTGCGATCTGTGAGCGTTTTCATGAGCGCTTCGGGCGGCGAAATGTCGCCGATCAAGGTATCCACGGCCACTACGTTGTACTCCTGGAGCGCTTCTGAAATCCGGTTTTTCGCATCGATTTGGCGCTGTGCGCGGCCTTTTAAGAAATCGATGACGTCCGAGCCTTGCGCTGTATTGCGGAAGTAGTTGCCGATCGTCGGCTCCAATACCTGGGTCACTAGATTGGCGACATTGCCAAAGCGGGCGATGACCTTGGGGGCGTCCGTGCGTGGGATGTGAATGATCTGAGAGACATCTAAATTAAAAGTGAAGCCATCGGAGCTGCGCACCGTGATCGTCGATAAATTCTTATCGAGATTGTGTGCCTCGGTTTTTCCGGTGGCCCAGTTCAGTACGACGTTTGCCGTGGGCACGCATTCCACTTTGTGCGTGTAAGGATTAATTGGATATTTTCCAGGATCAAGCGGTTCGACCCAAACACCCTTTTGCCCTTTTTTGACGAGGTTGCCATGCTTGAAGCTGTCGCCCGTGACATCCTCACCTTCTGCGCCGACATAAGCGATCACCACGCCGGCATTCGCGATGGGCACCTTGGTCATTTCTACCATTTCAACCGTGGCAAACATTGGGTTAATAAAATAGCGTCCCGAAAGAATGACCTGTTCCTGTAGACCTTTGAAACCGCCAGCGTCCAGGAAGGCTTGGCCGTTTTGATACATGTTATGTCCGGCGACTTCTTTGCCGGCAATTTCGCCGGTGTCCAGCGGCGCGCCTTCTTTGGTCGTCACTACGCCGACCATGTTGTCCGGGATGTCGACCACATCGACCGCTTTGACAGAAAACAAGCGCGGGTTGATGCGATACTGGCCATTAGGAATAATTGTGATTTGTGGGCCGCGTTCACCGCCGTTCATGAGAAAGGTGTGCGCATTCTGGAAGGTATTGCAATCCACATGCCTTGCCAGTACGCGACCATTCGGAATAGGCGTGCCGCCATAGGCTTCTACGATGCCGATCTGGTTTTTTTCAATCGTCGTAATATTTTCCAAGGTCACATTAAATAATAATTTGTTGATGCGATACGAGCCTTCAGGAATCACCAACCCTTGCGGGCCACGCTGCCCTCCACCCACCAGAAAGGCGCGTGCATCTTGGAAGGTATCGCAATTGACGTGCATACCGATGATATTGCCGTTGCTCAGCGGCGCGCCATCGCGTGACTCAACTACGCCAATGAAGTCTTCAGGAATAATGGTCAAAGCTTCATTCCTGACCGTGTATTGCCAAGGCCAAAGGCCATAATGCACACCCGATGCCAGGGCATCGACTTGATCGCCGGCCTCGCCGTTGAGGGCGACAATTTTTCCTGGGGGCAGATCTTTGTGCGCGCCCCATAAGACGAATTTTTTCGTGATCAGTCCAATCATGTTGTCTGGAACAATGATGACCCCGAAAAACCACAGCGCGCGTTTCCAGAAAACCGGCACCAGCAGTAATAAAAGCAGCCACCAGTAATGCATTGCGGATGCAAAAATGCTTGTTGAAGAATCCATTTCTATCCCCTTAATTTTTTGTGTTATTGGCCTGGAAGTTTCGTTTGAAGCGCGCTGTGCGCAAAATGCATTGCAGCAGTGCATCCTATCACATTATATAAACAGCATATTGCATGTGTTGCGCTTTGGTGCGGGGTGTAGGACTGGTCGAGCAGTACTTTTTGCCCAGGAATGGGCGGATTTACTTGGGAAGATCAGTTGATTTCGCTACACTAAGCTGATTTGGGCCTTTTCATGTCACAACTTGTATTGCTGCTTTGGTTCTTGAATGTCGTCATCGATACAGCGGGACATCTCGCGTTCAAAAAGGCCGCAGTCGCGGAGCATGAGACCGAATGGAAGCGCTGGCGCATGATGCTATCGGCACCGCCGATTTGGATCGGTATGATCTGCTTTGGGCTGGAATTCTTGGTCTGGTTGGCCTTGTTGTCCTTGATCCCATTGTCGCTGGCGGTGATGCTGGGCGCCATTAATATTGTAGTGGTGATGTATGCCGGCAAACTCCTTTTCGGCGAACATTTGGACCGCATGCGTGTGGCGGGCATGTGGCTGATTACCTTTGGCGTGGGTTTGGCGGGGTGGGGCGCATGAGTACACGACGTTTTTATTTTCTTGGGTTTGCCGCGCTGATGCTGTTCGATACCCTGACCCAGGTGTTTTTCAAACTCGCAACGCAGCACGCCGGTTCGTTCGCGCTCAATGCAACGTGGTTGCTGGGCATCGTGCATAACGGCTGGATTTTCGGTGCAGTGCTGGGCTATGTACTGGCCTTCGTCACCTGGATGACGCTGCTCAAGCACGCGCCGGTCGGCCCGGCCTTTGCCGCCTCGCATTTGGAGGTGGTTACGGTGCTTGGGGTTTCTGTGGCCTACTTTGGCGAGCATTTGACGTTGCCGCAAGTGTTGGGCGCGTTGTGTATTGTGCTAGGCATTGTTTGTCTAAGTTTCAGCGAGGCTAAGCACGGTGATGCCAACCCCGTCGATGATTGATGCTTGGCACGAAGTGCCGCCCACCGCCGGCCTGCCCTTGGTCTGGCATGATTTGCTTCCAGGCAGTGCGGATTTGGGCGATGCGATGGCGACCTATCTCAAGCTACCGGAGACACAAATCGAATGTTCCGGAACTGCGGCACTGGTCATTGCGCTGACGACCTTGCGCCAAGCTAGCTCGCGTCGAAAAGTAATCCTTCCTGCTTATACCTGTCCACTGGTTGCACTGGCCGTGGCGCACTGCGGCTTGCAGCCGGTGTTGTGCGATCTGCGCGCTGGTAGTTTTGATCTCGATCATGATCGTTTGATGCAGCTCTGCGACGAGAGCACGCTGGCGGTGATTCCCACGCATTTGGGCGGGCGTATTGCGGATCTGGCGCCGGTGCTGGACATCGCGCACCGCGTGGGCGCCAGCGTGATTGAAGATGCGGCCCAAGCGCTAGGCGCTTACGCGCACGGTCAAGCAGTCGGCAGCATCGGCGATATCGGATTTTGGAGTTTGGCCGTGGGCAAGGGCCTGACCTTGTATGAAGGCGGTGTGTTATACGCACGCGATGCAGCGCTACGCCAAAGCTTACGCCAAATCAGCACGAAGCTGGTGCAATCAAATGCAGGCTGGGAGCTGCGGCGCATAGCCGAATTGCTGGGCTATTGGGCGCTATATCATCCGCACGGCTTGCGCTTGGCTTATGGCTGGCCGCTCAAGCGCGCTTTGCTCCGCGATGATCTTGTGGCGGCAGTGGGCGATGATTTTGATGCGGACATACCACTACATCGCGTAAGCCACTGGCGCCAAGCCGTGGGCGCGCGCGCATTGATGCGACTGCCGGTTTTTCAGCAACAATCGCGTCGCTTGGCCGAGCAGCGCAAGCAAACCTTGGCGCAGGTGCCGGGGATACGCGTGCTCGATGACGCGCCCGGCACACAGGGTACTTGGCCCTTCTTCATGGTCATGATGCCGACGGCGCGTGCGCGCGATGCGGCGCTCGAAACGCTATGGACGGCAGGCTTGGGGGTCAGCCGCTTATTTATTCACGCGCTGCCGGACTATGGCTATCTCGCTCATCTGTTTCAAGCGTCGGACGTTCCCAACGCGCGTGACTTTGCGGCGCGTATGCTGACCGTGAGTAATAGCCCGTGGTTGAGCGATGCGCAACTTGCGCGCGTGGTCAGCGCGCTAGGCGACGCAGTAAATCGAGGTTGAGCGTGTGCTGGTCGCGCTGCCAATCGGCCAACTGCTGCGCCGGAATGTCGGGCTGCTGATCCAGGCCGCTGAGCAAACGTTTGAACAGACTTCGATAGCGATAGACTGAAACGTCGCCGGTGACATCGCAGCCGACAAGGTGCTCGCGCAGTCGTTCGATCATGGTACCAAGCTCGGACCAACGCATGATGCCTTGATCCCAGTTGGTGTGTACGTCTTGCGGCGATAGCACATCTTTATCGATGGACAGATAAATTGGCGCACTAGAGGAATCTAGCGTCGCGCTGAATGTATCGAGCAATTCTGCGGTCGAGGCGTAGCTTTTGGCACCCTGCCCGCCAAGTTTTTGCAGCAGGCCTACATTCCGTCCTACGCAAGCATAGCGCACCTTGTTTTGGCGCAATGGGCGCAGATGGTTTTCCCAGGCATGGTTACCTTCAACATCCGTTGAGGTGATGCCCAACACTTCGACGCTGGCGACATGCGGCAGCCGGCTGGCATGCCACACCCATGAGCCGCAATGGATACCGAAAGGGTAACGCATGTTGTCCGGGTGATTGTCGAACACCACGACTCGCACCGGTTCGCGCAAATGGCGCAGCCGCTCGATCATCAAATAGCTGACATGATGATAATCACCGCTGCCTAAAAATACCGGACCATGCGCGGCGCTTAAAGACGGGTCGAGCATGGCGTCCAGAGCGCGCAGCGTTTGCATGCGGCAGCCAAAGCGGATTGCCTCTTGCCAAGCGGCTAGGGCAAGCCGCTGCTCACCGGGCAGGGCGTGCACCGAGCCATCAAAATCAAGTACGAGTGGGCTTGGCATGGTCTTCATACCATTGACGGTCAGCTTCAAACAGACGGCGCAATGGTCGTAATAAGGTACGTAGAACGGGGTTGCGCACATACACCGCGTGCTGCGTGAAGGTGAAGTGCGCGCCGAGCCGGCGCTTGATTTCCGGATCGGTCCAGCCTGCAACATAGGTATGTAGACCGTGTGCTAGCGCATAGGCCAAATTATAAAACCAGCTCACCGTGTACAGGTTGTACTCCCGCACTTGCGGGTAGGCGAAGCCGACATATTTGTCGAGGAGCATGCCGTTGTGTTCCAGGCATAAGTTAAAACCAATTAGCGCACCCTCGCGGCGATAAAGAAACAAGACGCCCGGCAGGGAGGCGTCCTGGAATACGGCGCGGAAAAACTCAGGCGTGAGTCGATCGAAATGAATTTCGCTTTGTTGATAGACATTGGAATAGAGCGTGTACAACAGCGTCAGGTTTTCCTCCTGAAAAAAGAAGGCATCGCCGGTGTGCAAGGTTTCGATTTCGAGGTGCACGACGGACTTGAGTTTGCGCTTGATCTCTTTGCGACGAATTCGCGACATGCGTTGCAGAAATTCCTCGATCGTGGCGAAGTCCACCGGTACATAGGCCAGGGCTTGACCCTCAACAATGAAAAACCCGGCGCGCTGACAGGCATCAGTGAGTTGTTGTGTATAACAAATGGCGGATTCGCTGGTCAGTGGCGAGTCCACTGGCAAGTCCTTGAGAATCAGAAAGTCAAAGCGCGGGGCAGTCTTCTGCAACAAGGTTTGTACGAGCGTATCGGCATCTGGTGCGACGGGGAGTGGCGCATACTCAGTACAGGTAGCTCCACCAAAGCAGGTGTTGGGCATCAACCAACGGTGCCAGTGGCGGTACCATGGCAGGGCAGCTAGACGACGTTGCACCTGGGGTTCCATGGTGGTGGCGAGATCAAAGTGCAGCGCGAAACCGGGCATGCCACCAGGCAGTTCCACGATGCCGAAATCTTGGGGCGGGTGGGCGATGAAATGCCGTAGCAATGCGTCTGGTTCGATCAGGTTGTAGATGGTGTTCTCCAATGCAATCCAGCGGCAAAGCGCCGTAAGCCGGCCAACTGTTGGCCGACCAGTCCCAGTGCATTATCGGCATCGATGGCGGGATCATCGACGCCGCAAGGATGCGGTGGCTCTTGATACAGCGCAGTGCGAAAGAGGATGTCCCAAATTGGAAATATCAGGGCGAAGTTGCAATTGTGAAAACCGGGCCGGGTCGGGTCGGCACGCATGTGATGCAGGCGGTGATATTTAGGGTCGACCAAAAATTTATCCAGGATCGGGCCAAAGCCGATACGCACGTTGGCGTGCGAGAAATTTTCGATGAGTTGTCCGCCCAATACGATTGCTGCGTATTCCACTGGGGCGATACCGATGGCGGCGGATACTGCGCCCAGGATGAGAATTTCCAATAAGTCATCGAGATAATGGTCGCGGTCGTTGGACCAGCAGCTCAATTGGCGCTGGCTGTGATGCAGGCTGTGCAAGCCCCACCACCAGGGCAGTGCGTGCTGCAGGCGGTGCACCCAATACAGCGTGAAGTCATACAGCGCGAAATAAATCAGGAACAGCCACACCGAATGCAATTGCAGCCATGGAAACAAGCGCTCCAACTGCAATGGCGCGCTGCTCTGGCTGGCTGCAGGTTCGTGGAATAGTGGCGCCAATACCAGATAATTGACGGCAGGCACGACGACCAATAGCTTGAGCAGCGTGTAAAGCCGGTCGATGCGCGTTAGGCGGCGGTCGGCCCAATGCTCGGCTGGGATGAGCGATTCCAGCGGCCGCATTACGCCGGCGATCAGCAAAATCTGTACTGTGCAGAGCAGGAAATAACCTGCGATTTCGCGTGGCTCCTCGCTGAGGTTGGCGAGATGCAGCAGGTTTAGGAAAGGCGAAATCAGCGTGTGCGCCAATTGCGTTTCGAGTGCATTCCACAGGTGTAGTAACCAATCCATGTCGGGAATTTTACTGGGCTAAGGCCAGCATCGGAAGGCAAAATTGTGCGCACATCCAGAAAAGAGTAAGCCGCCGGGAATTTGTTGCTGTCATGCTTGTTTTTGTGGCCAAGTGAGGCGGAACAATGCGCCGTGCTGCGCGCCATCGTGAATAGAAATATGAGCCTGATGGAGTTCCGCTATTTCCTTTACGATCGCCAGACCTAAGCCGCAGCCATCGTCCAGGGTGTCGGAAATTCGGTAGAAGCGATCAAATACTTTTTTGCGCTCGTGTCTTGGGATACCCGGGCCATTGTCTTCAACTTCCAGAAAAGGCACCTCAGTATGCATGCCGCAACGTACAGTGACGGTGCCGCCATCTTGCGTATAACGCAATGCGTTATCGATGAGATTTGCCAGTAACTCGTGCAACAGCCAGGCATTACCAGGTGCTTGTGCGGGTTCTAGTTCAAATCCCAGGTCGATATTGCGCGCGAGCGCCTGATCGATGAAGCTTTCCGCATTTTGTTCGACCAGGGTCTTGAGATCTACCGGCTCGAATTCATAGGCAAGCGCCCCGGAAGGTTTGGCCTTGGCCAGCATCAGGAGTTGATGGATAAGATGCGTTAAGCGCCCGGTGGCATGTAGCAAGGGATCGATCTTGGTCTTGTCGACGGGCAAGTCCGGGTCGCTAGCGAGCAATTCCAATTGCGTTTGTAGGCCCGCTAGCGGCGTGCGTAACTGATGCGCAGCGTTGGAGACGAAACGCTGTTGTGTTGCGCTGGCTTCCGCGAGTAGTGCAAATAGACGGTTTAACGCAATGACCAGCGGGCGTAATTCCTGCGGCGTCTGTTTCAGCGCAATGGGTTGCAAGTCATTGGCTGAGCGGGTGCGAATTTGGGCGCTAATTTCATCGACAGGAACCAAGCCTTTTTTGACGCCGTAGATGACGATCAAGATTGTCACTATCTCATTCAGCGTATCTGGGATCAGTGTGGCCCAGAAAATTTTGCTGGCGGTTTGCTCGCGCTTTTGGGTGGTTTCCGCAATTTGGATAATTACTTCAGGGCCATCTTTTACAGTGTGGCGCAACATGGTGACGCGAATCGGCAACCCCTTATGCTCTGCATCGTAGAAGTCGGGCTCGGCTTCCGCTTCTTTCAGGGGAATTTCCGGGATGAGATTGCCGTCGCCGTAGAGTACGCTACCATCGGGCGCTAGGACGGACATGAAGATCTTGTCCAGCCGATCCGTGCGCAGCATCGATTCGGTTTGCGCTGGCAGATCGACAACTGCGCGGTGGTTTTCCAGTCGCAGATGCGCGGATAAGGCCAGTGCGACATCGACCAGCGCATGGTCGTAAGCGTCATCGGCCGGGTTGTTTGCCGTTTGAAAGTCAATAATTTCGCCAATCAATAAAATGCTACCCACGGGGATGAGCAGCCACAACAGCAAACGCCCACGGATACTATTGGTGATTGCCATCGATTCGATATCCAATGCCACGAATGGTGCGTATGGTTACTTCACTGCCTATTAATTTGGCGCGTAAGCGCGAAATGTAAACCTCCACCGCATTTTGCGTCAGATCCGATTCCCAACCAGAAAGTGCCTGCAGGATTTTGTCTTTACTGACTACTTTTGGTGACTGGATCAATAATAGTTCGAGGATGGCCCATTCACGGTTGGTGATTTCCAAGGGCTGGCCTTTTAATTTGGCGGTATGGCGCGCTGTGTCCATTTCCAGTTCGCCATGGCTGAGAATGGAATCGGTGATTGAATGCGCGCGGCGGATTAACGCGCGAATACGCGCGACGAGTTCAGGTAGGCGAAATGGTTTGACCATGTAGTCGTCGGCACCCACTTCGAGCCCTTTCACGCAATCCTCCAGGGTATCGCGCGCGGTTAGGATGAGTACGGGGGTTTTTTGCCCCGATTGGCGAAGCTGTCTGATAAGCGAAAAGCCATCCGCTTTGGGTAAACCTAAGTCGACGATGAACAGGTCAAAATGCTCACCCTGCAGGTAGGTTTCCGCCTGCTCGGCACTACCGACAATATCCGCCGTAAAGTGCTCGCGCTCAAGTCCTTGCTTGATGCCTTCCGCAACCAGCGCGTCATCTTCTACGACTAGTACTCGCACACGGTGTTCCTGACTATACGAATGGACGGCTTTATGAGGGGGTAATGCGTACTTGATTATACCCCTCTCTTTAAGCGGCTGCGGCTGTCTGAGGAAGATGCTGTGTGAAGAAAGTACAAAGGCGTTCAGCGACCTGGTGCTTACGTTTGTCCAGGGTCAATACATGGTAAGTGTCATCGACCAGGAAGGTTTCGACCTCACTCGCTGCAATGTGCTTGGCGACATAATGGGCATTTTTGACACTAGCCATGTCATCTTCTACCGCATGCACGATCAGTGTAGGCGAATACACGCGTGATAGGGCTTGGCGCGCCGCGCGAATCAGGCGCACGCTTTCGAGGATGGTCACTGCCGGGGTACGGAAAATCCCGATCTGCTCAGCCGTATTGGCGTCGCGGTTTTCCAGTACGGCTTGCACTGTGGCGCGCGTGCGTTCGCACTTGATGCCATAGGGCGCAGTCTCGGTCCAGGATATAAAGCGCTTGAGCGGGCTATAGATGACCAGTGGCAACAGCAGGCGGCGCTTGTACTTGGGCATATTCCAACCATCGTAAAAGAAGGTGGCGGACAACAAGCCGAGGCCTGCGACACGCTCGCCTTTGTGCGCCGCCAGGCGCAGCGCCAGCAATGCACCCATGGAAAGACCGGCCACATAGACTTGCCGATGCTCGGACTTGAGCGCCTCAAACGATTGTTCCACGGTGTTGTACCAATCCTGCCAGCGCGATTTCTTGAGTTCGGCGATGCTGCCGCAGTGGCCCGCTAAACGGGGGCACATGACGCTGAAGCCTTGGGCCAGTAATTTTTTCGACAGAGAGCGCATTTCCGCCGGAGTGCCTGTTAAGCCATGCACTAGCAGCACGGCATCTTCTCCGCGGCGCTTGTAGTACCCGGCAGGGCCCAACAGGGACTCGATGGTCTGGCTCATATTATTCAGCTCCGCAGCGTTTTAACAGTAGTTCAAATAGGTGTAAACCAAGATCGATTTCCGCTTCCGTGATGTGGAATGAAGGTGCTAGCGTGATCACATTTTTATAGTAGCCGCCGATATCGAGTACCAGCCCATAACGCTTGCCGTCCACTTCCAGGTCGCCTTTGAGGCCTTCATTGAATACTTGGTCGGCCAGCGTCTTGCTCGGCGTGAAGCCATCCGAGGTACACAATTCCATGCGTAGGGCGAGGCCGATACCGCTGACGTCGCCGATGACTTTCCAGCGCTTCTTTAATTCTTGTAACTTGCTCAAGAAGTAAGCGCCCTTGGCGCGGATCATCGGTTCGAAATCCTGCTCCTGGGTCATACGCAAAACTTCTAAAGCAACCGCGGTGCCCAGCGGATTCGATGAGAAGGTGGAGTGCGTCGAACCCGGCGGAAACATTTCTGGGTTGATCAATTCTTCGCGCGCCCAGATGCCGGAAATCGGATTTAAGCCATTGGTAATGGCTTTGCCGAAAATAAACACATCCGGCACGATGCCGAAATTTTCCCACGACCAGAGCTTGCCAGAGCGGTACACGCCCATTTGAATTTCGTCCACAACCAGCAGCACCTTGCGCTCCTTGAGCGTTTTTTGCAGTTTCTGGAAGTAGCCTGCAGGCGGAATGACGTAGCCGCCGGTGCCTTGAATAGTTTCCACATAGAATGCACCGTATTCGCATTCCTTGGCCTTGTCGTCCCACACGCCGTTGTATTCGGTCTCGAACAAGCGCTCGAATTCGTGATGGCAATACATGTCGCAGCTGTCCGGCTTCATGCCGTAAGGGCAACGGAAACAATAAGGGAAGGGCACGAAATGGCCGCGATCGGAGAAGTGGCCATAACGCCGCCGGTAGCGATAGCTGGAGGTAATGGCTGAAGCGCCGAGCGTGCGGCCATGGTAGCCGCCCATGAAGGCGAACATCAGGTTCTTGCCAGTCGCATTGCGTACTAGCTTAAGAGAGTCTTCGACCGCTTGCGCACCGCCGACATTGAAATGCACACGGCCTTTGACGCCGTATTTTTTTTCAATGTCGGTACAAATGAGTTCTGCGAGTTCGACTTTTTCCTTGTGCAAATATTGGCAAGCCAATTGCGGCAAGGTATCGATCTGGCGCTTGAGCTCGTTGTTCAAACGCTGATTCTTGTAGCCGAAGTTGACGGCTGAATACCACATTTGCAAATCGAGAAAGGGCGTGCCCTCTTCGTCATACAGGTAGCTGCCTTCGCAGGATGAAAATACTTTTGGTGGATCAGCGTAATGGACGGTATCGCCGTAGGAGCAATACAAAGCATCTTTTTCGATGATGGAAAGGGGTTTCAGAGGTTTTGTTTCCACGAGCTTCTTTCTAAAGTTAAGACGCGGCTAGCGCTTGCGGCGCGTCGATGGGCCAATGCCTGACGACAGACATCACGTCTGCGAAAGTCTGGAATGGGTAATGCGTTATATTTTGTTGCGTGCAGTAATCAATGAGCGATCCCTTGGCGAATACCACGTCGGCATGATGCGCGAGGCAAGCATCCGATTTGCCATCGCCGACGAGCACGATTGGTCTGCCTAAAGTTGCCGCGTAGTTCTGCGCCACGGCGCACTTGCACACGCCATTACCGGCGTTGCAGCTTGGGTTACGGTGCGGAAAACTGATGTCGGCTCCATCGTCCAGAAAATGCAGATGGTTGGCATGCACTGGCAGGTGTGCCAGCCCGTTGTGCTGCAAGGCCACTTTGATCGCGTGATCGAGGCCATCGCTGACAACGGCGAGCGTTGCGAATTGGCTGACATGTTGTTGGAAAGCATCGAAATGCGGATCTAACTGAATATCGCGGAAAAAGCCCTCGAGCGTAATGCGATCGGCTTTGATCATGCGAATTTGCTGCTGCATGCACTCAACCGCGCTGATGCGGCCGGCCAGCCACTCGCTTTCGACGGCTTCCCACGTGGCGGGTGCAAACCTCTCCAGCAAGGCATCCACGGTATCTTGTTTTGCTAGCGTACCGTCAAAATCGATAATGAATATCAAGGTGGTCTCTCGATGTAATCAACAATCCGAATGGGAGCCATTCTGGACTAGTCGTCCTTACAAGTTCCTGACGTTCCAAAACCGCTTTGCCTTCTTAATAGGTATCTAATGGCAAGCCTGGAGCCGCGGATTTTTCTTGAAAGGACAAACAGAAGTAATTTGTTGTCGGATGAGCGTTCAATTACCGGCTAGCGCTTTTCACGGACTCTGGGTATTGTGCGTAGGCTTTTTTGATCGGTTTTTGCGATGTGAATTTATTACGCGACAGGCGATCGCCATTACCTGCGTTTAATTTGGTCCACTTTGCCCTCCCGATATTTCGGTAAATGCGCCGCCGGGTTGTGTAAGAAACGACTGAACTTCAAGAACAGTGTTACCCGATATGCGGATTTGTGGACGGTTTCCTGGTGCAATCGCGGTGCCGAGCGCGGCTTCGATTTGCGATGGTGTAAAGGAACTCGCACCACCAGCAGGTAGCGAAGCGATTAAAGTTCTCGCGCCGCTTACTGCGCCGGTAATTCCATCGACAAGAGCAACCGTGACAGGCGTAGCCGTTATGCCCGTGTTGATTACTCTCAAATAACTGGCATAGCCAGAGCCAGAATCTGCAGCAGGAACATAGGTGCGCACATCCACTATGGTGCCGCTGGACGCATTCGAAACCTCGTTAAATGCACCGCCTGGTTGCAACAGAAAGGATTGCACTACAAGCGTCACCGAAGAGCTTATGCGTATTCTCGGGCGGCTAGTGGGTGAAATGTGCATACCAAGCGCAGTCTCCACTTGCGATGATGAAAGGGTCGTTGCGGCGTTAGCCGGGAGAGATGCGATAAGCGTGGATGCGGCACTTGCCACGCCCGTAACGTCATCGAGCAAAGCCACTGTCACGGGCGCTGCAACGGTTCCACCATTGATCACCCTGATATAACTTGCATAACCTATCGTCGCAGCCGGTATATAGCTACGCACATCAATAATTTTGCCTTTTTGTCCGGATGAAACGTTAGTAAATGCCCTACCCGGTTGCAACAAAAATGACTGAACGTCCAATAAAGAATTGATGCCTGTCACTAGAATTCGTGGGCGCTCGTTTGATGCTATGGGACTCCCCAGAGCAGCTTCAACCTGGCTAGATAGAACAGTTATTGCGGCACCTTGAGGGAGTGATGCAGTCAGTGTCCCCGTTGGCCCTGTCTGCCCTGTGATAGGGTCTATTTTTGCCACGGTAATAGGTGTGGCCGCAGTCCCGACGTTTATGATGCGCAGATAACTCATGTAACCTGATGGTGCGGCAGCGACGGGAACATATGTGCGAACGAGAATTGCTGAGTGTCCGGCTTGCGCATCGGATGTTTCATTAAATACACCACCTGGTTGCAGCAGAAAAGATTGCGCATCAATTGACGTGTTGGCTATAACGCGGATGCGGGGGCGGTCGCTTGCCAATAGCGTAACGCCCAATGCTGCTTCTACCTGTTGGGCTGTATATGTTACTGCGGCCTGAGCCGGCAGGGATGCAGTAAGTGTACCGCTGGCTCCAATGAGACCAGAAGTACCATCGATTACGCTTAAGGTAATCGGCGTTGAAATGTTTCCTTTGTTGATGACGCGCAAGTAACTGACATATCCGCCGTTGGCGGCGGCTGCAGGAACATAGGTGCGCACATCGGTTTGGGCAGAATAGAGATAGCCGCTAATACGGGGATACGCCAGATCGAACCGGGAGTAGTAATCTGCACCTGATGGGTTGCTGCAACTGCTTGCGCCGCCCCAAAGGCCGCCGCGCAGTTGATATTCTCCCATGGCATTGCTTAATATAAACAAACCGGATCCACTGCTTCCCCCTTCGGTAACGCCTTGGTTATTGACGATGGCGTTGTAGCTCCCTCCGGGGGGTAAATTTCCGAATGATGCGATCTGGCCGGTTGTTGTTCCCAAGCTGATTTTCTTAAAATCGCCCTGTGGATGGTGAAGTCCTATGGATGAGGTTCCAGCGGCAATTGGGGTTGCATTCCAGGCTGCAAAAATCGCACCGGCGGGCGCGGGGTCAACGAGGCGCAAAAAGGAAACGTCATTGGCTGCATCATTGTAGAGCAAATCAGCCCCATTAATTAGGGTCACCGAGCTAGGTTTCAGCGATAGGCCATTGCATGCAGTGGATTCATAGAACCAAAAAGTCTGTAAGGTATTCGCTGTCGCTTGATCCGAAATGCAATGGTTAGCGCCGTAAAAATAGGGTACGCTGGGTGTCAGGCTGTTTAAAAGAGTGCCCGTGCATAGATAACTTAGACCGCTGGAGGGTTCCGTAAAGATCATCTTCGCGACAGAAGTTGCTGTAGATTGGACTGCTGCATTGTTGTAGAAACACACAGCATCAAGTTCACATGAGGCTGATGCGGCCTGTGCGGAAGCTACCTGTATTTGCAGCGCATTCATGTTGAGTTTTACAGGAGAGCTGAGCATGTGTGAGATGTTGACTAGGCTGAAATCAAGGCCGTCAGACGTTACGCCCGGAGGGAGATAGATTTCTACTGTGATGGAATCCCCGTCCACCATTGGACTCCAGTAAGGCGCTTGTTTAAGGACGTGCTCTGCGGAAATCGGCCCCAGTATGACATTAGGATTTTTTGAACCGACAAATCGCAATTCCACTCCTGGAGGCATTTTCTTTACTGCAAGTGCAATCCTCAAGGCAGCCGCATTTGTGGAAGCGACGGTAAACTGCGCGGCAAGTCCACCTGTTGTGAGCGTTTGCCAATTGAGCTGTTTAGGTGAGACAGTATTGCTAATCGCGGGTGACACTGCCCGCCCGAATCCAATCTGCAGGGCTTTTTTCTTTGGCGTGGAGTCTCCATTTGGACTATTCTTCCCCGAATTATATTTTTTCAGCGTCTGAATCTCAATATCGGACGGGGGATCAAAACGAATCGACTTTCTTGTCTCGGTATTATCCTTAAGCTTAAGTTCGACTGGTGCCTTGGCGCTCTTTTGCACTGCGGATGAAAAAGAGCCCATTTCTTGCGCACGTAGCACGCCACTAACTTGTAGTACCGTTACGATTAAAACGAAGCAGGACAAAAATATTTGCATGTTTTCCTCGAGAAATGCGTAGGTAATGGTGTTGACGCCGATTAAAAATTCACGAATATCTGCGATATAGGCGAATAGCAGCGGCTAGTTCAAGAGTCTAGGAGTTGTCCTAGTTTACCTAAGTTTTCCCCATGAACAGACGAAATGAAAAATGGCTTACAACGGTTAAGCTGTAAGCCATTCATTTTTTGGTGCGCCCGGAGCGATTCGAACGCCCGACCCCTTGGTTCGTAGCCAAGTACTCTATCCAGCTGAGCTACGGGCGCGAGGAGGGAGAGATTATATGCAAGTGAATGGATTTTTACAATAGAAAGCGTGGCTTGGGGATGTTTCGCGGGGGTTGGCTTATTCGATATGGTGTTTTTTTAGTTTGTACCAGAGCGAACGCTCGCTAATCTCAAGCAGGCGTGCAGCTTTGGTTTTATTGTCGCCAGCCTGCCTCAGTGCTTCGCGAATCATGGCTTCTTCCAATTTCTCGACGGCGGGGTTCAGTTCCAGGGAAAGGAAATGCGCTGGGGCCACCGTTTTGGTTAAAGGTGGCTGGCTAATTTCACCCGGCAAATGCGCAGCGTCAATCAATCCATCTTGCGCCAGTACGGCGGCACGCTCAATGACATTCTGCAATTCGCGCACATTGCCCGGCCAATCGTAGTGCTGGAGTACCTCCAGTGCGTTTTGATCGATGCGGCTATTACCCAACTTTGTCAGGAAGCTTGTCGCCAGTGCCGGGATATCGGTCTTGCGTTGTCGCAAGGGCGGCAGTTCAATATTGAAGACGTTAATGCGATAGTAAAGGTCTTCGCGCAGATGACCGTCGTTTACCGCTTGGCGCGGGTCGCGGTTGGTGGCGGCAACAATGCGGATGTCGATGGGAATGCGGCGATTGCTGCCGAGGCGTTCAATTTCGTTTTCTTGCAACACGCGCAATAATTTTGCTTGCAAGGCCAGGGGCATTTCCGTCAACTCGTCGAGAAACAAAGTGCCGCCATCGGCCAGTTCGAATTTGCCGATGCGGTCTTTCACCGCACCAGTGAAAGCACCTTTGGCATAGCCAAATAGTTCGCTTTCTAGAATATCGTGCGGGATCGCCGCGCAGTTGATTGGCACGAATAAGGCGTCAGCGCGCGTCGAGGCGCGATGAATGGCGCGTGCCACAAGCTCTTTGCCAGTCCCAGTTTCGCCACTGATGAGCACGGTGGTTTTGCTCGGTGCCACTTGCTGGATCAATTCGTAAACTTTTTGCATGGCGGGACTGTTGCCGACGAATTCGCCCCAACCCTTGTCGAGTTCGCTGCGTAGAAAATCATTCTGACGTCGCATCCTGCCCGTGGTAAGTATGCGGTTGACGGTGATTTCCAGCGCGTCTACATCGAAGGGGCGCATGATGTATTCGCAGGCGCCGAGTTTCATCGCTTCCACCGCGCTTTCGATGGTGCCGTAGGCGGTCATGATGATGACTGGCACATCGTTGCCTTGCGTACGCAAGGTTTGCAGCAATTCGATTCCCGTCATGCCCGGCATGCGTAGGTCGCTGATAATCAGATCGCAGGGCGCTTGTTCCAGCGCAGCCAGTGCCTCGTGTCCATTGCCGGCGCACACGACTTGTAGCCCCATGCGCTTGAGCATGATTTCGAGCACGCGTTGCATTTTGACTTCGTCGTCTACCACCAGGATGCGTTGGCTACTCACTTGTTCTCCGATGTGTTGCGCGGCAGATTAATGGTGAAGCGCGCGCCACCAAGTGGACTTTCCCCGGCGACGATGGTTCCGCCATGCGCCACGACAATTTGTTGCACGATGGCTAACCCCAGCCCAATGCCACCTTCGCGCCGGCTGAAAAAGGTGTCAAACACTTGGGCGCGCTCATTGAGCGGAATGCCGGGTCCATTATCATCGACCTCGATCAGTACAGCATCCTGGGCGTCATGACAGGCCACTTCGACAGTGCCATCGGCCGGCAAAATTTGTATCGCGTTCAGCACGAGGTTAAGCAATACCTGGGTCATTTGTTCGGTGTCGCAGGCGACGATCGGATCGCGCGCGTTCAGTCGACTGGCTAGGCGAACGTTTTTCTTTTCTGCGTGACTTGTGAGCAGGTTCAGGCTATGGCGAATCAGGTCATGCAAATCGCAGGGTTGCAGCACAGGTGGACGCGGTCGGGCGCTGTCCAGCAGCGTGGATACGAGCCTGTTCAGGCGCTCCGTTTCGCTTTCGATGAAGCCGGTCAGTTCGCGCGCTTCCGCGCTCAATTGCGGTTCGCGTGACAGCATCTGTGCAGAGGAGCGCAAAATACCGAGCGGCGTGCGCACTTCGTGCGCCATTGCGGCCGAGAGTTCGCCGAGTACTGCAAGTTTGGAGGCGCGCACTAAGTTGTGTCGCGATTGGTCAAGTTCGTGCACGGTTTGAATGAAGGCTTGCGTGAGCTCACCTACTTCCCCACCGACTGTGGCGGGTTGTGGCGGCAGGGATTTTTCGCGCATGAAGTGCCGCGTGAACCCAGTGAGTGCAGTGATCGGCCGTGCAATGCGGCCTGCAACGCGGAACGACAAGGCGACGGCAAACAGGCTAGTTACCGCGAGCAAAATGAGAAATACCAAGGCCATATGTTTAACAGGTACTAGCGCAACACTGCTAGGCTGGATCACCACAGTGGTCCAGCCAAAGCCGGGAAAATGTTGAAATCCACTGGCGCGGTCAAAGCCGACGATGGCCTTGGAAAATTGATACGGTTCGCCATTGAGCACGGTGATGCCGCCTTTGTTGGCATCAGGCAGCCAGTACGCCGGCAGTGTACGTAGTAAAAATCCTTGCTGGCGCAGTGTGGATGATGCGGCGATGACGCGTTGATGCTGGTCCAAGAGCATGACCACGCGGCCATCTTGGGCGGCTTGGTCGAGAATGCGGTAAATCTGTTTCCAATTAAATTGCAGGTGTAATTCCCCCGCTTGGCCAGATTTGAAACGCCAAGGAATCATGGAGTGAATGGGTAACACGTCGTTAGCGGTGTCGGGCGATAGCACTAAATTGCCGAGCATGACTTGCTGGCCCGCTTGCAACACGGCTTCGCTGCGCGGAAAAATTTGCCCAATGCGGCTCGAATTGCTGCTGGCGATAATGCGATTTTCGGGATCGGTGCAAGAAAGTTCGTCATATACGTCCTCATAACCTGATTGCACATCAGATAAAAATTTCGCCAGACGTTTGTCAATGTCGCCGACCTGGATTTCTTGCATGACTTCCAACTGGCGCCAGGTGACGGCATTTTGCAGACGCTCGAACAACATCTTGTCGATGGCGTCAGATACGGTTGCAGATTGCACTTGTAAGCTACGGCCAATTTGCTCGCGCATCGCGTTACTCGCAGTGAAAAACGCCAGCGAAGTCAGTAGCGCGGAGGGCAGGACGCTGACCAAGAGGAAGGCAATCAGTAGAGTTCGTCGAATAGTCACGTTAGTTGGTCGGTATAAGAAAACTGTGGACGGTGGCACAATGCGCGTTTTGCACCCAGAGGCTGATGCCATGTTACGACTCATTTTGCTGTTGCTCATCTTGATGGCCTCTAGTTTGGCGCGAGCGGATGGCGATTCTACAGCAGAGTATCAGCCGGGTCAGGGTTGGCAACTGCCTGGCACGGGTTTGCGACTGGGGGGCTATACCAGTGCCGGTTTTCAAAATGACCGACACAAATCATCTAGTCTTGGCGTGAATGACCTCAGTTTGTTTGCCTGGTGGGAAGGTGACGGCAAGTTCAAATTTTTCTCAGAATGGGATCTGGAAGACAGTCTGACTTGGCGGCCAGCGCATAGCATTACCACTAAGCATGCTTATCTGGTGTTGGAGCGACTGTACGCGGATTACAATTATTCGGATAGTCTGAATCTGCGCGGAGGTAAGTTTCTTACACCGATTGGTCGCTGGAACACCATCCATGCTGATCCGCTGGTGTGGACCACTTCTCGGCCCTTGATTACCGAACGCTCGTTTCCGACCAATGCCACCGGCGCTATGCTTTACGGCACCATTCCCGCATTCGGCAAGACGCTGGATTACTCGGTGTATGCGGCTGCCGGGAATGATTGGCGGCCGAATCCCAAGCTTGATCCATTTACTGAAGCGTATGGGGTGCATGTCACGGCGCCTTTGGCCGGATTGGGCGAGTTTGGAGTGTCCTACGCTAATTTCGAGCAAAGAAAATCGGTGGGCGAACGTCGGAATCTTTTTGGCGTCGATTATTTCAAAACGTTTGACCGCGTTGAATTGAGCGCCGAAGCGATTTATCGCTTGTCGGATGAGGGGGGTATCGCCAGTGAAAGGGGGTTGTTCGTGCAGGGCGTGGCGCCGCTGACGCAGCGTCTATATCTCGTGGGGCGTTACGAGTGGTTCGACCCTGCCGGTGCTACCCCTCCCTTGAGTCTTGGCGTAATCGGGCTGGCCATGAAGTTTTCGCCAGCCGTGGTGCTAAAAGCAGAAATAAGCCATGCTTCACACAATAGCATCGGCGTGCAAGAAGGCTTTTTCACTTCGGTCGCGATTCTGTTTTGATGCATTTGCGCATCCTTGGGATGGTTATTCTGGCGTGCTATGCGGGCTTGGCTGCACCGGTGCTGGCCGCGCCCGGCGATGGCGTGATTGCGGTGATCGTCGCGCCCGGCCAAGGCAAGAGTATGAAGAAGGATCAACTGACGCTGATTTACAGTCGCAAGAAATTGTTTTGGCCCGATGGCAGCCGTATTCAACCGGTCAATCTACCGACAGCCAGCGCTTTGCGTCGCGCGTTTTCACAAGTCGTGTTCGACGCTTCTTTGGAAGCCTTGGAAAAATATTGGAACGATTTGTACTTCCACGGTATTTCTCCACCCTTCGTTCTATCTTCCGAAGAAGCGGTGTTGCGTTTTGTGGCTGAGACACCGGATGCTGTCGGCTATGTTTCCTATTGCAGCGTGGCGGGTCGCGCCAAGGTGGTCTTGGTGATTACACCTGCGGGTCGCATCAGTGAGGATGTTGCCGGCATCCAGTGCAATCGCTGATCCTGTTCGGAAAACCCCGCAAAAATTGTAGAAAGAAGTTGCGCGTTTGCCGCTTTTTGCAGGCTTGCCGAACGTCGTTAGCAGGCATTTTCACCTTCGTTGCGTCACAAAAAACCATTAACAATCAATTAATAGTGTAAATATTGCCAGGTTTGGCCCAGCGTTGGAACGCGCCTTGCTCTTATCTCTTTCAGTGCACTCTCGACCGAAAGGCAAAGCATGGCTTCAACGCAGCTCCCACTATTGCAGCATTTAGACATCCAACCCGATATTGACAGCGGTTTGCAGCAACGGCTGGAACGCTTATTTGACTTGCGCGAACACGACAACGCGACGCGCACGACTGCTGAGGAATTTATTCACGCGTGTTTTGCGACAGCGCATGGTGCTCACATTCGCCACTACATGCCGCGTCTGTTAAGTCTACATGCAGGGCATGAGATGGTCGCAGCGTTTGGTTTGCGTGAAGCGAGGGATGAACGGCTGTTTCTGGAAACCTATCTCGATCATCCAATTGAAGCAGTACTGCAACAGCAACTTGGTCAGCAAGTACGACGTGAAGAAATAATTGAGGTCGGTAATTTGTCTGCACGCTATCCCGGCGCGGCGCGCTTGTTGGTCGTGGCGATCACCGCATTGCTGCATGAGGCCGGTTACCGTTGGGTGGTGTTCACTGGAACCACAGCCCTACGCAATGGTTTTCAACGTCTTGGATTGCGTCCGGTTGAGCTTGGCGCTGCCACTTTGCAGCATCTGCCAGTGCATGAGCGTGCTGACTGGGGGCGCTATTACGAAGCCAATCCTGTCGTGATGGCCGGCGATATTGCGCATGGCTATCGCGAATTACTGTTGGATCACGAGTTGTTCCAATCCTTGCGCGCCGGTATCTCTACCGTAGACGAAGCCAACCTCGGATGAGTGTGCTGCTCGAGGCTTTGCACACGCATGCGCCACAACGTATTGCACTAGAAGATGGTGAGCGTGCCCTGTGCTACGGTGATTTAACGCGCGAGCTTACAGTCGGCGCTTTGTCTTTGGCGGATGTCGGTATCACCACGCTGGGCTTACTTGCGGACAACGGTATTCCCTGGGTATTGGCAGATCTTGCAGCGCTGCAAGCCGAGATTCCTTGCGTACCACTGCCCTTATTTTTTTCACCGCAACAATTGTTGCACGCAATACGCGATAGCGCGACGGATGGTTTGCTCACGGATCAGCCGCAGCAGGCGCTGGCATTGCTGACGCAGGCTGGCATCGACGTGCAGGAAATTGGTCAGTTAAATGGCTTAACGCTTTTCTATTTACCCCAACGCGTGCGCCAGATGCCGTTACCGCAGGGCACTGCCAAGATCACCTATACCTCCGGTACCACGGGCGATCCCAAAGGTGTGTGCTTGAGTCGAGCGCATATGGAAACGGTGGCGAGCGCGCTGCTGCAAGCCAGCGGTGCATCTGAGCAGCATCGTCATCTGTGCCTGACGCCGCTGTCGACGCTGCTGGAAAATATTGGTGGAGTGTATGCGCCACTACTGGCCGGTGCTTGTTGCTGTGTGCCGTTGTTGCAACGCGTGGGACTCAGTGGTGCCACTGGCCTACAGCCCGCAACCATGCTGCAAGCCTTGCGCGATTTCGATATCAGTACCGCGATACTTGCGCCGCAGATGTTGCATGCGCTCGTCGCGATGTTAGAGGGCGGCGCGACGATGCCGCCGCATCTGCATTTTGTCGCCGTCGGTGGTGCGCCGGTTTCGCCGCAGTTGTTGGCGCGTGCAGCGCAATTGGGTTTGCCGGTGTATGAAGGTTATGGCTTATCGGAATGTGCTTCGGTGGTGGCGCTGAATACACGGGACAACAATCGTTGCGGCACGGTGGGCAAGCCGCTGTCACATACGTGCGTACATATTGCCGCAGACGGTGAAATCCTCGTGGATGGTGCGGTGTTTCTCGGTTATCTCGGACACGATACCGCGGTGCAGCCATACCCCACCGGCGATCTTGGCTTTCTCGATGCAGAAGGATTTCTGCACGTCACGGGGCGCAAGAAAAGTATTTTCATTACCGCTTTCGGTCGCAATGTCGCGCCGGAATGGGTGGAACGTGAGCTCACCTTGCATCCGGCGGTTGCCCAAGCAGCGTTGTTTGGCGAAGGTAAATCGTGGAACTGCGCAGTGATCGTGGCGCGCGCCAATGCCAGCGAAAGCAGCATCGCAGCCGCAGTGGATCAAATCAACCAGTTGCTTCCGGATTACGCACGTATCGGGAAATGGCTGCCGGCGGTGGAAGCTTTCACGCCAGGAAACGGGCAGCTCACCAGCAATGGCCGGCTACGCCGTGCCGACATATTTGCGGCTTACGCCGACAGAATCGAAACACTTTACGAGGAAAATTCGCATGTCGTTTTATGTTGAGTTGCAGCAAGCAACCCAAGCGGAGCAGGCGCAGCTACAAGCTGCACCCATTATTCGGTCGGCGCTGAATGGTCAGGTGACGCGTGATCAGTACGTGGCATTTCTGACCCAGGCTTATCACCACGTTAAACATACCGTGCCGCTGCTGATGGCGTGCGGTGCGCGTTTGGATGGCGACAAGGAGTGGCTGCGCACGGGCATCGCGCACTACATCGAAGAAGAGCTTGGCCACCAGGAATGGATTTTGAACGACATTCACGCCGCCGGTGGCGACAGCGAAGCGGTGCGCCACGGTGCCCCATCTGCGGAGACAGAATTGATGGTGTCCTATGCGTACGACACCATCGCGCGCGTTAATCCGGTGGGCTTTCTCGGCATGGTGTTTGTGCTGGAAGGCACGAGCACACAACTCGCCACCCAAGCGGCGGCGAAATTACAAGCGGCACTGGCTTTACCGCAACAAGCGTTCACGTATCTCACGAGTCATGGCGCACTCGATCTGGAACACATGCATTTTTACAGCGATCTGGTGAACCGGCTGGAATCAGCGGCGGACCGGAGTTGCATCATCCATCGCGCCAAAATTTTCTTTCGCCTGTATGGCGATATTTTCCGTTCACTACAGGAGGTTCCCGCATGAATCTTGCAAATAACCGTGTTCTGGTCACCGGTGCCACCGGTGGTATCGGGCGCGGCGTCGCGCTCGCCTTGGCGCAGAAGGGCGCAGTGTTGTTATTGGTTGGGCGTAGTCAGGCCAAGCTCGAATCGCTGTGCGCAGAAATCGTGGTTGCCGGTGGTCGCGCCCACGTCATTTCCAGTGACTTGTCTAAATCCGGTGCGCCCGAGGAATTGGCGCGTGAAGCACGCGCTAAATTAGGCGAGGTAGACGTGTTGGTGAATTGCGCTGGCATGATGAATTTTGATCAATTCGCGGAGGAGTCAGTACACGATTTGGAAAAATTGTGGCGCACCAATGTGCTGGCACCGATGCTGCTGACGCGCGCGCTACTGCCGTCGATGATCGCTCAGGCGCATGGCCGCATCGTGAACGTGGGCTCCATTTTTGGCAGCATCGGCTTTGCTTGTTTCGCCAGTTACTCCGCGACTAAATTTGCCATGCGTGGTTTTTCCGAAGCGCTGCGGCGCGAATTGGAAGGGAGTGGTGTCGGTGTGACCTACGTCGCGCCGCGTTATACCCGTACCGCCCTGAATGAAGGCGCGGTGAGTCGCATGGCGGCTGCGGTCAAGATGAATATCGACGAACCGGATTGGGTCGCTGAACGTATCGTGCAGGCTATCGAGCAGGACCGTAAGGACTACTACCTGGGTTGGCCAGAGGCACTGTTCGTGCGCATCAACGCTATTTTGCCGCGACTAGTCGATATCGCACTACGTCGCCAAAACATGCAGATGCGCGAATTTACTACTGAATCTATTAAGTAAGGAGATAAACAAATGAAGCATGCATACCGTAAATTTTCGCTGTTTTTATCAACACTCGCAATTTTCTCTAGTGCGATGTTGCTGGGTTCTGGCGTAGCGCGCGCCGATGCAACAACTGATGCCGTGATGGACTTGCAACATGCCTGGGCCAAGGCTTACTACCAAGTTCCGGAGAAACAAAAGGAGGATGTTTTTAAAGCACTTGCTGCTAAAGCCCATCAGGTGACGCAGAACAATGCTGGCCGAGTTGAGCCGATGGTTTGGGAAGCCATTATTTTGAGCAGTTACGCCAAATTCGCCGGTGGTTTGGGTGCGCTGAGTCTGGTGAAGGAATCGCGCGACTTGCTGTTGCAAACGGAAAAGGAAAAACCGGATGCGCTGAATGGTTCGATCTATACCTCACTCGGTAGCCTGTATTACAAGGTGCCGGGATGGCCCATCGGCTTTGGCGATAACAA
>Ga0315270_10000261_pt1 | contig 30397 bp, 18 predicted proteins | sample C1_bottom_MG_FD_204932 | JGI IMG/M metagenome (GOLD analysis project Ga0315270, IMG submission 204932) | Sediment microbial communities from Yellowstone Lake, YNP, Wyoming, USA - C1_bottom | ecosystem: Environmental > Aquatic > Freshwater > Lake > Sediment | place: USA: Wyoming | collected...
GACGCCGACTGCACGAAGATCAGCGACCGGGTCTACGAGGGCGGCGGGTATCCCTACGACCTCTGGGCCTGATCGCGGATTCATCCGGACGTTGACCGTCCCGACCCCGTTTCCGGTCGGGCCGGTCAACGTCCACCTGATCCTGCGCGACCCGGTCACGATCGTCGACTCCGGCCCGCTCACGGACGCCGCGTGGGAGGTTCTCGTGGCGGGGCTCGCGGCGCACGGCCTCGCCGTCTCCGACGTGAGGCGGATCCTGCTCACGCACGGGCATCACGACCACTACGGCCTCGCCGCGAAGGTCGCCGAAGCTTCGGGCGCTCAGATCTGGGGCGGCGCGATGGACCGGAACAACTTCCGGCAGGAGCGGCACCCGAAGCTCCTGCTCGACGACATGGCGCGCTCCGGCTTCGGGGTCGCGACGCGCTTCGCGGTCGTCGCGGCGATCGCGGCCGTCGACCACTTCGCCAGGCCCCTCGAGGCGTGGGACGAGCTCCGGGGCGGTGAAACACTGCCGGGGGACGGCTGGAGCGTCGTCGTCCGCTCGACGCCGGGGCACACGCCGGGGAGCCTCACGTTCGAGGTGCCCGAGGCCGGGGTCCTCTTCACCGGCGACACGGTCCTCAAGGACATCACGCCGAACGCCGTGATCGACGAAGACCCGCTCGAGCCGGGAAAGCCCTTCAGGAGCGTTTCGACGTATTTCCGGACGCTCGAGGAGATCGGCCGGACGAACGCGGGGGAGACGCTTCTCACGGGCCACGGCGCGCCGATCCCGGACTGGCACGTCCACAAAGGCGGGCTCGACCGCCGCTACCGCCTGCGCGTGGACCAGATCCTGAGGCAGCTTGCGAAGGGTCCGGCGACGGCGTGCGACCTCGTGACGGCGATCTTCCCGCGCGTGAAGACGCTCAACGTCTTCCTCGCGTTCAGCGAGATCGCCGGCTTCCTGATGTATCTCGAGGACGAGGGCCGCGTCGAAAAGCTCGTCGAGGCGACCCGGGACCGCTACAGACTCGTCGCCTGAGCGCGGCCCGGCGCCCGCCTCACCGGCACCGGACCTTGAGGGATGAGACGGTGTCCTCGCCGACGGGCGTGTTCTTCAGGTTGTTGTCGCGCTCGCGAAACTCGGTGCGGCGGCCTCGGTAGCCGGGCAGCTCGTAGAGCGTGACGATGCAGCCGGGCGTGACGTCGATCGAGCTGGCCATCCGCGATCCGAATCGCGTGCGGTCGAGGTCGGGGACGTCGCGGTCGAAAAACGCGCGCGGCCCCTGCCCTTCGCGGTCGCGGTACAGGATGGCGCCGCGCTGGCCGGACTCCCAATGGCCCCAACCGCCTTCCCATCCGCCCTGCGGCGAGTGCTCCGGGTAACGCTCCTGCCGCCAACCCGGGTAGTTCCCGCGGCAGTTCACCCGGAGAGACGAAGCGGCGTATTCACCCACCGCCGTGTTCCCGAGGTTGTTGTCGCTGTCGCGGAATACCGTCGAGCGACCTTTGTAGTACGGGTACTCGTACAGGACCGCGGTGCAGCCGTCGGGCACCGCGATCGAAGCCGCGCGGCGGCTGCCGAATTGCGTGTACTTGAGGTCGGGCACGTCGTCGTGGAACGTCTGGTGCGGCCCGCTCAGGTAGTGATTCTGGAAGAGCGTGACGCCCTGCGCGCGGGCGTCGGGAGTGAATTCGAGAGCGGTCGCGAGGAAGAGGGCACACCCGAAAGACCACAGCCGGGGAGTTGGCATTGAATCCTCCGCGATCGGGACATTACAACCTGGCGGCGATTGCCCTTCGCACGTAGAGGAGGGCCTGCTCCACCGCGTCAGGAAGCGTCTCGCCTCGCGCGAGGTATGCGGTGATGGCCGCCGAGAGCGTGTCGCCCGCGCCCGGCACCGCCCGTTCCCCGAGGCGCGGCGCGGCGAAGGCGCGCCACGTCCGGCCGTCCAGCAGCCCGTCGACGACGACGTCGCCTTCCGCGTGGCCGCCCTTGATGAGGACCGCCCGCGGGCCGTACGCCTGGATCGCCCGCGCGGCGCGCTTGGCGTCTCCCTCGCCGCGGATCGGAAAGCCCGCGAGGAGGGACGCCTCCGGGAGGTTCGGCGTCACGAGCGCCGCGGAGGGGAGAAGCTCCTTCAGGAACGCCGCCCACGAGGGGGCCGCGAGGAGCCGCGGGCCGGCCCGCGAGACGAGGACCGGGTCCACGACGAACGGGACGCGCCGCCGGGCGAGATCGGCCGCGACGAGCCGCACGACGGGGGTCCTGGACAGGAATCCGACCTTCGCGGCGTTGGGGAGGGGGCCCTCGGCCAGGGCCTCGAGCTGCGCCCGGACGGCCGCGGCCGGCAGCTCGTGGAGGACGCCCGCCGCCCGCCCGGTCCGGGCGGCGACGGCGGTCACGACGGAGGCGGACCGGACCCCGAGCGCCGCGAAAACGGCAAGATCACCCTGGAGTCCGGCCGTCCCCGTCGGGTCGGCGGCGTGAACGGTGAGTGCGGTCGCGAGCGCCACGGGCCAAGCTTACTTTGCTATTCTCCGGCGCCGGAGGAATCGCCTTCATGTCCGAAGAAAACAAGGTTCCCGCGGCCCTCACCAAAGGGTCGACCGCCCCCGATTTCACGCTTCCGGCGCGTTCCGGCAAGTCGATCTCGCTGCACGATTTCGCGGGCCGGAAGGACGTTCTCATCTACTTCTACCCGAAAGACGACACGCCGGGCTGCACGCGCGAGTCCTGCAGCCTGCGCGACGGCTGGGCCGACCTCGGCAAGGCCGGCATCGAGGTGCTCGGCGTCTCGCGCGACGACGCCGCCTCGCACAATGCGTTCGCCGCGAAGTACAACCTGCCGTTCGAGCTCCTGAGCGACGCGGACCACGCGGTCCACGAGAAGTACGGCGCGTGGGGCCAGAACCCGAATCCCGCGTGGGGCGTCGGGCCCCTCAGGAAGTCGTTCCTCGTCGGCAAGGACGGCAGGGTCAGGCACGTGTTCGACAAGGTCGACACCGAGCGCCACGCCGACCAGGTTCTCCGGGCCGCGGGCTTCACGCCCGCTCCGAAGCCTGCCCCGGCTCCGGCTGCCGCTCCGGCTGCCGCGACCGTGGCCGGCGTCGCCGATGCGGCGAGGACGGCCGTGGCGACCGCCATGTCGAAGGTCGCCGAGAAGGTCGAGAAAGCGGCCGCGGCGGTCGAGAAGGCCGCCGTCGAGACGGCCGCCCCAGCGGCGCCCAGGATTGCCGCCGCGAAGAAGGCGGTGAAGGCCGCGGTCAAGAAGGCCGTCCGCAAGGTGAAGAAGGCCGTTGCGAAGAAGAAGGTCAAGAAGGCCGTCCGCAAAGTGAAGAAGGCCGTTGCGAAGAAGAAGGTCAAGAAGGCCGTCCGCAAAGTGAAGAAGGCCTCTCCGAAGAAGAAGGCCGCGAAGCGGGCCGCTCGACGCACGGCCCGGAAGGCCGTTCGCAAGGTGAAACGAGCGGTGCGGAAGGCGAAGAAGGCCGCTCCAAAAAAGAGGAAGGCCAAGAAGACCGCCAGGCGGAAGAAGCGGTAAGGAGCCCGGTGGAGGAGACGAACCGCATCCGGGTGACGGACCGCGCCCTCGCCGCCTTCAGGGCCGAGGGCTGGGAACCCGGCAGGACCTGCCTCGTCGTGCGGCACGTCCTCGGATGCGGCGGCTCCGGCTACCGGATCACCTTCTCGGAGCGTCCGCTCGAGGACGGCCGGCGAGTGGACGCCGGCGGCGGCCTCGTCGTGTGGCTCGACCCCTATTCCTACTCGCGCCTCGACGGCGCGTCCATCGACTACGACCCGGAAAAGGAGACCGAGGGCTTCCTGCTCGACCACCCGGATGCGGCATTCGCCGCGTTCTGCTGACGGGCGGCCCCGAACCCGCCATGGCCAGACTGACGAAAGACCAGCTCCGTACCGACCAGCTCCAGCACGCGCTGACCGACGCGCGCGACTACGTCTCGAGCCACCGTTCCCAGACCACCCGCTGGATTGCGCTCGGGGCGGCGGCCGTCGTCGTCGTGATCGCGATCTGGGGCGGCCTCGTGTGGAAGAGCGGCCGCGCCGCCTCGCGCCTGTCGCAGGCCCTCGCGATCTTCGACGCGCCGCTCGCGTCCGATCCGAGCCCTGCCCCGGGCGCGAAGGTGTACAAGGACGCCGCCGAACGCACCGCCGCCGCGCGGAGCGCATTCCAGGAGCTCGCGAAGGACAGCCCGTCCTCCGCGTCCGGCCGCGCGGCCGCCGTGCTGCTGCTCGGGCTGGACGGCGGGTCCGCCGCGACGGGCACGAACCTCGACGCCGCCCGTGCGTTCGCGAGGAGCGAAAAGGGCACCGTCGCCGCCGGAGTCGCCGCGGTCGCCGCGCTGGACGCCGAGTCGGCCGCGGGCCGCTCGAAGGAAGCGCTGGAAGCCGCGAAGAAGTACCTCGACTCGGCGGACGCGCCGCTGCCCAAGGACGTCCTCGTCTATACGATCGCGAAGCTCTACGAGAAGACGGGCCAGAACCTCGAGGCCAAGGGCTTCTACCAGCGCCTCGTGACGGACTTCCCGGATTCGCCGCTGCGCACCGAGGCGCAGCAGAAGCTGGCCGGACTCTAGGTGCAGCGGCGGGCCATCGTCCTCGTTTGCGACGGGCTCGGGGTCGGTGAGGCCCCGGACGCCGCCGCGTTCGGCGACGCGGGCGCGCGAACCCTCCAGCACATCGTGCGCGACGGCAAGCCCGTCATCCCGCACCTCACGAAACTCGGCCTCCTCCACACGATGTACGGCGAGGCGCCCGCCGGGCTGCCCGCGCCTTCGGGCGCCTTCGGCCGCCTCGCGGAGGCCTCGGCGGGGAAGGACTCGACGACCGGCCACTGGGAGCTCATGGGGCTGACGGTGCCGGTCGCGTTCCCTCTCTACCCGGAGGGGTTTCCGCCCGAGGTCGTCGAGCGGTTCGAAAAAGCGGTCGGGAAGAAGGTGCTTCTCAACCGGCCCGCCTCGGGAACCGAGGTCATCAAGCAGTACGGCGAAGAGCACATGAAGACGGGCCGCCCGATCCTGTACACGTCGGGCGACTCCGTCTTCCAGATCGCCGCGCACGAGGACGTCGTCCCGATCGAAACGCTCTACCGCTGGTGCGAGACCGCCCGCGAGATGCTCGACGGCAAGCACCGCGTGGGACGCGTCATCGCGCGGCCGTTCGTCGGCAAGCCGGGCTCGTTCACGCGAACCCACCGGCGGCACGACTACACGGTCCCGCCGGACGGCCCGACGCTCCTCGACGAGCTCGAGGCCCAGGGCAAGCGCGTCTACGGGATCGGAAAGATCGAGGACCTCTTCTCGGGGCGCGGCGTGGCCGAGTCCGTCCACACGGAGTCGAATCGCGACGGGCTCGAGAAGACGGTCGCGGCCCTCTCGGGGCGCGACGACGACTTCGTCTTCGCGAACCTCAACGACTTCGACACGAAGTTCGGCCACCGGAACGACCCGCAGGGCTATGCGCGCGCCCTCGAGGAGCTCGACGCGTTCGTGCCCGCCCTGCTTGCGGGTCTCGGCGACGGCGACGTCCTCATGGTCACGGCCGACCATGGCGGCGACCCGTCCGACGTTTCGACGGACCACACGCGCGAGTTCGTGCCGATGGTCGCCGCGGGCCCGCGCGTCCGCGCCGGCGTCGACGTCGGGACGCGCGCGACGTTCGCGGACCTCGGGGCGACCGTCGCCGAGCACCTCGGTGTCCCGCCCCTCGCCGGCGCGAGCTTTCTCTCCGCGATCCTGCGCGGCTGACGGGCCGCGCGCGCGTCCGTATACTGAGACCGAACTCCAATATGACGATTTCCTCAGGCACGCGCCTCGGCTCCTACGAGATCCTCGCGCCCCTCGGGGCGGGAGGGATGGGAGAGGTCTACCGGGCCAAGGACACGCGCCTCGCGAGAGAGGTCGCGATCAAGGTTCTGCCGGAAGAGTTCTTTGAAGGTGAAGAGAGAAGACAGCGCTTCGAGAGGGAAGCGCGACTGCTCGCAGCGCTCAATCATCCCGGAATCGCCGCGATCTACTCATTCGAAGAAATCCCCTCTTCTTCCACCTCTTCGTCCCGTCACCTCCTCGTCATGGAGCTCGTCGAGGGCGACGACCTTGCCGTGCGCGTCGTCCGCGGGCCTCTTCCGCTCGAAGAATCTCTTTCCTTTGCGAAGCAGATCGCCGAGGCGCTGGAGGCGGCGCACGAGAAGGGGATCGTCCACCGGGACCTGAAGCCCGCGAATGTGAAGATCACGCCCGATGGGCGCGTGAAGCTTCTCGACTTCGGCCTCGCGAAGATCTTCGAAAGCGAGGCGACGCTCTCGAACCCGTCGATCTCGTACTCGCCGACTCTGACGGCGCGCGGCACGGCGGCGGGCGTGATCCTGGGAACGGCGGCGTACATGTCGCCCGAGCAGGCGCGCGGCAAGCCGGTCGACAAGCGGACGGACGTCTGGGCGTTCGGGTGCGTGCTGTACGAGATGCTGGCGGGGAAGAGGGCGTTCGAAGGGGAGACCGTCTCCGACACACTCGCCGCGATCCTGAGAGGCGAGCCGGACTGGGCGGCACTGCCGGAGCAGACGCCGACCGCCGTAAGAAAGATTATTAGAAGGTGTCTGGTGCGGGACGCCAGGCAGCGCCTCCACGACATCGCGGATGCAAGGCTCGAACTCGAAGAATCGAGCGCGGCCCTCTCGTCAGGCTCCTCCGGCCAATTGCCTTTCGAAGAAAATCCCGCGTCGCCAAGCCCCAATGCAGGTCGAAGCGCTTCTGCGAGTCGCGAGCCAGGGAGCAAGAAGTCTCTCTCGGTCTTTCTCCCCTGGGCGATTGCGGCCGCGTGCGCGGCCGCGGCGGGGGCGCTCGCGCTGCGCGCGCGCGCCCCGCGCGCGCCGGCTTCGGTCGTCCAGTTCGAGGTGCGCGTCCCGGAAGGGGCGTCCTTCGGCAATTCGATGGCGCTCTCGCCCGATGGCCGGCGACTCGCGTTCGTCGCGACCGACGAAAAGGACGTCGAGCGTCTCTACGTCCGCTCGTTCGACTCCGTCGCGGTCCAGCTCCTGCCCGGCACCGAAGGCGCGCGTTTCCCCTTCTGGTCGCCGGACGGCACTTCCATCGCTTACTTCACGGGTGACCGTCTTGCGCGCATCAGCGTGGCTGGTGGCCCGCCACAGACGATCTGCCCGGTCACCGACGGGCGGGGCGGAGCCTGGTTCCCACGGGGCGTCATCGTCTTCGCGCCCGGGACCCGCGTGCCGCTCCAGCGCGTGAGCGCGACCGGCGGAATCCCCGTGCCGGCTACGGCGTTCGGTTCGAAGGACTACACGCACCGCTGGCCGAGGTTGCTGCCCGACGGGGTTCACTTTCTCTACCTCTGCCTGAGCGACGATCCGGCCCGCATCGGCACGCGCGTGGCTTCTCTCGACTCGGGAGGCGACGCGTTCGTCGTCTCGACGCGCGGCAAGGCCGAGTACGACGCGGGCCGCCTCCTCTACGTGCGCGAGAACTCGCTGTACGCGCAGCCGTTCGACGCCGGACGGCGCAAATTGTCCGGCGAGCCCGGACTCGTCGTCGATGGAATCGTCGTCGAGGGAGACAGCGGGTGGACGGGCCTCGCGGCCTTTTCGGCAGCCGCCGACGGCTCGGTCGTTTACAGGCGTCGCGCGAACCCTCGCCAGAGGCTCACCTGGTTCGACCGTTCGGGCAAGTCTCTCGGGACCATCGGGGACGCCGCCGTCCTGTCGGAACCGTTCTGGTTCCCGGGCGCGCAACGCCTCGGAATTGCGATAACAGACCGCCGCACCGACCTTCCGGACATCTGGCAGGTCGACCTGGCGCGCGGCACGTGGACCCGGCTCACGTTCGGGCCCAAGGCCAACAGCACGGGGATGGCGTCGCCGGACGGCAAGTCCCTTTACTTCTCGTCGAACCGCGACGGGCGAATGGGCCTCTTCCGGCGCCCGCTCGACGGGTCGGGCGGCGACGAGCCTCTCCTCTCCAGCGGCCTCGACAAGTACGGCGATCTCATCACTCCGGACGGAGCCTGGCTCGTCTATGAAATTCCGGGCGCAGCCGGCCGCAACGAGCTCTGGCGGCTCTCGCTCAGCAGCGACCACAAGTCGGAGCTTCTCCTCTCGATGCCGCAGGCCTCGGTCGCCCACGGCTCCGTCTCGCCCGACGGAAAATTCCTTGCGTACACCTCCGACGAAACAGGCCGCGCGGAGGTATACGTGCAGAGGTTCCCGCCGTCGGGCGGAAAGTGGCAGATCTCGACGGACGGCGGCGACCAGGCTCTCTGGCGCGCGGACGGCCGGGAGCTCTACTTTCTCTCGACCGACCGGAAGCTCATGGCGGTCGAGCTGTCGCTGGGAGGCGAAGCGCAGATCGGAGCGCCGAAGGTGCTCTTCCCGGCGCGCGTTCCGGCGAACGGGATCTCCGACAACCGCTCCCAGTACGTCCCCGCTCCGGACGGCAACCGCTTTCTCGTGCTGGCGACCGCTGACGAAAAGCAGGACCAGCCCGCCGTCGTCGTCCTGAACTGGCCCGCGATGGCCACGCAGGCACGATGAGGTCTTTGTAGCCCCCTCCGTGACAGGAGCAGCATCATGAAGCTGATCTTCGCCATTCTGCCCGCGTTCCTCGCGTCCGCCTCCCTCCTCGCCCAGGCCCCCGACCCTCACGCCGAGCACGCGAAGGAGGCTGCGGCGAAGCCGTCGCCCGCGTCGGCCACGGCCGCGCCTGCGCCGCGCAACGAGGCGATCCCGCCCGACGCCGATCAGGTCAAGGACGCGCTCGCGAAGTCGCCGCGCCACGGCGAATGGGTGGACGTCGCCCTCCCCGGCAGCGGCAAGCTCGTCACGTGGGTCGTCTACCCTGAGAAGAAGGAGAAGGCCGGGATCGTGATCGTCATCCACGAGATCTTCGGCCTCACGGACTGGGTGCGCGGCGTGACGGACCAGCTCGCGAAGGACGGGTTCATCGCCCTCGCTCCGGATCTCCTCTCGGGCATGGGGCCGAACGGGGGAGGCACGGACTCCCTCGGCGCGGACGCCACGAAGGTCATCCGGAACCTGACGCCGGCCGACGCGGCGGCTCGCCTCGACGCCGTGCGCGCGTACGCGCTCAAGCTCCCGGCGGCCAGCGGCAAGGTCGGAAGCGTCGGCTTCTGCTGGGGCGGTTCGACGAGCTTCGGGTACGCCGTCGCCCAGCCGAAACTGGACGCGGCGGCGGTGTACTACGGCTCGTCGCCGGAGGACGCGGACGCTTACCCGAAAATCGGCGCGCCCGTCGTGGGCTTCTATGGCGGCGACGACGCGCGCGTGAACGCGACGATCCCGCGCGCCGAGGAGGCCATGAAGAAGCTCGGCAAGCGCTACGCGGCGAACGTATACGAGGGAGCGGGCCACGGCTTCCTCCGGCAGCAGACGGGCCGCGACGGCGCGAACGCCCGCGCCTCGGCGAAGGCCTGGGCCGCGACGCTCGCGTTCCTGCGCGAGAACCTGAAATAGCGCCGTCGCGCTGGCGACGCCGTCGCAGTTAGAATCCCGCCCACACCGTGACGCTCTCACCGGGAGCCCGAGTCGGGCCTTACGAGATCCTTGTGCCGCTCGGGGCGGGCGGCATGGGCGAGGTCTATCGGGCGAAAGACGGCCGCCTCGGGCGAGATGTTGCTCTGAAGGTACTGCCTGAAGAGTTCTTCGAAGGTGAAGAGAGGCGACAGCGGTTCGAGCGCGAGGCGCGATTGCTCGCTACGCTCAACCATCCCGGAATTGCCGCCATCTACTCATTCGAAGAAGTCCCCGGTGCTCCCGGGTCCCCGTCCCGCCACATCCTCGTCATGGAGCTGCTCGAGGGCGAGACTCTCCGCGCGGCGCTCGCGGGGGGGAAGCTCCCGACGCGCAAGGCGCTCGGCTTCGCGCGGCAGATCGCGCAGGGCCTCGCGGCGGCGCACGAGAAGGGGATCGTCCACCGGGACCTCAAGCCCGAGAACATCTTCGTCACGAAGGACGGGCGCGTGAAGATCCTGGACTTCGGCCTCGCGAAGCTCGCGCAGGCCGACGGCGCCGGAGACGTCACGAACCTTCCCACGGCGACGCAGGGCACGGCGGCGGGCGTCGTCATGGGAACGCTCGGCTACATGTCGCCCGAACAGGTGAAGGGGCTCCCGACGGACGCCCGGTCGGACATCTTCAGCTTCGGCGCGGTGCTTTACGAGATGCTGACCGGGAGCCGCGCCTTCAAGGGCGATTCCGCGGCGGAGACGATCTCTGCGATTCTCCGTGAGGATCCGCCCGACATCTCGACGACGAACCAGAACGTCCCGGCGGGCCTCGAGCGCGTGGTCGCCCACTGCCTCGAGAAGAACCCCGAGCAGCGCTTCCACTCCGCGCACGACCTCGCGTTCGACCTCGAGTCGCTGTCGGGCTCGACGGGGACAGCGGCCGTCGCGTCTGCCGGCGGCTTCCGTCCGAAGCCTCGCGGCGGACCCCTCGTGTGGGGCGCCCTCGTCCTCATCGCGGGCGCGGCTCTCGGATTCTTCGCCCGCGGTTTCCGCGGCACGCCCGGGCCGCCCTCGTTCCAGCGCCTGACGTTCCGGCGCGGAACGGTCTGGACGGCGCGCTTCGCGCCCGACGGCCAGACCGTCGTCTACGGCGCCGCGTGGGAGAGCAACCCGATGGAGGTGTACCTGACGCGTCCCGAGAGCCCCGAGTCTCGCCCGCTCGGCCTCAAGGACGCGAGCCTCTTCGGCGTCTCCTCCACCGGCGAGCTCGCCGTCATGCTCGACGCAAGGACGACGGCGAGCGGATACGAGCGCTACGGGACGCTGGCGCGCGTCCCGCTTGCGGGCGGATCGCCGCGCCCGATCCTCGAGAACGTGCGCTACGCGGACTGGGGCCCCGACGGGAAGGACCTGATGGTCGAGCGGGAAGAGGCGGGCAAGCACCGCATCGAGTTTCCCATCGGCAAGACCCTTTACGAGTCGACATCCCGGCTGGAGACCCCTCGCGTTTCTCCGCAGGGGGACGCCGTCGCGTTCTTCGAGCTGGCGGAGACCAGCAACGTCCTGGTCCGGGTCGTGGATCTCTCCGGAAAGGCCCGGACGCTCGCGTCCGCGAAGGACTGGTGGAACCTCGCCTGGTCGGCGGACGGCCGGGAGGTCGTGTACGCCGCGCCCGAAGCGGGCACGGCGACGCGGGTGACGTCCGTGTTGGCGGTTTCCCGGGGCGGGACGATGCGTCTTCTCCTGCGCTATCCGGGCACTCTCGAGATCCACGACGTCGCGCGGGACGGGCGAGTCCTGCTCGGCCGCGTGGGCCTCAGGGACCACGTCGTCGTGTCCGTCGCGGGCGAGAAGACGGATCGGGAGCTCTCGTGGCTGGACGGAGCGGATGCCGCGGACGTATCGGCGGACGGCAGGACGGTCCTCATCAACGAAAAAGGCGAGGGCGGCGGCCCGAACGGCTCCATCTACCTGCGCGGGACGCAGGGTTCGACGGCGACGCTGATCGGAGAGGGCCTCGGCCTGTCGCTCTCGCCGGACGGCCGGCACGTCCTCGCGGTGGCCCCGACGACTCCGCCCTCGCTCGTGCTCCTGCCGACCGGGGCCGGAACGCCGAAGAAGCTCGACCTCCAGGGGATCTCGGGCCGTATCGACGGGCACGTCTTTCCGGACGGCAAGCGAATCCTCGTGGTGGACGCCGCCCCGGGCCGGCCGTCCCAGGCGTTCGTCGCCTCGGTCGACGGCGGAAAGCCGCTCCCGCTCGGCCCCGCCGGCCTCGCTCTCCCGTCTTTCGGGAACCCGGTCTCGCCCGACGGCCGGCTCGTCGCTCTGGTCGACGGAGAGAGAAGGAGCGTCCTTTGCCCGACGGACGGCGGGGCGCCGTCGCCGATCGCGGGAATGGAGCCGGGGGAGTTCGTCGTCCAGTGGAGTCCCGACGGAAGGTTCCTCTACATCCACCGCGGAGGAGGATTCCCCGCGAAGGTCTGGAAGCTCGAGATCGCGACGCGCCGCCGCGAGCTCGTTCGCGAGATCGTGCCGTCCGACCTCGCGGGCGTCTCGTCCATCGAGCGGATCCGCCTCACGCCGGACGGGCGAACGCTCGTCTACGGCTATTCACACAATCTCTCCGACCTCTACGTCGTGAGCAACCTCAAGTGACGCTCGCTTCCGGAATGAAGCTCGGCCCGTACGAGATCACGAGCCCGCTCGGCGCGGGGGGCATGGGGGAGGTCTACCGGGCGAAAGACACGAGGCTTGCGAGAGACGTCGCGGTAAAGGTATTGCCGGAAGAGTTCTTTGAAGGTGAAGAGAGGAGAGCGCGCTTTGAGAGGGAGGCGCGGCTGCTCGCAGCGCTCAACCATCCCGGGATTGCCGCCATCTACTCATTCGAAGAGATCCCCTCTTCCTCTTCGACTCGGCACCTTCTCGTCATGGAGCTCGTCGAGGGCGAGGGCCTGGACCAGAAGGTTGCCTCCGGCCCTCTTCCACTCGAAGAATCCCTTTCTTTCGCGAAGCAGATCGCCGAGGCGCTGGAAGCGGCGCACGAGAAGGGGATCATCCATCGCGACCTCAAGCCCGCGAACGTGAGGGTCACGCACGAGGGGCGGGTGAAGCTCCTCGACTTCGGCCTCGCGAAGATGTTCGAGGGGGAGGGCGGCCCCGGCTCGTCCGCGGGCGTCACGCACTCGCCGACGCTCACGGCGCGCGCGACGGCGGCGGGCGTGATCCTCGGCACGGCCGCGTACATGAGCCCCGAGCAGGCGCGCGGCAGGCCTGTGGACAAGCGGACGGACGTCTGGGCGTTCGGGTGCGTACTGTTCGAGATGCTCACGGGGAAGAGGGCCTTCGAGGGAGAAACCGTCACCGACACGCTCGCGGCGGTCCTCATGAAGGAGCCGGACTGGGCGGCGCTGCCGGAGCAGACGCCGGGGAAGATAAGAGATCTGCTTAGAAAGTGTCTGAGGCGCGAGGCGAAGCAACGCCTCCACGACATCGCAGACGCGAGGTTGGAGCTCGAAGAGCTCAGCGCAGCGGCTGGCGCATCCGGCCAATTACCTTTCGAAGAAAATGCAGCGGTTCCAAACCCCATTGCAGGTCGAAATGCTCCGTCGATGTCTGCGAGAGGGAGCAAGAGATCTCTCTATTTCTCCTGGGCGATTGCGGCCGCGTTCGCAGCCGCTGCCGGGGCGCTCGCGCTGCGCGCTCGCGCCCCTCAGGCGCCCGTCGCATCGGCGGGCCTGACGGCGTCGCTCCTTCCACCGGAAGGTTGGAACTTCGAGCCCCTCCACGGCCCGCCCGTCTTCTCGCCGGACGGAGCCCGCCTCGCCTTCGTCGTCGTCGACCCGAGCCAGAGGGCTCAGCTCTGCGTCCGCACGATGACGACGGGTGTGACCCAGGTTGTGCCCGCCACGGATTTCGCCCGTAACCCCTGCTGGTCCCCCGACGGCAAGACGATCGCCTTCACGAGCCCGACGCTGGGGCTCGCGATCGTGCCGGCGTCCGGCGGCGCGGTGGAGCAGGTCGAGCAGAGCAGACAGGGGCGCGGGGCGACGTGGGGCCCGGGCGGCGTGATTCTCTATTCGCCCGCTCTTCTCAGCTCCATCTTCCGTGTGTCGCCGGGGAGCAAGGAGCGCGTGCCGGTAACGACGCTCGACGAGTCACGCGGCGAGAGCGTCCACCAGTGGCCGCACTTCCTGCCGGACGGCCGGCACTTCCTCTACGTCGTGCAGCGCGTCGATCCGGTGACCCGCCGCAACGAGAGCGAACTCTGCGTCCAGGCGCTCGGCGAGACGGAGCGCAAGGTGCTCATCAAGGCCGCGTCCCGCGCGATCTACGTTTCGGGACACCTCCTGTACGCCTGGAACGGCGGCCTGATGGCGCAGTCGTTCGACGCGGCGCGCCTCGTTCTGACCGGGGACGCGTACGTCGTCGCGCCGCGCGTCCAGTACCTCACGGACGGCGCTTCGGGCGTCTTCGCGGCGTCCGCGAGCGGGCTCCTCGTCTATGCGGCCGGCGGCACGGTCGGCAACTCGCAGCTCGTCGTATACGACCGTTCGGGGAAGGCGCTGCGAAACGTGGGCTCCGTCGGCAACACGTGGACGCCCCGCCTTTCGCCCGACGGGAAGCTCGTCGCGGTCGAGTCGATCGACCCCGTGAGCAGCAACCGGGACGTCTGGACGTACGACGTCGCCGGCGCCGAGCCGCCCGTGCGCCGGACGTTTGACGCCGGCGAGGACTTCACGCCCGTGTTCTCGCCCGACGGCAAGCGCCTCGCTTTCGCGTCGTTCCGGAAGGGGGCGTGGTTCATCCACGAAAAGACGCTCGCGGGGTCGGACGAGGAGCGCCTTCTCGCGGCGGGGCCGGACGCGCGGGCTCCAGTCGGGGTCGCGCCCCTCACCTCCGGTCAGCTTCTGCCCGGCTCGAAGTTCCTGACGGACTGGTCGCCGGACGGACGATTCATCGCGTTCAACAACTCGACGCGGGACACGGCCGACGACATGTGGCTGCTCTCCGTTTCCGACGGCAAGGCCGAACCGATCCTGCGGACGCCCTCGTCCGAGCGCGACACGGCGTTTTCCCCTGACGGACGCTGGATCGCCTACATCTCCACGGAGACCGGGAGCGCCGAGGTCTACGTGCGTTCGTACCCGGGGCCCGGCGGGAAGTGGCAGATCTCGACCGGCGGCGGCTTTCAGCCGAGGTGGAGGCGGGACGGTCGGGAGCTTTTCTTTCTCAGCACGGGCCTGAAACTCACCTCTGTTCCGATCCGGACGGGAGCCGCGTTCGAGAAGGGCACGCCAGTGGATCTGTTCCAGGTCTCGAGCCGGCGGGCGAACATTCCCCAGTACGACGTTTTCCCGGACGGACAGAGCTTCATCGTGAACACGGTCGTCACCGAAAAGACCTCGACGCCGCTGACTCTCGTCCAGAACTGGAGCCCGTCGGTGAAAACGAAATGAGATCCGCCGCGCTCGCCCTCGTGCTCTCGATCGCGTTGCCGGCGCCGGCCGACGACCTGCAGGCCCTTTCCCGGGACTTCTGGTCGTGGCGCGCGGTCACGAAGCCGATGGACCGCGACGACGTGAACCGCGTCGTCCGCCCTCACGGCTGGACGCCCGAGTGGTCGCTGGAATCCATCGAGACGCGGCGCCGGACGCTCGTGCTCTTCGAAGAGCGCCTGAAGGCGCTTGCCGACGCGTCGAAGCCCGTCCCGTGGCAGGTCGACCGCCGGCTCATCGGTTCGGCGCTCGCTCGCGTGCACTGGGAGCTGGACGTCAAGCGCTCGTGGCGGCGGGACCCGACGTTCTGGGTGGACCAGACCGTGCCCGTCGTCGTGGACGCGCTTCTCTCGCCGCCGCCGTTCGAAAAGGAGCGCAGCGAGGACGTCGTCCTCCGGCTCGAGTCGATCCCGCGGACGCTCGACGAGGCGCGCGCGGCGCTCGACGAAGCCGCGGCGCCGTTCGCGAAGCTCGCGATCGAGGATCTCCGCGGGATCGGGCCGAAGCTGAAGGCGTCCATGGCGGCGCTCTCGCCGCTCCTCGCGCCTGACGCGCGCGGGCGCGTCGCCGCGGCCACCGGAGCGGCGCTCGGGGCGCTGGAATCCTTCCGGACCTGGCTCGAGGCCCGCCTGCCGCTGCTCCCGGACCGCAGGCCCGTCGGCCGTGACGGCTACGTCTTCTTCCTCCGGAACGTCGCTCTCATGCCCTTCACGCCGGAGGAGCTTCTCCTCATGGGCCGCCAGGAGTACGAACGCGCCGTCGCGCTCGAGATCTACGAGAGGCAGCGGAACGCGGGCGCGCCGGAGATCCCGATGGTCGCGGATCAGGCCGCCCAGTCGGCGATGACCGGCCGCGCGGAGGCCGAGATCCGCCGATTCCTCGAAGAGAAGGGGATCCTGTCCGTGCCGGGCTGGATGCCGCACTACGTGGACCTTCCGGTGCCGGCGTACCTCGAGGCGCTGGACGGCTTCGGCGAGTGGACGCTCTTCGCGAACACGGCGCGGCCCGGCGAGCCCTCGCTGCGCTGGATCCCGAAGCCGTCGCCGAAGCTCGGCTACTTCGCGGGCTCGATGGCGAAGGACCGCCGCCCGCACATGTCGCACGAGGGAATCCCGGGCCACGCGCTCCAGCTCGCGCTCGCCCAGCGGCACGAGGACGAGATCCGGCGCGCGTTCTACGACTCCGGCCCGATCGAGGGCCTCGCGTTCTACTCCGAGGAGCTGCTCGTCTCGACGGGCCTCTACGCGGACGCGCCGAAGACGCGCGAGATGGCCGCGAACTACATGCGCCTGCGGGCGCTGCGCGTCGAGGTGGACGTGAAGCTCGCGCTCGGGACCTTCACGATTTCGCAGGCGGCGGAATATCTCAGGACGAGCGTGCCGATGGACGCCGAGACGGCGCGCGCCGAGGCCGCCTCGTTCGCGTCGTCGCCCGGGCAGGCGATCACGTACCAGATCGGAAAGCTCCAGGTGCAGCGGCTCCTCGCCGAGGCGAAGCGCGCGCAGGGTGACGCGTTCCGCCTCCGCACGTTTCACGACTACGTCTACAAGAACGGCAACGTCCCGCTCTCGCTCCAGCGATGGGAGCTCCTGGGACAGGAGGACGACCTGAAATGACGCTTGCCGCCGGGACCCGCCTCGGAAACTACGAGATCGTCGCCCAGATCGGCGCGGGCGGAATGGGAGAGGTCTACCGGGCCCGGGACCCGAAGCTCGCGAGAGACGTCGCGATCAAGGTCCTGCCGAAAGAGTTCTTCGAAGGTGAAGACGCAAGGCTCCGGTTCGACCGGGAGGCGAAGCTGCTGGCCTCGCTGAACCATCCGAACATCGCGGCGATCTATTCATTCGAGGAAATCCCCGGTTCATCTTCCTCCTCGACTCGGGAGCTGCTCGTCATGGAGCTGGTCGAGGGCGAGTCGCTCCGAGACCGCCTGAGGGCGGGCGCGCTGACTCCGAAGAAGGCCGTGGAGCTGGCCTCGCAGCTGGCCGAGGGCCTCGCGGCCGCGCATCTTCGCGGCATCGTCCACCGCGACGTGAAGCCGGAGAACATCCTCCTGAACCGCGAGGGCCGGGTGAAGATCCTCGACTTCGGGCTCGCCAAGCAGCTCCCGAAGTGGGCCGGCCCGAGCGGCCCGCACACGAACCTCCCGACCGAGGCCCCCTCGGGCGCCCGCACGCAGGCGGGCGTCGTCATGGGGACGGTCGGCTACATGAGTCCGGAGCAGGTGAAGGGCGAGCCGGCGGATCACCGGAGCGACATCTTCAGCTTCGGGGCGGTGCTCTACGAGATGCTCGGCGGGAGGAAGGCCTTCGACGGAGCCTCCGGCGTCGAGACGATGAACGCGATCCTCAACGAGGAGCCCGCGGCGCTCGTCGTGACGAAGGGCCAGATGCCGCCGGCGCTCGAGCGCGTCGTCCTCCACTGCCTCGAGAAGTCGCCCGAGAACCGGTTCCAGTCCATGAAGGACGTCGCGTTCGACCTCGGCTCGCTCTCGACGATCTCCGCCGTGGACGGCGGCAAGGCCGGGGCGCGGCCCCGCGGCCGCGCGCGCTGGGCGGTCGCGGGCCTCGCGGCCGCGGTCCTGGCCGGGCTGGGCGCGTGGGCGACGGGCGCCGTGCACTTCGGGCGGCACGAGCAGCCCGTCTTCCACCAGGTGTCGTTCCGCCAGGGGCGGATCGCGAAGGCGCGCTTCGCACCCTCCGGTCAGGACGTCATCTACGACGCGAGCTGGCAGGGCGAGCCTTGGCAGCTCTTCGCGACGCCGATCGTCGACCCCAAGGAGAGGTCCCTCGGCCAGACCGACGTCCAGCTGCTCGACGTGTCCCGCTCCGGAGAGCTCGTGCTTCGGCTCAAGAGCAAGGTCGCGGATACGTGGCAATTCGAGGGCACGCTCGCCCGGTCGGCTCTCGGCGGCGACCTCGCGCCGAAGGCGATCCTCGGCGGCGTCCTGCAGGCGGCGTGGGCGCCGAAGTCCGAGTTCGCGGTCGTGCGCGCGACGGGTGGGCGGTCCCTCCTCGACTATCCACCGGGCAAGGTGCGCGTCGAATCCCCGGGGTGGATCGGAGACCTGCGGTTCTCGCCGGACGGCTCGATGCTCGCGTACGTCCACCATGCGAACGCGGGCGACGACGCGGGGCGGGTCGCCCTCCTCGACGTCGCCGCGGGGAAGACCCGCTTCCTGTCGAAGGAGTGGGGCACGCTCCGCGGCCTCGCCTGGAAGGGCAAGGAAATCTGGTTCACGGCGGGCTCGCACATCCTGAACCGCGCGCTCTACGCCGTCGACCTCTCGGGGAAGGAGCGCGGCGTTTTCACGCAGGCCGGCGGCCTTCATCTCCACGACGTCGCGCCGGACGGGCGCGTCCTGATGAGCCGCGAAGAGATGCGCGGCGGGCTCCTCGCGCAGACCGAGGGAGTGCTGCAGCCGCTCGACCTTTCCTGGCGGACCTGGAGCTACCTTCTCGACACCTCCGCCGACGGAAAGACGCTGCTCTTCGAGGAGGAAGAGGGCGATCCCGCCGGCTACGACCTGTTCCTCAGGCCGACGGCGGGAGGCCACGCGACGCCGCTCGGGAAGAGCGCCGGCTACGGCGCGCTCTCGCCCGACGGGACGCTCGCGGTGGCGTGGCTCGACAAGCCGGCGCCCCGCTGGGTCCTCTATCCGACCGGGACGGGCGCTCCGCGCGAGATCCCGGCCCACGGCATCCGCAGCATCAAGTCCGTCACGTTCTCGAAGGACGGCAGGAGCCTGATCTTCATCGGGCCGGAGGGCGAGAAGGAGGACCGGGTCTGGTCGCTGGCTCTCGACGGCAAGGAGCCGAAGCCCCTGACGCTCGAGGGCGTCACGGGCCTCGAGACGTGGCCCCTGCTGAGTCCGGACGGGAAGAGCTTCCTCGCGCGCGAGAAGGGCGGCTGGGCGATCTTCGACCTCGCGAAGCCGGACGCGCCGGCGAGGCGCGTCGCCGGCCTCGAGGACGGCGAGGTCCTGACGCAATGGCGCGCCGACGGCCGGTTCTTCGTCACGCGACCCGGCGCATTTCCCGTCGATGTGTGGATGCTCGATCCCGCGACCGGCAAGCGCCAGGCGTGGAAGACGGTCAGCCCGGCGGGCTACGTCGGCGCCGACTGCTCGACGATCCGGTTCAGCGAGGACGGCAAGCGCATGGCCGCGCGGTACATCCTCCAGCGCAGCACGCTGTACGTCGTCGAAGGGCTGAGGTAGGGCTCAGGCGGCGCGCAAGGGCGCGGGGACGACCTCCGGGAGCGCCGCGAGGAACGCGGACACCTCTTCGCGCCTGCCGACCGTCACGCGCAGCCAGTTCGGGAGCGAAGGGAACTTCCGCCCGACGAGGATCTTCTTCGCCCGGAACGCCTGGATGAAAGGCACGACGTCGCCGCCCACGTCGATCATCACGAAGTTGGCCTCGGACGGCATCGTCCGGTAGCCCTGCTTCGTGAGCTCGGAGACGAGCCACTTGCGCGTGTCATTCAGGAGCTTCTTCTGGCGCGGGACGAGGTCGGGGTCCGCGAGGCTTGCGGCCGCGGCCGCGAGGACTCCCGCGTTCGCGTTGCTCCACGAGGCGTAAGGCGCCATCGCCGCGATCGTCTCCTTCGACGAGACGGCGTACCCGAGCCTCATGCCCGCCATTCCGTAGATCTTCGAGAACGTGCGCGCGACGACGACGTTCGGGCGTTTCGCGATCAGCTCGAGGCTCGAGCGGTAGCGCGGGTCCTCGACGAAATGGTGGTACGCCTCGTCCACGAGGATCATCGCCGTGGCCGGCACCGCCGACGCGAAGGCCGCCATCTCGTCGCCCGTCACGATCGTCGCGGTCGGGTTGTTCGGGTTGCACACGTAGACGAGGCCGGTCGAGGCGTCGCAGGCCGCGGCCATCTTCGCGAGGTCGTGCCGGAAGTCGGGCGTGAGGGGGACCCTGATCCCGTCGGCCTTGACGACCTTCGCGTACGCGAGCACGGCTTCGAACGTCGGCTCGGCGGCGACGACCTTCTTCCCCGGGCCGCTGAACGCCTCGTCGGCCATCTGGAGGATCTCCGAGGAGCCGCAGCCGAGGAGGACCTGCTCGGCGGCGACGCCGTGATGCTTCGCGATCGCCTCGACGGCCGCGTTCTCGAGCGCGTCGGGGTAGCGGTTCGTCGCGGCCTTCGCGGCCGCCTCGAGCGCCTTCGGAGACGGCCCGTACGGGTTCTCGTTCGAGCTCAGGATGACGGCATCGGCCGGGCGCGCGCGCTTCGTCGCGGCCTCGGCGACGCGGCTCACGAGCGGGGTGTCGAGAAACGCAACACCGGCAGCGGCGCCGAGGGATCCTGCGAACGCACGGCGGGAGATCGGCAGCGGCATGGAGGCCTCCTCGAAGAAGATGCGGCGCATCATCTCGCACTTGGCCCGAACCGCGCACATGCGACTCTTTCGCGGATAGAATCCGGTCAAAGAAATGACGATCAGTTCTGGAACCCGCCTCGGGCCGTACGAGGTCCTGTCGCTCCTCGGCGCCGGGGGGATGGGGGAGGTCTACCGGGCGAAGGACCCCCGCCTCAACCGGGAAGTCGCGGTCAAGGTCCTGCCGGAAGATCTCTTTGAAGGTGAAGAGAGGAAGCAGCGCTTCGAGCGGGAAGCGAAGCTGCTGGCCACGTTGAACCATCCGAACATCGCGGCGATCTATTCCTTCGAGGAAATCTCCGGTCGACACCTCCTGACGATGGAACTCGCCGCCGGAGAAGGGCTCGACAAGAAGATCTCCGGGGGCCCTCTTCCCCTCGAAGAATCTCTTTCTCTCGCCCGCCAGATCGCCGAGGCGCTGGAGGCGGCGCACGAAAAAGGCATCGTCCACCGCGACCTCAAGCCCGCAAACGTCGTCGTGTCGGACGAAGGACGGGTCAAGCTCCTCGACTTCGGCCTCGCGAAGGCTTTCGAGAACGACGCCGGGTCGTCGCCGGAAATCTCGCACTCGCCGACGCTCACCGCGCGGGCGACGGCTGCCGGGGTGATCCTCGGGACGGCGGCGTACATGTCGCCCGAGCAGGCGCGCGGCAAGCCGGTCGACAAGCGGGCCGACGTCTGGGCGTTCGGCGTCGTCCTGTTCGAGATGCTGACAGGGAAGAGGCTGTTCCATGGCGAGACGGTGAGCGACACGCTCGCGGCTGTCCTGCGCGACCCGGTGGACTTCGGAAAGCTGCCGCCGTCGACGCCGCCGTCCGTGAGGGTGCTCCTCGAGCGCTGTCTCGAGCGCGACCCGAAGCAGCGCCTGCAGGCGATCGGCGAGTCGCGCATCGCCCTCGAAAGGACGATCGCCGGGAACTCGGGCGTGCGCGCCGGGAGTCCACGTGAGACGGCACCGGCGCCGCGGGCGAGCCGGACTCCTCTCTATCTCTCCTGGGCGATTGCGGCCGCGTTCGCGGCCGCGGCGGGGGCACTCGCGCTGCGCGCTCGCGCGCCCGAGGAGCGCGTCTATCGCGCGACGATCAACCCGCCCGAGGGAACGGTCTTCGCCGTCGACACGACGCAGCCGGGTCCGGCCGTTCTCTCGCCGGACGGGCGCAAGCTCGCGTTCACGGCTCGCGGAGCCGACGCAAAGGTACGGCTGTACGTCCGGTCGCTCGACTCCGTCGAGGCGCGGTTGCTCGCGGGGACCGAGGGCGCGCAGTTCCCGTTCTGGTCGCCCGACGGGCGCTTCATCGGCTTCGGGGCGGACCAGAAGCTCAAGCGGATCGAGGCTTCGGGTGGACCGCCGTCCGTCATCTGCGCGACGACCGATTTTCCCAAGGGCGGAGCCTGGAGCCCGGCCGGAGTCATCGTCTTCGCGCCGGCGTCCGGCGGGCCGCTCCACCTGGTTTCCGAGAACGGCGGCGAGTCGAAGCCGATCACGAAGCTCGACGCGAAGCGGGGCGACAACTCGCACCGGATGCCCTTCTTCCTGCCGGATGGAAAGCACTTCCTCTATCTCGCACGCATCGCGAGCGCGCTCCCAGCGGAAGGGCACCAGCTCCTCGTGGGCTCGATCGACGGTGGCGAGTCGAAGGCGATCGTCCGCTCGCCGGCGGCCGCGGAATACGCGTCGGGGCACCTCCTCTTCCTGCGCGACCGGGCGCTGATGGCACAGCGCTTCGATCCCATCCGTCTGACGCTGGAGGGCGAGCCGCACCCCGTGGACGAGAACATCAGCGTGCTCACGGGCGCCGCCAAGGCTCTCTTTTCCGCCTCTCAGGCCGGGGTCCTCGTCGCCCAGGTCGGAGCGGCCGTCGTCCTCGGAGCCCAGCTCGACTGGGTGGATCGTGGCGGCAAAGTGCTGGGCTCGCTGGCCGATCGCGCGCCCTACGACGAGGCCAGCGTCTCGCCCGACGGCCGGAGCGTCGTCGTGTCGGCCCTCGACCTGAAGGCCGGTACGCACGATCTCTGGATCTGCGACGTCGCGCGGAACCTCAAGACGCGATTCACGTTCGAGCCCGGGGAGGAGCTCACGGCGCGCTGGTCGCCGGACGGACGATCGCTGGCCTACGTTTCCAACCGGGGCGCCCAGCAGGGCCTTTACCGCAAGCAGGTGGAGGGCTCGGGCGTGGAAGAGCTCCTGTACGCGTCGGAATCCGTCAAACTCCCGAGCGGCTTTTCGCCGGACGGAAAGCTCCTTGCCTATCAGGAGCTTGGGACCGAGACAAACTTCGACATCTGGATCCTGCCGCTGACGGGGGACCGCAAGCCGTATCCCTTCCTCAAGACCAGCTTCAACGAGGCCAACGCCGTCTTCTCCCCCGACGGGAAGTGGCTGGCCTACGACTCGAACGAGTCCGGCCGGAACGAGGTTTACGTGGCCCCGTTCCCCGGCCCCGGCCGGAAGTGGCAGGTCTCGGTGCAGGGCGGGGGGTATCCATCCTGGCGGCAGGGCGGAAAAGAAATCCTCTATCAGGAGCTGCAGACGAACAGGATCTTCTCCGTTCCCGTGACCTTCAAGGGCGATACGCCGGACTTCGGGCGGGCCACGGAGCTCTTCGTCGCGCCGCAGCCCCTCGCGGGGATCGCGTCGCGCTGGGACGCGACGGCAGACGGAAAGAAGTTCATCGTGATCCGGCCGAACCAGACGCGCGAGACGGGCTCGTTGACGCTCGTCGTGAACTGGACGGCGGAGCTGAAGGGGAAGAAATGAGCCCGATTACGCTCGCCGTTTTCGAGGCCAGCCTGAAGCGCTGCGAAGCGCGCCCGGATTTCTTCGACCTGTTCTACGGGACGTTCCTCGCGTCCTCCCCGGAAGTGGCCGAGAAGTTCACGGGCACGAACTTCGAACGCCAGAAGGAGCTGCTGCGCATCTCGCTCCATCACCTCCTCCTCGTCGCGCGCGATCCCAAGCAGGGGCCGGACCCGTATCTCCAGGACGTCGCCGTCAAGCACGGAGCCGGCCACCTCGCGATCGGCGCCCACATGTACGACCTCTGGCTGGACAGCCTGCTCGAAACCGTGCGCGCGTGCGACCCCGAGTGCTTCCCGGAAGTCGAGACCGCCTGGGAGGAAGTCATGATGGTCGGGATCCACTACCTCTGCGCGAACTACGAGGGGCGGCACCGCAAGTGACGCTCGCCGCCGGCAGCCGCCTCGGGCCATACGAAATCCTCTCCCCGCTCGGCGCGGGGGGGATGGGCGAGGTCTATCGCGCAACCGATTCGCGACTCGGGCGGTCGGTTGCGATCAAGGTACTGCCGGAAGATTTCCTCGAGAGTGAAGAGAGCAAGCTGAGGTTCGAGCGGGAGGCGCGCACGCTCGCGTCGCTGAATCATCCGAACATCGCCCATCTTTATTCATTCGAAGAAGTCCCCGGCTCTTCCGCATCGTCTCCGCGCCACCTTCTCGTCATGGAGCTCATCGATGGCGAAACGCTCGCCGAGCGGCTCCTTCGCGGCCCGCTCGAGTCCGAGCAGCTCCTGAAGGTCTCGGTCGAGATCGCGGCCGCCCTCGACGCGGCGCACCACGCCGGCATCATCCACCGCGACCTCAAGCCCGGAAACGTCATGTTGACGAAGTCCGGCGTGAAGCTCCTCGACTTCGGCCTCGCGAAGGCCGCGGCGCCGCCGGTGAAATCGTCCTCGGTGACGTCGCTCCCGACCGAGATGCCGCGGGCGATCACGCAGCAGGGGACGATCCTCGGGACGTTCCAGTACATGGCGCCCGAGCAGCTCGAAGGGAAGGACGCCGACGCCCGCAGCGACATCTTCTCGTTCGGAGCGGTCCTCTACGAGATGGCGAGCGGGAAGAAGGCCTTCGACGGCAAGAGCCAGGCCGCCCTGATCTCGTCGATCCTCAAGGACGAACCTCCCGCCGTGTCCGCGAGCGCTCCGATGACGCCTCCGGCGCTGGATCGCGTCGTGAAGACGTGTCTCTCGAAGGACCCCGAAGACCGGTTCCAGACGGCCCACGACATCAAGCTGCAGCTCCAGTGGATCGCGGAGGGCGGCTCGCAGGTCGGTCTGCCCGCGCCCGTCGCCCATCGCCGGAAGAGCCGCGAGCGGCTCGCGTGGGCGCTCGCGGCCGCGGCCGCGGTGGCCGCGCTCGTCTTCGCGATCGGATACCTCCGCCGCGCGCCGCGCGTCTCTTCGCCGATCTTCGCCGCGATCCCGCTTCCCGAGAAGACGTTCGTCGAGTCGATCGCGTTCTCTCCCGACGGGAGGACGCTGGCGTTCACGGCGGGGAGAGCAGGCGCACAGCCCGGCCTCTGGGTCAGGACCCTCGGCTCCCCGGCGGCGCACATGGTTGCCGGCGCCGAGGAAGCCAGTTTCCCGTTCTGGTCGCCCGACAGCCGGTTCATCGGTTACTTCACGCAGGGATCCCTGAAGAAGATCGACCCGACCGGCGGGCCTGCCCTCACCGTCTGCGACGCGGCACGCGGCGTGGGCGGCACCTGGAACCGCGACGGTACGATCGTGTTCGGTCCGACGCCGACGTCGCCTCTGTTCCGCGTCCCGGCATCCGGCGGCAAGCCGGAGCCGGTCACGCGGCTCGACGCGTCCCTGCACGTCACCGCGCACCGATACCCCGTGTTCCTGCCGGACGGGAAGCACTTCCTCTACATGGCCGCCAACCTGTCGGGGAACACTGGCGATCCCGCGAACTCGATTCGCGTGGGCTCGCTCGATGGCAAGACGGACAAGGCCGTGGTCGCCGGGATCGCGTCGAACCCGTCGTTCGTCGCGGGACACCTACTCTATGCCAGCGAGGGGGCGCTTCTCGCCGTGAAGATGGATCCCGCCCGGCTCGAGGTGAAGGGCGACGCCGTCCCCGTCGCGCAGCGCCTGAACGTGACGAACTGGTACGGCTACGTCCAGTTTGCGGCTTCGGACGACCTGCTTCTTTCGACGCCGGCCTTCGCCATTCCCTCGCAGCTCGCGTGGTTCGACCGGAACGGCCGGCCGGCAGGGACGGTCGGCGAGCCCGGGCTCTGGGTCGCCCCGCGCCTCTCGCCCGACGGGCGGAAGATCGCTGTCGGCGTGCTCGATCTCGGCCGGAATACGTCCGACCTCTGGCTCTTCGACGTTGCCGGAGGAGCAGGCACGAAGTTCGTGTTTGGCAGCGGGAACAACTTCGCGCCCGTGTGGGCTCCCGCCGGCGACCGCCTTCTCTTCGGGTCCGACAGGAAGTCGAAGGGGGCGCGGCAGGATCTCTGGACGAAGTCCCGCGACGGGAGCGCCGAGGAGATCCTCCTCGAATCGCCCGACAACCGGACCCCCGAGGACTGGTCTCCGGACGGGAAGTCTCTCTCGATCAACAACGTCCCGGCGCAGGGGAAGCGGAACAACCAGCTGTGGATCGTCGAGACGGCGGGGGAGAAGAAGGCCCGTCCGTTCGCGACGGAAGCGAACTTCCAGGGAGACAGCCGCTTCTCTCCCGACGGGCGATGGCTCGCCTACGATTCGGACGAGTCCGGACGATTCGAGGTCTACGTGCGGCCGTTCCCGGGGCCCGGCGGCCGCTGGCAGATCTCGACGGCGGGAGGCGGCCAGCCTCACTGGCGCCGCGACGGCAAGGAGCTCACGTTCCTCACTCCGGAAAACAAGCTCATGGCGGTCCCGATCGGCACGACCTCCGGATTCCAGGCCGGGCCGCCCGCGCTGCTCTTCGCGATTCATCCAAGCCTGAACGGGGCGGCCTACGACGCCACGGGAGACCACCAGAAGTTTCTCGTCAACACCGTCCCGGACGAGCAGGGCTCGCCCCCGCTCAGCCTGCTCGTCCACTGGACGCGGCTCCTCGAGAAGCAGGAGGAACCGCGCCGATGACGCTCGCGGCCGGCACGAAGCTCGGCGCGTACGAGATCCTCGGGCAGATCGGCGCCGGGGGAATGGGAGAGGTCTACAAGGCGAAGGACACGCGCCTCGCGAGAGACGTCGCGATCAAGGTCCTGCCGGAAGAATTCTTCGAAGGTGAAGAGCGCAGGGCGCGCTTCGAGAGGGAAGCGAAGCTGCTGGCCGCGCTGAACCACCCGAACATCGCGTCCGTCTATTCATTCGAAGAAATCTCCGGTCGGCACCTCCTTGTCCAGGAACTTCTCGAAGGCGAGACGCTGCGTTCGGCGCTCGCGGGTGGAAGATTGTCGCAGCGCAAGGCGATCGACTTCGCTCTGCAGATCGTGCACGGCCTCGCGGCGGCGCACGAGAAGGGGATCGTCCACCGGGACTTGAAGCCCGAGAACCTGTTCGTGACGAAGGACGGCCGCGTCAAGATCCTGGACTTCGGCCTCGCCAAGCTGACGCATCAGGAAGAGGGCGGCAAGGCGACGAACGTGCCCACGGCCTCGGCGGGGACGGAGCCCGGCGTCGTGATGGGGACGCTCGGGTACATGTCGCCCGAGCAGGTCAAGGGCAAGCCGGCCGACGCGCGGTCGGACATCTTCTCGTTCGGGGCGATCCTCTACGAGATGCTCTCGGGCAGGAGGGCATTCCACGGGGACTCGGCCGCCGAGACGATGTCGGCGATCCTGAGGGAAGACCCGCCGGAACTCTCCGTCACGAACCAGAACATCTCGCCCGGCCTCGACCGCGTCGTGCGGCACTGCATCGAGAAGAACCCCGAGCAGCGCTTCCACTCGGCTCACGACCTCGCGTTCGACCTCGAAGCTCTGTCGGGCACCTCGGGAGCGAGGGCCGTGGCGGTCGCCACCGGCCGGCCGGCTCCGCGCATTGGCAAGCTCCCGCTCGCCGGTCTCGTCGTGGCCGCGCTCGCGGCCGGGCTCTTCGGCGGCCGGGCGATCTGGAAGAAGGCACCCGACGTACCGCCTTCATTCAAGAGGCTCACGTACGGCCGGGGACCCATCGCGTCCGCTCGATTCGCTCCGGACGGGCAGATGATCGTCTACGCAGCCTCCTGGGAGGGCGCGCAGGAGCCGCAGCTCTATTCTGTTCGCGCCGAGAGCCCCGAGTCGCTCCGCCTCGCGCTTCCCGCCGGCCAGGTCGAATCGATTTCCAGCAAGGGCGAGATGCTCATGCTGAGCCTCCGCAAGTTCTCGACGGGATACGCGCGGGTCGGCACGCTCTCCCAGACGCCCTTGTCCGGGAGCGCGCCGCGGGATCTGCTCGAGGACGTAGGCGACGTGGACTGGTCGCCGGATGGCGCCTCCATCGCGGTCGTGCGCGCGCCCCAGTGGCGCTACCGGCTGGAGTTCCCCGCGGGCAAGGTTCTTTACGAGACCACCGGCTGGATCAGCTTCCCCCGGATCTCCCCGAAGGGAGACTCGGTTGCGTTTCTGGACCATCCCGTCTTCGGCGACGACCGGGGCTCCGTCGCGATCGTGGATCGCTCGGGCAACAAGAAAACCCTTTCGACCGGATGGGAGAGCATGCAGGGCGTTTCGTGGTCGCCCTCCGGCGAGGAGATCTGGTTCACGGCCGAACGGGGCGGCAGCTCCCGCGCCCTCTACGCCGTCACCCCGTCGGGACGCCAGCGCCCACTTGTGACGACGCCCTCCGGGATGACGCTCCAGGGAATCTCGCGCGACGGGCGCGTGCTGTTCGTCGAGAGCAATGCGCGGCTCGGGTTCCTGGGTCTCCTCCCCGGCGAGGCGAAGGAGTGCGACCTCTCGGGTCTCGAATGGTCGTTCTCGCCGATCCTGGCCGATGACGCGAAGTCGGTGGTCTTCACGGAGCAGGGAGCGGCGGGCGGGCCTGGTTATTCCGTGTACCTGCGCAAGTTTGACGGGTCCGCGCCGGTGCGGCTGGGCGAAGGATCCGCCCTTGCCCTTTCTCCGGACAGGAAATGGGTGCTGACGGCTCTCATCCGCTCCACACCCTCGCAGATCGTGCTGCTCCCGACGGGAGCCGGAGAGCCGAGGCCGTTCCCGAAGGACCAGATCGAGCATGCGAACGGGTTCTTCGGGGCGTTCCTTCCGGACGGCAAGCGGATCGTCTTCAACGGCAACGAACCGGGGCGGCCGCCGCGCGTCTTCGTTCAGGACCTCACGGGAGGGGCGGCGAAGCCAGTCACCGCGGAAGGCGTCGAAGGCAAGCTCCTCTCGGCGGACGGCGCGGAGCTCGTGATCCGCACGCCGGATGCGGGATTCGCGATTGTGTCCTTGGCGGGCGGCGCCTCGCGTCCGATTCCGGGCCTCATGCCGGGCGACAGGCCGCTGCGGTTCACGGCCGACGGCCGTTCTCTGTTCATTCATTCCGATGCAAGGGGATTCCCCGCCCGCGTCCTGCGGCTCGATGTCGCCACTGGGCGCCGGGAGGTCTGGAAAGAGCTCATGCCCGGCGATCCGGCGGGCATCACCATGCTGTCGCCCGCGGCCATCTCCTCTGACGGGAAGACCATCCTCTTCATCTACTCGCGGGTTCTCTCCGACCTTTATCTGGCGGAGGGGCTGAAATGATCGCTCCCGGCACGAAGCTCGGCCCGTACGAGATCCTCGGCCAGATCGGCGCCGGGGGGATGGGGGAGGTCTATCGGGCGAAAGACCTGAGGCTGGCGAGGGAAGTTGCGGTAAAGGTACTGCCGGAAGAATTCTTTGAAGGTGAAGAGAGGAGGCAGCGGTTCGAGCGCGAGGCGAAGCTCCTCGCGAGCCTGAATCACCCTGGCATCGCCACGCTCCACTCATTCGAAGAAATCCCCTCTTCCTCTTCTTCCTCTTCGCGTCACATCCTCGTCATGGAGCTGCTCGAAGGCGAGACGCTGCGCTCGGCCCTGGCCGGGGCGAAGGTCTCGACGAAGAAAGCGCTGGATTGGGCGCGGCAGATTGCGCAGGGCCTCGCGGCCGCGCACGAGAAGGGGATCGTCCACCGGGACCTCAAGCCCGAAAACGTTTTCGTCACGAAGGACGGGCGGATCAAGATCCTGGACTTCGGCCTCGCGAAGCTCGCCGAGCCCTCGGGCGCCGGCGAGACCACAAACCTGCCGACGGCCACGCGGGGCACGGAACCCGGCCTGGTCATGGGGACGCTGGGCTACATGTCGCCCGAGCAGGTGAAGGGAAAGCCCGCAGACGCGCGGAGCGACATCTTCTCGTTCGGGGCGATCCTGTACGAGATGCTCTCGGGGCAGAGGGCGTTCCACCGCGACACGGCGGCGGAGACGATCTCGGCGATCCTGAAGGAGGACCCGCCGGACCTTTCCGTGACGAACCAGAACGTGCCGCCGGGGCTCGAGAGGATCGTGGCGCACTGTCTGGAGAAGAACCCGGAGCAGCGCTTTCACTCGGCGCACGACCTCGCCTTCGACCTCGAGTCGGTGTCGGGCGTGTCCGCGGCGAGCGTGCCGCTCACGCTGGCTTCTCCAATGGAAAGGAGGCGCCGCCTCCTCGGGGCGGTGCTTGCCGTACTCGTCGCCGGAGCAGTCGGCGCGGCCTATCTCGCGGGGCGCCGTGCGGAGAACGCCCATCGCCGCAGCGGCGCCTCCTTCAACCAGCTGACGTACCGCCAGCAGACGATCTTCAACGCCCGCTTCGCTCCCGACGGCCGGACGATCGTCTACAGCGCGGCCCTGCGGGGGAACACGCCGGAGGTCTTCACGGTGCGCCCCGAGTTTCCCGAGGCGAAGGCTCTGGGGCTGAAGGGCGTGCAGCTTCTCTCCGTCTCCTCCAGCGGTGAGCTGGCGCTCCTGACGGGTGTGCACTACATCGCGCACAACGTCTACCAGGGCACGCTGGCGCGGATGCCGCTCGAAGGAGGGGCGCCGCGGGATGTTCTCGAGAGGGTGCGCGAGGCCGACTGGAGCCCGGACGGCGCGGGCCTTGCCGTGATCCGCGAGGTCAACGGAAAGGACCGGCTGGAGTTTCCCGCCGGAACGGTCCTATGCGAGACGGGCGGGTACTTCAGCGATCTGCGTTTCTCGCCCAAGGGCGGTCGGATCGCGTTCTTCGAGCATCCTGTCAAGTGGGACGACCGGGGGCTGGTGGCCGTGGTGGATCTCGAGGGAAAGAAGACCGTGCTGGCCGACGGG
>Ga0315270_10000262_pt1 | contig 30388 bp, 28 predicted proteins | sample C1_bottom_MG_FD_204932 | JGI IMG/M metagenome (GOLD analysis project Ga0315270, IMG submission 204932) | Sediment microbial communities from Yellowstone Lake, YNP, Wyoming, USA - C1_bottom | ecosystem: Environmental > Aquatic > Freshwater > Lake > Sediment | place: USA: Wyoming | collected...
GCCGGGTCTTTTTCCTGGCAGTCCGCCAGCTTGCCGGGCAGGCCGAGGCCGTCCATGATGCCTTTGCGGCGGGTGATTTCACGCGCCTTGCGCGCGGCTTCGCGCGCGCGCGCGGCATCGACGATCTTGGCGCATAGCAGCTTGGCGTCGCTGGGGTTTTCGAGCAGGAATTCGGACAGTTTCTGGCCAACCACTTCCTGCACCACCGGCATCACTTCGCTCGACACCAGCTTGTCCTTGGTCTGGCTGGAAAACTTGGGCTCGGGCACTTTGACCGACAGCACGCAGGTGAGACCTTCGCGCATGTCGTCGCCGGTGGTTTCGACCTTGGCCTTTTTGGCGACTTCGTTTTCCTCGATGTACTTGTTCAGCACCCGCGTCATCGCCATGCGCATGCCGGTGAGGTGGGTACCGCCGTCACGCTGCGGGATGTTGTTGGTGAAACACTGCACGGTTTCGGTGTAGCTGTCGTTCCACTGCATCGCGACTTCGATGGTCATGCCGTCTTTTTCGCCGACGGCGTGGAAAATTTTCGGGTGCAGCACCGACTTCACCCGGTTCATGTAATTGACGAAACCCTTGACGCCACCGGAGTGCGCAAAGTTTTCGGTCTTGCCGTCGCGATGGTCGATCAACTCGATCTTCACGCCGTTGTTGAGGAATGACAACTCGCGGATACGCTTGGCGAGGATGTCGAAGTGGAACACGACCTGGCCTGCGCCGAAAATTTCCTCGTCGGCGAGGAAATGCACTTCGGTGCCGCGATTCTGCGTCTCGCCCACAACCTGCATCGGGGAGACTTCGACGCCGTTCTGGATTTCCACCGGGCGGTCGAGCACTTTGCCCTGGTGGAAGGTCATCGCGTATTTCTTGCCGTCGCGACGTACCACCAGCTTCAGCCATTTCGACAAACCGTTGACGCACGACACGCCGACGCCATGCAGGCCGCCCGATACCTTGTAGCTGTTCTGGTTGAACTTGCCGCCGGCATGCAGCACGGTCATCACGATCTCAGCCGCGCTGCGCTTGGGCTCGTGCTTGTCGTCGAACTTGATGCCGACCGGAATGCCGCGCCCGTTGTCGGTGATCGAAATCGAGTTGTCGGGATGGATCGTCACCTTGATGTCGTCGCACCAGCCTGCCAGCGCTTCGTCGATGGCGTTGTCCAGCACCTCGAACACCATGTGGTGCAGGCCGGTGCCATCGGACGTGTCGCCGATGTACATGCCGGGGCGTTTGCGGACCGCTTCCAGGCCTTCCAGCTGCTGGATGCTGTCTTCGTCGTAACCGCCGTTTGCATGATCGGGATTCGTGTTGTCTGGCTTGTCACTCATGGTGTTCTCTTCCGGAAATTGCGTACCGCCCGGCGGGCGGTTGGGACTGCGTACTGGGCTATGCGGCTGGCTTAAATCTGCCTGCCTTAAATTCGCATCGGCATCACGACGTATTTAAAACCGGCTTCGCCCTCACTGGTCAGCAGCATGCTGCTGTTGGCGTCGCCCAGCGACAGGGTAATTTCGTCGGTATTCACCGCACCGAGGCCATCGAGCAGGTAAGTGACGTTGAAGCCCATATCCAGCGGCTCGCCGGTAAAGCTGACTTCGATTTCATCGGCGGCTTCTTCCTGCTCGTTGTTGTTGCACACGATGCCCAGGGTGTTCTCGCTCATCACCAGGCGCACGCCACGAAATTTTTCGTTCGACAGAATCGCCGCGCGCTGCAAGGCCTGGATCACGGTCTGGCGGTTGGCCTTGAGATGACGCGGCTGGTTGACCGGGATGACGCGCTGGTAATCGGGGAATTTGCCGTCGACTACCTTGGTCACCAGTTCGGTACCCGGCAGGGTGATGGTGACCTGGTTGGCGCCGATGCGCAGTTCGACCGGGTCATCGACGTCGCCCAGCAGCTTGGAGAGTTCGACCACGGTCTTGCGCGGGATGATGACTTCGCGTGTTTCGACTGCGGATTCAAGCGTGGTTTCGGCGTAGCTGAGGCGATGGCCATCGGTGGCGACCACGCGCAACTGCTTGCCTTCCAGCACCAGCAACATGCCGTTGAGGTAATAGCGGATGTCCTGGCTGGCCATGGCAAATTGCACCAGCTGCAGGAGCCGCTTCAGGGTTTTTTGCGGCAGGCTAATCGCCTCGCCCAAGCCAGCGCCAGTTTCGACCCGCGGAAAGTCCGCCGCCGGCAGGGTCTGCAGGGTAAAGCGCGATTTGCCTGCGCTCACCACCACCTGGCTGTCCTTGGTGTCGAGCTTGACCCTGGCGGTATCGGGCAGCGCCCGCACGATGTCGAACAGCTTGCGCGCGGCGATGGTGATGGCGAAGTCTTCGCCTGCCTGGGCGTCGAGCTGGGTGCTGATCTGCAATTCCAGATCGGTCGCCAACAAGGTTAGCTTGCCGGCTTTTTTCTCCAGCAGCAGATTGGACAAAATGGGCAGGGTGTGACGCCGTTCAACTACCCCGACCACAGCGGTAAGAGCAGTCAGCAGTGCGTTGCGTTCGCTTTGTACTAATAGCATTTATATATTCCTGAGAATCATAATAAAGGCAGCCTAAAACTGGGGATAAGCTTGATTACCCAATTAAAACAATCTGTTGTTATTGTTTTTGGGGTGTGGGTAAAGCCTTGGCAGCGTGGGAGTGGTGGGGATGAATTTCCCGTATTTCCCAACAGACCCGCTTTATCCACATTTCATCCTCAGCCTGTCAGGCTTTGTAATAACACTAAATAATCACGTCCGATATCGACCTCGGTTTCACGCAATTCCGCTACTTTGCGGCAAGCATGAATTACCGTGGTGTGGTCGCGGCCACCGAAAGATTCGCCGATTTCGGGCAGGCTCTGGTTGGTGAGTTCCTTGGACAGCGCCATCGCGATCTGACGCGGGCGTGCCAGGTTGCGGGTGCGTTTTTTGGAAAACATGTCGGCAACCTTGATCTTGTAAAAGTCGGCGACGGTTTTCTGGATGTTCTCGATCGAAACGATGCGCGAGGTCGATGCGATGAGGTCGCGCAATGCCTCTTTCACCAGTTCAAGGGTGATGGGTTTTTCGTGGAAGCGGGAAAACGCGATGACCCGTTTCAACGCACCTTCCAGTTCACGCACGTTGGAACGCACCTGCTTGGCGATGAAGAAGGCGACATTCTCATCAAGCTTGGTGTTTTCGGATTGCGCCTTGGACAGCAGGATGGCTACCCGCATTTCCAGTTCAGGCGGCTCGACGGCCACCGTCAAGCCCCAGGCAAAGCGCGATTTCAGGCGGTCGTCGAGGCCGCTGATTTCCTTGGGAAAGGTGTCGCAGGTGATGACGATCTGTTTCTTGTTTTCGATCAGCGAGTTGAAGACATAGAAAAACTCTTCCTGGGTGCGATCTTTCTTGGCCAGAAACTGGATGTCGTCGATCAATAGCAAATCCAGCGACATGTAGCGCCGCTTCAGGTCGTCGAATTGCTTGTTCAGATACGCCTTGACCACGTCGTCCACGTAATCGTTGGCATGGATATAGCTGATGCGCGCGGCAGGGTTGGCCAGACGCACGGTGTTGCCGATCGCCTGCAACAGGTGGGTCTTGCCCAGCCCCACGCCGCCGTATACGAACAGCGGGTTGTAGGCCACCCCGGGATTATTGGAGATTTGCAGCGCGGCGGCGCGCGCCAGCTGGTTGGCACGACCCGAGACAAAGTTGTCGAAAGTAAAACCGGGATTGATGCGCATGCCCATCTGGGCAGGCGCAGCGGCGCTGACGGACGTAACGGCCGGGTGTGCAGCAGCAGTCGAAGCCTGAGGACGAGGCGCAACCGTTTTTTTGCCGAGCGCGTAGGTGATGGAGACAGGGTTCGCATAAAACTCCTGCGCCCAGATATCAATATGCTCAGCGAATTTCTCGCGCACCCAGTCCATTACAAAATGATTGGGCGCCAGGATGCGCACCTCACCACCCGTGTCGTCAAACACCAGCGGCTTGATCCATGTGCTGAATTGCTGCTGGGTCAGATTGGCGCGAAAGCGCTCTTGGCAAAGGTCCCAGAAGGAATCCATAGTCGGGGGGAGGGGAGCGGAAAGCTGCATGGGATTTGGAGCTGAATCTTACTCCCCTTCGGCAAGGTTATCCACAGGCAAATTGGTACTGGGCAAGGTGTGGTTTAGTTCGATGAACTTGACATCGCCCCCGTATGGCGGGTTTAATGCACGGTTTTTCAACACATTTTTTGTGTTTGGTTGTCCTGCCCGGCGGGACAAGGTTAAGGCCAGTGGGCCCATGCCAAACCAGACCCGTCAAGAAAGGACAAGCCATGAAACGCACTTATCAGCCCTCTACCGTACGTCGCAAGCGCACCCACGGCTTCCGTGCCCGCATGAAAACCAAAGCCGGTCGCAATGTGATCAATGCCCGTCGTGCCAAAGGCCGCGCACGTCTGGCTGTCTAATCGACTCGCATCCCAACGCCTCGAATAGCAATACCGTGGGAGCGGTGCGCTTCCATGACGCGCGGCTGGTTAACAAGGCCGACTTTGATCGGGTGTTTGCGGACAATCAGCGGGCGCGAACCGATTACGCGATGGTGATGGCGCGCCCCAACCAGGTGGGGTACCCGCGCCTGGGCATGATCGTCGCCAAGCGACTGCTCGCGCGGGCGGTGGATCGCAATCGCGTCAAGCGGTGTACGCGCGAAAGCTTCCGCCTGGTTTTGCAGGACTTGCCAGCTTGTGACTTCATCGTTCGTTTGATTGCCAAGCCGCTTCCCGGCGACGAGGCACGAGATTTGTCACGCACGTTTAAACGTGCTGGCCAGCGCGCCATGGCAAAATGGCCCCCCACTCCGGCAGGCGAGCCCGCGCCGGAATTCTCCTCCAACTAAACGCGTCCCGTCCCATGGATAACCAGCGGCTGATTCTTTTTATCGTCTTTTCCTTCTCGCTGTTGTTGTTGTGGGAAGCCTGGCAAGGCCAGCACGCACCCGCGCCCGCAGCCCCGACTGTGGCGAGCGCACCCGCTACCAGCGCCCCCACTCCCAGCCAGGCATTGAACGCGCCGGCGGCTGCGCCCGTGCAAGCAGGAGCAGGCTTCGCCAAGGGTCAGCGCGCCGTGGTGGAAACCGATGTGCTGCGCGCCACCATCGATGCCAACGGCGGCGATCTGCGTCAGTTGCAACTGCTGCGGTATCGTGAGACGGATGACGAAAACCAGGTTTTCACCCTGTTCGAGGACAGCCAGACGCAGCCGTATCTGGCGCAAAGTGGTCTGGTCGGCAAGGGCTTGCCAACCCACCGCAGCGTATTCCAGCTCAATCCCGGCACCTATCGCTTGGCAGGCGGCGAGACACAGCTGGAAGTGCCGCTGGTGTGGAGTGACCCCGCGACCGGCGTGCGTATTGAAAAGACCTACATTTTCAAGCGCGGCAGTTATCAGATCGACGTCAAAACCCGCGTCATCAACGGAGGCGCCCAGCCCATCGAGCTGACCCCGTATTACCAATTCACCCGCTATGGAGGCGCGCCGCGCGGATCGACCCGCTTCGTGCCGAGCTACACCGGCGCAGCGGTTTACACGGACGCCAAGAAATTCCAGAAAGTCGCGTTCAAGAACATCCAGAAAGGCAGCCTGGATTTTGAGAAAACCGCCGACAACGGCTGGGTCGGCATGGTGCAGCACCACTTCGTCTCGGCCTGGCTGCCGGAAGGCAGCGTCAAGCGTGAGTTTTACGCTCGCGCTCAAAGTGATGACCTGTATGCCGCAGGCGTGATTCTGGCCGAAGGCACACTCGCACCCGGCCAGCAAAAAACCTTCAGCGTGCCGTTATATGCCGGGCCGCAAACCCAGACCGTGCTGGAAAAAACCGCGCCCGGCCTCGATCTGGTACGCGACTACGGCTGGTTGACCCCGCTCGCCTATCCCATTTATTGGACGCTGGCTAAAATCGAGCGCGTCGTCGGCAACTGGGGCTGGGCCATCATCATCCTGACGATTTCCCTCAAGCTGGCGCTGTATCCGCTGTCGGCCGCGGGTTACAAGTCGATGGCCAAGATGAAGAAGCTCACCCCGCGCCTGCAAAAGCTGAAAGACACGTATGGCGACGATCGCGCCAAACTGCATCAGGCGATGGCGGAAATGTACAAGACCGAGAAAATCAATCCGCTCGGCGGCTGTCTGCCGATCCTGATCCAGATCCCGGTGTTCATCGCGCTCTATTGGGTGCTGCTCGCTGCGGTCGAAATGCGCGGCGCGCCCTGGATTGGCTGGATCACCGACCTCACTGCGCCCGACCCGTTTTACATTTTGCCGGTCATCATGGGCATCACCTCGATCCTGCAGGTGAAGCTGAACCCGCAGCCGATGGACCCGATGCAGGCCAAGATCATGCTGATCATGCCGGTCGCCTTCACCGTCATGTTCGTCTTCTTCCCGGCGGGCCTGGTGCTCTATTGGGTCGTCAACAACATCCTGTCGATCACGCAACAGTGGGTGATCAACAAGCAAATTGCAGGCGCAGCGACGCGCTAGTGCGGGCGTGAAACCCGGCCTGTCGCCGGGTGGTGATCAGGTAGGAATGCGGTAATTGTCCCGGGTAAAGGAGTTTTGGTTTTAGGGATCGCCGGCATGGCAGGCGCTAGAATCGGGCTTCTTTTGTTCGGGCGGACGTACGTCGTTCCACCATGCACCGTAGATGACACGCCCAACCCAACCATCTGCCGCCTTGATCGCCGCCATCGCCACCGCCCCCGGGCGCGGCGGCGTGGGGGTGGTGCGGGTGTCGGGGGCGGATATTGCGCCGCTCGCCGTCGCGATGCTTGGGCGTGTGCCCGCGCCGCGCCATGCGACATTTACGCGCTTCCTCGATGCGGACGGCACGACGCTCGACGAAGGCATCGCGCTGATGTTTGTCGCGCCGCACTCGTTCACGGGTGAAAACGTGCTGGAGCTGCAAGGCCACGGCGGGCCGGTGGTGCTGAATCTGATTCTGCAGCGCTGCATCGAGCTGGGTGCGCGGCTGGCCGCGCCGGGCGAGTTTTCACGGCGCGCGTTTCTCAACGGCAAGCTCGATCTGGCGCAGGCGGAGGCGGTGGCGGATTTGATCGATGCGGCATCCACCGAGGCGGCGCGTTCGGCGGTGCGCTCCATGTCCGGTGCATTTTCGACGCGGGTGAACGAGCTGCTGGAAGGCTTGACGCGGCTGCGCATGCTGGTGGAAGCGACGCTGGATTTTCCCGAAGAAGAAATCGATTTTCTGCGCGATGCGGATGCGTTCGGGCGGCTCGATCGCATCGAGGCGGCGCTGGCGGGGGTGCGCGCGCAGGCGCGGCAGGGCGCGTTGCTGCGCGAGGGGCTGACGGTGGTGTTGATTGGCCAGCCGAACGTGGGCAAGTCGAGTTTGCTGAATCAGCTGGCCGGATTCGAGGCGGCGATTGTGACCGAGGTCGCCGGGACGACGCGTGACACGGTGAAGGCGGCGATCCAGATCGAGGGCGTGCCGCTGCATATTGTGGACACGGCGGGCTTGCGCGAGACCGACGACGCGGTGGAAAAAATCGGCATTGCGCGTACCTGGGCTGCGCTGGAACACGCCGACGTGGCGCTATTGCTGGTGGATGCGGCGCACGGCCTGGGTGAACACGAGGCGGCGATTCTGGCGCGTTTGCCCGCAGTGGCGCGGCTGACTATCCACAACAAGATTGATGCGACGAACGAGCAGCCGCGCGTGGCCGGCGATGAAGTCTGGCTGTCGGCCAAGACCGGCGCCGGGGTGGAGTTGCTGCGCGAAAAACTGCTGGCGGCGGCGGGTTGGCAGGCGGCGGGCGAAGGCGCATTCATGGCGCGCGCGCGGCATCTCGATGCCTTGTCGCGCGCGGCGGCGCATGTGGCGGCGGCGCGCGAAGCTGCCGGCCAGCTGGAACTGTTCGCCGAGGAATTGCGGCTGGCGCAATTGGCGCTGGCGGAGATTACCGGCGAATTCACGGCGGACGATTTGCTGGGCGAGATTTTCAGCAAGTTTTGCATCGGCAAATGAGCGTGGCACCGACGGACACCTCCATGCTGACCTGGCGCGAGATATTCCGGCAAATCGCCGCCCACCGCGGGCGCTTGCTGCAAGCCAATCTGATCGCGTTGCTGGCGGTGATGGCGGCGGTGCCGGTGCCGCTGTTGCTGCCGCTGATGGTGGACCAGGTGTTGTTGAAGCATCCCGGCAAATTTGTTTCGGTCATCGCCGCACACACGCCGCCCGGCTGGCATGGGCCGGTGCTGTTCATCGGCGTGGCGCTGCTGCTGACGGTGGCGCTGCGGCTCACCTACATCGTGCTCAATGTGGTGCAGGCGCGTACTTTTTCGCTGCTGGCGAAAGAAGTGGTGTTCAGGATCCGGGTGCGCATGCTTGATCGGCTGTCGCGCATTGCGCTGTCGGAATTCGAGACGGTGGGTTCGGGGCGGGTGACGTCGCATTTCGTCACCGATCTCAATGCCATCGACACGTTTCTCGGCGCGTCGATTTCCGGCTTGATCGTTTCGTTGCTGACGCTGGTCGGCGTGGCGGCGGTGCTGTTCTGGATGCACTGGCCGCTGGCCTTGTTCATCCTGTTGCTGAACCCGGTGGTGATCCTGTTTTCGACCCGGCTGGGCAAGCGGGTGAAGGATCTGAAAAAACACGAGAACCGTGCGTTCGAGGTGTTTCAGGATGCGCTTGCCGAAACGCTGGACGCGCTGACGCAAATCCGCGCGATGAACCGCGAGCAGCATTATCTGGCACGGGTGAAAGAGAAGGCCGCCGACATCCGCCGGCATGCCGCCGCGTTCGCCTGGAAGTCGGACGCGATGAGCCGGATTTCCTTTTTTGTGTTCCTCGCCGGTTTCGACGCCTTCCGCGCGCTGGCGATGGGGATGGTGGTGTTTTCCGACCTGTCCATCGGCGAGATGCTCGCGGTATTCGGCTACCTGTGGTTCATGATGACGCCGGTGCAGGATCTGGTGAACCTGCAATACGCCGGCTATGCCGCCAACGCGGCGCTGGGGCGGATCAACGCGCTGCTGGGGATGCACGACGAGCCGCATCATGTGGCCGTAATCAATCCGTTCGCCGGCAAGCATACGGTTGGCATCGCACTCGACCACGTCAGCTTTGCCTACGCCGACGGCGAGACGGTGCTCGACGATGTGAGCCTGGCCATCGCGCCGGGTGAAAAAGTGGCGCTGGTGGGCGCGTCGGGCGGCGGCAAGTCGACGCTGGTGCAGGCGCTGTTGGGCTTGTATCCGGTGAAGGCCGGGCAGATTTTCTATGGCGATGCGCCGGTCACCGACATCGGCTGGGAGGCCGTGCGCGAACACGTCGGCGTGGTGCTGCAGCACCCGGTGCTGTTCAACGATAGCGTGCGCGCTAATCTCACCCTGGGCCGCGAGGTCGATGACGCCGCGCTGTGGCAGGCGCTGGAAATCGCCCAGTTGAAAGACATGATCGCCGCGCTGCCGCATGGGCTGGACACGGTGGTGGGGCGGCAGGGGGTGCGGCTGTCGGGCGGGCAGCGGCAGCGGCTGGCGATTGCGCGGATGATCGTCGCCAACCCCAAAATCGTCATCCTCGACGAGGCCACCTCCGCGCTCGACACCGACACCGAGCGCCATCTGCATCAGGCGATGCACGCCTTTCTCGCCGGGCGCACCACGCTCATCATCGCGCACCGTCTCTCCGCCGTGCGCGAGGCCGACCGCATCCTGGTGTTTGAAAATGGCCGGGTGGTGGAGGCCGGCGGCCACGACGAGTTGATTGACCGTGGCGGGCTGTATCACAAGCTGTACCATCCGGCATGAGTCGTCGCCACACAGGCGAGCGAAGCTGCTAGAGTCCAATTTTTCACTGTCTATTTGCAAAGGAAACACCATGAAGCGCACGCTCCTGACCGCATCGGCAATGTTGCTTGCCTTGACCCTGAGTGGCTGTGGGGGCAGCGAGACGATTGTCAAAAACGTTTCCCAGCAATCCACGGGACAGCAGTTGCTCAGCCTGAAAGAGGCGCTGGACAAGGGCATCATCACGCAGCAGCAGTACGAAGAGCAGAAAGCTGTCATCCTGAAAAACAGCAAGTAAATTGCGGTTCTACCGCGGGAGACGGCCCGGACGGGTCGCTTGCCCAGCCGCCGATGAATTCCGGCTTCCCGTGGCCGGGATCGGCTTCAGCCGGCAGCGTGATTTAAGTGTTGCTATAAAATCAGGGTTTTCTGATATACTTCACAAAGTTGTGCATACAGCAGTGGGCAGGTCAGGCTTTAGCCGCCGTGCCTCGGGACTGTTCTCACAGCCCCATCGTCTTCGACCTCTCTTTTGTGCCGCCGGTTATTTTTCGCAGCCGGCAGTGACAAGTCTTGTGGTTGGCGCCGATGTGATCGACGCGACCCGTGGGCGTTCCAAACGCCGCTTATATTCCGGTTCGTATATTTGACCTGCCTGGTTTAGGGCGGGTCTGGATAGCGCGTTTGTGCGCTCATTAAAAGGTTAGTCATGCAATTTTCCGAACTGGGACTTGATCCCCTTATTCTCAATGCCGTTTCCGCCTCGGGCTACGAAGCCGCCACGCCGGTGCAGCAGCAGGCGATTCCGGCTGCAATCACCGGGCGCGATTTGCTGGTGTCATCGAACACCGGCAGCGGCAAGACCGCCGCGTTCCTGTTGCCGTCGCTGCAGCGCTTGCTCACCGAGTCGACGAGCAAAAGCATGGGCCCGCGTGTGCTCGTGCTCACCCCTACGCGCGAACTGGCGTTGCAGGTTGAAAAAGCCGCAATGACGTATGGCAATGGGCTGCGTCGCTTCCGCACCGCCTGCCTGGTCGGCGGCGCGCCGTATGGCCTGCAGCTCAAGCGTTTGAGCCAGCCGGTTGATGTGGTGGTTGCCACCCCGGGCCGTCTGATCGACCATCTGGAGCGCGGCAAGATTGATTTTTCGCGCCTGGAGGTGCTGGTGCTGGACGAAGCCGACCGCATGCTGGACATGGGTTTTGTCGACGACATTCAGGCGATTGCCAAGCGTTGCCCGAAGGAGCGCCAGACACTGCTGTTCTCGGCCACGCTCGACGGCGTCGTCGGTAATCTGGCACGCGAGCTGACCAAAGATGCGCTGCGCATCGAAATCGAGGCGGTGCCCCACGCAGAAGCCAAGATCGAACAGCGCCTGCTCTATGCCGACAACATGGACCACAAAGCCCGCCTGCTCGACGCGCTGCTGCGTCATGTCGATATGACGCAGGCGATCGTGTTCACCTCGACCAAGAAAAGTACCGAAGAAATTTCCGATCTGCTGTCTGATAGCGGTTTTGCCTCCGACGCGCTGCACGGCGACATGCAGCAGGGTCAGCGCAACCGCGCGCTGCAACGTCTGCGCGAAGGCCGCACCAAGGTGCTGGTCGCCACCGACGTCGCCGCGCGCGGCATCGACGTGGCGAGCATCAGCCACGTCATCAACTTTGACCTGCCGCGTCAGGCCGAAGACTATGTGCACCGCATCGGCCGTACCGGCCGCGCCGGCCGCACCGGCATCGCGGTGAGCTTTGCCGGAATGCGCGAAGGCGGGCTGGTGAAGAACATCGAGCGTTACACCGGCAATCGTATCGAGATCCACACCCTGCCCGGCCTGGAGCCGACGCAGAAACCGCAGAGTGGTGGCGGTCGTCCGGCTTCCGGCAACGGTCGCCCGCGCAGCGGCAACGGCGGTAATCGCAGCACGGGTGGCTTTGGCGAGAAGCGCAGCTGGGGCGGTGGCGAGCGCAAATTTGATGGCGCACCGCGTGCGTATGGCGACCGCGCACCGCGCGGCGACAGTGCGGACAACCGCGACCGTGGCTTCCGTACCGAGCGCCCGCAGGCCGATCGTCCGCCGCGTTCCGACGCGCCACGCGGCAATCGCTTTGACGCTGCGTCGCGCGGCTCGTTCGACAAAGCGCCGCGTACGTTCAGTGAGCGCCCGCCGCGTGAAGGCAACCGCCTGGAAGCTGAGCGTGCGCCCAAGCCCGACGTCGATGGCAACAGCGTCGAATACTGGAAAAAGCGCGAAAGCGAAGCCAAGGCACGCGCCCAGCGTCCGCAAGGCGACCGTCCGGCACGCGCGGGCCAGCCCGCACGCAATGCGGCAGGTGCGGGTGAGCCGCGCCGCAGCTATGGCAACGACAATCGCGGTGCTGGCGCAGGCGGCAACGCGCGAGTCGGTGTGCGTGGGCGCTTCAAGGATTAAGCTGCCAGCTTGATCGGGGCATGAAAAAAGGGGTTCCGCGAGGAACCCCTTTTTGTTTGCAGCAAGCGCGGTGACCTACTGCAACCGCGCGCTCGCCGCCATCGCCTCGTAAACAAACACTTGTGGCGGCAGTAACACGATTTTTTCGGGCGCTTGTCCAGGTTTTGCATGAGCGCCGGATTGACCGCGCTCATGGCCGCAAGCGCGGGCGTTGCCAGTACACTTGCCGCCATCAGGATCGCCGCGAATAGTGTTCGCATGATGCAACATTCCGAAAAGAGACGTCACCCGATGGGAAAGCCGAAAACCAGCCGACTTTATCTCAAAGCGGCGCCAGATCCCAACGTGAGCTGGCGCTGGGTGAGCGAGCGTGGCTTACGGCTGGCGACGGGCGACGCGACGCTGGCGCGCTATTTAGCGCTAAGTTCACTGAATTTACCGGAAATTGAAGACATGATCCCGGCTGATGGCAGCTTATTGCTGATTCTGCGCCGGGGTGAACCGGTCTCGGCGGATTTGCTGGAAGCGCTGGCCATGCCGTTGGCGATCGCGCATGCGACAACCGGGAAATTGCACGAAATTGCCGTTGAGTATGGCGGCGCGGCAGGACCGGACTTGCCCGCACTGGCGGAACTGTCAGGCATGGACGCCGCGACCTATATCCGCAGCCATACCGCCGTGGAATACACCGTTGCTTTTTTGGGGTTTCAGCCGGGCTTCCCCTATTTGCGCGGCTTGCCGCCCGCGCTGCACGCGCCGCGCCGGGCGTCGCCGAGGGTGAGCGTGCCTAAAGGGAGCGTGGCCATCGGCGGCGCTTACACGGGGATTTACCCGGCCAGCGGACCCGGTGGCTGGCACATCCTGGGCCGTACTCCCGTCGACTTGTTCGACCCGCAGCGCGAGGCGCCCGCGTTGCTGATGCCGGGCGACCACGTGCGCTTTGTTGCGGCATGATCGAAGTCCTGCGTGCCGGCCGGTGTGATCTGGTGATGGACCAGGGGCGTTCAGGCTGGGGTGTGCTCGGCGTGCCGACGGGCGGCGCGGCTGATCCGGCTGCGCTGGCGGCGGCCAATCGCCTGGTGGGTAACGACGCTGATGCGGCGGGGCTGGAAATGATCCTGTCGGGACCCGTGCTGCGGTTCCCGACAGGCGGCGTGGCGGCGCTTACCGGCGCGCGCTTTGCGGCAACGCGCAGCAGCGGCGCGGCGGTGGTGTGGAACCAGACGCTGGTGCTGGCAGCAGGAGAGACCTTGGCCCTGGAGCGGGCCGAGGTGGGGTGTCGCTGCTGGCTGGCGCTGCGCGGGGGCGTGGCCGTTTCGCCCGTGATGGGCAGCCGCAGCACTTTTCTGCCTGCGAGCTTCGGTGGTTTTCAGGGGCGGGCGTTGCAAGCCGGAGATATGCTGCCCGGCGACGGACGTGGCGGTGAGGTGCGGTTGTTGCGTGCGCACCCCCCGGCCAGTTTGACTGGAGAGGCGTTGCGCGTGGTTGCGGGGCCGCAGGCAGAGCAGTTCGACGATACCGGGCTGGCAGCGTTTTTCAGTAGGCTTTATCGGGCGGAGGCGGCATCCGACCGGCGTGGCTTGCGACTGCGCGGTGCGGCGGTGACGCATCGCAGGGTCAAGCTGCCGTCGCAGGGGGTGTTGCCCGGTGCCGTTCAGATTCCGCCAGACGGCCAGCCGATCATCCTGGGCTGGGACGGCCCGGTAACCGGCGGCTATCCGGTGATTGCCGGGCTGATTGCTGCTGACTGGCCGCGCCTGGCGCAGCTCCAGCCGGGCGACCCGGTGCGGTTTGTGACGATCGAAGTCGACGCGGCGCAGGCACTGGCCGCTACTCCTTGGCCAATCGAGGAAATGGGATGATCGAACTGAACGCCGATATCGGTGAGGGCTATGACGATGCCAGTCTGATGCCGTATCTGAACCGGGTGTCGATTGCCTGCGGCGGTCATACCGGTGACGCCGCCAGCATGGCCGCCGCTTTGCGGTTGGCGGCTGAATATGGCGTGGCGGTGGGCGCGCACCCGGGTTATCCCGACCGCGCGCAATTCGGTCGCCGTCATCTGGCGGCGTCAGCCGATGAGATCGCGGCGTGGGTGACGCAGCAAACCGGGAGGCTGGCTGAACAGGCCGCGCAGTTGGGGATGCGGCTGCAGCACGTCAAACCGCATGGCGCGTTGTATAACGTGGCCGCGCGAGACGCCGCCACGGCTCGCGCAATCGCCCGCGCCGTGGCGGCATTTGACCCGACGCTGATGCTGGTGGGTCTGCCGGGTTCGTGTCTGATTGCCGCCGGAGAGGCCGCCGGTCTGGCGGCGCTGAACGAGGCGTTTGCCGATCGCCGCTATCAGGCCAATGGCCGGCTGGTTTCACGTGAAACCAGTGGCGCGTTGATCGTTGACCCCCAACTTGCTGCCTTGCAGGCTGTGGCGCTGGCGCATGGCCAGGCGATCGACACCCTGGACGGCGGCCGTATCCGGGTGCAGGCGGACACGATTTGCCTGCATAGCGACACCCCCGACGCATTAAATATTGCGCGCGCCGTCCACACCGCGCTCAAACACGGATAATCGCGCACTTACGTTTTTTGCAGCCAGATCATGCCGTTACTCACTTTTGACCGTCTCGAACTGGCCTATGGCCACCACCCACTGCTGGACGGCGCTTCTCTGGTGGTGGATGCGGGCGAACGCATCGGGCTGATCGGCCGTAATGGCACCGGCAAATCCAGCCTGCTGAAAATCATCGCCGGAATCAATCCACCTGATGCAGGCGATGTCTGGCGCAAGCCGGCGCTGAAACTGGCGTATGTGCCGCAGGAACCGCAATTCCAGCCCGGCCACACGGTATTCGAGGCGGTGGCCGAAGGCGTGGGCGAGGCGCAGCGCCTGCTTGCCGACTATCACGCTGCCGCGCATCGCGTGGCCGAAGGTGACATGGAGGCGTTTGAAGACCTGGAGCGGTTGTCGCACGAACTGGAGGTTCACGATGCCTGGCGGCTTAACAGCCGGGTAGAGGAAACCATGCAGCGACTGGGGCTGGACGCCGACCGCACCGTCGAGACCCTGTCCGGTGGTCTGAAAAAGCGGGTGGCGCTGGCGCGCGCGCTGGTCACTGAACCCGAGTTGCTGCTACTGGACGAGCCGACCAACCACCTCGATTTTGCTGCGATCGAATGGCTGGAAAGCCTGCTCAAGGAGTTCAAAGGAGCGCTGCTGTTCATTACCCATGACCGGCGCTTTCTGGATAACGTCGCCAACCGTATTGTCGAGCTTGATCGCGGCCAGTTACGCGAATATCAGGGTAATTTCAGCGCATATCAGGTCAAGAAGGCCGAACAACTGGAGATCGAGGAAGTACATAACCAGAAGTTCGACAAATTCTGGAAGCAGGAAGAAGCCTGGATCCGCAAGGGTGTGAAAGCGCGGCGTTGCCGTGACGAAGGCCGGGTGCGGCGGCTCGAGGCCTTGCGCCTCACCCGCGAAGCGCGTATCGGCCAAACCGGACAAGTGGGTTTTCAGATCGACTCAGGCGAGCGCTCGGGCAAGATCGTCGCCGAAATGGATCACATCAGCTATGGCTACGATGACCGCATGCTGATCCGCGACTTCAGCGGCACCCTGTTGCGCGGCGACAAACTCGGCTTGCTCGGCCCCAACGGTGCCGGCAAAACGACGCTGATTCGCCTGATTCTCGGAGAATTGCAGCCGCAGTCCGGCGCGATCAAGCGCGGCACCAAGCTGGAAGTCGCCTATTTCGACCAGTTCCGCAACCAACTGGACGACGAGGCGACGCTGGTCGACACGATAGCCCCCGGTTCCGACTTTGTCGAAATCGCCGGACAACGCAAGCACGTGATTAGCTATCTGGAAGACTTTCTCTTTCCTGCCGAGCGTTCACGCGCCAAGGTGGGCGCATTGTCTGGCGGCGAGCGCAATCGTCTGCTTTTGGCGCGCCTGTTCGCGCGGCCGGCCAATTTGCTGGTGCTGGATGAGCCCACCAATGATCTGGACATCGACACGCTGGAGCTGCTGGAGCAACTGCTGCAGGAATATAGCGGCACAGTGTTGATCGTCTCCCACGATCGCACTTTTCTCGATAACGTCGTGACGCAGTCGATCGTATTCGAGGGTGACGGCAAGCTGACCGAAATCGTCGGCGGCTATGCCGACTGGTTAGCCTGGAAGCGCCAGCAAGCCCCGGCTTCGCGCGTGGATGCGCCCAAACCCGTCGCAGCCCCTGCCAAGCCGGCGGCCAAGTCCAAGCTCAGCTATAAGGACGCGCGCGAACTGGAAGCCCTTCCCGCGCAGATTGCAGCGCTGGAAGCCGAGCAGGCGCAGATCGCCGGACAGCTGGCCGATCCCGCGCTGTATCAGGCTGCCCCGCAAGAAGCCGCCGTGCTGCAAGCTCGAAGTGAGGCTATCGATGCCGCGCTTCTGGACGCGCTGGCGCGCTGGGAGGCGCTGGAGGCGAAGCAGTCTGCGAGAGGGTGATGCGGTTTCACGTGAAACCAAGCCACGCAGCAGGTAAAATGCATTCATGAAATTCCCCGAGTCATTCGATGTCATCGTCGTCGGTGGCGGCCACGCTGGCACCGAGGCCGCGCTGGCGGCCGCCCGCATGGGCGTGAAGACGCTGCTGCTGACGCACAATATCGAAACCCTGGGCGCCATGTCGTGCAATCCGTCGATCGGTGGCATCGGCAAGGGGCACTTGGTCAGGGAAGTTGATGCGCTGGGCGGCGCGATGGCGCTCGCCACCGACGAAGCGGGCATCCAGTTCCGCACGCTCAACTCCTCCAAGGGTCCGGCAGTACGCGCCACCCGGGCGCAGGCTGATCGCGTGCTGTATAAGGCAGCGATCCGGCAGCGGCTGGAGAACCAGCCGAATCTCACGTTGTTTCAGCAGGCGGTGGATGATCTGCTGCTCGAAGGCGATCGTGTGGTTGGGGTGAAAACCCAGCTTGGTATCGTGTTCGGCGGCCGTGCAGTGGTGCTCACTACCGGCACTTTTCTCGCCGGCTTGGTTCATATTGGCCTGGAGAACTTTCAGGCTGGGCGCATGGGTGATCCGCCTGCGGTGTCGCTCGCCGCACGGCTGCGCGAGCTGAGCCTGCCGGTCGGCCGCCTGAAAACCGGCACCCCTCCACGCATTGACGGTCGCACCATCGACTATAGCCAGACTCAAACCCAGCCCGGTGACGACCCGGCGCCGGTGTTCTCCTTCATGGGCGACAGGGCGATGCATCCCGCGCAGCGCCCGTGCTGGATCACGCATACTACCGAAAAGACGCACGAAATCATCCGCGGCGGCCTCGACCGTTCGCCAATGTACACCGGTGTAATCGAGGGGGTGGGACCGCGCTACTGTCCGTCGATCGAGGACAAGATCACCCGCTTTGCTGACAAGGCCAGTCACCAGATTTTCCTTGAGCCCGAGGGGCTGACCACCCACGAGATTTACCCCAACGGCATTTCCACCTCGCTGCCGTTCGACGTGCAGCTCGCTATCGTGCGCTCGATCCCGGGGCTGGAGCAGGCACACATTCTGCGCCCCGGATACGCTATCGAGTACGACTATTACGACCCGCGTAACCTCAAGGCTTCGCTCGAAACCAAATCCATCGGCGGTCTGTTTTTTGCCGGGCAGATCAACGGCACCACAGGATATGAAGAGGCGGCGGCGCAGGGCCTGCTGGCTGGGATCAATGCGGCATTGCAGGTGCAGGAAATAGACGCCTGGAGTCCGGGGCGGCATGAGGCCTACCTCGGCGTGCTGGTCGACGACCTCATTACACGCGGGGTGTCCGAGCCTTACCGCATGTTCACCAGCCGCGCCGAATACCGCTTGCAGCTGCGTGAGGACAACGCCGACATGCGTTTGACCGAAATCGGACGTGGGCTGGGCGTGGTGGACGACGAACGGTGGGATGCTTTCAGCCGTAAGCGCGACGCGGTTTCACGTGAAACCGAGCGGCTCAAGGCGACTTGGGTCAATCCGGCGATGCTGCCCGCCGAGGTGGCCACCCGCCTCATTGGCCAGCCGATCGAGCACGAATACAGTTTGTTCGAGTTGCTGCGCCGCCCCAACCTGAATTACATGCAAGTGCTGACCTTGCCCGGTGGTGGTGAGGGTGTCGATGATCCGAGTGTTGCCGAGCAGGTCGAAATTGCCGCCAAATACCAGGGTTACATCGATCGCCAGAATGATGAGATCGATCGCCAGCGCGATCAGGAAACGCTGCGTTTTCCGGCGGATATCGATTACAGCCTGTTCACCGGGCTGTCGATGGAAGTGCGTCAGCGCCTGCAAAAGGCCCGCCCCGAAACCCTGGGGCAGGCAGCACGACTGCAAGGAATTACCCCGGCCGCAATCTCAGTGCTGCTGGTGTACGCCAAGCGTGGCTTCAAGCCAGACGAGCAGAAGCAAAGCGCATGACGTTGCAAGCCCAACTCGCGGCTGGAATCGCCGCCCTCGGTCTGGCCTTGCCCGAAGGCGCCGAAGCGAAGCTGCTGGCTTATCTGGCGCTGCTGGACAAATGGAACCGGGTGTACAACCTGACGGCGGTGCGCGATGCCGAGCGCATGGTGAGCCACCATGTGCTGGATTCGCTGGCGGCGGTGGAGTTTTTTCGGGGCAAAACGGTGCTCGACGTCGGCAGCGGCGGTGGCTTGCCGGGAATCCCGCTGGCGATCGCGCGGCCGGAATTGCAGGTGACGCTGATCGACAGTATTGCCAAAAAAACGGCTTTTCTGCTACAGGCCAAGGCCGAGCTGGGCTTGACTAATCTGAATGTGGTCACCAGCCGGGTGGAAGATTTCCGTTCTGCAACCGGGTTCGATGTCATCACTTCACGTGCGTTTTCAGACCTCAGGGAATTCGTCACGTTGACCCGTCATCTGCTCAAACCGAGCGGCCACTGGCTGGCGATGAAGGGCTTGATGCCCCACGAAGAAATAGCAAATTTGCCTGATTGGGCGAAAGTGAGCGCTAACCAGGCGCTTGTGGTGCCGGGGCTGGAAGCGAGCCGTCATGTGATTGTTCTGGAGCGAGTTGAATGAGCCGAATTCTGGCAATTGCCAATCAAAAGGGTGGCGTCGGCAAGACGACGACGGCGGTGAATCTGGCCGCCAGCCTGGCCGAACTCGGGCAGCGCGTGCTGTTGGCCGACCTCGATCCGCAGGGCAACGCGACCATGGGCGCGGGGATCGAAAAGCGCACCGCGCTACCGACCGTGTACCAGATTCTGCTCAACCAGGTGAGCGTGAGCGAGGCGCGGATGCGCTCGAAGCCGGGCCATTTCGACGTCATCCCGGCCAACCGCGAGCTTGCGGGCGCCGAAATCGACCTAGTGAATCTGGAGCAGCGCGACCTGCGATTGAAAGTGGCATTGGCGCAGGTGGCCGACGACTACGACTTCATCCTGATGGATTGCCCGCCGACGCTGAATCTGCTGACCGTCAACGCCTTTGCCGCTGCCGAGGCGGTGTTGATCCCGATGCAGTGCGAATACTACGCGCTGGAAGGGTTGACCGATCTGGTCGCCACCATCAAGAAAGTCAAGCAAAGGCTGAATCCGGATATCCGGATCGAAGGCCTGCTGCGCGTGATGTTCGATCCGCGCAGCACGCTGGCCCAGCAGGTGTCGGATCAGATCAAGCAGCATTTCGGCGACAAGGTCTACGACACGGTGATTCCGCGCAACGTGCGGCTGGCCGAGGCGCCCAGCCATGGGCTGCCGGTGCTGGCCTACGACCGCCAGTGCAAGGGTGCGAAAGCCTATATGGAGCTGGCCGAGGAAACGCTCAAGCGCGCCGGCCTTACAGCAAGGGAGAAAATCTGATGGCCAAACTCAAGGGACTCGGGCGTGGGCTTGACGCACTGCTCGGCGGCGAAGACAACGCCGCGCCGCCGCAGGGCGAGCTGCGGATGATGAACGTATCGCTGCTCGCGCCCGGAAAATACCAGCCGCGCACCCAGATGGACAGTGAATCCTTGCAGGAACTGGCTGATTCCATTCGTGCGCAGGGGCTGATGCAGCCGATTCTGGCACGTGAAGTTGCGGGTGGTTTTGAGATCATCGCCGGCGAACGGCGCTGGCGCGCAGCACAGCTGGCCGGATTGAGCGAAGTGCCGGTGCTGCTGCGCGAAGTCGCCGACGACGCGGTGGCGGCGATGGGCCTGATCGAAAACATCCAGCGCGAAGATCTCAACGCCATAGACGAAGCACACGGCCTGCAGCGCCTGATCCAGGAATTCGGCATGACGCACGACGCTGTCGCGCAGGCCGTCGGCAAATCGCGCACGGCGGTGTCCAACCTGCTGCGCTTGTTGAATCTTTCGCGCCCGGTGCAGGACATGCTGATCGCCGGGCTCCTTGAAATGGGTCACGCGCGCGCGCTGCTACCCCTGCACGCAGGCGTGCAGCGCGAACTGGCGCATGAAATCGAAACCAGGGGCTTGTCGGTGCGCGAGGTCGAGCGCCGGGTGGCGCGCTTGAAGGAACCGGTTGCTTTCCCCGCCAAGATGGCGCCGTCTCGCGACACCCTGAGACTCGAAGAGGCCTTGTCCGATGCGCTGGGAATGACCGCGCACGTGCAAACAAACAAGCAGGGCAAAGGACGGCTCACCCTCAGCTTTGCGAGCCTCGCCGAGCTGCAAGGATTGCTCGAAAAGCTGGGTATAAGCTTGTAGCGTGTCACGTATGGGCCAGCAAGATGAGCGCTGCAACCAGGAGGGCGGTGTAGCGAACAACGGTGAAGCTGGCCGCATCATGACCGCTTGTCGAGGCGAGAAAAATGCGCGCAGGCAAGTCCACGGTTTCCGCTATTTAACTTCAGTACGTTCTGAAATTCATCATCAGGCAGCCTGATGATTGCATAGGCCGGGCTAATTCTAGTATCATGCCCGGCTAATGTTCTCCGGCATTCATACCGGCACTCAGCGGGTCACTTTGGCGCAAGCCGGTCTTGCGCTGATAGGGGCCTTGATCGGCGGTGCGTTTTTCGGGATCGGGGCGGGGCTGGCCGTGTTGTATGGTGCTCTGGTGGCGCTGGCGGTGAGCCTGGTTCTGGTGTGGCATGAGCGGCAATCGATGCGGCATCCGGAGTGGGATCAGCACCGTTTGTTCAAGCTGTTTATCCGTGCCGGGCTGGAGCGTTTGTTGCTCTTGGTGGGGCTGCTGGGTTTGGGGCTCGGAGTGTTGAAATTGGCGCCCTTGCCGATGGTGTTGGGGCTGGTGCTGGCGCAGTTTGCCTGGCTGGCTGCCGCGACCGATCGTAACAATAAATAGTCTGTCGTTTTAACAAGGTTGGTTTTGAATGGGCGCTATGCGTGTTCATCCAAAACCCACTTATTGAATTAGATCACCATGGCTACGGAATACGCTTCCTCTGGCGAGTACATCAAGCACCACATGCAAAACCTGACGTATGGTGAATTGCCTGCGGGCTACCATCGTCACGACGGCACGGTGCTGACCGAGGCAACCAGGACGTTTGCCCACGGTGCCGAAGAAGCCAAGGCCATGGGATTCTGGGCGATCAACGTCGACAGCATGGCGTTCTCGATAGGCTTGGGCCTGCTGTTCCTGTTTCTGTTCCGCATGGCGGCCAGGAAAGCCACCGCTGGCGTGCCATCGGGCCTGCAAAACTTTGTCGAGTGGGTGATCGAATTCGTCGACAGTTCGGTGCGCGGTTCTTTTTCTCACAAGAATGCCATGGTTGCGCCACTGGCGCTGACCGTGTTCATGTGGGTGTTGCTGATGAACCTGATGGACCTGCTGCCGATTGACTGGCTTCCCCTTGTCGCAACGGCGGCAGGCGTGCCACATATGAAGGTGGTGCCGTCGACCGATCCCAACATCACCTTCGGCATGTCGCTGTCGATCTTCGTTCTGATCCTGTACTACAGCGTCAAGATGAAAGGCGCGGGTGGCTTCTTCTCCGAGCTGGCGTTCCAGCCCTTCCCCAAATTCCTGTTCCCGGCCAACCTGCTGCTTGAAGGCGTGGGGCTGATTGCCAAACCGATTTCACTGGCACTGCGTCTGTTCGGCAACATGTACGCCGGTGAAATGATCTTTATCCTGATTGCGCTGATGTTTGGCGGCGGCTGGATTCTGGGTCTGTTCGGCGGCGTGCTGCAATGGGCGTGGGCGGTGTTCCACATCCTCATCATCACGCTGCAGGCCTTCATCTTCATGACCTTGACCATCGTCTATCTGGATATGGCGCACGCAGAACATCATTGATTTTTGGTTTCTTGTTTTTAACTTTTGATTTTTACTTTTAGGAGCAACAAATGGAAATGACTCATGCAGTGCTGTACATCGCTGGCGCCCTGATGATGGGTTTGGGTGCGCTTGGCGCAGCCGTAGGCATCGGCATCCTCGGTGGCCGCTTCCTCGAAGGCGCTGCCCGTCAGCCCGAGCTGATCCCGATGCTGCGCACCCAGTTCTTCATCGTCATGGGTCTGGTTGACGCCGTGCCGATGATCGCGGTCGGTCTGGCCATGTACGTTCTGTTCGCCGTTGCCGGTTAATTCACGGGTTTTACGGAACTTGTTTAACCCTGACATTAATTAAGGTGCGGATATGAATTTCAACGCAACTTTGATCGGCCAGTCCATCACGTTTATTTTCTTCGTGTGGTTCTGCATGAAGTTCGTGTGGCCGCCGATCATGAACGCGCTCGAGGCGCGCAAGAAGCAGATCGCCGACGGCCTCGCCGCTGCCGATCGCGGCAAGCATGAACTGGAACTGGCCGCCAAGAAAGCCGGTGACAACATGCGTGACGCCAAGGCTCAAGCGGCTGAAGTGCTGGCCCAGGCTGAAAAGCGTGCGGTGCAAATGGTCGAAGAGGCTAAGACGGCTGCCAAGGAAGAGGGCGAGCGTCAGCTGGCCGCGGCCCAGGCCAATATTGCCCAGGAAGCCAACCGTGCGCGCGAATCGCTGCGTGAACAGGTGGCTGCACTGGCCGTGGCCGGCGCGGAAAAAATCCTGCGCCGCGAAGTCAATGCGCAAACCCACGCTGACCTGCTGGGCCAGCTGAAAGCCGAGCTGTAAGCCATGAGCGAACTGTCTACCCTGGCACGTCCCTATGCCGAAGCGGTGTTCCGCTTGGCGCAGGGCGAAAATGACCTGGCGGGCTGGTCCTCGCGTGTTGCCACACTGGCAGCCATCGCTTCTGATAGCCAGCTGGCGCGCCTGAATGCGGATCCCTCCGTGGCGTCGGATCGCGTGGCCGCGCTGGTCATCGAGGTGGCCGGTGCGGATCTCGGTGAGCGCGGCGCCAACTTCGTCAAGGTGCTGGCCGAAAACGGCCGCCTGTCGCTGTTACCCGTGATCGCCGAGCAGTTTGAAACGCTGAAAGCCAGCGCCGAAGGCACGCTCGAAGCGACCATCACCAGCGCGCAGGAACTGGCGCAGGGTCAGATCGACGATCTGGTGGCGGGTCTCAAGGCCAAATTCAACCGCGCGGTCAACGTGCAGGTTGCGGTCGATCCCGAACTGATCGGCGGCGCGGTGATTGCCATCGGCGACCAGGTGATAGACGGCTCGGTTAAAGGGCGGCTGCAGCGCATGAGCTTCGCGTTGCAAGGCTAACAAGTACACATATTTATCGGAGCCTCACGGTTCGGAGAACACACATGCAATTGAATCCAAGCGAAATCAGCGAACTGATTAAAGCCAAGATCGAAAATTTTGGCGCATCGAGCGAACTGCGCACCCAGGGAACGATCGTTTCCGTCACCGACGGCATCGTCCGCATTCATGGCTTGTCCGACGTGATGTCGGGCGAGATGATCGAAATGCCGGGCAACACCTTCGGCGTGGCGCTCAACCTCGAGCGCGACTCGGTCGGCGCGGTGATCCTGGGCGATTACGAACACATCACGGAAGGTGATGTCGCCAAGTGCACCGGGCGCATTCTCGAAGTGCCGGTCGGCCGCGGGCTGCTCGGCCGCGTGGTGAACTCGCTGGGTCAGCCGATCGACGGCAAGGGCCCCATCGCCGCTGACAGGACGATGCCGATCGAGCGCATCGCGCCGGGCGTGATCGAGCGTAAATCGGTTGATCAGCCGGTACAGACCGGCCTCAAGGCCATCGACTCGATGGTTCCCATCGGCCGCGGCCAGCGCGAACTGATCATTGGTGACCGTCAGACCGGCAAGACTGCCGTTGCAATCGACGCGATCATCAACCAGAAGGGCACCGGCGTGAAGTGTATCTACGTCGCCATCGGCCAGAAGGCTTCGTCGGTTGCCAACGTGGTGCGCAAGCTGGAAGAGCACGGCGCGATGGATCACACCATCGTCGTCGCCGCGACGGCTGCTGACGCTGCCGCCATGCAGTACATTGCACCCTATTCCGGCTGCACCATGGGCGAGTTCTTCCGCGACATCGGTGAAGACGCGCTGATCGTGTACGACGATCTGACCAAGCAGGCCTGGGCCTACCGTCAGGTGTCCCTGCTGCTGCGCCGTCCGCCGGGCCGCGAAGCCTACCCGGGCGACGTGTTCTACCTGCACTCGCGTCTGCTGGAACGCGCCGCGCGCGTCAACGCCGACTACGTCGAAAAGATCACCAATGGCGCCGTCAAGGGCCAGACCGGTTCGCTGACCGCGCTGCCGATCATCGAAACGCAGGCCGGCGACGTGTCCGCCTTCGTGCCGACCAACGTGATTTCGATTACCGACGGCCAGATCTTCCTGGAAACCGACTTGTTCAACGCCGGTATCCGTCCCGCGATCAACGCCGGTCTGTCGGTGTCTCGCGTGGGTGGCGCCGCGCAGACCAAGGTGATCAAGAAGCTGGGCGGCGGTATTCGTCTGGCACTGGCGCAATTCCGTGAACTCGCGGCCTTCGCCCAGTTCGCATCCGACCTGGACGCGGCCACCCTGAAGCAGCTCGAGCGCGGTCGCCGCGTGACCGAACTGATGAAGCAGGCGCAATACTCGCCGATGTCGGTTTCGCAGATGGCGCTGACCCTGTTTGCTGTCAATAAGGGCTACATGGATGACGTCGAAGTCAGCAAGATTCTGCCGTTCGAGTCCGCGCTGATGGCGTTCATGAAGTCCAAACACGCCAGCATCATGGACACCATCGAAACCAGCGGCAATCTGGATGACGCCACTGAAAAGGCGCTGACCGCCGCAGTGGACGAGTTCAAGAAAACCGGCGTCTATTGATAGACCGCGCTGATTAGGAGCCGCTGGTTTAAGGAGAAACAATGGCAGCCGGAAAAGAGATACGGACCAAGATCAAGAGCGTGGAAAACACGCGCAAGATCACCAAGGCCATGGAAATGGTTGCGGCGTCCAAAATGCGCAAGGCGCAGGAACGCATGAAGTCCGCACGGCCGTATGCCGAGAAAATCGCCCGCGTGGCGACGCACTTGGCGTATGCCCACCCGGAGTACAAGCACCCGTTCGTGATTGCGCGTGACAACGTCAAGCGTGTTGGCCTCATCGTGATTACGTCGGACAAGGGCCTGTGCGGCGGTCTCAATACCAACGCCCTTCGCATGATGGTCAACCAGATGAAACAGTGGGAAGCCGCTGGCGTCGGTATCGATGTCACCGCGGTCGGCAACAAGGGGCTGGGATTCGTGCAGCGTCTTGGCGTTAACGTGGTGTCGCAGCTCACCGGCCTGGGCGATTCTCCGCACCTGGACAAATTGATCGGTCCGGTCAAGGTCATGCTGGACGCCTATCTGGAAGGCCGGATCGACGCGCTTTACCTCGTCTACAACCGCTTCATCAACACGATGAAACAGGAGCCGACGCTGACCCAGCTGCTGCCGCTGGCGCAGATGGAAGACGCCGAAGAAGCCAGCCTGAAAACGCACTGGGACTACATCTACGAACCCGATGCCAAACCGGTGGTCGATGCCATGCTGATGCGTTACATCGAGTCGCTGGTATACCAGGGCGTGGCCGAGAATAATGCGTGCGAGCAGTCGGCTCGAATGGTGGCGATGAAGGCCGCGTCCGACAACGCCAAGGACGTGATCGGTGAGCTGAAGCTGATTTACAACAAAACCCGCCAGGCCGCGATTACCAAGGAACTGTCGGAAATCGTGTCAGGCGCAGCAGCGGTTTGAGCACGCCCAGGACACTGAATCAAGCGGACACAGAATTTAATTTTCTTAGGAAACAAGCATGAGCAACGGAAAAATTGTTCAGATCATTGGTGCCGTGGTGGACGTGGAATTTTCACGTAATGCCATGCCCAAGGTCTTTGAGGCGCTGAAAATGCAATCCCCCGAGCTGACGCTGGAAGTTCAGCAGCAGCTGGGAGACGGCGTGGTGCGTGCCATTGCGATGGGCTCCACCGACGGCCTGCGTCGCGGCATGGACGTGCTGTCCACCGGCAACCCCATCATGGTGCCGGTTGGCCAGGCGACCCTCGGCCGCATCATGAACGTGCTCGGCACCCCCATCGATGAAATGGGCCCGGTGAATACCGACACCCACATGCCGATTCACCGCAAGCCGCCTGCGTACGCAGACCAGGCTGCCACGGTGGAAATTCTCGAAACGGGCATCAAGGTCATTGACCTGATCATGCCGATCGCCAAGGGCGGCAAGGTTGGCCTGTTCGGCGGCGCCGGCGTGGGCAAGACCGTGACGCTGATGGAGCTGATCCGCAACATCGCTGTGGCACACAGTGGCTTCTCGGTGTTCGCTGGCGTCGGTGAGCGCACCCGTGAGGGCAACGACTTCTATCACGAGATGAAAGAAGGCGGCGTGCTGGACAAAGTGGCGCTGGTGTATGGCCAGATGAACGAACCCCCGGGCAACCGTCTGCGCGTGGCGCTGACCGGCCTGACCATGGCCGAGTACTTCCGTGACGAAGGCCGCGACGTGCTGCTGTTCGTCGACAACATCTACCGCTACACCCTGGCCGGTACCGAAGTGTCCGCGCTGCTGGGCCGGATGCCGTCCGCAGTGGGCTACCAGCCGACGCTGGCCGACGAAATGGGCCGCCTGCAGGAGCGCATCACTTCCACCCGCACCGGTTCGATCACCTCCTTCCAGGCCGTGTACGTGCCGGCGGATGACTTGACCGACCCGTCGCCCGCCACCACCTTCGCCCACCTCGACGCAACCCTGGTGCTCTCCCGCCAGGTTGCCGAGCTGGGCATCTACCCGGCGGTGGATCCGCTCGACTCAACCTCGCGGATTCTCGATCCGCAGGTTGTCGGCGACGAGCACTATGGCGTCGCTCGCGCGGTGCAGGGCATTCTGCAGAAGTACAAGGAATTGCGTGACATCATCGCGATTCTGGGCATGGACGAACTGTCGCCTGAAGACAAGCTCGCCGTGGCCCGTGCGCGTAAGATCCAGCGCTTCCTGTCGCAGCCCTTCTTCGTTGCCGAAGTGTTCACCGGCGCACCGGGCAAATACGTCACGCTGAAAGAAACCATCGCCGGCTTCAAGGCGATTGTTGACGGCGAGTACGACCACCTGCCCGAACAGGCCTTCTACATGGTCGGCGGTATCGAAGAAGCCGTCGAAAAGGCGAAAACGATTCAGTAATGTGTCAGCGGTGATCGGTGAGCGCTGTGGCCGGACTGGCCGGCCACGCTCACGGGACACGGCTCTCAGCTCACTCACTGGTACTCAATATGGCCATGACCATCCACGTCGACATCGTCAGCGCTGAAAAATCACTTTACTCCGGCGTCGCCGAAGTGGTGATTGCCCCCGGCCAGCGCGGCGAACTCGGTATTTACCCGCGCCACACCCCGCTGTTGACCACGCTCAAGCCTGGCTCCGTGCGCATTAAGGTGCCCGACCAGGCAGAAGAAGAGCTGGTCTACGTTTCGGGCGGCATCATGGAAGTGCAGCCGCACGTTGTCACCATCCTGTCCGACTCCGCGATTCGTGGCGCCGACCTCGACGAAGCGAAGGCGCTCGAAGCCATGCGCGCCGCCGAAGACGCGATGAAAGACAAGGCCGCAACCATCGACTACGCGCAAGCGCAAGTCGAACTGGCACAGGCGGTGGCGCAACTCGCTACGATCAAGAAGCTGCGCAAGCTGACTTGATATCGGCGCATTTGTACTTACAAAAAAAGCAACCTCTGGTTGCTTTTTTTGTTTAAGGGGCGCCCGCAGGAGGGGGGGGCGCGGATGGTGCTGAACCCGTGCGCGGGAGCAGTCCCGGCGCGGGCGGGGGCGTTTGTGGCAAATGCGAAATAATGCAGTCGATGCCCTGGTTGGTTTCTGCGGAGGAGTCCCGGAAGGCGGTGACATACTGGCGATAACCGTCGGCATCGATCTTGCCGTAATACAGCCGGGAGGTAATATCGAGGAAGGACGCATCGTTATTTTCCAGGGTGGATATCACGACCCCGCCGATGCGCTGCGGGCATTGGTTCTCGATGGTGTTGAGGAAGGCATCAAAACCCGTTTGCGGCTGGTCGTTCCACGCGCCGGGTGCGCATCCGCTTTGAGACGTGGCGAGCGCCAAAAAACATACCAGACGTAAGGGGAAGGCTGTCAGCGTGGGGGCGTTCAAGGCGACCTCCTAAAAAGTGCGAAATATGCACGGCCTGCAAATTTGCCGTCGATTGGGTTCAAGACCCGCAGGCCGAAGAATAAACCAAAACCCATGAGGTCGAATCCGGCAAATAGATAATTGATTGGGCAATGGAATCACCCGGCATGGCCGAAGAAGTGGGCAAGCGCAGGCCTGCTTTTTCATTCTGCTGTAGCTGACAGGCCCTATACTTGGCATGAAACTTTGTCGGCTTCACTGAAGCTGCGCCCCCTCATGCGGGCCCAAGACGGCACTGGCCGGGCACTTCGGTGTGCCCTGGCAGCGAGCAGACAAACCATATGGAAGCCGGAAAATACATTATGTGTCATGAGGTTCCGATCCGGAACATGCCTGACGTTGTGGCGCCGGAACATGCTGAATACAATCAATAGGCAAGACTGACGTGTCTACGATTATTGAACGCATCCTGCCGAAGACGGAGCTAGCCGAAGCCGAGTTTCGGCTGCGTTTCACACGCGGCTCTCCGGTCAGCGAAGTCGTTCTCACCCGGCTCGGGCTGATGGGTCATGTGCTCATCCGCGGCGAGGACTACAGCGGTCGAACCCGTGCGATCGCAGCACTCTGCGGCGACGCCGCGATGGCGGGATTTGGCGTGCTCTACATCACCGAGAGTCTGGTCCCCACGCTCGCCGCCACTTTGCGTGACAAGGCTCACGCGGCTTTCGGGGCGGGACGCTATCAGAGCCTGCACCTCGGCATCGAAAAGGGACGAAAACTGAAAGTCAGCCGGCGTGCCGTCTCGGTGCTTCAGTTCAACTCGCACACCGCGCCCAGCAGTGTGGAGGAAGTGCGCCGACGCATACCCGGCATTCTCGACTGGCTGAAAATGAGCGACTTCGAACTGCCGCTGCTGTTCGTCCTCGAAAACTACCACCTGTATGGCAATGAATTTGTGGTGGATGTGCTCGACCGCGCCAGCATGGTGAATTGCGCGGTCATCCTGACCACGCTGGGATCGGATCCGCGTGTTGCGACCCCCGCAATCCATCCGCAGGTGTATGAAAAATGCACGACCGTCCTTGATCTTAACCGCAGACGACCAGGTGACACCCGGGACTAAATGGGGGGCCAGGAATGGGCGCCGGCATGCGTCCGATTGGCCTGATTTCATGCTGCCGTTGCGGCACAGGCCTTATACTTGGCGCGCGTTTTGCTGGCTACACTGACGACTTGATTCGACCGACCCAATCCATGCTTGAAATCCTCATCCTCGCTGCGGGCAAGGGCACCCGCATGCGTTCCGACCTGCCCAAGGTGCTGCACAAACTGGCGGGCAAACCGCTGCTGGGGCATGTGGTGGACAACGCGCATGCACTGGGCGCGGCGCAAACCTGTGTGGTGTACGGATTCGGCGGCGAGGCGGTGCCGCAGGCGCTGGCTGACGACACGCTGACGTTTGTGCTGCAGGCCGAACAGCACGGCACCGGCCACGCCGTGAAGCAGGCGCTGCCCCGTCTGGCTGACGACGGCGTGACGCTGGTGCTGTACGGCGACGTACCGTTGACCCATGTTTCGACCTTGCGGCCCCTGGTCGCGGCCGCGCAGATGGGCAAGCTGGGCTTGCTGACGGTGAATCTGGCGCAGCCCGACGGCTATGGCCGCATCGTCCGCG
>Ga0315270_10000263_pt1 | contig 30308 bp, 32 predicted proteins | sample C1_bottom_MG_FD_204932 | JGI IMG/M metagenome (GOLD analysis project Ga0315270, IMG submission 204932) | Sediment microbial communities from Yellowstone Lake, YNP, Wyoming, USA - C1_bottom | ecosystem: Environmental > Aquatic > Freshwater > Lake > Sediment | place: USA: Wyoming | collected...
CAGCGGCGCGCATGCGGCGCTGCATTTCGGATTTTGTCACTACTGCACCATCCCAGAACAGCACGCCTTCGGCATTGATGCCAAGCTGGATGTTGTCCGGCTTGGTGAGATTGGGATGACTCGCCGCTTGTGGCAAGTCGATCTTGACCGCGTGCGTGAGCAAGGGCGCGGTGATGATGAAGATCACCAACAGCACCAGCATGACGTCGATCAGCGGGATCATGTTGATCTCTGCCATCGGCTTGGAGTCGCCGTGTTGTTCGAAACCGCCGAAGGCCATGTCAGCTTGCCTCTGTTTTAGCTGCGTTCAGTTCATTGACGTGCGAGCCAGTGGTGAGGAAGGCGAACAAGTCGTGAGCGAAGGCGTCCAGATGCGAGAGCAGCAAGCGGTTACTACGGGTGCTGGCGTTGTAGGCCAGCACGGCGGGGATGGCCACGGCCAAGCCGAGTGCGGTCATGATCAGCGCTTCGCCAACTGGGCCGGCGACTTTGTCCAGCGTGCCTTGCCCGGTCATGCCGATATTCACCAGGGCGTGATACACGCCCCACACCGTGCCGAACAAACCGACAAAGGGCGCGGTGCTGCCGACCGAGGCCAGAATGGTCAGCCCGGCTTCGACGCGCGCAGTTTCTTCGTCAATCGTGCGGCGCATGGCCCGGGTGAGAAATTCGGCGGCGCTACCGGCCTCGTTCAGGCGGTCGACGCCGTGGCGCGCATGGTGCTTGACGGCCTTCATGGCATGGTCGGTCAGGCGCGAAAACGGGTCGCTGGCGGCATGGTGCTGTAGATGGGCGGCCACCGCTTGCAAGGAGGGTGCATTCCAGAACAGGTGCAGAAAACGTATGGAGCGTTGGCGTGTTCCCAGCGCCTGGATCGATTTGGTGATGATGAGGTACCAGGTCGCAAGCGACATCACCAGCAAAATACCGATGGCGATTTTGCTCACGGCGTCGGATTGCGTTAAAAAACCGCTGAAGCCAAAACTTTGCACAGCATCCACGAAATTACCCTTCCAAAACGAAATTAATCGGAACAATCACCCAAGCCGGCACCGCCTTGTCGCCCAGCTTGGCGGGAACAAAGCGCCAGTTGCGCACGGTATCCTGTGCCGCCTGATCCAGGCGTGGCCAGCCGCTGGAGGTTTGCAATTCAATTTTTTCCGCAGCGCCGTCGGCGCTAACGTACACCCGCAAAAACACCTTGCCGGCCTCGTTGCGACGCTTCGACTGCGCAGGATACACCGGAGGCGGATTACGCAAATAAGCGGCGTTGAAAATCGGTGCGGTGACGGCAACCGGTGCAGTCGGCGCGCTAATGATGGGGGCGGGCTGTGCCACGGGTGCCGCGACCTGGGGTACAGCTTGCGGCATTGGTGTCGGTGGTGTGGAGAGCACACTCGGCGCAATCGGCTGAGTCTTCGTCGGTTGCGGCTTGGGTGCGACCGGCAGCGGTTTGGGCGGTGTGACAGTTTGCGGCGGGTCGATCCAACGCACCATGATCGGTGCTGCGTCGAGCAGCGATTGCCGCACCGCACCCACTTGCAACAAGCCCCATATAGCCAAAGCATGTAGTGCGACCGCCAACATCAAGCCGATACGACGCTCGTCAAAAAACGGGCGTTTGGGCTGCGGCGCTTGCGTGTAAGTAGCCTGCATGCGGGTTAAAAATTCGCCACCATCGCGAGCCGGAATGAGCGCGACTCGGTGGGATGGAAATGAATCGCGTCCACGCCCTGCGCCGCCTCACCCGGCAGGCGCGAGGTGTAGTAGTAATCGATGGCAGAGGCTTTTTGGTCGAACAAATTAAAACCCTCCAACTCGACCCGCAGGCTGCGGCTGAATTTATAACCGATGTGACCATTCACCAGCGCTGTGCTCTTGGAGCGCACGCTGTTGTCTTCAATCAATGGCCGTGGGCCGAAGTAACGGAATTGCAGCGCGCCGTAATAGGGGCCGAGATGATCCACCGACGCGGACAGCGAAGCGACGCCTTCAACCGCGCCCGGAATGTGATTGCCGATCGGATCGTTATCGCGGAAATGAGCTTGGGCATAGGCCGCGTCGGCATCGATGTTGAGCCAGTCCGTGGCCTTGTAGAGGTTGGTGAATTCAAAGCCGGTACGGCGGCTGGCTCGACCGGCCTCGGTGGTGCCGGCGTCGCCGGCAAACACCAGTTCCGAGGCGGAGTCCAAAATGTAGAGCGAAAAAGTACTTTGCAAATTGGCGATGGCTGATGTTCGGACACCAACTTCATAACCCTTGGCCCGCGACAGAGGCGACACGCGCGTAGCGGGGTCGCCGGTCTTGGGGTCTTGCGTGATGGTGGTGCCGCGCGCGTCGTTGCTGTGAAAGCCGGAACCAAGGTTGACATAGTATTCGGTCTTGTCCCATGGGCCGAAGATCAGGCTGAGCTTGGGGCTGACGATGTTATCCGTGACTTTGCCGGAATTCGCGGCCAGGCTGCTTTGCACGTCGAAGCGATACAGGTCGCCACGCACACCGAGCACGCTGCGGAATTTTTCTGCCCAGGTGCTGCGGTTTTCCAGATACAGCGCCAAGCTACTCTCGACGATGTGATCCTTGCGCGTGGTGGATAGCACTTGGCGCGCCTGGGTGCTGAATAGGCCGTTGTAGATGTTGTCGTTCTGGAATTGCACGCCAACGCTGTTTTCGGAATTCTTGCTGATCTCCCACGTATGGCTGGCGTTGAGTGCGGTGATGGTGCGTCGATCCGGTTGCGCAAACTGGTCGCCATGCACCGAATCATTGAGAAAATAAGTGAAATTGGAAAACAGCTGCAGCTCCGTGGCGATCACATAGGCATTGATTTGCGTCGAACTACTTTCGCCGGTTTGGCGCCAAGCGCCGGACAGGCTATAGCGGTGCGATTCGCCGCCGTCCGTGGGATCGATAGCGTCGAAGCGACTGGAGAGCAAGCCCGAATCCAATGCGCGTTGCGTGATCTGGTCGGTGGAGTGCCATTTTCCACGATACGCCATGGCGGCGACATTCAAGCCATTGGCCGCATTACCTTCGCTGTAGCGCAACACGGCGTTGACCTTGCGGTAATCGTCGGGATGCACGAAGGGACCGTCGTTATGCAACAACTCCAGGGCGTACAACAGATGGCCGTCGCCGAATTTGGGTGAATCCGCCAGCAAGGTGCGGCGAAAACCATGGCTGCCCACGCCGAGCGACGCAATGCCTTGCTGCAACTGATCGGCGTAGCCCAAGCTGACAGTGCCGGCTGAGGCGAAGTCACCTTCTGCTGCGTAATACGGGCCTTTTTGGTATTGCAAACCGGTAGCCAGCTCAGGAATCAAAAAATTCAGGTCAGTCCAACCTTGACCATGGGAGTGACTGCGCTGATTCACCAGCATGCCATCGACCGTAGTGCGCAAGTCGGTGCCGTGATCGAGATTGATGCCGCGCAGATAGAATTGGTTGGCCTTACCCTCGCCGCTGTGCTGGCTCACGATCAAGCCCGGCGTTGCCTCCAACAGCTCGCCGGGACGATAGGCGGTGCGCGTCTCCAACTGCTCGCGTGTGACATTGCCGACGTTGGCGGAATCGGCGCTACCGAGCAAGCCATCGTCTTGCGCGTGAACTTCTACCGTATCCAGAGTCGGTACCTCGGCCGCGTCTACGACTTGCAACACGCCACACAAGGCGAAGCTTAAACTTGATGCGCAGAGGCTGCGGAAAATAGCGGGGCTCATGGAATTTCCAGTTTTAATCAAAACTCGGACACAAAAACAGCGAAATTTTACGCGGCTTTGTAACGCATGACGAACGATGATTTGTAGCGAAATGTTATCAAAGCGTTAAAATCAAGCTGCGCCCGCTCGTCAAATGACAGGGGCTAAGCTATATTCGGTCAGCAAGCTTAAATCTTAAGGTGTTGGGAAAATCATGTCGGGAAATGTCTTTATCGTCTCCGCACCATCGGGTGCGGGTAAAACCAGTTTAGTGCGGGCGCTGCTGGATGCCGATGCGCAGGTCAAATTGTCGGTGTCCTACACGACGCGCGCGCCTCGACCGGGCGAGGTGGATGGGCAGCACTATCATTTCGTGGATCTGAACGCTTTTATAGTGATGCTGAATCGCGGCGATTTTCTGGAAAGCGCCGAGGTCTATGGCAACCACTACGGCACCTCGCAGCGTTGGATCGAAAACCAGTTGGCGCATGGCCTGGATATTCTGCTGGAAATCGATTGGCAAGGCGCGGCCCAGGTACGCAAACTCATGCCGCAGGCAATCTCGATCTTCGTGCTGCCACCCTCGATTGCGGCCTTAAAGACACGCCTGACCGGGCGTGGCCAAGATGCGGAAACGGTGATCGCCAAGCGCGTGGCGGCGGCGCGCGAGGATATGAGCCATTTTGGCGAGTTCGATTATGTTATTATTAACGACGATTTCGCAGTTGCCGCAGCCGATTTGCAGGCAGTTGTGAAGGCCAGCCGCTTATCGCTGGCCAAGCAGATGCAGCGCCACGGCGCTTTAATCGAAAGTCTGCTGGCATAACCTTTTCACATTTTCCGCTTATTTGAGGTCAACCCACATGGCACGTATCACCGTCGACGATTGCATGCATTACATCCCGAACCGCTTTGAATTGGCCCTGGTTGCCACCACGCGCGCGCGTCAAATTGCCAATGGCGCCACTCCATTTGTCGAAATCAACCGCGACAAACCCACCGTGATCGCCTTGCGCGAAATCGCCCTGGGTAAGGTCGGCATGGAAATCCTCAACAAGGGCCAGGCATAACGCCACGGCGAGTCAAACTTAGGGCGTCATGCACTTAGCCGAACTCGCCGAACACATCACCTACCTCAAACCAGACGATATCGCGCTGGTTGAAAAAGCCTATCAGTTCAGCAAAAAAGCCCACGACGGGCAATTCCGCAAAAGCGGCGAACCCTATATCTCGCACCCGGTTGCAGTCGCCAAACTGCTAGCCAAATGGCATTTGGACGCGCATGCCTTGATGGCGGCGCTGCTGCATGATGTGGTGGAAGATACGCCCGCCACCAAGCAAGAGGTGGGCGAGCTATTCGGCAAGCCGGTGGCCGAATTGGTAGACGGCGTTTCCAAACTGGATCGCATCGAGTTCCAAACCGAGGCCCACGCCCAGGCCGAAAACTTCCGCAAAATGCTGTTGGCGATGGCGCGCGACGTACGCGTCATTCTGATCAAGCTCGCCGACCGTCTGCACAATATGCGCACCCTGGATTCGATGGTAGCGGAAAAGCGCAAGCGCATCGCCAAGGAAACCCTGGAAATCTACGCGCCCATTGCCAATCGCCTGGGGCTGAATAGCGTATACCAGGAGTTGGCCGACCTCGGTTTTCGTTATTCCTATCCAACGCGTTATCGCGTATTGGCCAAGGCGGTAAAAACCGCGCGCGGTAACCGCCGCGCCATCGTGGAAAAAGTATTGGAGGCGATCGAGCACAAATTAAAAGAAGCCGGCGTCGAGGCCAATGTCACTGGCCGCGAGAAACACCTCAACAGTATTTACCGCAAGATGCTCGGTAAATCACTGACTTTTTCCGAAGTGTTCGACATCTACGGTTTTCGCATTATCGTGCGCGACGTGCCGAGCTGTTATTTAGCGCTGGGCGTGTTGCATGGGCTATACAAACCGATCCCCGGCAAATTCAAGGACTACATCGCGATCCCCAAGGCCAACGGCTATCAGTCGCTGCACACGACCTTGTTCGGGCCTTACGCCACACCACTCGAAGTGCAGATCCGTACCCAGGACATGCACAAGATCGCTGAGGCCGGCGTGGCCTCGCATTGGCTGTATAAGACCGGCGAGGAGTCGGCCAACGACGCACAGAAAAAAACCCATCAATGGCTGCAAAGCCTGCTGGAGATCCAGAGCGAGAGTGGCGACGCCATCGAGTTTTTGGAGCATATCAAGGTCGATCTGTTTCCGGACGAGGTGTATGTGTTCACGCCCAAGGGCAAGATCATGGCCTTGCCGCGCGGCGCCACTGCGGTGGATCTGGCCTATAACGTGCATACCGATATCGGTAACCGCTGCATCGCAGTCAAGATCAACAACGAGCTGCAACCGCTACGCACCGAGCTGCGCAATGGCGACCGGGTGGATATCGTCACCGCGCCGCACGCACACCCTAATCCCGCTTGGCTGAACTACGTGGTAACCGGCAAGGCGCGCGCACATATCCGACATTATTTGAAGACCATGCATTCGCAAGAGGCATCGGTGCTGGGTGAGCGCCTGCTGAATCAGGCGCTGCGCGCACTTAAGGTCGAACCAGAAAGCATCGGTGCCGAGCGCTGGCACGACTTGCTGCGCGAAACCAACGTAAAAACCAAAGAGGAATTGCTGGCCGACATCGGCCTAGGCAAGCGCTTGAACATGGTGGTGGCGCGACGTTTACTGAGCGTGGGCGAGTCGCCGGCGACCGAGCGCAAGCCGCTCGGCTCCATCACCATCCGCGGCACCGAGGGTCTGGCGGTACAGTTCGCCCAATGCTGCCGCCCGATTCCTGGCGATCCAATCCTGGGCATGATCAACAAAGGCAAGGGCTTGATGATCCACACCCACGACTGCCCTGCTATTTCACAGTTCCGCGCCGACCCAGACAAATGGATCGATGTCGAATGGGATCCTGAAACAAAGAAACTGTTCGAAGTGAACATCAAGCTGGTGGTGGCCAACCAGCGCGGTGTGCTGGCCAAAACGGCGGCCATCATCGCCGACGAAAACTCCAATATCGAAAATGTGCACATGGACGAAGAAGATGGCAGCGCCTATGCCGCCATGAATTTCACGCTGCAAGTCGAAGACCGCGATCACTTAGCGCGCGTTATGCGCAGCTTACGTCAGATACCGGAGGTGGTTAGAATTACGCGGGTGAAAGGGTAATTTATTAGTGCGCAGTAACCGGGCAACGCCGACTTGCAGTTTCCGCTCTCTGCGCCCGGCTTCTCGCTCCCAACTTTGAGGAAAACAATGAAAAGCATTATCAAAACAGATGCCGCGCCGGCTGCTATCGGCACATATTCTCAAGCAGTCAAAGTCGGCGATACCGTGTATCTCTCCGGCCAGATCGGGCTGGATCCGACCAGCATGCAAATGGTCGAAGGCATCGAGAATCAAATTCATCGCGTGTTTCAAAATCTGCAAGCGGTGGCCGTAGCCACTGGCGGTAGCTTGGCGGACGTGGTGAAGCTGAATGTTTTCCTGACCGACTTGGGCCACTTTGCCAAGGTCAACGAAATCATGGCGCAGTATTTTTCCGAGCCCTATCCGGCACGCGCTGCGGTAGGCGTGGCATCACTGCCGCGTGCAGCGTTAGTAGAAGCCGACGCGGTGATGGTATTGCTTCGGTGAGGGATGCTGGGTGAATCAGGCGGCGGAAAAAACTCCTCCCGCGCCTGACGGTATCGTCGCGTCCCAATCCCCGGCCACGCGCAGCAAGCTGGCCAAGCTTGGGGTCGGCAGCGATTTCGATTTGATCCTGCATTTGCCCTTGCGCTATGTGGACGAGACGCATATTTTCCCGATTGCGCATGCGCCTTATGGCCAATTGGTGCAGGTCGAGGCCGTGGTGGTCAAGACCGAGGTCAAGTTTCGGCCACGCCGCCAATTGGTGTGCGTGGCCGAAGACAGCAGCGGCGAGATGTTTGTGCGGCTGCTGCACTTTTATCCCAGTCAGCAAAAGATGTTGAGCGAAGGCGCCCGCGTGCGTTTGCTGGGCGAATTGCGCCTGGGCTTTCTTGGGCCGGAGATGGTGCATCCGCAGATTAAGGTGGTGCGCGACGGTGTGCCGCTGAAAGAAAATTTAACCCCGGTCTATCCCACCACCGCTGGTTTCGGTCAGGAGCAATTGCGTAAGCTGATTGCCCGTGCCTTGGAGCATTGCACGCTAGACGATACTTTGCCGCCCGCTTTGTTGCAAAAGTATCAGCTCGCCACATTCGCCGACAGCATTCAATACCTACATCAACCACCACCGGACGCGCCACTTGCCGACCTGGAGTCGCGCCAGCATTGGGCTTGGCAACGCTTGGTGTTCGACGAGTTGTTGGCGCAGCAACTCTCGATGCGTCGTCACTATGCGCATCGCCGCAGCTTAATCGCGCCAAGCTTGCCGCCAACCCATACCTTGAGCACCGCCTTGCTTGCCGCCTTGCCATTTGCTTTAACGCATGCACAGCAGCGTGCCTTTGCGGAGATCAGCCGCGACCTCAGCGCACAGCATCCGATGCAACGTCTATTGCAAGGCGACGTCGGCAGCGGCAAAACCATTGTCGCCGCCCTGGCTTGTGCCCAGGCGCTGGAAAATTGTTTTCAAGCAGCGGTGATGGCACCGACTGAAATCCTTGCTGAACAACACTACCGCAAGCTGCACGAATGGCTCAGCCCGCTCGGCATTACCGTGGCGTGGATCGCGGCCAGCGTGCCGAAGCGCATGCGTGATGCTATGTTGGCGCAAGTTGCAGATGGCAGCGCGCAGATTGCAGTAGGCACACACGCTTTGTTTCAAGACCAAGTGCGCTTCGCACGGCTCGGATTGGCGGTGGTGGACGAGCAACACCGCTTCGGTGTGGAGCAGCGCTTGGCGTTGCACAACAAGGGCGTCAATCCGCATCAATTGATGATGAGCGCAACGCCGATTCCGCGCACCCTATCCATGAGTTATTACGCCGACCTGGATGTTTCGGTCATCGATGAGTTGCCGCCGGGGCGCACGCCCATCGTGACCAAATTGGTCGATGAGGCGCGACGTGAGGAGGTAGAAGAGCGCGTGCGTGCAGCCTGCGCCACAGGACGTCAAGCCTATTGGGTATGCCCGCTGATCGAAGAATCGGAAAAGCTACAATTACAAACCGCCTTGGATGCGTATGCGCGCTTAAGCGCAACCTTTCCCGATTTAAAAGTGGGCTTGGTGCATGGGCGGATGAAGTCCAAGGAAAAAGCCGAGGCCATGCAGGCATTCAAGGCCGGCACTCTGCATTTATTGGTCGCGACGACCGTGATTGAAGTCGGCGTGGACGTGCCCAATGCCAGCCTGATGGTGATCGAGCACGCTGAGCGCATGGGACTGGCGCAACTGCATCAGCTACGCGGCCGGGTTGGCCGCGGCGCGGCGCAAAGCGCCTGTATTTTGCTGTACGCCGCGCCCTTGTCGGAATTAGCCAAGGCACGGCTCAAGATTATTTATGAAAATACCGATGGTTTTGAAATAGCGCGCCAGGATCTGGCCTTGCGTGGGCCGGGCGAGTTTCTCGGGGCGCGACAAAGCGGCGTGGCGATGTTAAAAATTGCCGATATCGAGCGCGATCAAGCGTTGTTAGAACAGGCGCGCACTTGTGCAGAAGGGCTGTTGCGTGTCGAATCAAACGTAACTGATCGGCATTTGAGCCGCTGGCTGGCGCGTGCCGAGCAATATTTGAAGGTGTAATTGAGGCCTTGCCTGTACCCGTGGCCTGAGAATTGCTTGACAGGTAAAAGTAACCATCATGTAATGCCTTGGAAAGCCGATATAGATCCTGGCACCCAGGTTTGGAATGCACTGGCAAAGATTTTCTGAGACGAGCATTCGTCGGCTTTGATGAATAATTATATTTTGGGGAAAAAAATGAAGCTATTCGCAAAACTGTTGTTGCTGCTGGTTGGACTGGCCTGCCTGCCCGCGCGTGCCACGGACTATTACATTCTCGGTGTACAGGACTACGTCAAGAATCCAATCTTAGTGGTACGCGATTATCAAGGCTTGGCAAATTACTTATCCAAGACCTTGAAAACGCCAGTGCGCATCGAAGCGGTCAAGACTTACGACGATTACATCAAAAAAGCGGCGGAGAAGCGTTTCCATTTTATGTATGCACCGCCTTCGATGATCATGAAAGCGCACTTATCCGCCGGATATGAACCAATAGTAAAAATTCCTGGCCTGTTGTCAGCTTCGTTCATGACCATGGACCCCAATATCGCTTTTCCCGAGGACATGAAAGGCAAGCGCATCGGCTTTTACGAAAAAGACGCAATGATCACGCATCTTGCGCTGAAGGATTTGCAGGCTGCGGGCATTGAGCCGGCAAAATATTTCAAGAGCATCACCTATTACAGCGATTCCAACGCGGTGTTGAACGCCATGCAATACAAGTTGATCGACGTTGGCGTAGCCAACAGCTCCCTATTCAACAACTGGACCAATCGCGGCAACAACCTAGTGCTGATCTTGCAGGGAAAAGGCGCGCCGCACCTGACATTTGCCGTGCGCGGCGATTTGCCTGCGGCGACCAAGCAAGCCGTGACGCAAGCTTTACTGAAGGCGCAGTTTGACAAGGACGGCCAGGATTACTTCAAGTTTTCTTCATTCACCAATTTTGAGCCTACCAAAGTCTCGGATTTCGACGACCTGGTGAAGTTCTTAGGCATTACCAAATAAAAGCGTTAATTTGAGTTAAAGCTGAACGCATTTATTGCCGCAACAAGAAGCGACCGAAATTTAACGTTTTTGAAGGGAAATAATATGCGAGCTATTTGGCTAATGAGCTTCCTGTTACTTGCGCTGACCACGTTACCTGCCCGTGCGGCCAATACCGTATTGATGGGCATCGCCGAGGGCGTGGCAGAGCAATCCGGTTTTAGCGAAATGCAGGAAAAATACCAACCCCTAGCAGATTATTTGGGTCGCGTGCTCAAGACCAAGGTAACGCTGGAGTCCTCGCAAAACATCAAGAGCGCGATCCTAAATGTGCAAAAAGGACGTTATGAATTGATGTTTTGTCGCCCCTCAAATGTCGCTGCGCGAGCTATCCGCGATAACAAATATCAGTTGGTGGGCATGGCCAAAGGGGAATTCTCTGCAAATTTCATCGTACGCAAGGATCACCCATTCAAAAAAAACGAGGACATTCTGCATAGCACCATCGCCTTGCCGGAACAAAGTTCTCTCATGGCTAAGGTCGGCCTCGCCACCATACGCGACATGGGCGGCAAACCTGATCCGAAGCAACTGCGCTACACGCAATACCAAGAAGCCGTAAATTTCATGGTGGCCAACAAATTTGCCGATGTCGGTATTGTCGCACCAGCCCTGTCCAAGGCTTGGGAGAAAAAAGGCGGCGTCACCTTGTTTAAGAGCAAAAAACTTCCGTATTGGTCCATCATCGCCTCGCCCAAGTTATCTAAAAATGAGGTGGCCGGTATGCAGAAAGCCCTTATCGACATGGAGAATAGCGAAGAGGGTAAGAAAATCCTGGCCAAAATTACCGTCAAGGGCTGGGTCGCGGGCGATCCGAAGGAGTATGTGGATATGCTGACTTGGCTCGGGGTTTGAAAACCGAATCCAGTTGAATTGCCGATTAAAAAAGCGGGGCTTCCCCCGCTTTTTTATTTGCTGCCGATGATGCCGCTGGTGGGAGAACTAGGGCTGGCCGTGTAAATCTTCTTCGGCATGCGCCCTGCAAGATAAGCTTCGCGCCCTGCTTCCACCGCCTTCCTCATGGCCGAGGCCATCAACACCGGATCCTTGGCTTGGGCAATGGCGGTGTTCATCAAGACTGCGTCGCAGCCGAGCTCCATGGCAATCGCCGCATCCGAGGCGGTGCCGACGCCAGCATCGACCACCACCGGCACTTTGGCCTGATCGATAATGATTTGCAGGTTCCACGGATTGAGAATACCCATGCCGGAACCGATCAGCGAAGCCAGGGGCATCACCGCGACACAACCGATTTCTTCCAACTGCTTGGCGATGATCGGATCATCCGAGGTATAAACCATGACCTTAAAGCCGTCCTTCACCAAAATTTCCGCTGCGCGCAATGTTTCCACCACATTCGGATACAAGGTGTGCGGATCACCCAATACCTCCAGCTTGACCAAATCATGGCCATCCAACAACTCGCGTGCCAGGCGTAGCGTGCGAATGGCGTCGTCCGCGCTATAACAGCCAGCGGTATTGGGCAGATAGGTATATTGCGCAGGCGGCAACGCCTCCAGCAAGGAAGGCTGACTGGCATCCTGACCAAGATTCATGCGGCGAATCGCCACGGTGACGATGCTCGCGCCGCTGGCGTCCACCGCGCGCTTGGTTTCGTCGAAGTCCTTATATTTACCAGTGCCGACCAAGAGCCGCGAAGCGTAGGTCTTGCCGGCGATTACCAAGTTATCCATTGTGATCCTTAAAATAGAAAAGCCATTTGCCACGGATGAACACAGATAAACACAGATAAAAACAATTCAAAGATAGGCGATTCAGCGGGATGTGGTGCTTTGAAAATCCGTGTTTATCCGTGGCTAAAATTATTTTTTAAGATAAAACTTAACCGCCACCCACCGCGACCACGATCTCCAACTGGTCGTCGGCCATCAGTTTCACCGCTGCATATTGGCTGCGCGGCACGATTTCGCCATTGCGCTCGACCGCGACGCGCTTGCCGGATAGCTGCATATCTTCCAGCAATTGCGCCAGATTGAAGTGCTGCGGGATTTGGCGCGCCGCGCCGTTAATGGTGACCTGAAGCAAAGCCTAACCTGCTGATTTCTGTTGCAATTCGAGTTTTATTTTAACATGCTGAGAGCCTCCATCCAGGAAATTTTCCATGCCCGCCTGCGGCAAAATATTTTCAGGGTGCGGACTAAACTCCGGTGTTATTGGGCCGCTATAAGGCAAGGGTATCCACAAAATTTTAGTTCCGCACAGGAGAGCAACAATGAGCGCAAGTCTTTATGAACAACTCGGTGGCGCAGCAGCAGTCGATGCAGCGGTCGATATTTTCTATCGCAAGGTGCTTATGGATCCAAAAATTTCCGCCTATTTCGAGAGCGTCGATATGGATGCGCAACGTGCCAAGCAAAAGTCATTTTTGACCATGGTGTTCGGCGGCCCCACTGCTTACACCGGTCGCGACATGCGTACAGCACATGCTGCGCTGGTTAAGCGCGGCTTGAACGGCAGTCATTTCGATGCAGTGGCCGGACACTTGCAAGCCACGCTGGAGCAATTAGGCGTAGCGCAACCCTTGATCGCGCAAGTGATGGCCCTTGCCGGCAGCACGCGCAACGACGTACTCGGCCTATAAGCCCTGCGATGGCGTTGCGCTTCGAGGGCGTAGCTTACGCGATTGCTGCATCGGAGACTGTACTGCAAACCTTGTTGCGGCATGGCGTTCCCATGCCGCATTCCTGTACCGTCGGCGCGTGCCAGATCTGCTTATTGCGCAGCGTCGGTGCGGCCCCGCCGGCCATAGCGCAACAAGGCTTACGCGACACGCTACGGCAGCAAGGCTATTTTTTGGCCTGCCAATGCCCGGCCGAAAACCGCATGGAGCTCATGCTGCCGCGCGTATCCGAGGTATTTTTTCGGGCCTTGGTCAGCGTTAAAGAGCGACTAGGGCAAGATCATTGCCGTTTGTTACTGACACCCACTGCCGATCTGGAATACCGCCCGGGGCAATTTTTAAATCTGCGCCGTGCCGATGGCCTGATGCGCAGTTACTCCATTGCCAGCGTACCGCGCTGCGACACCATGATCGAGCTGCATATCCAGCGCCGTCGAGAGGGCGCAATGAGTCAATGGATCATCGACACCTTGCAAGTCGGCGATGCGATCGACATCCAGGGGCCGAATGGCGCTTGTTTCTATCTGCCGGATCGCAAGCAAGATCCGCTGTTGCTGATCGGCACCGGCACCGGCTTGGCTCCACTCATGGGAATTGCGCGCGACGCCCTAAGCGGCGGACATCAAGGTCCAGTCTATCTCTATCACGGCAGTCAAAGCATGGCCGGCTTGTATCGTCGCCCGCAGTTGACGCAACTGGCGGCGCAGTACCAAAATTTTCATGCGCATTTTTGTGCATCGGGCTCCGATGTCGAAAGCGATTGCATCGCAGGCCGGGCAAACGACATTGCTTTTGCTCGGCACGCGGATTTATCCGGATTTCGCGTGTATTTGTGCGGGATGCCCGCCATGGTGTACGCCGCCAAGAAGATGGCTTATTTGCATGGCGCACAGATGCAGGACATCTATGCCGATCCATTCGAGAATAAGGATTTACGAGATGCGCCCAGAAATTAAAAGCGCCTTGAAAGGTACATGGCAATTGATTGATGTTTATGGAAAAGATGGCGTAAAATCGAGCGCTATTGCGGGTGTAGTTCAATGGTAGAACGAGAGCTTCCCAAGCTTTAGACGTGGGTTCGATCCCCATCACCCGCTCCACACCATTGCCGCCCTACAAAATAAAAACACGAAGGATCAAATTGTGAAGCAATTATTTAACTGCAAACTCAGGATTGCCGCCCTGTGCTTAGCCTTATCTAGTCTAGCCCAAGCCGCCGAAAATTCTGTCGACTTGCAGCAAGCACAAACGCTATTAAATGCCGGCCAAGCGGCGGCGGCCTATGCGTTGTTGCAGCCCCATGAATTTTCTGAAGCAGGCAACCCGGACTACGACTACCTGCTGGGCGTTAGTGCGCTGGACAGCGGGGAATATAATGCCGCCACCCTGGCCTTCGAGCGCGTGCTCGCGGTCAACCCCAACCATGCCGGTGCGCGCATGGACATGGCGCGCGCCTATTTCGCGCTGAACGATCTTGAGCGTGCAAGCGTACAGTTCAAGACTGTCTTGGAACTAAACCCGCCGGAAAATGCCAAGCAGGTTGCGGCAGGTTATCTGACGCGCATCGAGCAACAAATGAAAGCCCGCCACCCATCGTTCACCGCGTATATCGAAGGTGCGCTGGGCTATGACACGAACCTCACCAATGTCACGCACGATTTCACCAACGCCGTATCACAATCCTATGGCTTGAGCGGCTTACTTCCGACAGGCAATTCGATCCCGCGCGAAGATGCCTACGTCGGCCTGAACGCCGGACTGCTATATACCTTGCCGCAGGATCAAGATCCGGACGCGAACTGGTTTTTTGGACTGGATAGCAAGCAAAAAGAATACTTCACCGAACATGATTTTCGCTCAACCTCGCTCAGCGGACAGGCCGGCTATAGCCTCAAGCGCGACCAAAACACTTACCGTGCCGTACTGAATTTGCAGCACTTCGCGCAAGAAGGGAATGCCGCAACTACGCCGCGCACAAGCTTGGACAACAACGTCTACGGCATCACCGGTAGCTGGCAGCATTTGTTGGATGACCGCACACAGGTGAGCCTGTTTGGTCAATTCAACATTGCCCGTTATGCCGATTTACCGTTAAACGACACGAATACCACTACCGTCGGTGCAGCGCTAACCCGCAGCCTCGCCCTGCCCTATCAGCCAATCGTTTTCGCGAGCGTATTTCACTCTGCAGAAAGTGCCCGCAACAAATTACCGAACGGTGCCGACTTTAGCCGCGACGTCGTAGGTCTGCGATTTGCTGGCCAACTGAGCTTTGACGCCAAGCTCGAAGCCTTTGCTTCTGCCGGCTACCAATTACGCGACGACATCAATATCGGTGCTCGCCAGAGCAATGTGTTCGGCAAAGACCAGCTCGCCGATCTGACGTTCGGCCTGAGGTGGAAACTAGACTCGGAGTGGTCAGTGCGACCACAGATTACCTATATCCGCAATGACTCGAACATAGCGCTTTATAAGTCAAACCGTACCGATTATTCCATCACCCTGCGCAAGGATTTCCGCTAGCGCGGACGGAGAACCAATCATGAAACAACATTTCCTTTCTGCTTCGTTACTAGGCTGCTTGACCCTGGTCATGTTTTTATTCCCCGCATCCGCAGCGCTAGCCTTCGCGGGCAAGATTCAATTTGCGGCCGGTGAGGCCAAGATCGTCAACGACAAAAAAATCGAGCGCGCGGCCATCAAGGGCGAAACGCTGGAGCAAGGCGACAGCATCATCACCGGCGCCAGTGGCTCGGTGCAAGTGACGCTGGCGGATGGCGGCCTGCTTGCGGTGCGGCCCAACACACAAATGCGCATTGATGCTTACGTCTATTCTGGCAAGGCCGACGACAAAAACAACAAGAGTTTTTTCTCTCTGGCCAAAGGCACGTTCCGCTCGATTACCGGCGCCATCGGTCAGAACAACAAAGATGGATACAAGGTCAGCACGCCCGGCGCCACCATGGGTATTCGCGGCACCGACCACGAGCCGGCGTACTTTCTGCCGCTGCCGCCCGGCTTTCCCCTGCCGCCCGGCGCGCCGCCGCCTGGCACCTATGATCGCGTCAACCGCGGACAGACTTTCATTCAAACTCCATTTGGAATAATTACGATCAATCCCAATCAAGTCGGCTTTGCACCGCTCGGTGGCGGCACCCCGCATATCCTACCCAATGTACCGGCTTTTTATAGCAAATCACCCAAGCCATCGTCGACCCAAAAAACGTCTACCAATGGACAAGGTTCAGGCGGAGCCAATACCGGCACGACCATCACGAACTCAGGTGGAACCAATACCGACACGACCATCACGAGCACATCTAGCAGCACAATTACGCCCACCTCAAACATATTAAGCACAACAGAAACAACAACAATTGGTTTGACGAGCACTTCCAGCGGAAGTGTAAGTACAAATACCGCTCTTACCTCCACAACGATTGCGACAACTACCACCACAACCACAACCACCACCACAACCACACCAACCACACCCGCGTTTCAACCGCCCGGTTCTGCGCCAATCGGCTCAGGTGTGGTCGGGACATTCATCAGTGTCCTGGCGGGGCCTACAACTGGCAGCACTTATTTAACGGCGCCTCCGCCGACGCAATCTATATCGCTGGGGCCGCAGTATGAGCTGACAGCGATTTTTGACGGCTCATTACCAACTTTACCAACTTTTGAGTTTAAGAGCGGCACTTCCGCATTGACCGATCAGGGCACCTTTACCTTTGCCGATGGTGCACGTGTCGATTGGGGGCGCTGGACACCGGGCTACATCGTGTTGAACGGGGGCGTGCCGACGGCATCTCTGGGCGATTTCCATTACATTGTCAGCACCGACATCACGCCACCCAGCTTCTTCACCTCCGGCGCGTTGACGGGCAGCGTGCCCTATTTCTACATTGGTGGCACGACGCCCACCGACTTGATTGGCAGCTTGGCGACACTGAATAGCGCCTCACTAAATGTCGACTTCACGACGCAAACTGTAAATCTTGCAATCAGTGCCACGGCCGGACAAACAATGCTCTCCGGCACGGCCTCTGGAACGATATCGGCATTTATCGACCCCGCCACTGGAATTTTTGGTACGACTCCTACTGTAGCCGGTTTACCCAGCACGGCACTCAGATCAAACGGTTTGTTTGTCGGTCCCACGGCTTCCGGCGCCATTACTTCGTTCGACATTCGCGACACCCTCGGCAACGGAGCGATCGGAACTGCGGTTTTCAAACGTTGATGCTCGTGCTCAAATAATCGATCTCATATCGCTTTCCACGAGGTTCGTGCCATGAAGGCTAAATTGATCAAGTACGCGCTTTACGCTGTCGGCTGCGCGATTGCCCTATTCGCGCTCCTGCTCACCGCCGTCGCCATTTTCGTCAACCCCAACGATTACAAACCGCTGATCGTCAAACTGGTGCAGGAAAAAAAACAGCGTACTTTAAATATCGAAGGCGATATCAAACTCAAGCTGTTCCCGCAGATCGGTTTAGATTTAGGTAAAACGCATTTGTCCGAGCACCAAGGCACACAGGAGTTCGCATCCTTGGACAGCGTGCAGTTGTACGTGGCCTGGCTACCGCTGCTGCGCAAGGAATTGGTAGTGCACAAGGTCACGGTGGAAGGCGCACGCGCCAATTTAATCCGCTTCGCCGATGGCACAAGCAATATCGACGACTTGATCAAGAAAGAAGATGATCAAGAGAAAATAAAATTCGACATCGACAGCGTCAAGATCTCGCAAAGTGCGCTGAGTTTCGACGACCGTCTAGCCAAGCGCAAACTGGCCATCAGTGCATTGGAACTGAAGAGCGGGCGCATCAAAGACAACACCCACACCGATATTGCGCTGGATTTAAAACTGGCTGGCGAGAATCCGAAACTGACGGTACAAGTTAGCTTGAAGAGTGGCTTATTGTTTGCGCTGGATGCCAAGCATTACGTCTTGGATGATCTGGATCTGAAAATCAGCGGCGAGGCGGCGGGAATTACCCAGCTCGATTTGCATGCCCAGGGCAATATCGACGCTAAACTCGCGCCACAAGAAATCGTGCTCAAGGACATTAAGCTGAGTCTGAAAGGCAAGCGCGCCAGCGACCAGCTCGATCTCGTGCTCGATGCGCCTAAATTCATTTTGACTGCGGACAAGGCCGAGGCGAGTAAGTTGGTGCTGGACGCAAAAATCGAACAGCCCAAGGCCAAGCTCACGGCACAACTCACGCTCCCCGATCTCACCGGTAACGCAAAGCAATTCAAGGTCAGCCAATTAAAATTCACGATCGATGGCAAGCAAGGCGACAACCAGATCAAGGGCCAATTGACGAGTCCCTTACAAGGCAGCCTGGATGCGCAAAGTTTCAGCTTATCTAAACTCAGCGCCAATTTTGATGTGAGCAATCCCAAGATGGCGAAAGGCGGTATGAAAATCGCGCTGGCTGGCGATGCGCACGCCGATCTGGCACAACAGCAAATCGCGGCCAACCTGCAAACCAAGCTGGATGACAGCACTATCCAGGCCAAGCTTGGCATGAGCGGCTTTGCCGAGCCGCACTACAATTTCGATATCGCTATCGATCAACTCGATGTCGATCGTTATCTGCCGCCCAAGACCAACACAGCTAAAGCCGAGCCGGAAAGTCCGATCGACTTGTCTGCGCTCAAAGCCATCCACGCTAGCGGCAGCCTGAAAATCGGTACGCTCAAGGCCGCTAATTTGAAATCGAGTAATGTGCGCCTAGATGTAAAAGCGGATGGCAAGAACCTGAACCTTAGCCAGCTCTCTGCCAATATGTATCAAGGCAGCATGCGTGGCGCGCTGTCCGCGAGCGCCAGCGCCAGCCCACAACTCAGTCTGCAACAACAACTCACCGGCATCAGCATCGGCCCCTTGCTCAAGGATCTGGCCGACAAAGATTTGATTGAGGGGCGCGGCAATGTGACGCTAAACGTCAAGACCCAGGGCGCCACCGTCAGCGCCATGAAAAAAAATTTGGGCGGCAACGTCAATGTAAACTTGGTTGACGGTGCGATCAAGGGCATCAACATCGCATCGAGTTTACGCACTGCACAGGCAAAATTAGGTATGCAAGGTGGCGACGCAAGTCCGGCGGCCAGTAGTACCGATAAAACCGATTTCTCCGAACTCAAGGCAAGCTTCACCATCAATAATGGCGTGGCGCATAACGAAGACCTCGATGTGAAATCCCCCTTATTGCGCCTGGGCGGCAAGGGCGATATCAATATCGGCGCAGGCAAGATGGATTATCTGGCCAAGGCCACTGTTGTCGGTTCACTGGAAGGTCAGGGCGGCAAAGAGTTAACGCAGTTGAAGGGCGTTACCGTCCCCTTACGCATTTCCGGCCCTTTCGAGGCCTTGCAATACAAGCTGGATATGGACGCGTTACTGCGAGATACGGCCAAGGCCAAACTGGAAGAGCAAAAAGATGTGCTCAAGAAAAAGGCCGGCAAGGAATTGCTCAAAGGTTTGTTTGGACGATAATACCTCGCACTTTGTGAAGCAGTTCACAGAAATGCCGCGCGCCCTTGTTTAAAATTTGCGCTCCTTTTTAGTATTCAGGAGTTAGCCAAATGAAGTTTGAACAACATCGCGTACTTGCGAAATCCACGACGCAAACCCACCGTGACCCCAGCAGTTTCAATTACCGCGGCCCAAACCAGACGATTAAATCCCTGCAAGCGACGACGCCACAAACTTCAAATCAAGGAATGCTAGACCTGCTGACTACTGATCTGTGTTTGAAAGAATTTTTTCAGCCGCGTTAGACCATGAGCGCGTAAGCTGTGCTTTAATCCGCTGGCCCATTATTTGCAGCACCGCTTAAATTTTCTATGTCCGACTTCGCGCACCGACTCATCGCTTGGCACAAGCTCCACGGCCGCCACGACCTGCCCTGGCAAAACACCCGTGATCCATATCGCATCTGGGTATCCGAGATCATGTTGCAGCAGACCCAGGTTTCTGCGGTGATCCCCTACTTTCAGCGCTTCATGACGCGCTTTCCCGATGTTGCCAGCTTGGCCGCTGCACCAATCGATAGCGTGCTCGAACATTGGAGTGGCCTTGGCTACTACGCTCGGGCACGCAATCTACATACAGCGGCACAACACATCCGCACACAACATGCGGGAAAATTTCCGCAAGTCGTGCTGGATATCGTCGCCCTGCCGGGCATAGGCCGCTCCACGGCGGCGGCCATCGGTGCATTTGCCTTCGGTACACGCGGGGCAATTCTCGATGGCAATGTGAAGCGCGTACTGGCGCGTTGTTTTGGCATTGTGGGTTATCCGGGCGCGGCGGCAGTGCAAGATCGTTTGTGGCATTTGGCGGATTCTTTGCTGCCGGTAACTGATATTGAAATCTACACCCAAGCCTTGATGGATTTAGGCGCCACCTTGTGTACGCGCAGCAAGCCGCGTTGCGTAGCTTGCCCCATGCAATTGCAATGCAATGCACACCAGACCCAGCGCACCCTGGAATTACCTACTACAAAACCAAAAGCCGCAGTACCACAACGCGAGACCGTGATGCTGATCCTGCAACAAGGCGGAGAGGTGTTGCTGGAAAAGCGCCCGAGCGTCGGCATCTGGGGCGGACTGTGGAGCTTTCCGGAAGTAGAGCGCGCAGCAATTCTAGATACGCAATTATCAACACGCTTCTCCGCACAAGCGCAGCGTGTCCAAGCGCTCGCTCCGTTAGCACATAGCTTTACCCACTATCGCCTGGACATTTATCCGCTGCGGGTGGAGGTAGCGCCGCCACTACAAACAAAGCCTGGGCAGATTTGGTTATCATTGGAAGATGCGCGCGGCGCGGCAATTCCGACTCCCGTGCGCAAATTACTGGATCGACTCTAGGCTTTTTTCCTCTTAATTGCATGACGTCTTACGCTAAGAAAAAATGGGCGAGACTTAGTTGCTTTGCTACGAGTCAATACATCTGACGTATCATAGCGTTCGACAAAACGAGACAAGACCAAGATGAAATATACCGATTTGCGTGATTTTATGGCGCAGCTGGAAATCCAAGGCGAATTGAAACGCGTCTCGATTGCAGTCGATCCAAATCTGGAAATGACCGAAGTCTGCGATCGCGTGCTGCAAGCCGGCGGGCCGGCAATTCTATTTGAAAAACCGACCGGCCATACCATCCCGGTACTCGGCAACCTGTTCGGTACCACACGCCGTGTGGCAATGGGTATGGGCGAGGATGATGTGACGAGCTTGCGCGAAGTGGGCAAACTGCTCGCCTTCCTCAAAGAACCCGAGCCGCCGAAAGGCCTTAAAGACGCCTGGGACAAACTGCCGCTGTACAAGCAAGTGCTCAACATGGCACCGAAAGAGGTCGGTCGCGCGCCGTGCCAAGACATCGTATGGGAAGGCGATGAGGTCGATCTCGGCCGCCTGCCGATCCAAACCTGTTGGCCGGGCGATGTGGCGCCGCTGATTACCTGGGGCCTGGTGGTGACGCAAGGCCCGCACAAGCCGCGGCAGAATTTGGGCATCTATCGCCAGCAAGTCATCGCCAAAAATAAAGTCATCATGCGCTGGCTGGCACATCGCGGCGGCGCTTTGGATTTTCGCGATTTTTGCAAGGAACATCCGGGCGAAAAATTCCCGCTGGCAGTCGCCTTGGGCGCAGACCCGGCGACCATCCTCGGCGCAGTAACACCGGTGCCGGATAGTCTTTCCGAATACCAATTCGCTGGTTTATTGCGTGGCGCAAAAACCGAAGTGGTGAAATGCGTGAGCTGCGCTTTGCAAGTGCCGGCGAGCGCCGAGATCGTGCTCGAAGGTTATATCGACCCGAACGAGACCGCACTCGAAGGCCCCTATGGCGATCACACCGGTTACTACAACGAACAAGAAACCTTCCCGGTGTTCACCATCACGCACATCACGATGCGCCACAATCCGATCTATCACAGCACCTACACCGGCAAGCCGCCAGACGAACCGGCGATCTTAGGCGTGGCGCTAAATGAAGTGTTCGTGCCGCTGCTGCAAAAGCAATTTCCCGAAATCACCGATTTTTATTTGCCACCGGAAGGCTGCTCCTACCGCATGGCCGTGGTCAGCATGAAAAAACAATACCCCGGCCACGCCAAGCGCGTGATGTTCGGCGTGTGGAGTTTCTTGCGGCAGTTCATGTACACCAAATACATCATCGTGGTCGACGACGACGTGAACATTCGCGATTGGAAAGAAGTGATCTGGGCGTTGACTACCCGCGTCGATGCCGCGCGCGACACACTCATCGTGGAAAACACGCCGATCGATTACCTCGATTTCGCCAGCCCAGTGTCGGGCCTAGGCAGCAAAATGGGCATCGACGCCACCAATAAATGGAAAGGCGAAACCACGCGTGAATGGGGTACACCGATCACGCGCGATGCGAAGGTGGTGGCGCGGATTGATGCGATTTGGAAGGATTTGGGGTTGTGATGATCAGCGTTATGCTAAGCCGACTTATTGAGCGTTCAATTCTGCAATTTTCTGATAACTGATTTGTGCGACCGACGCACATAAGGCATTCATCCCTTGCCATGCATTTGCATAATAGTCTCTAGCAATTATCTCTTGTCCTTTATATTTTATTTTCAGGGCTAAGATGTCTTTTCCAGCAAATGCGCCAAACAAGGAACGGTTAGCGGGATTGCGTTGGCGAAATTCCACGATAACAGCTTCAGCGATTTCATCATTCGCTATAACTTGTCCATTCTTAGTGACCGCATTCGAATAACTTTCACCCAGTAGCGGAATTACTTTTTCATTCGCTTCGCAGGTATCGCAAGCCCATTTGATTAACAATTGGGGCATTTTGTTAGGCTTGGCTTCTATATTGATTACCGGGGGTGGTGCAATTGTTTCGGTACTTTGTGCGCTCTCTGATTCGGGAGGTGTTTGTGCATACGCTACAGGGCACAATTGCGAAAAAGCCAGACTGGCTGCGAATAAAATAACGCGCGAGTTCACGATGATTTCCTCTTTGTTGTGGATGGATTTTTCTGTTGTTGAGTTTCCGAGCTAAACCTAAGTGCGTAGCTTTGGTTAGCGCAGCGTAATCCGACGCATCAGGTAAAAGTCGGGTTACGCCCGTTGGGCTAACCCGACCTACGCATTGCCTTAACTTTCGTACACCACATGCCCGCTGACCAGGGTCATGCGCACCTTGCCCAGCATTTCATAGCCCAAGAATGGCGTGTTCTTACCTTGGCTCTTAAGCGCAGGCGCGGCGACGCGCCAGTGGGCGGCGGGATCGAACAGACACAGATCGGCGTTGTGCCCGACGCTTAGATGCCCCGCATCCAGTCCCAGGATGCGCGCCGGTTCGCAGGTGATCTTGGCTAACGCGGCGCTGAGTGAAATTTTCTGTTCGATCGCCCATTTCAAGGCTAGCGGCAGCAATAATTCCAAACCCGTAGCGCCGGCCTCGGCTTCGCCGAAGGGCACTTGCTTGGCGTTCTCGTCCACCGGCGTGTGATCGGAGCACAGCACATCCACCACGCCCGAGACCAAGCCGGCGCGCAGCGCATCGCGGTCGCGTTGGTCGCGCAAGGGTGGAATCAAGTTGGCATTGGAATCGAAGTAGCCGATGTCCATGTCGCACAAATGCGCGTGGTTGATGGAGATGTCGCAAGTGACGGGCAGGCCGTCCGCTTTTGCTTGCCGAACCAACTCCACGCCAGCGCGGCTGGAGAGGCGGCAGATGTGCACGCGCGCGCCGGTCTCGCGCATCAGGGTGAGTATGGTGGCGAGCGCGATGCTCTCGGCGCAGGCCGGAATACCAGCTAGGCCTAAGCGCGTGGCGACTTCGCCGTCGTGGGCGATGCCACCCTTGGCCAAGAATGGGTCTTCTGGGCGCAGCCAAACGGTGAAACCGAAAGTCGCAGCGTATTGCATGGCGCGCATCAATAAGGTGGTGTCGATCAGCGGTGCATTGGCGTGCGAGAAACCGATGCAGCCAGCGTCATGCAACTCGGCCATTTCTGTCAGCACCTTTCCTGCAAGCCCTTGCGTCAACGCGCCGAGCGGATAGACGTGTGCTTGGTTCAGACTTTTGGCGCGGTGCTTGAGCATTTCCACCAAGCCCGGTTCGTCCAGCACAGGATCGGTGTCGGGCGGGCAGACCAGGCGCGTGACGCCGCCGGCCACCGCCGCCTGCATCTCGGATTCGAGTGTGGCGAGGTATTCGTAACCCGGTTCGCGCAGGCGTGCGGCGAGGTCGATGAAACCCGGAGCAACGATCAAATTACGCGCATCGATTTCGCGGTTGGCAGTAAAGCCATCCGGCGCTTGTCCAAGCGCGGCCACTTTACCGGCGGCGAGATAAATATCAGTCACGCCGTCGAAGTTATTTTTCGGGTCGATTAGCCGCCCGTTTTTGATGTGTATTTTCATTGTGTTCCCGCCAACATACTCATCACTGCCATGCGCACCGCGATGCCATACGTCACTTGCGGCAGGATCACTGCTTGGCCGCCGTCGGCCACCGAGGAATCGATTTCTACGCCGCGGTTCATCGGGCCAGGGTGCATCACGATGGCGTCCGGTTTGGCCAGTTGCAGCTTGTCTGCCGTCAGGCCGTAAGACTTGAAATACTCTTGCGCGCTGGGCAGAAAGGGGCCGCTCATGCGCTCGTTTTGTAGGCGCAGCATCATCACTACGTCTACGTCTTTCAGCCCTTGCAGCATGTCGTTGTAGACATGCACGCCGAGTGCTTCTACGCCAGTCGGCAGCAGTGTGCGCGGCGCGATGACACGTACTTCGGGTACACCTAGCGTAGTCAGGGCGTGGATTTCGGAGCGTGCGACGCGCGAGTGCATCACGTCGCCGACGATGGCTACTTTGAGCTTGGTAAAATCCTGCTTGTAGCGGCGGATGGTGAACATGTCGAGCAGGCCTTGCGTCGGATGCGCGTGGCGGCCGTCGCCGGCATTGACGACATGGATGTGCGGCGCGACATGGCGTGCGATCAAATGCGCCGCGCCGGATTGTGCGTGGCGCACCACGAACATGTCGGCGCCCATCGCGGCGAGATTGTCCACGGTATCGAGTAGGGTCTCGCCCTTGGATTGCGACGAGGCGCTGACATTCAGGTTCACCACGTCGGCGGACAAACGCTTGGCGGCGATCTCGAAGGTGGTGCGGGTACGTGTCGATGGCTCGAAGAATAAATTGAAAATCGACTTGCCGCGCAACAAGGGGACTTTTTTCACCTCGCGCTCGCCGACGGAAACGAAAGATTCCGCCGTGTCGAGAATGGAATGGATCAGCTTGGCGGACAAGCCTTCGATGGTGAGTAAGTGGCGCAGTGCGCCGTCTTCGGAGAGCTGGGGGTTCGGTGTCATCTCAGCGTTCGTGTAGGCTCAGTTTTAGATTGTTATTCGGATCCAGGGTAACCTGGATATTTTGGTTCGGCGCGAGATCGAGGTGTGCGCCGACCAGATCCGCTGTAATCGGTAGCTCGCGCCCACCACGGTCGATCAACACGAGTAGCTCGATTGCCGCCGGGCGGCCATAGTCGAACAGTTCGTTCATCGCGGCGCGTACCGTGCGTCCAGTGTGCAACACGTCGTCGATCAAAATGATGTGCGCGTCGTCCATCGCAAACGCGATGTCGGATGGCCGTACCTGCGGGTGCAGGCCGACGCTGCTGAAATCGTCGCGGTAGAAGGAAATGTCGAGCGTGCCCAGCGGCAGTGTGCCGCCGAGTCGTTGCCGCAATTGTTGCGCCACCCAGGCGCCGCCGCTGTGGATGCCGACTAAGGCAGTGTTGGCGCGCAGACGCGGCTTAAGCGCGCTTGCGAGTTGGCTCAGCAGTTGTTCGGGGTCAGGTAGTTGCATGGCCGTCAAAATAAGCTTGTAGGATACGTTGTGCTGCGAGTTGGTCGATCAAGGCTTTGTCCTTTTTTCCGCCGCGCCCAAAACTGCGCAGCATGCTATGTGCTTCAGCCGAAGTCAGGCGCTCGTCCACCAGAGTGGTCGGCAGTTTAAAGCGGCCTTCCAATTGCTTGGCAAAGCCACGACAGCGCGCCGTCATCGCGTGTTCCACGCCATCCAGGTGCATCGGCAATCCCACCACGAATTGTACCGGCTGCCATTCTGCGACCAGTTGCGCGATGGCGCTCAAGCGCGTGTCGTTGCGCGTGGCGTTGATCGTGGTGAGCGGATGCGCCATTTTCAAAGTGCTCTCGCCCATGGCCACGCCAATGCGTTTTTCGCCAAAGTCGAAGGCGAGCAAGGTGCCCTTCATGCGTGACCTGCATCGTCGGATAAATTTATCGCATCGATGCCGAGCAAATGCATCGCGGCGTCGAAACGTGCTTCCAGGGGCAAGTCGAAAATCAGGCTGGGTTCGGCAGGCACGCTCAACCAAGCGTTGAGCGACATCTCGTGCTCCAGTTGCCCGGGCGCCCAACCGGCATAACCCAGGGTGATAAAAATCTTGTCCGGCCCTTCGCCGCGCGCAACCGCTTCCAGAATATCTTTGGACGTTGTCAGGCCAATCTCGTCGTTGACGCGCAAAGTGGATTGCCATTGCCCCGGCGGGTGATGCAGCACAAAACCGCGATCCATTTGTACCGGTCCGCCGAAATGCACCTGGATCGCGCCGATATCGAGGTTGGCAACGGGGATCTCGACCTGCTCCAGCAAGGCGGACAGCGTGAGATCGACTGGGCGCGTTAAGACGATGCCCAATGCGCCTTGTTCATTGTGTTCGCAGATGTAGGTAAGAGACTTAGAAAAATAGGGATCCGCCATGTTCGGCATGGCGATCAAGAAGTGATGCGTAAGGTTTACATTGTCCATGGCGCGGTCATTTGTGGCATATTGTACCGGCCTGACCGCCATGGCACAAACGCCTATAAGCGGTGTGGGTAAGACTGTTTAATTTTAGGAGATCTGATCGTGCAAAACGCACCCTATGAAGTACAAGTTGAAGCGGGTAAAGAATATTGGTATTGCGCTTGCGGCAAGAGCAAAACCCAGCCTTTTTGCGATGGGTCGCATTCCGGAACCGGCGTCGAGCCGATTTCATTCGTCGCGGAGAAAACCGAAACCGCTTGGCTGTGCGGCTGCCGCATGAGCGAGAAATTGCCGTTTTGCGATGGCACGCATAACGATCTGTAGCATTTAAGGTTTGCCCGAAATGACGGCCCCCAATGATGCTCCTCAGGCCATCATTGGGGGCCGTCATTTTTATTGGTGCTGTTCGCGCGTGCGCCATGCCGCCGGCGGCACCCCCACATGTTTTTTGAATGCGCGGTTGAATGCTGCCGGGCTTTCATAGCCAACCGCTGCGGCGATCTGATCGACCGCTTGGCGCGTGCCCGCCAACATGCGGCACGCGACATTCATGCGCCACTGTGCGACATACACCATCGGACTGTTGCCAAGCGTTGCGGCGAAGCGTGCTGCAAAGCGCGAAGGTGACATCGCAACGCCCTGTGCCAGACGCGCCACCGACCAGTCTGCTCCCGGCTGCGCATGAATCGCTACCACCGCACGGCCTACCACGGGGTCCTGGATACCGCTGATCCAGCTCGCGTCATGGCGTGGCGTCGTTGCAATATGCGTGCGAATCGCCTCAGCGCACAGCGCCTCCAGCAAGCGCTCAACGATATATCCGCCCCCTAGGGATTTGCGGTCTATCTCCTGCGCCATGAGACGCGCCACGCCGTACAAATTATGAAACTCCCCGGACTGCGACACGCTCGTACGCAGCAGCGGCGGCAGTGCCGCAAATAGCGGGTTGAGAAAAGTATCATGCAATAAAAATACCCCGCACAACAACGCCGCACCGCGTACGCGGCCTGCCGCTATGGGTCGTTGCGGCGAGGAGCCGCCGGCTAACAACGTGGCCACCGGCAAAATCTGCGGGTTCGCGCCTTGCGATAACTGGTGAGCTGTGCCGCCAAAGCATACCGCCATCTCCCCAGCCTCGATGACGGCCTCTTCGCCGCTTTCCAATTTGATCTCGCAGTGCCCTGATTCAACCAAGTGAAATGCAACGACACGCACCGCAGCCTTTACGCCGAACAACTCAGCCAACTGGCTGGCGTTCGGAATTGCAACGCCCCACGGCACCGCGTATTCCTCGCGCAGCAACACACTGCCACTAATGCGCATGGATCTGAGCGTATCGCTGAGAACATCGCCAAAATAGTCAGTCGCAGTTGTTTCAGATAACAAATCAGTCGTATTAGGCATAGTTTGAGCTGTATTCGGTAGGTAAGCTGCAAGGCCTTAGCATACTACCGAAAACGAGGAACGAATATGCATGCCGCAATGACGAGCGAACTCTACTGGATGATTTTGACCGTGCTCATGACCTCCGTAATATTTGTGCCCTACATCCTGAATCGGATGAAAGAGCACGGCATTTGGCCGGCGGTGTGGAATCCCCAACCCGACAAACAACCCAAGGCGCAATGGGCCGAGCGCTTAATGCGGGCGCATGCCAATGCAGTGGAAAACCTAGTGATCTTTGCACCGCTGGTGTTGGCGCTACAAGTGCTAGGGATTAGCACCGCAGCCACCGCCACGGCCTGCATGGTGTATTTTTTCGCGCGTGCGGCGCACATCGTTTTCTACACCTTCGCTGTGCCTTTACTGCGCACCGTGGTGTTCATTGTCGGCGTGGCTTGCCAGATGACGCTGGCGCTAACCTTGCTGAAGATTATTTAAACGCGCATGGCCATCACCTTTTACTACGGCTCTGGCTCGCCTTTCTCATGGAAGGTCTGGCTGGCGTTGGAGCACAAGCAACTCGCTTATGAATTGAAGGTGCTGTCCTTGCAGCAAGGCGAACAGAAAAAGCCCGAGTACTTGGCGATCAATCCACGCGGCAAGGTGCCGGCGCTGATCGACGATGGCTGCGCGGTTTGGGATTCCGCCGCGATTGTTGAATACCTTGAAGAGCGTTACCCGGAGCCGCCACTCCTTCCGCGTGACCTACAGCAGCGCGCAAGCGCGCGCCGTATCGTCGCCGAAGCGAACCAGCACCTTTACCCGGTGGTGCGCCGCTTGCTCGAACAAACCCTGTTTCGCCCTGAAGGCGGTGGCGACAGGATTGAAATTGCATTGGCGCTAGAGGATTTGCAACTCGAGCTGAACTACTTCGAGCTCGTGTTACAGAGCGACTACTTCACCGACCAATTCTCGTTGGCGGACATCACGCTATACCCAATGCTGGCCTTGATAAAACGCTTACACGAAAAGCAACCACAGCACGCAGCCGGCGCATTGCTTGGGCCAAAGCTAGCGGCCTTCATGCAGCGCATCGAACAACTACCGTGTTTTGCCAAGACGTTCCCGCCGCACTGGAAAACATGAAAGTCCATGGATAAACAAACACACAAACTCCCAGTAAGGGTTGTTTCAGAAATCGGGATTTAAAGTACGTTAAACGTGCGTAGAGGCTGGCACCCAGCGGTACAGCGTAGGAACGGATACGCCTAGATTCTTAGCCACGTCCTTGGCAGGCACGCCGCCGGCCAAAAGCTTTTTGGCTGACTCGATCTTGCTGTCGGTTATCTTGGACTTGCGACCGCCTTTGCGGCCAAGCTTTCTTTTGTATTCGTGGCAATGCGTGGAATGGGTTCTAGTTGAGAAACGGGAGCATTGCTCGTACCCGGTCTATAACCGTGGGGGGCATGGTAATAGCGTAATCCTGCTGCTTCTCATCATCTTGGTAGGTGATTCTGTCTTGTCCTATAGTGATCGGTTCGTGGCCTGGTTTGCCGTCCCAAAAGACTTTATAGCGCCTCTTGGCTAGAACCTTTCCTTGTTCGTCTGTGATGGTCAGTTGAACAGCATCCATGCTGTTGCCAAAAAAATGACTCTTATTCACTCCACTTCCACAAATGTTTATGGTGTATTTCTTGTCTTTGAAATTTTTTATTCCGCCATTTAACATGTCGTTGTAGTTGTATCGCTCACAGTCCGTGTTATCCAACAGATGGAAAATCAACGAGCTGACACCGACGATAGCAACCGCTAGAACGCCAATAACCGCCGCCAGCTTATGTGATTTCCTCACATGGCTTCTGGAGGTCGGCATATCGTTTCCAATTTGATGGTGATGGGTTTTTTGAGTTTGTAGAGCTGAGGCTTGCTGTAAATCATGAAGTCTCCGCCTCTATTGTGTTGCACTCGCCAT
>Ga0315270_10000265_pt1 | contig 30291 bp, 29 predicted proteins | sample C1_bottom_MG_FD_204932 | JGI IMG/M metagenome (GOLD analysis project Ga0315270, IMG submission 204932) | Sediment microbial communities from Yellowstone Lake, YNP, Wyoming, USA - C1_bottom | ecosystem: Environmental > Aquatic > Freshwater > Lake > Sediment | place: USA: Wyoming | collected...
CTGCCCGCCTGGAGGCGTCGGGTGGCGTGACCCTGCCGGCGCTGGCCGCCATAGCCGCTACCGGTGTCGACTACGTGTCGGTGGGCGCACTCACCAAACACGTACAGGCGATCGACCTTTCGATGCGGCTGGAACTGAGCGCGCCCGCCGCAGCAAGCGCGTTCTAGCCCCGCGAGGCGACGCTATTTCTTGCGCGCCGGTCTGCGCACCGGCCTGCGTGCCGCCTTACGCGACACCTTGCGGGCCGCTTTGCGCGCGGATTTACCCGCCACCTTGCGAACCGACTTCTTTGCGACCGCTTTGCGTTTGACCTTGCGAACCACCTTTTTCGCGGCGCGCTTCCTGGCAGCAGGCTTTTTGGCCGCGGGCTTCCTGGCTGCTTTCGGCGCAGTCTTCTTCCTGGCAGGTGCTTTCTTTGCAGGTGCCTTCGTTGCAGCTGCTCTTGCCGCTGGTTTTGCGGCCGGCTTCGCTGCCACGGCCGGCTTCGCTACATTCACCGAGTGCACGGCAAACAGCACACCCTGTGGGTCAATAAGGTGCGCAATCCGTCCACCGCCCGGCACATCCATGGGACCATTGGCGACCTGACCGCCGGCCGCCACCGTCCGGCGCGCGGCCTCGTCGGCACTCTGGTGTGACACATAGGGCAGCCAGCCGACGTGTTGCCCTTTGCCGGCAGTAATGCCGTACATGCCACCTTCCTGTTTGCCATTGCGGCCATAGAGCAGGTACTCACCCATCGGGCCCATCGGCACGCGATCAAGCACCTGCCAACCGAACAGCGACTGATAGAAGTCGAAGGCCGACACGAGGTCGCTGGCCGCAAACTCATGCCAGGAATAACCACCGTGCGGCGTATCGCCACCGCCCCCTTCACCGGCGGGCTTATAGACGCCAAACATGCCGCCTTGCGGATCCGCGAGCACAGCCATGCGACCGACGTTGGGCATGTCGGCGGCGGGCTGCACTACGCGCGCACCCAGGGCCACGGCCTGCGCGACTGTCGCATCGACATCACTGCTGCCGATTGAACCCAGCCACTGCGGCCTGGTCTCAGCAGCACCGGCATCATCACCCAGGGCCGTGGCGCCTGCGACCATGCGACCACCGGTGTCGTCCGCCACGAACACCGTATAGGGCGCACCCGGCGCAAAAGGCTGTGACTTCCAGGGCATGACACGCGTATAAAAGCCGGCCGCCGCGTCGGGATCGCGGCTGCGCAGTTCCTGCCAGAGAAAACGACCATGAAAAGCCGGGTTCGCCATGTTCTGCTCCTCGAATATTTATTGTTGCCGCGTGTAGCCACGCCGCGCTGTATCGGACAATAGCTCAAACCCGTCGCGCGTGACAGAGGCCATGAAGCGTCCCCAACCTTTTGGTTTTATCCGTGAGCACATCACGCGCTGGGACGCACTGGCGCTGCTGGTGGTGCTGGGTTTCTTCGTGTTCCTGGCCGAAGCCAATCGCGGCCTGTTCGCCCCGCTTTCGCAGCTGGACGCCGTACCGCTGTCACTCGACCCCTGGCATCTGCCGCAATACGCGGCCCGCACTACGCTGCGCATGTTCGCAGCGCTGGGGCTCTCGCTGCTGTTCACGTTTACCTATGCCACCTGGGCCGCCAAGAACGAGCGCGCTGGCCGCCTGTTGATACCGATTCTGGACATCCTGCAATCGGTGCCGATCCTGGGCTTTATATCAATCACTTATGTATTCTTCATGTCACTGGTTCCAGGACGGGTGCTGGGCGCGGAATTCGCCGCCATCTTCGCTATTTTCACCAGCCAGGCCTGGAACATGGCCTTCAGTTTCTACCAGTCGCTGCGCACTATTCCGACCGAACTCTCGGAGGCGGCCGAATCGTTCCACCTGACAGCCTGGATGCGCTTCTGGCAGTTGGAGGTGCCCTTCGCCATGCCGGCGCTGGTCTGGAACATGATGATGTCGATGTCGGGCGGCTGGTTCTTTGTCGTCGCTTCCGAGGCCATCAGCGTCGGGCACACCCACGTGGCCCTGCCGGGCGTGGGCTCATACATCGCGCTGGCGATTGCCGAGCGCAATCTGCACGCCATCGGCTGGGCGATCGCCACCATGGCGCTGGTGATTCTGGTCTATGACCAGTTGCTGTTTCGCCCGCTGATCGCCTGGGTCGATCGCTTTCGGGTCGAGCAGGAACCGGGCGACGAGCCGCCCTCCTCGTGGGCATTGACCATGATGCGCCGCTCGCGACTGATCAGCGCCTTGACCATGGTATTTTACGCCGCCGTGCGCTGGACCAGTTGGGCCATGCCGCAGGTCCGGGTGCGTGTCAGGGCGCGCTCTACGCTGCGCGCTCGCTGGCACGATCGAGTGTTGCTCACAGCGCTGCTGCTGGCAGTCGCCCTGGTCCTGTTCAAAGTTGCGCACACGGCCGTGGTACGCACGACGCTGCCTGAGCTACGCGAAGTGGTGATATTGGCGCTCCTGACCATGACGCGTGTCGCCGTGTTGATCGCGCTGGCGAGCCTGCTGTGGGTGCCGATCGGAGTGTGGATCGGCCTGCGACCGCGCGCAGCACAGGTCGTCCAGCCCATCGCCCAGTTTCTCGCGGCATTCCCGGCCAATCTGTTATTCCCCATGGCGGTCTACGGCATTGTCAGCTGGCGGTTGAACCCGGATGTCTGGCTCAGCCCGTTGATGATCCTGGGCACGCAGTGGTACATCCTCTTTAATGTCATCGCAGGAGCTGCCGCCATGCCGGCCGAGCTGCGTCACGTGGCGCGCAATCTGCGCATCGGTGGCTGGTTGTGGTGGCGACGTGTGGCGCTGCCCGCCGTAATGCCCTACTACGTTACGGGTGCCATTACCGCCTCGGGCGGTTCCTGGAATGCGGCGATTGTCGCCGAGCTCGCGAGCTGGGGCGGCACGCAGGTGCGTGCCCACGGACTGGGCTCGTATATCGCGCAGGCCACGCTGAGCGGCGACTATCATCATATTGTGCTGGGCATCGCCACGATGAGCCTGTTCGTGGTGGCCATCAACCGAATTTTCTGGCGGCCGCTCTATCACTACGCCGAGCGCCGCTTTCGCCTCAGCTGATACGGAGATCTCCTATGAACGCCGCCGCTCTGCTGCAGGTCAGCGAAGTCAGCAAGTCCTTTCCCAAGCCCGACGGCCACGAGCTGCTGGTGCTGCAGGGCGTGAACCTGCAGCTGGTGGAAGGACAGATCGTCGGTCTGCTGGGTCGCTCCGGCTCCGGCAAATCCACGCTGCTGCGCCTGATCGCGGGGCTTGCTGAACCCAGTGGCGGTGAATTGCACTACCTGGGCAGTCCGGTGCACGGCCCGGCACCGGGCATCTCCATGGTGTTCCAGAGTTTCGCGCTGTTCCCCTGGCTCACGGTGTTTGAAAACGTGGCGCTGGGGCTGGAAGCACAGCGCCTGCCGCGCGCCGAGATCCGCCAGCGCACCCTGGCCGCGATCGATCTGATTGGCCTTGATGGCTTTGAATCGGCGTATCCGCGCGAACTCTCCGGCGGCATGCGCCAACGCGTCGGCTTCGCCCGCGCCCTGGTCGTGCATCCGAATATATTATTGATGGATGAACCCTTCTCCGCACTCGATATTCTGACCGCCGAAACGCTGCGTACCGATTTTCTCGATCTGTGGTCGGAAGGCAGGATGCCGATCAAAGGCGTGATCCTGGTCACCCACAACATCGAAGAAGCCGTGTTGATGTGCGATCGCATCCTGGTGTTTGGCAGCAATCCCGGCCGCGTGCTCTCGGAGATCGAAGTCAGCCTGCCGCAGCCGCGCGATCGGCTCGATCCGGCGTTTCGCGAACTGGTGGAGCGCATCTACGTGGAAATGACGGCGCGCAGCAGCGCACAGGTCGGCGCCGCGAGCGCCAGAACCGAGTTCTTTCCGGGGCTGGGCATCGGCACGCTGCTGCCGCGCGTCTCCTCAAACGAGATGGCAGGATTGCTGGAAGCCGTCGCCGCAGCGCCGTTCAACGGCAAGGCCGACCTGCCGAAGATCGCCTCCGACCTGCAGATGGAAATCGATGAACTTTTCCCGGTAGCCGAAACACTGCAGATGCTGCGCCTCGCCGAGCTCGAGGGTGGCGATCTGAAACTGACCGAAGCCGGCCTCGATTTTGCCAATGCGGCCCCTGATGAACGCAAGCGGGTCTTCGCCCGTCAGCTATTGACCTACGTGCCGCTCGCCGCGCACCTGCGCCGGGTGCTCGATGAGCGCACCTCGCACGTGGCACGCCGCAGCCGTTTCATCGACGAGCTTGAGGATTTCATGAGCGAAGAATCTGCCGAAGAGACCCTGAGCGTGCTCATCAGCTGGGGACGGTATGCCGAGATCTTTGCGTACGAAGATGAGAGCGAGCGCTTTACGCTGGAAAATCCGGCCTGAGGCGGAGGTCTTGACAGTCACCTGAACTAGTGTACACTTTCGGTGTACACTAAAGGCGGCACAAATGAAGCACATCGGCATAAAACAGGCGCGCCAGGAACTGCCAGATCTGGTGGATCGGGTAGAAGCTGGAGAAGAGATAGTCATTACGCGTCTCGGCAAAGCAGTGGCGAAGCTCACTGCCGCATCCGCTGCCCTGAAACCGCTGCCCTCGCTGGTGGCGTTCCGACAGGCTATAGGTGCTGATGGCACTCCAGCCGCGAAACTGTTACGCGAGGAACGTGATGCCAGTTGAGCGTACCTATATTGATACCAGCGTGCTGGGTGCGTACTACTGCCCGGAGCCCTTGAGCGCGGTAGCAGAATCAGCACTGCGCCGCAGCAAAGTTCCGGTAATAAGCGTATTGAGTGAAGTCGAGTTTCATTCGCTGATTGCCCGCAAACGTCGCCTCAAGGAACTGGCTGCGCGCCAGGCGATCGATATCATTGAGCTGTTTGACACTCATGTCGCCGAGGGCTTCTACCAGCGTATATCGTTGAGCACCGAGCACTTCATCAAAGCGCGGCAACTTATCGCCTCGATGGTCAGCTCGTTACGAACGCTCGACGCGCTGCACCTTGCGGCAGCGCTCTGCGAGTCATTAACGCTGATGACGGCAGATCAGGATCTTGCCAAAGCCGCCAGGCGTCATAAGAGCGATGTCCTGCTGGTCAAGTGAAATTGCTCGCTGTGTCGCTCTGGCCCGGAATCAATGATCGTTGCAGACTCACAGATCGATCAGTTCGACTGCCGCCGGATCGATTGTCTGCCCGAGAAAGCGCCCGCCGATCGCGGCGAATCGCTCCACGCCGTCGGTGGCGAGAAACTTCAGCTCGTTGCCAGCAACGGCGCCCACTGCGGTCTCGGTCGCCGAGGTGCGCAGCAACCCGCCGCGCTCCAGCTCCGCGCGCACCGCGATCGCCGTAGTCAGCGCCGAATCGACGATGCGCACGCCGCCACCAAGCACTGCTGCAATGACCGCTGCAAGCACCGGGAAGTGCGTGCAACCGAGCACCAGGGTGTCCGGCGTGGCTGCCGCATCCTTCAAGAGCGGCTGCAGATAGCGCGCTGCGGCGGCTGCTGCCACCGCGCCTTCCGTCCAGCCCTCCTCGGCCAGGGCCACAAACACCGAACAGGCTATGGCCGAGACCTGTGCCTGTGGATTCAGGGCCAGAATGGCCCGCGTGTAGGCACCGCCCCGCACCGTGCTATCCGTGCCCAGCACCGCAATACGTCCGTTGCGCGTGGCCTCACAGGCCGCACGCGCACCCGGTTCGATTACACCGATTACCGGCAGGCTGCCATAGCGCTCGCGCATGGCAGGCAGCGCGGCGCCCGCCGCGGTATTGCAGGCCACCACCAGGCACTTGATGTCGCGCTCGACCAGTTCATCGGCGGCCTGGATCGCGTAGCGCACCACCGTATGGTTGCTCTTGGTGCCGTAGGGCAGGCGCGCGGTGTCTCCAAGGTAAAGAAAAGACTCCGCCGGCATGGCCGCGCGCAAGGCACGCAGTACCGTCAGCCCGCCGACTCCGGAATCGAAGACACCAATCGGGCGGGCGCGCACCGCAGCGTCAGTGCCCGCAGCGCTCACACTTCGGGCCGCATATGTGGAAACAGCAGCACGTCGCGGATCGAGGCGGCATCGGTCAGCAGCATCACCAGGCGATCGACGCCGAGGCCGAGCCCCGCGGTGGGCGGCATACCGTATTCGAGGGCACGAATATAGTCGGCGTCGTAGTGCATGGCTTCATCATCGCCGGCCTCGTGACGCGCGACCTGCGAGCGAAAGCGCGCCGCCTGATCTTCCGGATCGTTGAGCTCTGAAAACCCATTGGCCAGTTCGCGCCCGGCGACGAAGAACTCGAAACGATCGGTCAGAAATGGATCGGCATCGTTGGCACGCGACAGCGGCGACACCTCGGCAGGATAGGCATACACGAAGGTCGGCTCATCCAGGGTGTGCTCCGCGGTCTTCTCGAAGATCTCGATCTGCAACTTGCCGGCGCCATCACCGCTCTTGCAGGGTATGCCCAGCTGCTCGCAGGCGGCGCGCAGATAGGGCACATCGCGCAGCCGGTCTCGCTCCAGTTGCGGATTCAATTCACAGATCAGCTCGGCAATCGTCACGCGGCGAAACGGCTTGTCCAGGTTGTAGTCACGACCCTGGTAGCGCAGGGTGCGCGAACCGAGCAGCGCATCGCTCAGGCCGCGCAGCAAGCGCTCGATGAGTTCCATCAGTTCGCGATAGTCGCTGTACGCCCAGTACAGTTCGAGCATGGTGAATTCCGGGTTGTGCCGGGTCGAGAGCCCCTCGTTCCTGAAGTTGCGATTGATCTCGTAGACCCGCTCCAGGCCACCGACGATCAGACGCTTCAGGTAGAGCTCCGGCGCGATGCGCAGATACATCTGCTGATTGAGTGCGTTGTGATGCGTGACGAAGGGTCTGGCCACCGCACCGCCGGGAATCGGCTGCATCATCGGCGTCTCGACCTCGAGAAAATCGAGCGCGTCGAGGGCATCGCGCAGGTAACGCACGATGCGGGTGCGGGTGCGGAACAGCTCACGACTGGGCTCGCTCATCAAGAGATCGACGTAACGCTGGCGGTAGCGGGTCTCGGTATCGGCCAGGCCGTGCCATTTGTCGGGCAACGGCCGCAGGGATTTGGTCAGCAGCCTGAGGCGCTCGACCCGCACTGACAGCTCGCCCGTTTTGGTGCGAAACAGCGGCCCTTCGGCGCCAAGGAAGTCACCCACGTCGTAGCCTTTGAAGGCTTCATAAGGTGCCCCGAGGGATTCAAGCTGCAGGAACAGCTGCAGCTGACCGCTGCGATCAGCAATCTTGGCAAAGCTCGCCTTGCCCATGACGCGCTTGAACATCATGCGACCGCCGACTTTCACGCGCACCGGGTTGGCCTCAAACCAGGCGCCATCGCGCTCGGCATAGGTGGCCAGCAGATCGGCGGCCAGCGCATCGCGCCGGAAATCATTGGGAAACGCCGGCCCGGCCGTGCGCAACTGCGCCAGCTTGGCGCGCCGCTCGGCGATCAGGTGATTTTCGTCGCTACCCTGCTGCTGTTGATCGTTGCTCACAAACCCGCCTTGAGACTTGCTTCCATGAATTGATCCAGTGCGCCATCAAGTACCGAGCCGGTGTTGCCCACCTCGACGCCAGTACGCAGATCCTTGATGCGCGACTGATCGAGCACATAGGAGCGGATCTGGTTACCCCAGCTGACATCGGACTTGGTGTCTTCCAGGACCCGGGCCGCCGCATTGCGCTTGTTGACCTCGAGCTCATAGAGCTTGGCCTTGAGCATCTTCATGGCGGTCGCCCGGTTCTTGTGCTGGCTGCGTTCGTTCTGGCAGGCGACCACAATGCCGCTGGGGGCGTGCGTGATGCGCACCGCCGACTCGGTTTTGTTGACGTGCTGGCCGCCGGCGCCGCTGGAGCGGAACACATCCGTGCGCAGGTCGGCCGGATTGATGTCGATGGCGATGTCATCGTCGACCTCCGGGGAGACGAACACCGAGGCGAACGAGGTGTGGCGCCGATTGCCGGAATCAAAGGGCGATTTGCGTACCAGCCGGTGCACGCCGGTCTCGGTGCGCAGCCAGCCGTAGGCGTAGTCGCCGCGCACCTCGACCGTGGCGGACTTGAAACCGGCCACTTCACCAGGGTTCGAATCAATCACCTCGGCCGTGAAGCCGCGCGCCACGGCCCACTTGAGATACATGCGCAGCAGCATCTGGGCCCAGTCCTGCGCTTCGGTGCCGCCGGCGCCGGCCTGGATGTCGAGGAAGGCGTTGTGGGAATCCATCTCGCCGCGAAACATGCGCTTGAACTCGAGCCGTCGCACGCCCTGCTCAAGCTGGCCGCGCTCACGCTCCAGATCACTGGCGGCCGCCTCATCGTTATCGCTGGCCGCCAGTTCCAGCAGCTCGATCGCATTGCGCGCACCGGTCGTGGCGCGATCAAGCTCCTCGATTTCGGTGCTTAGGCGCGCGCGTTCCCGGCCCAGTTCCTGGGCGCGCAGAGGATCTGCCCACACCGCCGGCTCTTCCAGCTCGAGGCGTACTTCTTCGAGCCGCTCACGCTTGGCGTCGTAATCAAAGAAACCCCCTCAAGGAGACGGCGCGCTCCTCGAGATCTTGCAGTGAACGACGCAGTTGCGAGACTTCCATGATCTGACCCTATTTGCGAGGCGCGCATGGTATCACGGCCGGCCGTTGGCCCTTAGAGGTTGCGGCACGGCGTCATTTGCGGGCATTCTTGGCAGATGTAACCTGAGGGTAGCGCATGAACGCAAAGACCAGTCTGGCGGCAAACTCACTCGGCCTCGGCGAGTCGGCGATCATGGGCATAGCGGGCACCGCGCCGGCCTTCAGTGCAGCCGCCACCACCGCGACCCTGATTGCCGCGGTAGGCATCCTCGCTCCGGCCAGCCTGCTCTACTGCGGCATCATCATGTTTGGCGTGACGCTGGCCTACAAGCAGCTCAACCGGGTTGATCCCAACGCCGGCGCTTCCTACGCCTGGGTCGAGCAGGCTTTTGGCCCGGTACTCGGCTTTCTCGCTGGCTGGTCGTTGCTGGTAGCCACGGCCCTGTTCATGGTGGGCGGCACCATACCCGCGGCGACCGCCACGCTGGCAATCATCGCCCCCCGGCTGGCAACCGACCCGGTCAGTGTCGCGCTCATGGCTGCCGGCTGGCTGCTGGTGGTGAGCGCCGTGGTGGTCAAGGGCATCAAGCCGGCAAGCTACATGCAGGTGGTGCTGACCGGCATCGAGGTGATCATCCTGGTGGTGGTGATCGTTGCGGCACTGGTGAAATTCGCCGGTCATCCGGCGCACGCGTTTTCCTCCAGCTGGTTTTCGCCGGGTGCTTTTACACCGCAGCTGTTCGCGACTGGTGCGCTCGCGGCGGTGTTTTTCTTCTGGGGCTGGGATGTCACGGTCAACCTCAACGAAGAAACCAGGGACTCCGGCCAGACGCCGGGCCACGGCGCGGTGCTGGCGATGATCAGCGTGCTGCTGCTGTTCGTCGGCTTCGCGACCGCGGTACTGCTGGTGTTGAACGACACCGAGATCGCGCAGGCCGGCACCAATGTCGTGCTCGCGGTTGCCGACAAGCTCTTTCCCAGGCCGTGGGGCTACATGGCAGTGGTGGCGGTGCTGTTGAGCACCATCGGTACGCTGGAGACCTCCTTTCTGCAGTTCACGCGCACCATGTTCGCCAAGGGTAGGGGCGGCGCGCTGCATCCCCGTTACGCACGCCTGCACTCCACCTGGCAGACGCCCTGGGTCGCGAGCGCGGTACTCACCGGCTTCGGCCTGACGCTGCTGCTGCTGTCGGCGTTTATGCCGAGCGTCAATGTGATGATGCGTGATGCCGTCAATGCCATCGGTTTCCAGGCGGCGTTCTACTACGGACTTGCGAGTTTTGCCTGCGCGTGGAATACCCGGCGCGCGGCGCTCACCAGCGTGACGACGATGATCACGCTGGTGCTCTGGCCCGTGGCAAGCGCACTGTTTCTGGGCTTCGTGGCAATCTACAGCATCCCGACCTTTGATCGGGTCACCAACATCATTGGCATCGGTGGCATCGTCGTGGGCCTGATACCGCTGTTTCTCAATCGTTGGCGGGTGACACGTACGACGAGGCGGGCATGAAATCAGCGGGCTGCCGCGTGGCCGCAGCGAGCGCCGCTGCGGCGAGCCTCGATGACATCCTGACAGCGCGCCAGCCCTGAGTCGCGGGCCTCAGGGCGTCAACACGTGCTCCACCACGAGCTGCAACCGCCGCTCGCCGCGATAGTCGTTGGTACCGAGACGATAGACCAGCCGGCGCTGGCCTACCGGCAGGGGTGCCGGCTGCATTGGATCGATGCTGTTGAAGGCAATGGCCTCAAAGCCGCCACGACCCTCCTGCGCCTGCACCTGAAACTTGAGATGCCGCTCGCCCACGACGCGGGCACCGCGCAATTCAAACAGGCCGTCGAACTGGGGCTCGGGAAATCCGGCGCCCCAGGGACCGGCGCTGCGCAGTGCCTCGGCCAGCGGCAAGGCAATCTGGTCCCACGCCAGCTCACCATCCGTCTCGATGCCATCACTGCCCTCGATCCCGGCCATGACGCGCGCCACTTCGCTGTCAAAGGCGCGCGCGAAGCGATCCAGGTTTGCCAGCGGCAGGCTCAGGCCCGCCGCCATGGCGTGGCCGCCAAATTTTTCCAGCAACTGCGGTTCACGCGTGGCGATGGCCTCGAGCACATCGCGCACGTGCACGCCGGGCACCGAGCGTGCGGAACCGCGCAGGGTACGCGCGTCGGCCTGCGCAAAGGCGATCACCGGGCGACGCAGCCGCTCCTTGACGCGGCCGGCAACCAGCCCGACCACGCCCTGATGCCAGGCAGCGTCATACAGGCACACGCCGGCGCGCTGCGTACCGCTGCGCGGATCGCCGAGCGAGCGGACGGCGGCGAGCGCCTGCACCTGCATATCGGCCTCGATTTCGCGCCGCTGCGCGTTGAGTACATCGAGCTCCTGCGCCAGTGCCTGGGCCTTGCTGACATCGTCCTCGAGCAGACAGCGGATGCCGATGGACATATCGGTGAGCCGACCGGCCGCGTTCAGTCGCGGCGCAACGGCGAAACCGAGATCTGATGCGATCAACTCCGGCTGGGAGCGACGCGCCACGGACAGGATGGCGCTGATACCTGGCACACAACGACCCGCGCGAATGCGCGCCAGTCCCTGCGCCACCAGAATGCGATTGTTGGCATCGAGCGCCACCACGTCGGCCACCGTGCCGAGTGCCACGAGATCCAGCAGGCTGGCAACCGGCATGGCACCGACCGGTAATTCTCCCTGCGACTCCAGCAGTCGGCGCAGCGCAGCGCAGACATAGAACGCCACGCCCACGCCCGCGAGCGCCCGGCTGACAAAGGCGCTTCCTGGAAGATTGGGATTGACGATCACATTGGCAGCGGGCAGCGCGGGGCCTACCAGATGATGATCGGTGATCAGCACATCGATGCCGCGGGCGCGCGCCGCCGCGACCCCGGCGTGGCTCGAGATGCCATTGTCCACCGTGACAATCAACGCTGGTGCGCGCTCGGCGGCTACGGCGACGATCTCCGGCGTGAGGCCATAGCCATATTCAAAACGATTGGGCACCAGGAAATCGACGGCGGTAAAACCCCAGGAGCGCAGCGCGCGCACCATGAGCGCGGTGCTGGTGGCGCCGTCGGCATCGAAATCACCGATAATGAGTACCCGCGCCTCGCGATGCTGCCGAAGCAGCTGCGCGGCCGCCTCGCTGCCCGCCAGCGTGCTCACCGGTGCCAACCGCTCAAGGCCGAGCGCCAGGTCGCTGGCGGTGCGTATGCCGCGCGCGGCGTAGACCCGTTGCAATACCGGGTGCAGCGTCGTGCCCAGCTCGGGCGCCGTGGCGGGCAGCGTGCGCCGGCATATCTTTAGCAACGAATGCATGCACTCACGACATCGGTGGGCAACAGGACATTCGGCTCGATATCTTCGAGCCCTTCAAGCTCGGCATAGAGCGGCGCGAAATCGGTGTCGAGTGTCTGCCGCAACAGATCATCGAAACTGTCGATCACGAAGTAATTCTTCTGAAAGGAGTCAATTTTGTAACGGGTGCGCAGCACCCGGCGCAGATCGAAGCGCAGTCGCAATGGCGTGGGATCATCGAGCGCGTATTGGGTCTCACCATGCGAGGAAACGATGCCGGCGCCATATATTTTCAGATCGGCGCCAGCGCGTATCAACCCAAACTCAACCGTGTACCAGTACAGGCGCGCGAGCTTGTGAATCGCCTGATATTCAAGCGATCGCAGCCCCCCCTGTCCGTAGGCCTGCATATAGTCGGCGAACACCGGATGCGCCAGCAGCGGCACGTGACCGAAGACATCGTGAAAGATGTCAGGTTCCTGCAGATAATCAAGTTGCGCCGGGGTGCGAATGAAGCGTCCGGCGACAAAGCGCCGCTGCGCCAGATGTTCGAAGAACACCGCGTCAGGCACCAGGCCCGGTACGGTGACCACCGACCAGCCCGTGGCCCGGTGCAGGCGGGCCGACAGGTCGTCGAAATCCGGTATGCCCGCTTTGCCCATGCCGAGCAACTCGAGTCCTTCCAGGAATACCGGCGCCACGCGCCCTGGCAGCTGCGCCACCTGGCGCTGATAGAGTCGATCCCACATCGCATGCTGGTCCGGCGTGTACTCAGCCCAGCGCTGCGGGATAGTCCAGTCTCTGGCAGCGCCCGCCGGGGGCGAAGGTTGCGCTTCGCTACTCTTCATGGTCTTTCTCTCTGGCGCGCTCACGCACAGGTCTATTCACTCGTGCACTAAAACGCTCTTCATACCTGTCCACAAACCGGCGCTGATCATACTCCCGATAGTTGAGGTTCCCTTACAGGGGTGTCCCCAACCTGGAATTCCGGCCTAACGCCTGACGGACTCCAGCATTGTCCGGCGCAGAATGGCATTGATGCGCGACTGGTATCCCTTCCCCTGCGCGCGCAACCAGGCCAGCACGTCGGCGTCAATGCGCACCGTGGTGGAGGTCTTGATGGGGCGGTAAAACTTCCCACGCTCGGCCACCTTCCAGAACGCTTCGGTCAGCGGGGGAATATCGCTGTAGTTGATGGCCCCTTCCGCCCGATTCTTCAGCGCGGCCAGCTCCGCCTTCTGCGCCCGTGTCAAAAGCGCAGAATTGGCCAGGGTGCTCTTGCGCTTAACGACTTTCCTGCTCATAACGACACCTCTCCTTCCGATCAGCCGCTCGGGCTGAAATGATGCGAACGACTTCAACGGCCACTTCGCCCGTCTCGTCGGACTCCTCCCAGACGGTGTGGGCAACCAGCAGCAGCACATGGCCTTCCACAAGACCCAGCGTTTGCCAGCGATGCTCGCCGCCCTCCAGGCCTAGCTGTTGCGTGAGCGCCAGTGGGTCGGCAAATACGCGCACCGCAATCTCGAAGCTGACTCCATGCTTTCGTCGGTTGGCAGCTGCCTTGTCTGGATCCCACTCGAACCGAGTCAGCATGCAATAATGTTACTACAATACCGTATGTACTTCAACAGGGCTGAAGTCACTAACCGGCCCATCGCGGTCGAGTCCCAGCTCGATCATGATGCTGTTGCCTATTCGCCCAACTCGTTGAGCAGACTCTCCCACCAGGGACGAGGCCGGGTCAGCGCTGTCCATAGGCGCCAACCTGGCCGGCGCAGTGTCACGGCTCGCTCGCCCACCAGCAGGGTAAGGCTGTCGGCAGCGCCGCGGTAGAGCTGCCGGGTGAGCGGCGCGATGATATCGCGCTCCAGGCGTTGCAAAGACTCCTCATCGGGCGCGGCCCCGAGCGCGCAATGCACCAGCGTGTCGCCGTCGCTGCCAGGGCGGTCGGGCCAGGAGGGCGGCAGAACCTGGCTGCCAGCCCCTGCCATGCGACACAGGCCCTCCAGAAAAAGGTCAGCGCCGAAAACCTGCACTGAGGAGCCGCTCATGCCAGGCAAAGCCGGCTTCACCACCGGCACCGCGGCTGGCACGCTGGGCGCACTACCACCCCAGAGCCACAAGCCGCTGATCGTCAACAGTCCGCGCGAGACGCGCGCACGATTGACCGGGTGCTCGTGCAGCCACATTTCCAGCTCCGACGCCAGGCGCCGCAAGGCGGCGGCATCCGCGCCGACGATCATGCCCTGCGTCGGATCGGCACCCAGCCAGCGGCCCGGATCGAAGCCGCGTGCGCACAACACTTTATCGCTGGCAATGAGCATATCGCGGCGGCCGGTCGCGTGCAGAGCCCAGCCCGAACCGTGGAATACCCTGGCGAAATCTGCGACCAGGGTCTGCTGCTCGCTGGCGTCAAGATTCAGCAGCCCGGCCGGATGCACGCGCAGGGTGTCGATGCCCACGACCAGATGCACGGGCGTTGCGAGCCAGGGCTGGCCCCTCACCACTGGCGTCGCCGCGGCGGCGGCGACCGTCGCCCAGGGTGTGGTGGCGTAGCGGCCTTCATGGAACTGGTCCAACACCCACTGCTGCCATCCCGCTGCGAGCCGCGTCGTACGTCCCCGCGCCAGCCACTGTTCGAGGCACGCCAGTCGCGGCAGGTGCGGCGCACTTTGACGCACGGGGTACAGATCGCTGATGACAAGGACAAGGCGTGACACAGTGGTATCGTACTCAAGGAATGAGACTGGTACTCGACACAGATCCGGAGATTCTCACGGTTCGGCGCTACGCGCCGGGCGAGATCGAGATTGCCGGCCAGGTGCTGCGCAGCCCCTGCATCGTGAGTGCCCAGCGCCTGATCACCGATTGGCAGGCAAGTGCTGTCAGCGCCCTCGACCTCGGCATCCTGGAGCCACTGCTCGCGCTGCAACCCAGGATCATACTGCTGGGGAGCGACGCGCCTGAGGCACGGGCGGCTACCGCTCTGCGCCGCGCGCTCGAGGCGCGCGGCATTGCGCTCGAAGTGATGAATCTCGGCGCCGCCTGTCGCACCTATAACGTGCTGGCGCAGGAACTGCGCGCGGTGGTGGCCGGATTATTTCCCTGCAGCGCCTGAGGTTGGCGGTGCGCCGCAAGGCGCACCGGAAGAAGACACAGGGAGGAAAAGATTGCTCAACCAACCAACTATCCAAAGCTGACAGAATCGGATAATTGTCACTGACTTATTTTTGTTTTTGAACTGTTTTTGTTTTTGTAGAACTCTAAAAGCCCTTCCCCTGATTCCCTGTGTCCTCATCCCGTGCGCCTTGCGATCAGGCTGAGACTGTCGTGATTGGCCGACAGGCAGGTGGATACTAGCTGCGGGGCTCTGGGCTTGACAAGTGTTGAGATTTTACTCTTTATTTTTTAATGGGTTACAGAGTTTTTATCATTTTCTTTCTAATAGCCTAGCCCACCCCGCCGACCAGCGGAACGAATGAAACCGGGCCCAATACCCGCCTTTCAAAGCCCTGCTCCCGACGCACGATACTCAGCAGTTGCTGCTGGCCTTCGGTGCCTGCCGGCACAATCAATCGACCATTCACTTCCAGCTGTGCGAGTAGTTCATCGGGCACCGTGAGCGGCGCGGCGGCGACGATGATGCCATCGAAAGGCGCCTGACTCTTCCAGCCTTCGGAACCATCGCCCACCTTGAAACGCACATTGCTGATGTCCAGCTCTTTGAGCCGCGCACGCGCGCGTTCCTGCAGACCACCGATGCGTTCGATGGAAAAAATGCGCGCGACCAGCGGCGCCAGCACGGCGGTCTGATAACCGCAGCCGGTGCCGACCTCCAGCACTTTCTGCAGTGGCGGCCCGTCGAGCAGGGCCTCGGTCATGCGCGCCACGATGTAAGGCTGGGAAATGGTCTGGCCGAAGCCGATGGGCAGCGCCGTGTCTTCGTAGGCGCGACTGGCGAGTGCTTCGTCGACAAAGATGTGCCGCGGGAGATTGCGGATGCGATCGAGCACCGTCAGGTTGGTGATGCCCTGATCGCGCAGGCGCTGCACCAGCCGGTCGCGGGTGCGCGCCGAGGTCATGCCAATGCCGGCAAAGCGTGGATCGGTCATGGCAAGGCGTCCAACCACTGCGTGAGCGCGGGCAACGTCGCATGGCGCGTCAGATCGATCGACAGCGGCGTCACCGAGGCCCAGCCATTGGCCACCGCGTGAAAATCAGTGCCCTCCCCCGCATCGTCGCCGGCGCCTACCGGGCCAATCCAGTACACCGTACTGCCCTTCGGATCGCGCGCCGGCAACGCGCGCCCGGAACGATGGCGCGAACCCAGGCGCGTACTGCGGATGCCTTTGAGCTCGGACAAGGGCACATCCGGCACGTTGATGCTGAGGATCAGGCGCGGATCGAGCGGCTGGGTGAGCAGCCCCGCGACCACGCGGCGTGCCACGACCGCGGCCGTGTCGAAGTGGCGCGCCCCGTCGGGCCGCGAGCACAGTGAGAGCGCCACGGTCGGCAATCCCAGGAAACGCCCCTCGATGGCGGCGGCCACGGTACCCGAATAGAGCACATCATCGCCCAGATTCGGTCCGTCATTGATGCCGCTCACAACCATGTCAAACTCGAAATCGAACAGCCCGGAGACTGCCAGGTGCACACAGTCGGTGGGCGTGCCGGCGACGAAATGAACCCCGGGCTCCACCTGCGTGACCCGCAGCGGTACATCGAGCGTCAGTGAGTTACTGGCCCCGCTGCGGTTGCGATCGGGGGCGACCACGGTGACTACCCCAAGATCGCGCAGCGCGGTCCGCAGGCAGGCGATGCCCTCGGCGCGATAACCATCATCGTTACTGACCAGAATCTGCATCACGCCAATATACTTGAATGACCAGGCCCGGAGGGACGCGTGTCGAAGCACAGGGATGAAGAAGACGAGCTGTTCAGGCAGGCCATGCAGGGCGTGCGCCCACTGGCCACGCCGGAGCGCGTCACACCAGCGCGGCGGCGCGTGGTGGCGCGCGCCCGTTTCGCGCGCGCGGAGCGCGCCGCGGTGCTGGTGGAAAGCCTGCTGCCGCCCGCTGCCGGGCTTGATATTCAGCCCGGCGACACGCTGCAGTTCCGGCGGCCAGGGGTGCCTGAGACCGTGCTGCGCCGGCTGCGCCGCGGCGCCACCCGCGTCGAGGCGGAAATTGATCTGCACGGGTTGACCCTGGAACAGGGCCGGGCCCAGCTGCGCGAATTCCTGGGCACCGCCATTGCCGCCCAGCGCCGTTGCCTGCGCATCGTACACGGCAAAGGCCTGCGCTCAGGCCAGCGCGGACCGGTGCTGAAGAACGCAGTCAACAGCATGTTGCGCCGTAGCGATGCGGTCCTGGCCTTCAGTTCGGCGGGGATGCGTGACGGCGGCAGCGGCGCCACGCTGGTACTGCTCAGGGTTTAGGCTCAGGCACGCCAGCGCGTGCCCCGCGGCTGAGCAGCACAGTCGCCATCGCCATCAAACCCTCGTTACGCCCCAGGAACCCGAGGTGTTCAGTGGTGGTCGCTTTGATATTGACGGCCTGCTCGGCCACCCCCAGCATCTCCGCCACGGAATAACGGATGGCATCGCGCCACGGCGCCAGCCGCGGTTGCTGTGCCAGCAGCGTCAGGTCGGCATTGATCACCCGGTAGGATCGGCTCGCGAGCATGCCCAGCGCAGCGCTAACGAAGCGCCGGCTGTCGGCGCCGCGCCATTGCGGGTCGCTGTCGGGGAAATGCTCGCCCAGATCACCCAGGCCTGCCGCGCCCAGCAGCGCATCGACGAGCGCATGCAACAGCACGTCACCGTCGGAATGGGCCACGATGCCGCGACTGTGCGGGACGCGCACGCCACCGAGCACCAGGCTGTCGCCCGGACCAAAGGCATGCACGTCGATACCTGTGCCTACGCGTATTTCGCTGCTCAAGCTGGCTCCTTTACGGCCCGCGGCTCGCGTGCCGCCAGCAGTGCCGCTGCGACCAGCAGATCTTCGCCGGTCGTGATCTTGAGATTGACGAACTGGGCCGGCACCAGCAGCGGCCGCTGGCCCAGCCATTCAAACGCCTGTGCTTCATCGCTTGGCGCACGACCCGAATCGATGGCACTGCGCAGCGCCGCACACAGCGGCGCGTAGCGAAACATCTGCGGCGTCAGCGCCCGCCATAGCACCGCGCGATCGATGGTGCGCTCGCACTGCGGATCGTGCGCGCTTAAGCCGGCCTGCTTGATGGTGTCATCGACACGTGCCGCCAGCAGCGCACCGATGGGGTGCCGCTGGCCCGCCGCCAGCAGCTGATCGAGGTCGCTGCGGCGGAGACACGGTCGGGCCGCGTCATGCACCAATACCCAGTCTTCGGCCCCGGCCTGCGGCGCCAGTGACTCCAGGCCGCGGAGCACGGAATCACAGCGCCGTGCGCCGCCGGCAACCCGCAGCAGGCGCGTGCCGGTGGGGATCTTATCCTCCGGCTCGTTGAGATTTTCCGCTGCCAGCGCCACCGCGCCACCGATGCAGCGTTCGTCAGCCAGAAAAATCTGCAGTGACCTGGAGAGCACGCTGCTGCCGGCCAGCAGCGCATACTGCTTGCGCTGCGCGCCACCGAAGCGCTGGCTGGTTCCCGCCGCCGGCATCACCAACCAGTAGCGCATGGAAATCTTCAGCGCGCGGCCGTGTGCGCCAGGGTCTGGGCTGCGGCGGCCGGCGCAGTCTGGACGGGCGGCAACACCGGCCCCTGAGCTTCCGCCGGCACTACCTGAAAAAAAGTCTCATTGCTGGCGATCATGCCAAGATCGGTGCGCGCCCGCTCTTCGAGCGCGAGGTAACCCTGCTTGAGATCGCGCACTTCGGCGCTCAGCTGCCGATTGCGCTCGGAGAGGTGCAGATTGTCGGCCTGCTGGCTGGACACCGCCGAGCGCAGGCGCATTACTTCGCGGACGCCGTCGTTGGACATCCACAGGCGATACTGCAACAGCAGCAAAACAGCACCGAGTACGGTGGCAAACCACTTCATGGGCGCAGCCTAACAGATCAACGACTGGCAGATCAAAGACAGGCCGATCAAAGCTTGATCGGAAACGCGTTGCGCCCTGCGTAGCGCGCCCTGGCGCCGAGCTGTTCCTCGATGCGCAGCAGCTGGTTGTACTTGGCGACGCGATCCGAGCGTGACATCGAGCCGGTCTTGATCTGTGTAGCCGCGGTTGCCACGGCCAGGTCGGCGATCGTGGTGTCCTCGGTTTCACCCGAGCGATGCGACACCACCGAGGCGTAGTGCGCCTGATCGGCCATGTCGATGGCAGCCAGCGTTTCGGTAAGCGTGCCAATCTGGTTGGGTTTGATCAGAATGGCGTTGGCGATACCACGGGCGATGCCTTCCGAAAGGATCTTGGTGTTGGTGACGAACAGGTCATCGCCTACCAGCTGCAGCTTGCGGCCGAGCTCGGCGGTCAGATGCGACCAGCCGGCCCAGTCGGATTCGCCCATGCCATCCTCGATGGTGATAATCGGATAGCGTGCCGCCAGATCGGCCAGATAGCGGGTAAATTCCGCCGAGGAAAAATTCCGGTGCTCAGCGGCAAACTGGTACTTGCCGTCGTGAAAAAACTCGGTACTGGCGACATCAAGGCCGAGACAGACATCGCGCCCGGGCTTATAGCCGGCCTGCTCGATGGCCTGGAGGATGGTCTGCAGCGCCGCCTCATTGGAAGGCAGGTCGGGTGCAAAGCCACCTTCATCGCCGACCGCGGTGCTCATGCCAGCCGCATTGAGGATCTTCTTCAGGGTATGAAAAATCTCGGCGCCATAGCGCAGCGCCTCGCGAAAACTGGGTGCGCCCACCGGCAGGATCATGAATTCCTGGATATCCAGACTGTTGTTGGCATGCGCGCCACCGTTGATGATGTTCATCATCGGCACCGGCAACAACGGCGCCCGCTCACCGCCCAGATAGCGATACAGGGGCTGTTTGGCGTCGAGCGCGGCGGCGTGCGCATTGGCGAGTGATATGGCCAGCAGCGCGTTGGCGCCCAGGCGGCTCTTGCTCTCGGTGCCGTCGAGTTCGATCATGCGGGCATCGAGACCGGCCTGATCGTCGGCATCGCGGCCCAGCAGTGCCGCGCGCAGCTCGGAGTTCACATTCGCGACCGCCTTGAGCACGCCCTTGCCGTGATAGCGCTTCGGGTCGCCATCGCGCAGCTCGATGGCCTCGCGCGAACCGGTAGAGGCGCCCGAGGGCACGGCGGCGCGACCCCGTGCGCCGCTGGCCAGTGTCACTTCGGCTTCAACCGTGGGATTGCCGCGTGAATCAATGATTTCTCGGCCGCGGATATCGGCAATACGACTCATAAGCTGCTTTCCTCAAAGGGGCGGGACTTGGCGACCTGATCGAGCTCCCTGAGCGTGGCCAGCAGGCTCGCCATGCGCGCCAGCGGCCAGGCGTTGGGACCATCAGAGAGCGCGGTTTCGGGTCGCGGATGGGTTTCCATGAACAGGCCCGCCACGCCGGCGGCCACCGCGGCGCGCGCCAGCACCGGGATGAATTCACGCTGCCCGCCCGAAACACCGGCGCCGGCACCGGGCAGCTGCACCGAATGCGTGGCATCGAATATCACCGGACAGCCGGTGGCGCGCATGATGGCGAGCGAGCGCATATCGGTGATCAGGTTGTTATAGCCAAAACTGAAGCCGCGCTCGCACACCATGATGGATGGATTGCCGCCGGAGCGTGCTTTATCTACCACCTGCTGCATTTCCCAGGGCGAGAGAAACTGGCCTTTCTTGATATTGACCGGTTTGCCAGCGGCGCAGACACGCACGATGAAATTGGTCTGGCGACACAGGAAGGCCGGCGTCTGCAGCACGTCGACCACACTGGCCACCTCGTCGATGGGCGTGTCTTCGTGCACATCGGTAAGCACCGGAACTTTGAACTGCCGGCGTACATCGGCGAGAATTTTCAGGCCGGCTTCGAGTCCTGGTCCGCGAAAGCTCCTGGCGGAAGAACGATTCGCCTTGTCGAACGAAGCCTTGAAGACAAATGGTATGCCAAGTCGCGTGGTCAGTTCACACATGTGGCCGGCCACTTCGTTCACCAGCGCCGCCGATTCGATCACACAGGGGCCGGCGATCAGCAACAGCGGACGATCGAGACCGACTTCGAAATCCGCCAGCCTCATGCGCTCGCCGCGGCGGGCAACTGGGCGGCGCGGCAGGCGCGTGCGGCGCGCACGAAACCGGTGAACAGCGGATGGCCATCGCGCGGCGTCGAGGTGAATTCCGGGTGGAACTGCGTCGCCAGAAACCAGGGATGCGTGGGCAGCTCGATGATCTCGACCAGCTGATCGGGTGACATGCCGGAAAAGCACAGTCCGGCACGCTTGAAATGCTCCATGTAGGTGTTATTGAACTCGAAGCGGTGGCGGTGGCGCTCTTGTATCAGATCGCTGCCGTAGAGCTCGTGCGCCAGAGTGCCGGCGCTCAGGCGCACCTCCTGCGCTCCCAGGCGCATGGTCCCGCCCAGCGCCGCCGACGCGTCGCGCTGCTGCACACCGCGCGCCTGATCCTGCCACTCGGTGATCAGGGCGATGACCGGATGGGTGCTGGCGCGATTGAATTCGGTGCTGTGCGCATCTGCAAACCCAAGCACATGGCGGGCGTATTCAATGATCGCCAGTTGCATCCCCAGGCAGATGCCCAGGTAGGGAATGCGCTGCTCGCGTGCGTAGCGCACGGCCTGTATCTTGCCCTCGATGCCGCGCTCACCAAACCCGCCGGGCACCAGAATGGCATCCATGCCCGCGAGCGCGCCGACACCATCGCGCTCGATATCGGTCGATTCAATGTAATGCACGCGCACCCGGGTGCGGCTCTTGAGCCCGGCGTGCATCAGCGCTTCGTTCAGCGAGATGTAGGAATCGCGAATCTGCACGTATTTGCCGACCATGGCGATATCCGCCTGGCCGTCGGTATTGTTGCGCGCGCTGACCACCTGGCGCCAGTCGCTCAGGTTTGCCGCCGGCGCCTCGATGCGCAGCTTGTCGACCACGATGTCGTCCAGCCCCTGCTCGTGCAGCAGCAGCGGAATCTTGTAGATGTCATCCGCATCGATCGCGGAAATGACTGCGCGCTCTTCGACATTGGTGAACAGCGCGATCTTGCGGCGCTGCTCTTCCGGCAGCGGCGCATGACCGCGGCACAGCAGGATATCCGGCTGGATGCCGATGGAGCGCAGCTCCTTGACCGAATGCTGCGTGGGCTTGGTCTTGATCTCATTCGAGCCACCGACCACCGGCAACAGTGTCAGGTGCATGTACACCACGTGATTGCGGCCCAGCTCGACACCGAGCTGGCGGATGGCCTCGAGAAACGGCAGCGATTCGATATCACCCACCGTGCCGCCGATTTCCACCATGCAGACATCGGCGTCGCCGGCGCCCATGCGGATGCTGCGCTTGATCTCATCGGTGATGTGTGGAATCACCTGCACCGTCGCCCCCAGATAATCGCCGCGTCGCTCCTTGGCGATCACGCGCTCGTAGATGCGGCCGGTGGTGAAATTGCTGTGCCGCCCGGTCACGGTGCGCACGAAGCGCTCGTAGTGGCCCAGATCGAGATCGGTTTCGGTGCCATCAGCGGTGACAAAAACCTCGCCGTGCTGAAACGGGCTCATGGTGCCCGGATCGACGTTGATATAGGGGTCAAGCTTGACCATGGATATCTTGAGACCACGCGCCTCAAGGATCGCGCCCAGGGAAGCGGCGGCGATGCCCTTCCCCAACGAGGAAACCACGCCGCCGGTGACGAATACGAATCGGGTCATTGGGGGATCCGCCGTTTGCTGCTGTCAGCGGCCCCAAAGTGGAACCGGGTACTGACGACGGGCAAACAGACTAGCAAATTGGCGCCGCCTGCTCAAATCGGCCGTGATCCGGTCAAATCTGTGCTCACCCGGGCGGTGGTTGCCATACCAGCCGACCGCGGACGGTGCCGCCCTGCAGCGCGGGCTCACACCACCAGTCGGCGACCGCGACCAGGCGCTCACCGGCGTACAGCAGGGGTACGCTCGAACGCAGCCAGGGCGGCAGATGGCGCTCCTGCAGCAGCCGTTTGAGTGACTGCTGGCCGTGGCGCGCCGCCAGCCGTTCGCCGCCGAGGCGAAACCTGATCTCAAATTGATCTGGAAGCGCACTCAGGGACAGCGGGCCGGCCTCGTCGATACGCAGCTCAAGCTGACCACCGTCCGGCAACAGCAGTCGCGGCTGCAGGCGCCAATCCCATAATCTGGGCGCAGCGCCGCCCGCCAGCGCCACCGGCGCCGGTCCTGGGGCGGCCAGCGTCGCCAGTGCGTACAGCAGGTCACCGTGCCGGCGCACCAAAGCGCCCGGCCACGCCACCTGCGGCTGGGAATCGTGGCGTGCACGCAGCATAGGACCGGCAATTTCCTGCAGACGCCGCTGATCGGGGAGCGGCAAGGCACGCAGTGCCAGCCAGCGGCGCAGCGCATTGTGACAAGCGGCGGGCGTAAGTCGCCGCAGCACCGCGACCTGCAATGCGCTGCCGTCCACGGCGTTACTCAGTGATTGATCAGCGAGCGTTTCCAGCAGCTGCTGTGCCTCGGCGGCGAGCCCGGCGCTGCGCGCGATGGTCACGGCTGCGGCTGGCCAGCGCGCTTCGAGTAATGGTGCCACCCGGCGCCGCAGATAGTTGCGATCGAAGCGCTCATCCTGGTTGCTCGGATCATCGTGCCAGGGCAACCCCCGGCGCCGCAGGTACTCGTGCAGCGACGAGCGCTTGACCCCGAGCAGTGGCCGCAAGGTGTAGCCCGCAGCCTCTGGCATCGCCGCCAGCCCGGCAAGCCCGGCACCGCGCAGCAGCTGCAGCAACACGGTCTCGAACTGATCATCAAGATGCTGCGCCAGCAGCAACCATTCACCGACACGCAGCTCACGCTGCAACGCCGCATTACGCACTGTGCGCGCCGCTGCTTCCGGCGATTCGCCGCGCGCCGGGCGCACCGGCTCCTGCAACAGTTCGCAGTGCACCCGCAGCTGGCGCGCGCTACGCCTTGCCGCAGCGGCCATGGCGTCGGCGCCGGCCTGCAACTGATGATTGACGTGCAAGGCGCGCAGCTCAAAACCATGGCGTGTACGCAGCGCGGCCAGCGCGGCCAGCAGAGCGGTGGAATCGGCACCGCCTGAATAAGCCACGCACAAGCGCGCGCCGCGCAGCTTGCCTGTCAGACGGCGCAGCCTGGCGTATAGCCAGGCGCTGGAAAAGGACGGCGGCCGGGCTCCGCGCTGGCGCGCAGCGCGCAGCGGCGCGGCGGCGCGCTTCACGTCATGCTCTCGGCAAACACTCCGAAGCCTGCCAGGCGGGCATCACGTTGCGCCAGCAGCTCTTCGCTGCTGAGGCTTTCGAGCGCCAGCAGGTGACGCTGCAGCGCTTCGCCCAATGCCTGAGCGGTGGCCGGTGGATCCCGATGGGCACCGCCCAGAGGCTCTTTGAGCACCTCGTCGACCAGACCCAGATCGCTGAGCCGATCAGCAGTCAGATTCAGGGCCTCGGCAGCCACTTCTTTCTTGTCGGCACTCTTCCAGAGTATCGAGGCGCAACCTTCCGGCGAGATCACCGAATAGGTGGAATATTGCAGCATCAGCAGCCGGTCACAGACACCGATTGCCAACGCACCACCCGATCCGCCCTCGCCGATCACGACGCTGACAATCGGCACGGCCAGCGTCGCCATCTCAAACAGGTTGCGCGCGATCGCCTCGCTCTGATTGCGCTCTTCGGAGCCCACGCCCGGATACGCTCCGGGCGTGTCGATCATGGTGATGACCGGCAGACCGAATTTCTCCGCCATGCGCATCAGCCGCAATGCCTTGCGATACCCCTCGGGCTTGGGCATGCCGTAGTTGCGGCGCACGCGCTCCTTGGTATCACGCCCCTTCTGATGGCCGATGATCATGACCGAGCGCCCTTCGAAACGCGCTGGCCCGCCAACAATCGCCAGATCGTCGGCGTACATGCGATCGCCGTGCAGCTCCTGAAAATCGGTGCACAGTGCGGCGATATAATCGAGCGCATAAGGGCGCTGTGGATGGCGCGCCAGCTGGGTAATCTGCCATGGGCTCAGGTTGGCGAAGATCGAGCGCGTCAGCTGACGGCTCTTGGCGCGCAGCCGCACCATTTCCGCCTCGATATTGACCGACTCGTCGGTACTCAGGTGACCGAGCTCTTCGAGCTTGGCCTCGAGCTCGGCGATGGGCTGTTCGAAATCCAGGAAGCTGACGGCCATGGGGTTAAGAGACCTGGAGTCGCACGGATTGCGTGGCATCGGGGCAAGTCGTATCGGGCGTTTTCGGGACCGCCATGAACCCATCCATGGGGGCTTCGGGAAAAACATCCTGTTTTTCACGATCCCGAAAACGCCCGATACGACTTGCCCCGACGCCACGCCAGCCGCGCGGTTCGTGGGCGCGAAGCGCATGGGACGGCCGGAGCTCCCGACGCGCGAGATTTACGCGCTGCGCGCGGCACGTGCGGTTCGTGCGCTGATGGAGGTGCGCACGATCAGGCATCAGCTGGCATTTGGGAGCGCTCTGTCGGGCGAGAGGCCCGGCCAGGATCGTGAAAAACAGGATGTTTTTCCCGAAGCCCCCATGGATGGGTTCATGGCGGTCCTGGCCGGGCCTCTCGCCCGACAGAGCGCGGCCAAGTGCCACCTCTTGTTCCCTGATCTTACGCATCGCCAGCAAGGGTACGTTCCGAACGCTCCCACCGCAACCCATCGTCATCTCATGCCGAAGCGACCGATGAAGCGCCCCCCGGGGGCCCGTACACCACCCGCACCCGTCCGATGCGCCTCTGCAGCTGCTCCAGCAGCTCAGCCGTAGCATGTACATTCCATTCCGCAGCCAGCGGCAGATCGGTCTGTGCCCCGGCCGCAGCGCTCGCATAGCGCACCGTTACGGCGCAATCGCCACCTCGGGCAGACTTGAGCAGCTCAGCCAGCACGTTAAGCAGGCGGGTGCTGTCGGCGTTGCCAGGCCAATCGAGCAGCAGGCGTCGCGCCAGTCGTTCACGCACACTATCGAGCGCCTGCACACTGCGGGCGTGAATGCGCCAGGCGTCGCTGAACTCGTCAAAGCGCAGGCTGCCCTCCACCAGGATCAGCGCATCCTTGACCAGCAGTTCGCGGTGCCGCTGCCAGATTTCCTCGCTCATGGTGACTTCGATGCGCCCGCTGCGATCATCGAGTATCACGCTGACGCGGGTACCACGACGGCGCAACTCGAGCAGCAGCCCGGCGGCGCTGACGGTGCGGGCTTCGGCCCAGCGCGGACCCTCGCCGCCCACTGGCCGCGGCTCGGCCGCCAGAGCGCCGATGCGCGCGCCCACCAGCTGCGGCAGATCGCGCTCCAGGCGCGCGATCGGGTGGCCGCTCAGAAACAGCCCCAGCGTTTCGCGTTCGCCCGCCAGGCGCTGCGCCTCGCTCCATTCAGGCACCACGCCGGCGAGTGACGCAACGGGCGCATCGGCGCCCGGCGCCAGCCCGAAAAAATCGTCCTGGCCGGTGGCGGCGCCGCGCGCCTGCTGCTCGCCGGCCTGCATCGCCACCGCCAGGCGCTCCATCAGCAACGCGCGATTGTCACTGAAGCGATCGCAGGAACCGGAGCGTATCAGCGCTTCCAGCACGCGCCGGTTCACGCGCGACAGATCCACACGCTGACACAGATCTTCGAGGCTGAGAAAATCCCCACGCGTGCCGCGCTCCGCGGCCAGCGCCTCAACCGCGCTGCGCCCCACGCCTTTTACCGCGCCCAGGCCATAGCGTATGGATTTTTCACCAGCCACCTCAAAGGCGAAGCCCGAGGCATTGACGTCGGGCGGCCGTACCTCCAGGCCCATGCTGCGACAATCGTCGATCAGCGTGACCACCTTGTCAGTGTTATCCATGTCGGCCGAGAGGACCGCCGCCATGAACGCAGCCGGATAGTGCGCCTTGAGATAGGCAGTCTGAAACGAGAGCAGGGCGTAGGCAGCCGAGTGCGACTTGTTGAAGCCGTAGCCGGCAAATTTTTCCATGAGATCGAATATGTATTCGGCCCGCGCCTTCACCACACCGCGCGCCACCGCGCCGTCAATGAAGATACTGCGCTGCTTGGCCATCTCCTCAGGCTTTTTCTTGCCCATGGCGCGCCGTAACAGATCGGCGCCACCCAGCGTGTAGCCGGCCAGCACCTGCGCAATCTGCATTACCTGTTCCTGGTAGAGAATGACGCCATAGGTCGGCGTCAACACGGTCTTGAGATCAGGATGCAGATAGTCGATTGGCCGATCACTGCGGTTGTGCTTGCGGGCGATGAAATCATCGACCATTCCCGATTGCAGCGGGCCAGGCCGGAACAGCGCCACCAGCGCGATGATGTCTTCGAAGCAGTCGGGTTGCAGGCGCCGGATCAGATCCTTCATGCCGCGCGATTCGAGCTGGAATACCGCTGTGGTGCCGCAGCTCTTGAGCAATGCAAAGGTCGCAGCATCGTCCATCTTCAGGCGCAGCAGATCCAGCGGCGCCTCGCCCGCCGCTGCACGCGTCGCATTGATGCCGCGCAGCGCCCAATCGAGAATCGTCAGCGTGCGCAGGCCCAGAAAATCGAACTTCACCAGCCCGGCGGCTTCGACGTCATCCTTGTCAAACTGCGTGACGACGTTGGCGCCGCCCTGCTCGCAATAGAGCGGCGCAAAGTCGGTGAGCACCGAGGGTGCGATCACCACGCCACCGGCATGCTTGCCGGCATTGCGCGTCAGTCCCTCGAGCGCGCGCGCCATGTCGATGAGCGCACGCACTTCGTCATCTTCGCGGTACAGGCGTTTGAGCTCCGGTTCCTTCTCGAGCGCCTTGTCGAGCGTCATTTCCAGCTCAAAGGGAATCAGCTTGGCGATGCGATCGACCATGCCATAGGGGTGCCCCTGCACGCGGCCGACATCGCGCACCACGGCTTTGGCCGCCATGGTGCCGTAAGTGATGATCTGCGAAACGCGCTCGGCGCCATACTTGGCGGCGACGTACTCAATCACCCGGTCGCGCCCCGCCATGCAGAAGTCGATGTCGAAGTCGGGCATCGAGACGCGCTCAGGATTCAGGAAGCGCTCGAACAGCAGGTCATAGCGCAGCGGATCGATATCCACAATGCCCAGGGCATAGGCCACGAGCGAACCCGCGCCCGAACCGCGCCCCGGCCCGACGGGCACGCCGTGGTGGCGCGCCCAATCAATGAAGTCAGCCACGATCAGAAAGTAACTGGCGAACCCCATCGGGCAGATCACGGCCAGTTCGGCATCCAGGCGCTGTCGATAGACGGCCGCATCGAGCGGCGCCGCGGCTGCAGCCAGTTTCGCGTCAAGTCCGCGCGCCGCGGCCGCGCGCAGGTAGGCGTCGGGTGTGGTATCGGCGGCCACCGGAAACACGGGCAGACGGGGCTCGCCCAGACGCAGCATGAGACTGCAGCGCCGCGCGATCTCGACGCTATTGGCCAACACGGCGCCGGCCTCGGGGAACAGCGCCGCCATCTGCGCCGGGCTGCGCAGGAACTGTTGCGGCGTGTAGCGGCGCGGGCGGGCCGGATCGGCCAGCAACGCACCGTCGTGGATGCACACGCGCGCCTCATGCGCTTCGAAGTCACTGGCCTGCAGGAAGCGCACCTCATTGGTCGCCACGCAGGCCACACCGCACTCGCTGCCCAACGCCAGGGCGGCGGGCACGTAAATCTCTTCGCCGGCGGCACCAATGCGCTGCACCTCGATGTAAAAACGATCGCCGAACAAGGCCAGCCAGGCGTCGAGCGCCTGGCGGGCCTGCGCGCCACGCGCCTGCAGCAGCGCTCGACCGATATCACCGGCCTGCGCTCCAGAGAGTGCGATCAGCCCGCTGGTCGTGGCAGCTGTGAGCCAGCTGCGCTCGATGAGCGGTTCACCGCGCACCTGGCCCTCGAGCCAGCCGCGCGACACCAGGCGCGTGAGATTCTTGTAGCCCTCGAGGTTCTGACACAGCAGCGTCAGGCGCGAGGGGCCCTGCGGGTCGGACGGCTCGCGCAAACGCAGATCGACTGCAATGATCGGCTGCACGCCGCGCGCCAGTGCGGCGCGATAAAACTTCACCATCGCGAACAGATTGTCCTGATCGCTGACCGCCACGGCTGGCATGGCCGCCTGCGCCACGGCGTCGATCAGCTCGGGCACGCGCACCACGCTGTCAATCAGCGAGTACTCGGTGTGGACACGCAAATGTACGAAGCTGCTATTCACAGGCACGATCTTACCGGAGCAAAGCTGCGCCGATGTATCGCTGAGGGTCCGAGTTGTGCCAGTGCCGCCAGATGCATTGGCGTCGGGTACCCCTGGTGCTGCGCCAGCCCGTAACCGGGATAGAGGCGTTCAAATTCCCACATCAGGGCATCCCGATGGGTCTTGGCCAGTATCGAGGCGGCACTGATTGACGGCACCAGGTCATCGCCGCGCACCAATGTTTCGACCAGGCAATTGTCTGGCAGATCAGTGAATTGTGGCGCCTTGTTACCATCGATGATGATGTGCATGGGCCGGGGCTTGAGCCCCCCTACAGCGCGCTTCATTGCCAGCAGCGTCGCCTGCAGAATATTGAGCGCATCGATTTCAGTCGCACTCGCTTCGGCGATCGCCCAACCGAGGGCACAATCGCGGATCTGCGCTGCCAGTTCGACGCGGCGCGCCGCAGTCAGTTTCTTGGAATCACGCAGGCCCGCGATCGGTCGCGAGGCATCGAGGATAACGGCGGCAGCGACCACCGGACCGGCGAGCGGCCCACGGCCGGCCTCGTCGACTCCGGCCAGCAGCACCTGCATCAGCGTGCCTCACCCAGCAGGGCGAGCACCGCCGCGGCAGCCTGCGCGGCCCCATCCTGCCGCAGAGTTTCATGTATCGCCCGAAACCGCTGTGTCAGGCGCTGGCGCTGCGCGCCATCGCGCAGCTGGCTGCGCAGCGCCGTGGCAAGCGTAGCGCCCTGCACCGCCTGCTGAAAAAACTCGGGTACCAGAGCCTCACCCGCCAGCAGATTGGGTAACGAAAAGTACGGCAGACGCACCAACCGCAGGGTGCGCAGCAGCCACGCCGTCAGAGCCCCGAGCCGATAGGCCACGACCATCGGGCAACGACACAACAGCGCCTCGAGCGTTGCCGTGCCCGAGGCCACCAGCGCCACATCCGCAGCCTGCAGCACGGTGCGCGATTGCCCCGCCACGAGTCTGATACCGGCCGCACGCGCACCGGCACGTTCAAACAGCGCCTGCACGGCCGGCGTTGCCATGGGCGCCACGAACTGCGCCTGCGGCT
>Ga0315270_10000266_pt1 | contig 30111 bp, 24 predicted proteins | sample C1_bottom_MG_FD_204932 | JGI IMG/M metagenome (GOLD analysis project Ga0315270, IMG submission 204932) | Sediment microbial communities from Yellowstone Lake, YNP, Wyoming, USA - C1_bottom | ecosystem: Environmental > Aquatic > Freshwater > Lake > Sediment | place: USA: Wyoming | collected...
TCTTCAATCAGGACCAGCGCGGGCAGCAGCTCATCGCCCAGGCTGCCGGTGCCGGCCACTGCCAGAGCAGTGTCAGTCTGTTCGAACATCAGCGCCACCGACGGCAAGGGCACACTGTGCGCGAGTAGCGCGAGGCGGGCATGCAAGCGTCGCAGCTGCGCCACTTTGCGCAGATACTCGGCTGGCTCGCGTGCGCGTCTGGACAGTAACCTGCGCAGCCGTGCGGAACTGCGCGCCGCCGCAAACATGAAGCGCGTCAGTGCCGGGTCTGGCGCCGCCAGCAGATCGGACAGCAGCGCACGTTCGGCGCGCAGACGCTCAATGTCGCAACGCAGTTGCGCCGCCTCATCGTCCGCGTTGCGCTGGTCTTTAAGCTCAGGCAGCATGCGCGGCCTCGACATCCCCGGTGGACTGCGTGGCCAGAGCGTCCAGCGCGGCGAGCGCCTGCGGTGCATCGGCGTAGCGCTGCTCGCGCTCACGTGCCATCAGGCGCGCCAACACTGACTCATAGTGGCCGAGTTCCGGTGGCAGGGCCGGTCTTTCGCCGGACACATGTTGCTGCATGAGCTCCATGGCCGTGAGACCGTGAAAGGGCTTGTGTCCCGTCAGCATTTCGTAGAACACGACACCCAGGCTGTAGATATCGCTGCGCGCATCCAGAGTCTGTCCCTGTACCTGTTCGGGACTCATGTAATACGGTGAGCCGCGCAGCACGCCGATAGCCGTACTGTGGGTATCGGCATCAAGCCGCTTGGCGAGGCCAAAATCGATGAGCACCACGGAACCATCTGCACGCAGCATGACATTGGGTGGCTTCATGTCACGATGCACGATACCGGCGGCATGCGTCACGCACAGCGCAGCACCGATGCGGCGTGCGTAGTTGAGCGCCTGTTGCGTGCTGAGCGGGTGCAGCAGCCGCTGCTTCAGATCGCCACAGGGAAAATATTCCATGGCAATGAATTCCCGGCCGTCATGCACGCCATAGTCGTAGATGTCGACCACAGCGGGGCTGCGTATGGCAGCAATGGCCGCGTACTCGCGGGCGAATTGCGGCCCATCAACGGCGCTGGCGTGTTCCGGAGTGCTGACCTTGAGGGCCACCGGGCGCTCGAGCGCAGCGCTGCGCGCCAGCCAGACACTGGCGCGCGTCGAGCTGCCCAGTTCGCGCAGCAGTGTGTAACCGGGGATGGTTGGCGCACGGGTGACGGCGGCGTCGGGCCGCCGCCGGGCTTCGCGCTGGCGTCGACGCCGACTGGCGTGCAGTACTTTGCGTAGCGTGCCGCCAAGCCGTTGTGCGTCCAGCAGTTGGCGCGGCAAATAGGCGGTGGCCCCGAGGCGCACGGCGCGCACGGCCGTGAGTTCATTGCCGCTGTTGGCGACCACAATCAGCGCCGGCAGATTCGCCATGCGGCGCAATTTCCTGAGCAATGCCAGGCTCTCGCAGTGCTGCATTGACGCCACCTCGAAGTCGGCGCACAACACGATGGCATCGTAGGGGCTGTCGGTGCGCTCCTGCAGCAGCTGCGTCAATTGCTCCGGGTCAATGCTGGGCGGATTGGCATCGGACCACAGTGTCTGCAGATGGTGACGCAGCCACTGACGTTGCTGCGCATCGCGTCCGGCGATGACAATACGTGGCGTCACGCGCAGCTTCCGGGCGCTGCGTTACCAGCCATCATCGTCGGTTTGAAAGTCACTCGCGTGTGCCGCCGGCGGATTGGGTGTATCGCCGACGACTTTACAATTTCAGGCCTCCGGGCAGCATCGCGGGCCGGCCAATCTGTGATCTGTGCAGGGAGCCGGCCGGGCGTACTGTGACGCAGCTCACCTGCCTGTATAATGAGTCAAAGCGGCCGATGCCCCGGGTTTGCTGGACCAGCAGAGTAAAAGATGCCAGGCGCCGTGCAAGTCAACTGTATAGAGCCGGATGGTCAGCGTGTTGAGGTGCAGATCAGTGACGGTTGGAGCCTGATGCAGGGCGCCAGGGCGCAGGGTGTGCAAGGCATTGATGCTGAATGTGGCGGCGCCTGCTCCTGTGCCACCTGCCATTGTTATGTGGCTGCCGACTGGCTGATGCGCCTGCCACCGCCCACAGAAGACGAAACGCAGATGCTTCTCAACGTGGCGGCCGAGCGGCGCGTTGGCAGCCGCCTGGCCTGCCAGATACGGGTGACCGCTGAGCTCGACGGCCTGGTGGTCGAGTTTCCAGAGCGTCAGGCTTAAGCTGCGGTCATGTCAGGACCATTCGTTATTGTCGGCGCCGGCCAGGCCGGCGTGCAGATCGCCGAGTCGTTACGGCAGGAAAAATACGACGGTCCCATTACGCTGCTCGGCGCCGAGGCGTATGCGCCCTACAATCGCCCGCCGCTATCAAAGAAGTTCCTGCTCGATCGACCGGAACTCGCCTCGCTGGCGATCCGCGGGCCGGAGGCGCTGCAGCGCCGGCAGATTGACCTGCAGCTGCGCACCCAGGTCACTGCCATCGATCGTCGGTCGCGCGAAGTCGTGCTGGCTGATGGCCGCCGCGTTTCCTACGGCGGGCTTGCGCTCACTACCGGTGCGCGGCTTAAGGCCCTGCCGCTGCCGGGAGTAGAGTTAGCTGGGGTGTTTGGCCTGCGAACCATCGATGATGCCCTGAGCATCGGTGCGGCGCTTGATCATTGCCTCAGCGCCGCCGTGCCACTGGTGGTGATTGGCGGCGGGTTCATTGGCCTCGAGATCGCCGCCACCGCGCGCAAGCGCGGCATCGAGGTAACCGTGCTCGAGGGCCTGGGCCGGCTGATGTCGCGGGTGGTGGCGCCGATAGTTTCTGAAGCTGCGGCGCGGCTACACCTCGCGCACGGCGTGCGCCTGCTGTTTGATGTCAGGATCACTGCGCTTGAAGGCCGGCTGGGCGCAGTGAGTGCGGTGCGTACTGCCGATGGGCAACTCCATCCGGCCGGGTGTGTGCTTGTTGGCGTGGGTGTCAACCCCGACGATTCACTGGCGAGCGCCGCGGGGCTCGAATGCGAACGCGGCATCATTGTTGATGACTGTGCACGCAGCAGCGATCCGTTGATCGTCGCGGCGGGCGATTGTACGGCCAGGCGACTTGCCGACGGCTCGTTATTGCGGCTCGAGTCGGTGCAGAACGCTGTCGAGCAGGGCAAGTCGGCCGCCGCCGCGCTGCTGGGTCGGCAACGACCATTCACCGCCGCGCCCTGGTTCTGGTCCGATCAGTACGATCTGAAACTGCAGATGGTGGGCTTGAGCCAGGGTTACGATGAAATAGTAACCCGTGGCAATCCTGAGCAGCCGGCGTTTTCGGCTTACTACCTGCGTGCCGGCAAGCTGATCGCCGTCGATTCACTGAGTCGCATCGCTGATCATATGAATGCGCGCAAGCTGCTCGATCGGGGGCTCACGCCCACTGCAGCGCAAATTGCCGATGAAGCCTTTGACCTGGGTAGCCTGCTGCGCGCCTAGATCTTCCGGACTATTGGTGGCCGAGCAGGAATTCGGTGCCGCGATAGTCGAGCACCACGCCCTCGCTGGTTATCTGCATGACACGCACGCCCTCAGGCGTGAGGTCACCTTCGCGCACCTTGTGCATGTTGATGAAAGCATAGCGTTCGGCTGGCTTGGCCGCATAGACGTGCAGGTCGAGGCGCAGCTCCGGAAGTTTGCCGTTGAGCTCGGCATAGTTTTGCAGGTTCGCACCCTCCGGGACAAGCGGCGCTGTGCCGGGCACGCTGTTAACAGCCGGCTCAAGATCGGCCGGGTTGTCGCCCTCAATGGGCGCGGGTTGTGGATCGGTCGCGCCAGCAGGCGTAGTGAGCGCAGACCCGGGCGCTTGCGGCCCGCCGGTTGTGGGCGCCATGGTTGCGGTGGTCGCGTCGGGGGTCGCCGAGGTAATTGCCGCCGGCGGCGCCGCTGTCGTTGTGTTCATCGGCCCGCGGCCTGCTGTTGTCGTGGAGCGCAATGCGAACCAGGCCAGCGCCAGCACATTCACGACCAGCAATACGCCCACCACCAGCGCCCACAACGGCCAGCGGCGCCGCGGCGCAACCACGCGCATTTCCAGCAGTGCCGGCCCCGCCTGTCGCTGGCGCTCCGCTTCCGATTTCTTCAGTGCGTCGAGTATGAATGACATGGTTCAGGTTCCTGGCACGATGCTCAATACCGGCGTGTCGGGTGCGGCCACCGCGGCATCCAGGCTCAACTGCGTCTCCATGCCGGCGATGCCATCCACCGCCAGATGATGCTGGCGCTGGAATTCTTCCACCAGCTGCTTCAGCGCGTCATCGTAAACCGTGCTGGGACGCTGCGCCGGATCGGCTCCGCGCCATTGCAATAGTTGCGTGTGCAGCTGCCGCACCGCGGGTCCGCGAGTGCCGGCGCGCAATTCCAGCACCATGGGCACTGCCGGACGCCACAGCAGCAGGTAGTCGCCAAACCAGTAACGCGACAGTTCGGCGATGCCAGCGCGCGTGCTGCGTGCGCCGATCTGCAGCTGCACGTCTTCATCACCGATGCCGGTGAGCACGACCTGCAGCGGTTTGCCGGCGCTGTCGCTGAGCATCAGAATCGCCGGGCGCCTGAGGGCGCGCAATTGCGCCAGTGAACCGTGCAGCGTGACGCATTCCAGGCCCTGGCTGGATGCCTGGCTGCAGCCATCGGTGGGTCCCTGCAGATAGCCTGCATTCCAGAGCTTCAGCAGCTGCGCGAATGCCGCGTCGGTGCCGGTATCGGTGCCGGCCTGCGCCAGCTGCGCGGCCAGCGTGGCGCGTGGCGGCGCCGGCCTGGTGAGCGGCGCTGGTGCTGGCGCTGGTGCGCTGACGGCCTGGACCGCGGTGGGGCGTTGCCACGGGCCCAGGCGCCAGAGCGTCGCTGCCGTACCAGCGAGTACCAGCAACACCAGCATGCTGATGAGCGGCTTCAACCAGACCGGTGCCAGATGCCGGTCGAAGACCTCGCCGGCAGCGCGCCGCACCAGGGCGCTGCTGACCACATGCTGCTCCTGGGAGTAAGCGGCCAGCAGGGCGCGATCGCAGATCACGTTGATGACCCGCGGCACACCGCCACTGAGCCGGTAGACCTCACGAAGCGCGGCGCGCGTAAAGATATCGCTGGTGGCACCCGCAATCCGCAGTCGATGGCGCACGTAGGCCAGTGTGTCATCGCGGCCCAGGGGTTCGAGGTGATAGCGGGCGGTTACCCGTTGTGCCAGCTGGCGCAGATCATTGCGGTCGAGGAGTGTGCGCAGTTCCGGCTGCCCGATCAGAATGATCTGCAGCAGCTTTTGTGATTCGGTTTCCAGGTTGGTCAGCAGCCGCACCTGTTCGAGCACTTCGGCGCTGAGGTTCTGCGCCTCATCGACGATCAACACCACCCGCCGGCCAGCGGCGTGGGCGCGCAGCAGATAGCGATTGAGCTGATCGACCAGCTCCTTGCTGTTGCCGAGCGCGCTGTCGGTGACACCGATGCCCAGTTCTTCACAGATGGTCTGCAAGAAATCCAGCGGCGATAGCCGGGGATTGATGATCAGTGCGATCTCGGCGTTGCGTGGCGCGCGGGCCAGTAGCGAGCGGATGGTGGTGGTCTTGCCGGTACCGACTTCGCCGGTAAGCTGGATGAAGCCGCCGGCTTCATTGATGCCGTAAACCAGATGCGCGAGTGCCTCGGCGTGGCGCGCGCCCAGGTACAGATAACGCGGGTCCGGCGTGATGGCGAAGGGTTTCTCGGCGATGCCGAAAAAAGCGGGGTACATCGGCGTGGATCAGTTGCGGTGCTGACCCAGATCGTCAGCAGCAAACTCATCGACATTGACGATCTCCATGACCTGCCGGTCATAGTCGCGCAACAGGGTCGCTTCGGCCGGACTGATGATGCCCAGCGCCAGGCCCGCTTCGATCTGACCCGGCAGGTCCAGCGCGCCGATGCGGCCGGTCTTGACACCCTCGACACGCAGTTTCTTTTCGATCAGTTCGGCCTGCGGTGCGAGTTCCAGCGCCTGCTGCAGCTGTCCCAGCGGATTGCCGGCGTGCACCTCGCGATAGATGCCATGGCAGAGCCGGTCACGGCTCGCAGTTGCATTCAGCACCAGGTCGGCCACCTTGCGACCGAGCCGGTCGCCGGGCGCGAAGTAGGTGCGACCGCGCGGAAAAATGCACAGCCGCATGAATATTGCCATGGGCCGGCTGGGAAAGTTGCGCAGCACGTTGTGCAGCTGCTCCTGCGCCTGGTACAGCAGCTCGCGACAAGCCCATTCGACAATCGGCAGGTCAGCTGCCGGGCTGCCCTGGTCTTCATGCTGCTTGAGCACCATCGAGGCCAGGTACATCGCCGAGAGCACGTCGCCAAGGCGCGCGGAAATATTTTCCTTCTTCTTGAGATAGCCGCCGAGCGTCAGCATGGCCACATCGGTGGCGAAGGCAAAGGAGGCGCTGAAGCGCTCGATGTGCTGGTAATAGCGGCGCGTGGCGCCGGTATCCGGGACGCTCTCAAAGCGCGCAAAGCTCAGCGCCATCACGAAAGCGCGCGCGGCGTTCGAGATCGTGAAGCCGATGTGGCCAAACAGCGCGCGATCGAACTCATCGACGCCGCGCTCGCGATCTGGATTGCGCGCGGCGTTCATCTCGCGCAGCACGAATGGATGGCAACGAATCGCGCCCTGGCCAAAGATGATCAGGTTGCGGGTGAGGATATTCGCGCCTTCCACGGTAATGGCGATTGGAATCGACTGGTAGCCGCGAGCCAGGTAGTTGCGTGGCCCAAGCATGATGCCCTTGCCACCCTGTACATCCATGGCATCGTTGGCGACGCGCCGTCCCATTTCGGTGACGTGATGTTTGAGAATGCCGGCCGGCACCGCCGGGCGTGCGCCGGCATCGATGGCGGCGGTAGTGACACTGCGCGCGGCATCCATGATGTAGGTGAGGCCGACCATGCGCGCGATCACCTGCTCGACGCCCTCAAACTTGCCCACCGGCAGATTGAACTGCCGGCGAATGCGCGCGTAGGCACCGGTGGCGAACACGGCGGACTTCGAGCCGCCAGTGGCATTCGAGGGCAGCGAGATGCAGCGGCCCACCGAGAGTTGCTCGACCAGCATGCGCCAGCCCTGGCCGGCCATTTTCGGCCCGCCGATGATGCTGTCGATCGGCACGAATACGTCGTGACCGCGCACCGGGCCATTCTGAAACGGGATGTTAAGCGGAAAATGCCGCGTGCCGGCCTCGACGCCCGGCGTATCGCGGCCGATCAATGCGCAGGTGATGCCCAGATCGGTCTCGCCGCCGAGCAGCTTCTCCGGATCGAACATGCGAAACGCCAGGCCGATGAGCGTGGCCACCGGCGCCAGCGTGATGTAGCGCTTGGAGAAGTTGAGCCTGAGGCCCAGCACCTCCTGTCCCTGCCACTGACCACGGCAGACCACGCCGGTGTCGGGGAGCGCGGCGGCATCGGAGCCCACGCGCGGACCGGTGAGCGCAAAGCAGGGTATGTCCACACCGCGCGCCAGACGTGGCAGGTAATATTTTTTCTGCTCTTCGGTGCCGTAGTGGTTGATCAGCTCTGCGGGGCCGAGCGAATTGGGCACCGCCACCGTTGAGGCGCAGGTGACGCTGCGGCTGGCGAGCTTCACCAGCACGCAGGAGTGAGCGTAAGCGGAAAACTGCAGGCCACCGTACTGCTTGCCAATGATCATCGCGAAGAAGCCCCGCGCCTTCAGAAACTCCCAGACCTCGGGCGGCAGATCGCCACGCCGATGGGTGATATCGAAATCATCGAGCATGCGGCACAGTTCTTCGCAGGGGCCGTCGATGAAGGCCTGTTCCTCGGCTGACAGGCGCGCCGGCGGATTGGCGCGCAGCTTGCTCCAGTCCGGGTTGCCGGTGAACAGCTCGCCATCCCACCACACCGTGCCGGCTTCGAGCGCTTCGCGCTCGGTGTCGGACATGGCGGGCAACAGGCGCAGGTAGGCGCGCATGAAGGGCCTGCTGATGAGTGCCTTGCGGAGCGGGCGCACATTGAGCAACCACAGGAAAGCGAGCAGCAACCACAGCAAACCCTGCCAGAGGCCACCCGGGTTGCCCAGCAGCACGTAGGCCGCCAGCAGCAGTGTGAAGGTGAGGGTGTAGGCGAACAATGGCAGGCGCCGGTAGGCGAGGTAAATCGCCGCCAGTACAAAAACGATCGTGATTATGGCGCCGTACATGCTCAACCCAGCAGGTCTTTGACCCCGTCGCGCTCCTCGCGCAGTTCCTGCTCCGTAGCCAGCAGCTTCGCGCGACTGAACTCATCAATGCCCAGATTCTGAACGATCTGATATTGCCCGCCGCGGCAGGTCACGGGATAGGAATAGATGATTCCCGGGCCGATGCCATAGCTGCCATCGCTCGGTATGCCCATGCTGACCCAGTCACCATCAAGCGTGCCCTGAAACCAGGTGCGCATGTGATCGAGCGCCGCCGAAGCGGCCGAAGCCGCTGACGACGAGCCGCGCGCCTTGATGACTGCCGCGCCACGTTGCTGCACGGTGGGAATGAAGGTCTGCTCGATCCAGGCCCGATCGACCAGGCCGGTGGCCGGCTGGCCTTTGATCAGGCAGTGGCTGAGATCAGGATACTGCGTCGAGGAATGATTGCCCCAGATTGTCATGCGGCGGATGTCGGTGACGTGAGTGCCGGTTTTGTCGGCAAGTTGCGCCAGCGCACGGTTGTGATCGAGGCGCGTCATCGCGGTGAAATGTGCGGCCGGCAATTGCGGCGCATTGGCGCGCGCAATCAGGGCGTTGGTATTGGCAGGATTGCCGACTACCAGCACGCGCACGCCGCGATCGGCCACGGCGTTGAGCGCCTTGCCCTGCGCGGAAAAGATCTGGGCGTTGGCCAGTAGCAGATCTTTACGTTCCATGCCCGGGCCGCGCGGTCGGGCGCCGACCAGCAGCGCCGCCTGGCAATCACGAAAAGCCACCTGGGCATCATCCGTCGCCAGCACCCGATTGAGCGTCGGGAAAGCGCAGTCGTTCAGTTCCATCACCACGCCCTGCAGTCCCGGCAGGGCCGCGCTGATCTCCAGCAGATGCAGATTGACGGGTTGCTCGGCTCCCAGCATCTGGCCCGAGGCCACGCGAAACGCGAGTGCATAGCCGATCTGGCCGGCGGCGCCGGTGATGGCGACATTCATGGGCTGCTTCATTAGGGCTCCAGGTGGCATAAGTAGCACAAGATAGCGCTGATTTTAGTGTCATTATAGAGTGTATCCATGGCGCTGACGGATTCTGGCCGGGGGATTTTCATGACCGAAGCGGTAATTGCGGGGCGAGCGCCGATCAGCGTGGAGGTCGAAGCGGGCAAGACCTATCACTGGTGCAGCTGCGGCAAGTCGGCCAGGCAACCCTTTTGCGATGGCTCCCACAAGGGCGGTAGCTTCAGCCCACTAACCTACGCGCCAGCACACAGCGGCAAGGTCTGGCTGTGCGCCTGCAAGCGCACTCACAAGGCGCCGCTGTGCGACGGCACGCACAAGACCCTGGGTTAGGCGGCCACTGATATGTACTGCGCGGCGCGCCGTGAGGGCGATGGCGTCGTGCTCGAACTTTCGGGCGAGTGGCGCATTGCCGTGCTGGGCGCCATTGACGAGCAGTTGGCGGCCGTGCCACTCGGCGGCGCACAGCGTCTGGAAGTGCGGGCCGACGCGGCCCATTTTGATATTTCCGCCGCCTGGCTGCTGCGCGACTACCTGGCGCGGGTGCAGGCCGCAGGCGTGCCTACCCGCTATGCCGGTGAGCCGCCGGCGGCACTGGCCCTGCTCGATCGCACTCTGGTTGCGCGCGCGGCCGACACAGTGACCACTGTGCCAGGCGAATGGCTCGATCCGGCTGCAGCCGTTGAAGATATCGGCCGGCATGCGGTGCGCGCCTGGCGGCTGTTCGAATCGGCTCTGGAATTTATCGGTCGCGTCACCATGGCTGCGCTGCGCGGCGGGTTTGCCCTGCGCCACTGGCGACCCACTTCGATTGCCCGCCATGTATACGACACCGGCATCACCGCCATTCCCATCGTGGCACTGATTGCTTTTCTGATCAGCGTGATTCTCGCCTATATGGGTGCGCAACAGCTGCGCAAGTTTGGCGCCGATATCTTCGTGGTCGATCTGGTCACGGTTGGCGTGCTGCGCGAACTGGGAGTCCTGCTCACGGCGATCATCGTCGCGGGGCGCTCCGGCAGCGCTTTTGCAGCTGAAATTGGCGCCATGAAGCTCAACGAAGAGGTGGATGCACTGCAGGCCATCGGCGTCAATCCGATCGAAGTGCTGGTGCTGCCACGCGTACTCGGTCTGATCATTGCCCTGCCGTTGTTGACGGTAATTGCCGATGCCATCGGCCTGGTGGGCGGCGGTCTGCTGTGCCGGGCGCTGCTGGGCATGCCACTGGCGCAATATATCAATCGCGCCAATGAAGCGATCGCCAGTACTACTTTCTGGGTGGGTCTGATCAAGGCGCCGGTGTTTGCGGTGTTGATCGCGCTGGCCGGCACCTGGTGTGGGATGCGCGTACGCGGCTCCTCGCGCGACCTGGGGCGCATGACCACACTCGCGGTGGTGCAGGCGATTTTCCTGGTGATTCTGGCCGACGCGCTCTTCGCCATGCTGTTCATGGAGATGGATGTCTGATGACGACGCTGGTCGAAGTGCGCGGTCTGGTTAACAGCTTTGGTCGCCAGAGCGTGCATAAGAATCTCGATATGCAGGTGGCAGAAGGTGAGGTATTTGGCATTGTCGGTGGCTCGGGATCCGGTAAGTCGGTGCTGCTGCGCAGCATCCTGGGGTTGCAAAAGCCACGCGCCGGCACCGTGCAGCTCTCTGGCCGGGAGCTCGGTTCCCTCGGCGCCGCCGAGCTGCGCCAGGTCAAGGCCGGGTACGGTGTCACCTTTCAGCACGGCGCGCTGTTCAGCGCGCTGACCGTGCTGCAAAACGTGCAACTGCCCATGATTGAACACCTGCAGCTTGAGCGCCGCTGGCTCGATGAGCTGGCAATGCTCAAGTTGCGACTCGTCGGCCTGGAGCCGGAAGCGGCCGGAAAGTTTCCGGCGCAGCTCTCGGGCGGCATGATCAAGCGCGTGGCGCTGGCGCGTGCCCTGGCGCTCGACCCGCGCCTGCTGTTTCTGGATGAGCCGACCTCGGGTCTCGATCCGATCAGCGCTGCAGCCTTCGATGAACTGCTGCTTTACCTGCAGCGAGAGCTTAAGCTCACGGTAGTGATGATCACCCACGATCTTGATACCATTTTCCGCACCTGTACGCGCGTCGGCGTGCTCGTTGAGGGGCGCATGATCAGCGATACTCTGGCAGGCATCGCCAATAACAGGCAGCCGTGGATTCACGCCTATTTCCAGGGCGAACGGGCACGGCAGCGGGGAGCGCAGCATGGAACGTGAGGCCAACTACGTCGCCGTCGGCGCCTTTATGCTGCTGGTGACGGTCATGGCGGCACTATTTGTCTATTGGTACAGCGATAGCCGGGACGCGCGGCACTACACGCGCTATGAGGTCTACTTCGATGGCAGCGTCAGCGGTCTTTCCCAGGGCGGGCAGGTGCGCTACCTGGGTGTCGACATTGGCCGGGTAGTGCGCATCCGCCTGGATCAGCGCGTGGCCGATCGCGTGCAGGTGCTGGTGGACATCGACTCCTCGGCGCCGATCTCGGCGCGTACGCTCGCCGAACTCTCGTTGCAGGGTGTGACCGGTCTGTTGTTCATCGATCTGCAGCAGCAGCGTGCCGGTGCCACGCCGGAGCGGCTGATGGAGAGCGTCGCCAGTGAGCGCTACCCGGTCATCCGCTCGATACGCTCCAATTTTGACGTATTCCTGAGCAGTCTGCCGGAAGTAGCCGGCCGCGTCGGTGAGCTGGCGACGCGTGCCAACCTGCTGCTCTCGGATCAGAACATCGCCGCGTTCACACGCCTGGCCGCCAACCTTGATCGTGCCGGCGGCACGCTGCCACAGGCCGCGCACGACGCGGGCGCCCTGATCGCGCAGCTGCATGGCGCCACCGTTGAAGTCAACGCAGTCATTGCCAAAGTGCGGGCGGCGGCCGAGACTGGCGCTCCCGACCTGGCCGCAGCACTGACTCAATTGCGTACCACGACCGATCATCTGGCCATTGCCAGCGCGCAGCTGGATGGCCTGATCGTCGAGAATCGCGCCGATCTGACCGGCTTCATGCATCAGGGATTGGCGGAGATCGAGGCCCTGGCGCGCGACAGTCGCGCGGCGGCGCGCGAGTTTCAACAATTGTCGCGCAGCCTGCGCGACAATCCGTCGCGACTTCTGTATCAACCGGCGAGCAGCGGCGTAGAGGTGCCACCATGACTGCGCGCACAGGGTTGCTACTGACGCGATTGACGACGCTGCCGGCGCAGTTGCTGGTGCTGTTGCTGGCGGCAGGCTGTTCAGGCTTGCAGAGTAAACAGGCAGCCACACAGATTTATGTGTTGACGCCACAGCTGCCAGCGCCGGCTGTTGCTGCCAGCGCTGTCGACGCCACCTCGCTCGTCGCCACACTCAAGGTGTTGCGACCCCTGAGCACGCCCGGACTCGATACTGACCGCATCGCACTCACCCGCAGCGGCCAACGACTCGACTATTTTGCCCACAGCAGCTGGGCAGCGCCGCTGCCGGAGCTGGTGCAGTCCGGTGCCATCGATGCGTTGCGTGCCAGCGGCAGATTCCGCGCGGTGCAGAGCGATGCCGCACCGCTGGAAGCTGATTTCCTGCTGCAGCTGGAGGTGCGCCGTTTTCATGCCCAGTACCAGGATGATGGGCCGCCCATGGTGCGCGTGCAGCTGGTAGCCACGCTGGCACGACGCAGTGACCGGACTGTGATCGCCAGCGTAGTGGCTGCGAGCGACGTGCCGGCGAGCGCCAATCGCCTGCAAAGCGTGAGCGCGGCATTTGCGGCTGCCTTCGCTGAGGCGCTGGCGCAGCTTGGCGCGCAGCTACAACCGCCGCCGCCGGCGCGCTAGTGCGGCGCCGCCGCTAACGCATCGTCACCAGCTCTTCTGCCGAGCTCGGATGTATCGCCACGGTGTCATCCAGATCGCGCTTGCACGCGCCCATGCGCAGCGCCACCGCGAAGCCCTGCAGCATCTCATCGGCCCCGGCGCCGATAACGTGAATGCCGACTACGCGTTCCTCAGCCCCGACCGTAATCAGTTTCATGGCAGTGCGTGGTTTGCGCGTCGTCATGGCGTGATACATCGGCACGAAGGCAGTCGAATAGACCTTGACGGCAGCGCCGTGGCGCGCGCGCGCTGCGGCCTCGGTCAGGCCGACGGTGCCGATCGGCGGATGGCTGAACACGACGGTAGGAATGTTTTCATAGTCGAGCCGGCGTTCGCGCATGTTGCCAAACAGGCGATCTGCGAGGCGGCGACCCGCAGCGATAGCCACCGGCGTGAGTAGTTCGCGGCCGGTGACATCACCGATCGCATAGATTCCCGTGACATTGGTTTCCTGGTATTTGTCGGTGGGGATGTGACCCTCGGCATCGCGCAGTATGCCCAGTGCCTCGCAGCCCAGCTGGGCGCTGTTGGCGCGGCGGCCCACGGCCCAGATTACCGCGTCGAAAGGCCCCAGCGTGCGAGCATCCGCCAGCTGAATTTCCAGCTGGCCACTGGCGTTGCGTTGCAGCGCGCTCGGCACCGCCTCGGTAATGATCTCCACGCCTTCATCACGCATGCTGGCGGCGAGATTTTCGCCCAGCATCGGCTCGAATGAGCGCAGCAGCCGATCACGACGCAGCACCAGGGTGCTGTGTGAGCCCAGACTCGAGAAAATTCCCGCCAGTTCGACGGCAATATAGCCGCTGCCAATGATGGCAACGCCGGCGGGTCGCGCCGACAATTCAAAGAAACCATCCGAACTGAGCCCGAGGCCGGCGCCGGGAATATCAGGCACCATTGGCTGGCCGCCGGTGGCCAGCACGATATGCGGTGCGCTGTAGAGTTTTCCCGCCACCTGCACGCGCTGCGCGGCCGCCAGCTGCGCGTGACCGCGCAGCAGCGTGATGCCACGCCGGTCGAGGTTGGCGGCGTAGATCTCATTGAGACGGGCAACATAGGCATCGCGTTTGCGCTTGAGCTGAGCCCAGTCATGGCGTGCCAGCGACAGATCGAAACCGTAGTCCGCGGCATCGTGCACGGCTGCGGCGATCTGCGCCGCATTCCACATGATCTTCTTGGGCACACAGCCGACATTGACGCAGGTGCCGCCCAGGCGGCCCGCTTCGATCAGCAGCGTGCGCGCGCCGTATTCCGCCGCGCGCTGCGCGCAGGCCAGGCCGCCGCTGCCGCCACCGATGACAATCAGGTCGTAGTCCATTGCACGGGTTCCCATCTGCTGTCGCCTCTGGCAGTCTAGCGCCATGCCAGATAATAATCCGCTGCTGGGCGAGGCGCCGCTGCCCAGATTTGACGCCATCCTCCCGGAGCACGTCGAACCGGCGCTGCGGGAAACTCTGGCGCTAAATCGCAGCCGGCTGGCGGAAATTGCCGCGCTCGCCGAGCCCAGCTTCGCCACGGTCGTGGTACCGCTCGAAGAAATGCGCCACCGGCTCGGCTGTGTCTGGTCGCCAGTCGGGCACCTGAACGGGGTGCTCAATTCCGATGCGCTGCGCGCGGCCTACAACCGTTGCCTGCCGTTGTTGTCCGAGTATCACACTGATCTGGCACAGAGCGAACTGCTCTACCAGGCGTATCTGCGCGTTCGCGAGCGCGAAGGCGCAACGCTCGATTCCGAGCAGCGCGCGGTACTGGAGCGCGCGCTGCGTGATTTTCGCCTGGCCGGCGTCGCCCTCGATCCGGCGCGCAAGGCGCGTTTCAAGGCGCTCATGGTCGAACTCGCACAGCTGCAGGCGAAGTTCGAGGAAAATGTGCTCGATGCCACCAATGCCTTCGCGCATCGGGTAACCGATGCGGCGGAGCTCAAAGGGGTCAATCAGAGCCTGATCGATCGCGCCGCGCGCCGCGCCAGCGAGCAGGGCCTGAGCGGCTGGCTGCTTGGACTCGACCAGCCTACCTACGTGGCGATTGTCACCGACGCCGAGCACGCGCCGTTGCGGCGCATTTTCTATGAAGCCTGGAGCACCCGGGCCTCGGATCGGGGCCCGGGCGCCGGGCAATTCGACAACACTGCGCTGCTTGAACAGATCGTGCGGGTTCGTCATGAACTGGCGCGGCTGCTCGACTTTGCCTCCTTTGCCGACTATGCGCTGGCCGATCGCATGGCGGCCAGCGTGCCGGAAGTCACTGATTTTCTGCGCCGCCTGGCGGGCGCGGCGCGCAGCCACGCCGCGGCCGAACTGGCCGAACTGGAGACCTTTGCCGGTCGCAAGCTCGAGGCCTGGGATCTCACCTATTTTTCGGAGCGCTTGCAGCAGAGCCGCTACCAGGTCTCGCAGGAGGAGCTGCGCGAATACCTGCCCTTGCCGCGAGTGCTGACCGGTCTGTTCGAGGTCGCTGAAAAACTCTACGGCGTGCAGATCGCCGAGCGCAGCGGGGTTTCGGTCTGGCATCCGGAGGTACGCTATTTCGAAGTGCGCTCGCCAGGCGGCGCAGCGCTGGCCAGCTTTTATCTCGATCCCTATGCGCGCGCCCACAAACGCAGCGGCGCATGGATGGACGATTGCGTTGGTCGCAAGCAGCTTGGTGGCACGCTGACCCTGCCGGTCGCCTACCTGGTGTGCAACTCGCTGCCGCCCCAGGACGGCCAGGTGGCGCGGCTGACGCACGATGATGTGGTCACGCTGTTTCACGAGTTCGGGCATGGCCTGCACCACATGCTGACGCGCATCGCCTATCCGAGCATTGCCGGCATCAATGGCGTGGCCTGGGATGCGGTCGAGTTGCCCAGTCAATTCATGGAGAACTATGCGTGGCTGCCGCAGGTGCTGGGGAGAATATCTGCCCACGTGATCGATGGCGCCGCGCTGCCGGCAGCCAGGCAGCAGCAGCTGATCGCCACGCGCAGTTTTCAGGCCGGCATGCAGACTCTGCGGCAGGTGGAATTCGCACTCTTCGATATGCGCCTGCACGCCGAGTACGATCCGGCGCGCGGCGCCAACGCCTACGCGCTGCTGGCTGAGGTGCGCCGCGAAGTGGCGGTGACACCCAGCCCCGAGTGGAACCGGCATCCACACAGCTTCACGCACATTTTTGCGGGCGGCTATGCCGCCGGTTATTACAGCTACAAATGGGCCGAGGTGCTGGCGGCCGACGCCTTTGCCGCCTTCGGTGCCAACGACGCGTTCGATCACGTCACCGCCGGGCGCTTTCTCGATTGCATCCTGGCCCGTGGCGGCAGCCGCGATCTGCTCGAGGCTTTTGTCGAGTTTCGCGGCCGTAAGCCCGACATCGCTGCACTCCTGCAATTGCACGGCATTGCCACGAGCCGGAACGCGGCGTAACCGGCCATGCGCGTCGCGACCTGGAACGTCAACTCGCTGCGCGTGCGTCTGCCGCAGCTGCTCGAGTGGCTGCAAAGCCAGGCGCCAGATGTCATGGCGCTGCAGGAAACCAAGGTGACCGATGAGTTGTTCCCGGCCGCACAGCTGTTGGCGGCGGGTTACCACAGTGTCTGCAGCGGGCAGAAAACCTACAACGGCGTGGCACTGTTGGCGCGCAGCCCGCCAGTTGAGGTAGTCCGCGATGTACCCGGCCTGGAAGACCCGCAGCGACGCGTGCTGGCCGCAACCTGCGGTCCGGTGCGGGTCATCGATCTGTACGTGCCCAATGGCCAGAGTCCAGAATCCGACAAATTCCAGTACAAACTGCAGTGGCTGCGCAGTCTGCGCAGCTGGTTGCGCACTGAGTTGCTGACCCATCCGCAGCTCATTGTGCTGGGCGACTTCAATATCGCGCCTGAAGATCGCGACGTGCATGATCCGGCGGCGTGGGTGGGTTCGGTGCACGTGAGTGCGGAGGAGCGCAGCGCCCTGCAGGACACCCTGGCTATCGGTCTGGAGGATGTTTTCCGGCGCTTCGAGCAGCCGCCGCAATCCTTTAGCTGGTGGGATTACCGTAACGGCGCCTTCCGCCGCAACCACGGTCTGCGCATCGATCTGCTGCTGGCCTCCAGGGCGCTGGCCGAGCGCTGTCGCAGCTGCGAAATCGATCGCGAGGCGCGGCTGGCCGAGCGGGCCTCCGATCACGCACCGGTCATCGCCGAATTTGACATCTGATGGCTGCTGCCAGCTTTGAAGTGTGCGACAGGTCGCTGGCATCATGGGCGGGGCTCGCCTAGACTGCTCGTTCCATGGCAATCGCGGCAGACGATCGGGCCTTGCGGCCACGCACCCATACCGGCATGGCCGCTATCCGTCGCAGCGATTTTGACATCACCAACACGGTTCGGGTCAGTTCACACACGGCGGTACTGCAGGCCGTAGAGCAGCTGTTCGCCGCCACCTGGCCGGATGCGCCAGGCAGCGTCCTGCCGCAGGCGTTCAGACAATTCGATGACATGTTTTCCGGGCGCGTTCCCGGCTACGCGGGTGTCGATACCCTGTATCACGATCGCCAGCACACACTGGATGTGACCCTCACCATGGCGCGCCTGTGCGCGGGCTACGAGCGCCAGGTGGATCCGCTCTGGAAGCTGGGTGCCGAACGTGCGCTCATCGGTGTGGTGTTTGCGCTGTTTCATGATGTGGGGTATCTGCGCCGCAGCGTTGACACCGCGCAGCGCAATGGTGCTGAGTTCACGCGCACGCACATCAGTCGTGGCATCGACTTTCTGCACGATTTTCTGCCGCAGCTGCAGCTCGGCGCCTGGGGCGCCATCGCCAGCCAGGTACTGCATTTCACCGGCTACGAGAAACCCTTCAGCGAGTTGCTGCTGGCAGACGCGCGCGATCTGCGGCTCGGGCATCTGCTGGGCACGGCCGACATGATCACGCAGATGGCCGATCGCTGCTACCTGGAAAAATGTCGTGATCGGCTGTACCCGGAATTCGTGCTGGGCGGCATGGCTTTGCCGCTGAGCAATGCCAGTGCCCAACAGGTGCGCTACGCCTCGGGTCTCGACCTGCTGCGCCAGACGCCGCAGTTCGTCGAGGAAACACGTACCAAGCGGCTCGATGGTGAGTTCAACCGTGCTTACCGCTACCTCGAAGTGCTGTTCGATGGCGGCAATCCGTACATGGAATCGATCGAGCGCAACATGGCATATCTGGAGCAGATCCTGCGCAGCGAGAGCTGGCGCATGTTGCGACGCAACCCGCCGCTCTATGCCGCCGATCCGAACGCACAGGCCAGCGTGCGCGGCCTGATGCTGGGATATTTCAAACGGGCCTGGCTGCGCGACTGAGCGCGGCCGCGTAGCGCGCCGACTGCGGCGCCGGCGCCACGGCAGCCACATGACGTTCAAACAATTCCGGCAGGCGCGCGATCACGCTGTCGCGTCCGGCCAGGGGCGCCGCCTCGAGCGCGGTGCGCAACAGTTCGGGCCGCATTGACGCCAGCGCGCCATGGGCCAGGGGCGCAAAACTCAGATGCCAGGGCTCGGGTTGTACCCCGCCGCGATCAAGATCGTAGGGGCGATAAAACCCATAATCCGCCGCGTGCATATCGAGCCAGCTATCAAGAGCGGAGTAGCGGCCGCCGGCGGCAAAATCGGCACTCAGCAGTTCGATCGGCGCCTGCGGCGGCAGGGCTGCGCGATCGATCAGGTCGAAGTCAGAGCCCCAGTGGTGGCGGCTGGCGCCTGGCAGTGCCGACCACACCAGTATGGCCGTAACGCGCTCGGCCTCGCTCAGCAGGCCGGCATCGAGCGGGTTACTGTCGCGATCGAGCAGGGGGCGCTGTCCCGAAAACTTGTCGTTCCAGATCTTCAGCTGCCGCGCAAAATCACGAAACGAGGACACCGGCAGCAGCTCGATGCCAGCGCTCAGCGCCGCAGCGCTCATGGCCTGCAGGGCGCTCAGGGCTTCCGGGTGCAGCGTACAGTGCGGTGTGGCGCAATCCTGCACGTGCGTGCGGGCGCGTCCGGTGAGCTCCAGATCGTTCAAAGGGGCCGGATTGGCGTAAGGCCTGCGCATCGGGCATCATTCTAAGCGGGCCGGCGGTTTAAGGGGTGCGCGTGCAGGGTTCCAGGCTGATCAGCCGCTTTCTGGCCGCTTTCGCCCTGTGCATGGGGCTGATTGGCGGCACGGCTTTGCTGGCGCTGCAGCCGCTGTTGCCGCCGGCGTTGCTGTTGCTGCTGGGCCTGGCGACTGTGAGCGCCGCGGTACTGGCGGCCTGGTGGTTCTGGCGCGAGCGCCAGCGCCTGCAGGAAAGCGTCGAGCAGCTCATCGGCGCGGCCGAGCACATCAGCCGCAGCGAGTTCTCGCACCCCCTGTCCGCCGCGCACGGCAGTCGGCTGGGCCTGCTGGAAAGCGCCTTTGAGCGTATGCGCCTGGCCCTCAACGACACCACTTACCGACGCGACTACCTCCACAGTGTGCTCAACAGCATGAGCGACAGCGTGTTCGTGGCGGCGCCCGATGGCGCGATTCGCATCGTCAACGACGCGGCGCAGCGTCTCACCGGCCTGGACGCCGCCGAACTGACCGGCATGAACGTCAGGGAGCTGCTGGCCAGGGCGCCCGAGAGCGGTGTGGATCCGGTGCAGGCCGCACGCGAGGCAGGTGAGACGGTGCTGCGCACGCAGGCTGGGCAGACCATCCCGGTGTCGTTCGTGGTCTCGACCGTTGCCACCACCGACGCGCAGTTTGCCGGTGACATCTACGTGGCACGCGATATCACCGAGCGCAAGCGCGCCGAACGGCGCATCCGCTATCTGGCGCGCTACGATGCGCTCACCAAGATTCCCAATCGCATGCAGTTTCAGCATCTGCTGCAGCAGGCCATCGCCCGCGCGCGGCGCGTCGGCCAGGGCGTAGCCTTGTTGTACATCGATATGGATCGCTTCAAAGAGGTCAATGACACCTTCGGTCACGCCTCGGGCGATCGCGTGCTGGAAGTGCTCACCGAGCGGCTGACGCAGGTGTTGAGCAGCGATGCGGTGCTCGGGCGGCTGGCCGGTGATGAGTTCGCGCTGTTCGTTGACGGCGTCAGCGCCGATGCCGAGGAAGCCGGTGCCCAGGTGGCGCAGCTGGCGCGCACCGTGCTCGATAGCGCTGGCGCGGCCTTCCATGTCAGTCAGCAGGAAGTATTCCTGACGGTGAGTATCGGCGTGGCCTTCTGCCCGCGTGATGCCGACAACGTCATCGACCTGATCCGCAACGCCGATGCCGCCATGTATTACTCCAAGCAGAATGGCGGCAACACTTTTGCGTTCTATTCGCAGGAGATGAACGCCGCGGCGGTCGAGCGGCTGATGCTCAAGAGCAAATTGCGCCGCGCGGTCGAGCGCAATGAGTTTGTAGTGCGCTACATGCCCAAGGTAGATTTGCGCGATGGCCGCATCGTGGGCGCCGAGGCGCTGTTGCGCTGGCGTCTGCCGGGCCACGGCGATATTCCGCCGGCGCAGTTCATTCCGCTGGCTGAAGAAAACAATCTCATCAACCTCATCGGTGAGTGGGTGCTCGAGCGCGTCTGTCTCGATCTCAATCTGCTACGCGCTTCGGGCAGTGATCCGGGGCGCATTGCGCTCAATCTGTCGCTCAAGCAGCTGCGGCAGGCGAGCTTCATACTCAATTGCCGCGCGGTGTTCGAACGCCACAACGTACCGCCGCAGAGCCTGGAGCTCGAGATCACCGAAACCACGCTGATGGCCGATCCGCGCCGCACCGTGCAGATGCTCGATCAGCTCGCCGACCTGGGGCTGCATCTGTCGGTCGATGATTTCGGCACCGGCTATTCTTCGCTTTCGGTGCTGCAGCAGTTTCCGATCGGTACCCTGAAGATTGATAAATCGTTTGTGCGCGATCTGGCCGACGATCCGGCCGACGCCACCCTGGTGCGCACTATCATCGATATGGGGCATGGCCTGGGGCTGGAAGTGGTGGCCGAGGGCGTCGAACGGCCGCAACAGGTGCAGCCACTGCGTGAATGGGGCTGCGATCAGGCGCAGGGGCGTCTGTTTGGCGAGCCGATGGCGCTCCAGGATTTTCTGGTCCTGCTGCAGGGCCAGCAAAACGGCACAGCGGCGTTTGCCGCGTTGATCGGCGTCGCTGCGGAGCAGGCACTGCGCGCCTGAGGCGCGCCCAAGCCACGACCACCCATGCGTTATAGCGAGAACCGAGAACAGACTGCCGAGTTGCTGCGCATGGTGCTGCCAATGATGTCACGCCACACGGCCGGCTTTCATCCGCTAAGTTATGCGGTCTGGTACGAATACGTCGCGGGTGCCAATCAGGCCCTGAAAGCCGCCGTCGATGCGCTCACCGCCACCGGGCGCAAGCTGGGCGATAGCGACATCCAGGAACTGTTCGATCGTCACGTGGCGATGCGCGATATTGAATCCTCGATGCGACTGCGCGCCCGAATCCAGAAAGTGGTTGAGGAAGTGACCGCGGCCACGACCTGCGCCAGCGTTGAAGTGGGTCGTTACAACGACGGCCTGGGTGTCTACCAGAATCGTCTGCAGCGCGACCCGAGCGTTGCCGCCATCGCCGAGCTGGTACATGGCCTGCTGGATGACACCAGCAGAGTTCTGGGCAGCACCAGTGATCTGCAGCAAAACCTGCAGCACAGCGTCCAGGAGGCGCAGCGCCTGCACACCGAGATCGAGACCGTGGCGGGCCAGGCGCAGCTCGATCCACTCACCGGCCTGCTCAATCGACGTGGACTCGAGCAGCACGTGGCCAGCAGCTACCCGCGCGGCCTGCCGCTGGGCGCGCTGCTGAGGATAGAAATCAATCAATTCAGTCAGATTGTCGACAGCTACGGGCACCTGCTCGGCGATCGTGTGCTGACCACGGTAGCGCAACTGTTGAAGCCGGCAAGCGCTGAGCACGCGCTAGCGGCGCGCGACAGCGGCGGCACTTTCCTGCTGCTGCTGGCGGGCGCAACCCCGGCCGCTGCGGCTGAAGTTGCCGGGCGCATTCGCCGCGACGTCGAGAATTGCCGCATTCGCCGCCAGGATGCGCAGCAGAGCATCGCGTCGGTGAGCGTTACGATCGGTACAGCGATCGTTGCCGAGGGCGAGACGCTGGGCGCCGTGCTGGCGCGCGCCGCCAGTTCAGGCGGCAGCCAGGTTGCTGGCGGCGAACTCCCAGTTCAGTAATTTATCGAACAGCGCCGCGACGTAATCGGCGCGGCGATTCTGATAGTCGAGATAGTAGGCGTGTTCCCATACGTCGATAGTCAGCAGGGGCTTTTGACCGTGCGTCAGCGGCGAATCGGCGTTGCTGGTCTTGGTCACGGCCAGCTGCCCGCCATCGAGCACCAGCCAGGCCCAGCCGCTGCCAAACTGTGAAGTTGCGGCCGCCAGCATTTCCTTGCGACAGCCTTCCAGGCTGCCGAACGCCGCTTCGATTTTCTGTCGCAGCAGCAACGGCGGCACGCCGCCGCCCTGGGCGCGCAGACTCTGCCAGTAGAAGCTGTGATTCCAGTGTTGCGCGGCGTTGTTGTAGACAGCGCTCTTGTCAGCCACGCCCGCCGTGGTGGCAATAATCTTCTCGAGCGTCATCTCGGCCAGCGGCGTCCCGGCCACGGCCTTGTTCAGGTTGTTGACGTAGGTCTGATGATGCTTGCCATGATGGAAGCCGAGCGTTTGCGAGGAGATCAGCGGGTCGAGCGCGTTTTCTGCGTAGGGGAGCGGCGGCAGCGTGAAGGGACCGCTGGGCGCTGGAACTGCGGCCACGGCAGGCGCCATGGCCGGCGCTGCGGCGGCCGGCGGCGCGGCTGGCGCCGAGCCTTTGGAACTGGCCACACTGGCGCATCCCAATGCGCCGAGGCTCGCAACACCGGCTGAGGCCAGCAACAGATCGCGACGGGAGAGGCCGGTTGTTTTGGCGGTGTGGCGCAGTGTGTTCATGGCTGTGTCCTCCGGGTATTGCTGCGCGCGATGCTACGCCGGCGGTGGCCGGCGCGCAAAGCCGGCACGCTCAGGCGCGCATTTGCCGGTAGGCCTGCAGTGCGGCGACGCGCGAGTCCTGCAGGTCGACGATGGGTCGGGGATAACTTGTACCAAGCGTGACGCCGGCGGCTCGCAGCTGCGCCGCGTCCGCCAGCCACGGGGCATGCAGCTGGGCATCGGCCAGCCGCGCCAGCTCTGGCAGCCAGCGGCGCAGGTAATGGCCCTGCGGATCAAACTTTCGACTTTGTGTCACCGGATTGAAAACGCGAAAATAGGGAGCCGCATCGGCGCCGCAGCCGGCGACCCATTGCCAGCCCTGGGTGTTGGCGGCGAGGTCGGCATCGACCAGCGTGTCCCAGAACCAGCGTGCGCCAGATTGCCAGGATTGACGAAGATTTTTCACCAGGAACGATGCCGCCACCATGCGCACCCGATTGTGCATCCAGCCGGTGGTCCACAATTCGCGCATCCCGGCATCTATGAGCGGCACGCCGGTCATGCCAGTCTGCCAGGCACGCAGGGCGCTGCGATCTTCAAGCCAGGCAAAACGCGCGAACCCGGCGCGCAGTGGCGCCTCGGGCGTATGCGGAAAATGATGCAGCAGCTGATAAGAGAATTCCCGCCAGATGAGTTCGGCGAGATATTTTTCGCAGCGCGGGTCCGCGGCGTCGGCACCCGCGCCGGTGGCGCGCAGTACGCCGTGCCAGACCTGGCGCACTGACAGCTCGCCATGATGAAGGTGCGGCGAGAGTCGCGAAGTACCCTCAATGCCCGGTTGGTCACGTCGCTGTGCATAGTGAGTCAACGGGGAGGCGACGAAATCCTGCAGCCGCTGTGCGGCGCCCGCCTCACCGGGGCGCCACACTGCTGCCATGCCCCGGTACCACGGAATTGCCGGCAGCCACTGCAGCTGTGCCACGCTGAGCGATTTCGGCCACTGTCGTGGTGCCGGAACCTGCGCCGCTGCCGGCGTGGGCGCGGCCGGCTTGATATGCGCGAGCAAGCGGCGTCGAAATGGAGTGTAGACCTGGTAGGCACCGCCACTCTGGGTGAGCAGCTCCCAGGGCTCGGCCAGCAGCGTGGCATTGTGGCTCTCGGCAATGTAGCCAGTGCTGCGCAGCGTCTGCTTGATCAACTTATCGCGTTCGCGCGCGGCGGGTTCGTAGCGTCGATTCCAATAACAGGCATCGGCGCCGCACTCACGGCACAGCGACTGCAGTTCATGCAAGGCAGTCCCGCGGCGCACGATCAGTCGCGAGCCGCGTGCCCGCAACGCGGCGTCGAGACTCTCGAGTGAACGATGCAGCCACCAGCGGCTCGCCCCGCCTGGCGCCCAGTTGCCTTCTTCGCTGCTGCTGTCGATGTACACCGGGATGACGCTGCCACCGCGTTGCAGTGCGGCGCTCAGCGCCGGGTTGTCCGCGAGGCGCAAATCCTGGCGAAACCAGACAATTGAAACCGGTCCGCCATTGACGGGGACAGCCAGCGGTGCAGGGGTCCGCGCGCTCAAGCACGAACCGCTTTGCGCCTGGGCGCCGCGTACTGCGGTGGCGATTGATTGAGACGATTCAGATATTCGCGCCGCGCCGCCGGGTTAAGTTGCCGCCAGTTCACTTTGCCGATCCAGGTGCTGCGCAGTTGCTGGTCACTGACCACGCTGCGGCGCGGCGCCGTCGCTGCAGGCGTAGCCGCTAAGCTCGCCGTTGCGAGCGCGCGCGTGTGGCCACCGCTGAGCAGTTCGCCCAGGGCCCGTGCCACAGTGGCGCTGCGCGGTAGTGCACTGTGTTCGCAGCGCAGCTGATAATTTGCGCAGCCCTGGAGGTACGCAGACTCAAGTGGCACGGTGCCATCGCCGGCGTCGCTGATCCCGTAATGAAAATCTTCGGTGGTGACAGTAAGATCGGTTATTGTGCGTTGCCCATAGCCGATGATGGCGCAATAGCGCGGGTCGGTCGGCGGCAGACTGGCGATAAAGCCGCGCGCCTGTCGTAGCAGTGTGGCATCCGGGCGTAAGCCCAATTGCGGCCAGGTTGCCGCGTCGAGCAGGTCGGGCCGCTGCTGTGGTGGCAGCAGTTGATACAGGCTTGGAAAGCTGCCGAAAACCTGCGCCGCCAGCGCCTCGGCATCGTGCTCGCGATCAAGCGCTGCCAGCCGGCGTACCACCGGGTAGGTGCCGCGCAGTGCCTGCACGGCACCGAATGAACCGCACTGGGGCACCCCCAGCGCAATCAGTCGCTGTACCCGATGCATCCCGGGTAGCGCCATGGCGGCGCGCGCAATCAGGCCACCCATGCTGTGCGCGACAATCATGATTTGCCCCGTCCCGTCGGCACGCACGCGCGCAGCAAATTGCGCGGCGAGATCGCTCAGACTGCGGCGCCAGTCGTATTGATGCATGATCACCGTGAAGCCCGCAGCCCGCAGGCGCAGCTGCAGCGCCAGATAGGTGTAGGGAATGGCGCCGAGCGTCACCAGCTGGTCGGCAGCGGAGGTAGCCACGGGATCGCCAAGCCGCAACTGCGTGAGTCGACCGGCGATGATGTCCTGCGGGTCGATCCACAGCAGATCCGGCGGCAGCGGGGCGGTACGTGCCAGGCCCAGCTGCGTACCCATGATGCCGGGCAGCAGATAAACCGGGGCACAGGCGCGGACTCTGGTCCGTGCGGCGCGCTGCGCCAGCGCTGCCAGCAGGGCATAGTCGCTACGCCCGAATACCGCCTGCAATTCGCGTCGTGCGCGGCCGGTGGCCAGCAGTGCGCACAACTGTGCGTCATCGAGGCGCAGCTGATCGTATGCCGATACTTCAACCACCTTGTTGGCGACTCATTGGCACGATGCGGCGATATTACTGCATTGCTGTGCGCGCCCGGCGCGGATGCCAGGATAGTGCGGGGCGATGCGTCAGCGTTTTTTACCAGCTGGCGGTCGTTGCCTGCCCTGTCAGCCAGCAAATTGGTCGATAAAGCAGCCACGTCACCCTGGGGGTGAGCGATAATGAGTCAGGTACGGCAATGCCTTCCAGCTGTGCGAAAATGCCTGGGTTTGCGGGTGCGCGCCAACTTTCTGGGTGCGCTGGCGACTCACCATAATATCTGCGGATTGGACCGGAATGAACGATCGCATCAACACCATCGTCGCGCGCCTGGGCCAGCAACCCGGCCCATTGCTCCTGGTCCTGCACGCCATCCAGGACGAGTTGGGGTTCATTCCCAGTGATGCCATACCGCTGGTGGCGCAGGGGCTGAACCTGTCGCGCGCCGAAGTGCACGGCGTAGTCAGTTTTTATCATTACTTCCGTCATTCGCCGCCGGGGCGGCATACCGTGCGCATCTGCCGGGCCGAATCCTGTCAGGCAATGAATGGCACGGCGCTGGAACAGCAGGCGCAGCGGCATCTGGGCATTGGCTTCAACGAGACCACGAGTGACGGCGCCGTCTCCCTCGAACCCGTGTATTGCCTCGGTGCCTGCGCCTGTTCGCCGGCAGTGATGATCAACGATGAGTTGCACGGGCGCGTGACGCCGGCGCGCCTGGACGAGTTGCTGGCCCAATGCCGGGAGCGCACATGAGCACGGTGGTCTATGTGCCGCGCGATGCCGCGGCGCTGGCGCTGGGCGCAGAACAGGTCGCGCAGGCGATCGCCGCGCAGGCCCAGAAATCAGGCCTGGACGTCACCATCAGGCGCAACGGTTCGCGCGGACTCTACTGGCTCGAGCCACTGGTCGAGGTGGAGACGCCGCAGGGGCGCGTGGCCTACGGACCGGTGAGCGTTAAGGATGTTGCCGGCCTGTTCACCGCAGGCTTTCTGAGTGGCAAGGCGCACGCACTGTGCCTGGGCGCGACGGCGCAGCATCCCTATCTGATCAGGCAGAACCGCCTGACGTTTGCGCGCGTGGGTGTGATCGATCCGGTCAGCATCAGCGACTACCTGGCGCACGGCGGCTTTCAGGGCTTGCAGCGCGCTTTGGGCATGGAGCCCGCGCAGATCGTGCAGTGTGTCACCGATTCCGGGCTGCGTGGCCGGGGCGGGGCGGCTTTCCCCACCGGCATCAAGTGGCGCACGGTACTCGATACTGCGGCCACGCAGAAATACATCACCTGCAATGCCGATGAAGGCGACTCAGGCACCTACGCCGACCGCATGCTGATGGAGGGTGACCCTTATCTGTTGATCGAGGGCATGACGATCGCTGCGCTCGCGGTCGGCGCCACCCAGGGTTACATCTATCTGCGCGCCGAATATCCGCACGCCCACAAAATTCTGAATGAAGCGATCGCGCTGGCTTACCAGCAGCACTATCTGGGGGCGCAGCTGCTGGGCAGTGCGCATCGCTTCGATCTGGAAGTGCGCCTCGGTGCTGGCGCCTATATCTGCGGCGAAGAAACCTCGATGCTCGAAAGTCTCGAAGGCCGTCGCGGCGAGGTGCGGGTGCGGCCACCGTTGCCCGCAGTAAAAGGGCTGTTTGGCAAACCGACCGTGGTGAACAATGTCATTTCACTTGCCACCGTGCCCACCATCCTGCAGCACGGTGCCGCTCACTATCGCGATTACGGCATCGGCAGGTCGCGCGGTACCCTGCCGATACAGCTGGCCGGCAATCTCAAGCGTCCCGGCCTGGTCGAGCTGGCCTTTGGCGTCAGCCTGCGCGAATTGCTGTACGACTACGGTGGTGGTTCAGCCTCCGGTCGGCCGCTGCGCGCCGTACAGATCGGCGGACCCCTGGGCGCCTATCTGCCGGCACAGCAATTCGACACACTCATCGATTACGAAGCCCTGAGCGCCGTGGGCGCTCTGCTGGGTCACGGCGGCATCGTCGCTTTTGACGATACGGTCGACATGGCGCACATGGCGCGCTACGCAATGGAATTCTGCGCGGTCGAATCCTGCGGCAAGTGCACGCCCTGTCGCATCGGTTCGACGCGCGGCGTCGAAGTCATTGATCGCCTGCTGCGCGGTGTGGATGGTGAGGCGCAGTTGCGGCAGCTCGAGAGCCTGTGCGACACGATGGCCGAAGGTTCGCTGTGCGGCCTGGGGGGTATGACGCCCTTCCCGGTGCGCAGCGCGGTAAAATATTTTCGCGAAGATTTTCTTAAACCGCGACCAGGAATTCAAGGGAGTCAGCATGCACGCGCTTGATCATGTCGATGCCGGTACCCCAGCGAGTGTGGCGACGCGCTCCGTGTCGCTGGAGATCGATGGCGTCGCCACCACGGTGCCCGAGGGCACCTCCATCATGCGTGCCGCGGCGATCTTGAGCACCCGCATCCCCAAGCTGTGCGCTACCGATAATCTCAAGGCCTTCGGCTCCTGCCGGCTGTGCCTGGTCGAGATTGAGGGTCGCAAGGGCTTTCCGGCCTCCTGCACCACCCAGGTTGCCGAAGGCATGAAAATTCACACCCAGTCGCAGCGCCTCAGTGAGCTGCGCCGCGGTGTCATGGAGCTTTATCTCTCCGATCATCCGGCCGCGCTGATTGCCGAGAGCGCGCCCTATCGCACCGAGATCCGTGACATGGCCCAGTCGCTGGGCGTCACGACTTCGCCCTATGGGAGCGATGCCGCCTGCCATGCCGGTTTGCCCAAGGATGAGAGCAACCCTTATTTCACCTTTGATCCCAATGCCTGCATCGTCTGCTCGCGCTGTGTGCGCGCCTGCGATGAAGTGCAGGGCACGCTGGCGCTGACCATCGAGGGGCGTGGTTTTGCCTCGCGCGTGGCGGCGAGCCAGGGCCAGAGCTTTCTCGATTCCGAGTGCGTGTCCTGTGGCGCCTGCGTCGAAGCCTGTCCGACCACGGCACTGCAGGAAAAGTCGCTGATTGCAGCGCAGCTCGCCGCCAGTGCGCCGGCCGTAGCGGCCGCGCCGGCGCTCGCTGCCGCCAGTGCGACCACCACGACCTGTGCCTATTGCGGCGTCGGTTGTTCGCTGGTGGCGGAAGTCAGCAGCGAAAAAGTAGTACGCATGGTGCCCAACCGCGACGGCCACGCCAATCAGGGTCATGCCTGCGTCAAGGGGCGTTTCGCCTACGGCTACGCGACGCATCGCGACCGAATTCTCAAGCCCATGATCCGCGCGAAGATCAGCGATCCGTGGCAGGAAGTTTCCTGGGATACCGCCATCAATCACGCCGCTGCTGAGTTCAAGCGCATCCAGGCGAAGTACGGCCGCGACTCAGTCGGCGGCATCACCTCGTCACGCTGCACCAACGAAGAGGCCTACCTGGTGCAGAAGCTGGTGCGCGCCGCCTTCGGCAACAACAACGTCGACACCTGCGCGCGCGTCTGTCATTCACCGACCGGCTATGGGCTCAAGCAGACGCTGGGCGAGTCGGCGGGCACCCAGGCCTTCAGCTCGGTGATGAAGGCCGATGTCATCATGCTGATCGGCGCCAACCCGACCGAAGGACACCCGGTGTTCGCCTCGCAGCTCAAACGTCGTTTGCGCGAGGGCGCGAAGCTCATCGTCCTCGATCCGCGCGCCATCGCGCTGGTGCGCACGCCGCACATCGAGGCCGAGCATCATCTGCAGCTCCTGCCCGGCACCAATGTCGCGCTGCTCAATGCACTGGCGCATGTCATCGTCACCGAAGGGCTGGCGCAGCAGGGCTATGTCGCCGAGCGCTGTGAACCGGAATCCTGGCAGCGCTGGGTGGCGGCGGTGTCACGACCGGAGTGTTCGCCGGAAGCGAGCGCCGCGGTAACCGGTGTGCCGGCGGCCGCAGTGCGCGCCGCGGCGCGTCTCTATGCGCTCGCGCCCAACGGCGCGATCTACTACGGACTGGGCGTGACCGAGCACAGCCAGGGCACGACCGCCGTCATGTGCATCGCCAATCTTGCCATGGCCACCGGCAACCTTGGCCGCGAAGGCGTGGGCGTCAATCCGCTGCGTGGCCAGAACAATGTGCAGGGTTCCTGCGATGTCGGCTCGTTTCCGCACGAGCTGGCCGGCTACCGGCATATTTCCGATCCTGCCACACGCGCGCTGTTCGATGGCGCCTGGGGCGTGAAGCTGCTGGACGAGCCGGGCCTGCGCATCCCGAACATGTTCGAGGCGGCGCTCGATGGCACCTTCAAGGGCATCTACATCCAGGGCGAGGACATGGCGCAGTC
>Ga0315270_10000267_pt1 | contig 29821 bp, 28 predicted proteins | sample C1_bottom_MG_FD_204932 | JGI IMG/M metagenome (GOLD analysis project Ga0315270, IMG submission 204932) | Sediment microbial communities from Yellowstone Lake, YNP, Wyoming, USA - C1_bottom | ecosystem: Environmental > Aquatic > Freshwater > Lake > Sediment | place: USA: Wyoming | collected...
TAATAAAGTCAATTTTTAAATTACTTTTGTTGTTTACTCTTCCACAGCAGCAGCAGCACTGCTAGCAGCACTGCTAGCAGCACCCCAACCACCAGCACTACCAGAAAAATACTGTTGTTTTTTTTGGGTTTAGCCTCATTTTGCTGTGTCCTTTGCTTGGTGGGAGACAACTTAACAGCTGTGGAGGGTGGATTCCGGTTTCCAGGACGCAGCTCCGGCATAAAGGAAATCACCCCACCGGCTCCCTGAAACCCCTGTTTGTTCGTCAGCACACCCTCCAGGCCCGCATCGACATTGATGTTTTGCCGCGAATTCTGCATCGCATGCAGCCAGTAGCCCATATCACCCCAGTCGGTGCCCCAGGAATTGCGCACAATCCAGTAGGGCACAGTCACGGGGCCCTGGTTCGGCAAGACAACCGACTTTTCGCCCCAGCCGACAATGCTGACGGCGTGGAAGCCCACCGACTCGGCTGCTCCGTCGTAGATGTACACCTCCGCGGTGCTCTGGAAGGCAGGCACCCCGGTGCTGTTGTACTGGAAGTCGGCAAAGACCTGGAAGGCCGCGGACACGGGACCGTGCAGCCAGATGTCTTGCTTGATCGATTCGACGTCGAGGAGCCGGTGCTGGCCAGCCCCGTTCACAAACACATTGGTGTTTGAAGGCGATGCATTTGTGTCGCAGACTGCACACTTCTCCTGTAGGGCCTTGCAGCTAGGTGACGACGAACCAAGGTCTTTTTGGCAGGATTTGAGCGCGGCGAAGCGCTTGCGGCGCGCATCCTCTGCAGCCTCCGGCACCCAAGGGATGCAGGAGTTAAGGGGAATGCCGCCGGCGCCAAAGTTTAGGGAAAGGAAGCGAATTGCGGTGCCAAGGTCTGCGCCATCGCAGCCCTCGACACAGGCGTCTTCGTCTGGGCAGAGGAGGTTGCACGAGGTTAGCCAGGTGATGGAGAACAGTTGGGGGCTGGTTGTATTTTGTTGAATTGCAAATCTGTCCGTGAGGACCAGTGCGATGGAACAGGCCCAACAGTTGCCACAAGTGCCCTGGTTGATTGGCGTGCTCAGGGAGAATGTGCTGGACGTGCGGGTCTTGATGTCCTCGGCGAGGCGCCAGTCAAAGGTGCGTGGCAGGGTGGTTGCCGGTGCAGCGGCGGCGAGGCCTGCTCGGGCCTCTGGGCTGATTGGGGGGACCTTTTGGAAGGGGCGCAATCTAGAAGGCGGAAATTTGAGCATGGTTTAAAGTAACTAAATTAATATAAATATAATAAATAATAAAACTATGTTGCAATCTGTGTTGGCTGAAGCAAAAGAATTTTTGGACGTGGGCAACCTGGGGAACTTGAGGATCAACCAGCGAGTCAACATGTCCAACGTGGTACTGGAAATCAAGATTGTGGAAAAGCTATGGGGAAACAACCCTGAAAACGATAATTTCGAAAAGGTTATCCAGCTGAGCAACATTAAACTGAGCTACGATTTGAGGTCGCAGGGTTATTTTGAGGGCATCATGCATTTTTTAAAATCCTATGTCGACAACAACCACTTTGCTGCCCTCTTTGTGAGCGAAATTGTAAACAACCGGCTAAGGCTGAAGTTCTACAAAACCCCGCAATGGATTAGGCTTCCAGGGAATATACACAATGTTTCCTTTGCCTGGAGCCCCTTGGAGAATATCAAGAAAAATATTCCGCGCATGGGCGAGAGCGAGGTGGCTTCAGAGAAGGAATATTTTAGTAGCGATCGCGAAAAACAAAGACAAGCTGAGTCAGAAAGGAGTGATTTGCAAATGTGGACTCGACTAAGTCAATTGGATGACGACGATGAGTATGAAGAGGACCCACATTAAAAAATTTATTCTACATTAAAAAAAAATGGATCTCCCCGCAGGAAAAGAAATGTCCCTTGACAAAAAAGATGCGATTGCGCGCGATGGCTATGTGTTTTTCTATCAGCGCGGCTGTGGCTACTGCAAGACAATGCACCCTCTGGTAATGCAGGCGGCAGAGAAGGCCGGTGTCCGGGTGTTTTTTGTTGATATCGACAACAACGAGGAGATGCGCAAATTCTTTAACGTAAGAGGCTGGCCGGCTCTGTACCACATTGTCAACAAAAAGATTGTGGCCGAATTCGATGGCCCACGGAACGTTGCGGAAATCGTAAAGTTTTTATCTTAAAATAACAATAAATTTTTCATTCATCCCCAAAAATAACCACCACCACTAACATGCTAGCCGAAGTCCCTCCAAGGCTGCTTGTACAGTTTCGCACCTGCCGCTACGCTGCTCTTCCAACTGACGTCTTGAATTTAATCTATCACGATGAAAGATACTTGCCAGACATTGAGTTTCGCGAGAAAATTAGAAACCTTCCTCGTATACTCCCTATCCCCCTAGCCCTGTCTTCTCATATTCCCCAGAAAAGACCTCGTTCTCCTCCTCCTCCTCCTCCTACTGCCCCTTCTCCTCCTCCTAGTGCCCCCATTGCCCCTGCTGCTCAAAATCTCTGGACCTTGCGATTTTGCCCCGTGGTGCTCGACGACCTGGTTTTCCAAAACAGAAGCGTCCAGTCTTGCAGGTCCTGGCTCGCCACGGCTTCCCGTTCCCACGCACTCTTGCTTGTGGGCCCAACCGGCTGCGGAAAAACTACTCTTGCGCGCCTGTTGTTGCCCACCGCCTGCATCCTGGACTTTGATTCCTTTTCCATGGAGAGTTTAAATGCGGCCTTGCACAGGACTCGGGGGTTTGTTGGCGGCTCGGTGGGGAAACTTTCCCGCGCCTCTGCCGGCATTGTGGTGAACGACTTTTCCTGTTTGCCGCTCGTTGCCCAGACACACCTGCTCAACCTGCTACAACATTTTGGAAAAACAGGCTTTCCCCTACCCATGGTCATTATAATGGACGAGCCAACACCCAGCTTTGCCCGCTCATCCAAACCCTATGTTGTCCGGGTGTCGGTGTCCCGCCTGTCGGCACGCGCTCTCTCCGCCCTGGGCTATAGCCTTTGTCGGAAGGCTGGAATGAATCCCCCTGGCGCAATAATAAGCCAGTGTGCAGCCACATGCCACAATGCCCGCCAGTTCACCACAACGTTGCAGGGTCGCATCTGTGGAAGTGTGGCGTTTTGCGGTTCGCCTCAGCTGTCGGATTTCAGCGAGTCGCCCTTTGATGTTGTGCGGCGGGTGTGGTCTAGCACCTGTATTGAAAAACCATTTCAGGAATATCCCGCAATTGAACACTGGCTTGCGGCCAACACGCCCGGGCTTTTGGCAAGCAATGCTCGTGCGCTCGAGAAGCTGGCTGATTTTTGCGACTATTTTTCACAGGCCGACGAGCAAAAGGCATGTACCTGGCCACAGGAAGTTCCGTTGTCCGGGCATGGTGCGGTGCTTGCGGCCCGGTGCGCCATTGCCGAGCTGGGGCTGAATGAGGCGGCCATTCGGGGAGCCGAGGTATGTTTTCCGGAGAGTTTGCGGTGCCATCCTCGAGAAAGCAGGCATGAGGAGCCGGCCGATTTGGCCAGTGCGTTCAACATTTACAGATTTTCTGTTTATTAAGTAAATAGTTTAATAAAATGAGTTTTACTGTATCGTGGAAGATTGCGTTGCTGCTAGTAGCTGTGATTGTTATATTGACCTATCTGGTGGTTGTGCGGCTTCCCTGGATTGCAAAAGTCCCGGAGGGGTTACCCACTGCCGCCGATCTTTTTCGGAACCCCGTGGTGCGGAGGCAGCGGTTGTCCCCCGGCTACCATGCCCGTTTTGTCGACGATGGCGATGAAGCCCCGAGGATCGAAAGGAGATATGCCCCGGAAGAAAGGAGATATGCCCCGGAAGAAAGGAGAGTTGCCCCGGAAGAGAGGAGAATTCCGCCGGAAGAACGGAGGGTCGCCTTTGAAGAAAGGAGATTTGTCCCTGAAGAAAGGAGATCCGAGGCAAAGAGTGTGGAACCAAAAAAGGTCGCCCCCGACGACGATCCATTTTTTAGTTCCTTGGATTAAAAATTTTGTATTAAAACATGGCTTTGGTGGACTGCTCTTTAGAATCGCAAATCGCTCGTTGTGGCAGCCTCGTGGTCCTCGCAAACCTAAGCAGTAGCGCGGTACGCCTCGATGTGCAGTACCCCGGGAATGAGAATGTGTGGTACACGCTTGGGGGACTGGGGCCGCGTTCCCAGCTCCAGACAGGGGCGAGTAACCTCATGCTGCCGGGAGATTCGCTGCTGCGTGTTGCCGATGGAGAGCGCTACTTCTTGGTTGGGAGAATACTGGAAAATTCAGAAAATCTATTTTATGTTCCGGAGCGGGCTTTTTTATAAGCTATACTGATTAGTAGTATAATACTAATTATAATGATAATAAGTGCAGCAGTGATTATCACCCACTTGTATTTGCTCCACCAGGAAGTTTTCTTTTTTAAGGTGTCATTAAATCCATAGAGGGCCTGGGCCTGCTCTGTTGTTATCTCGGGCTTTCCGGTGCGTCGGTTCACACTGTTGTGGAACTCAATGAGCCAGTCCTTGAGGGAGCTGCCGCAGGTGAGTGGTGCGGGTTCCTTTTCCATATAGGAGCAGTAGTGAAAGCGGCACTCTGGACAAGGCACCAGGATTTTGAGGGCGTCTAGGAGATTGGAGAATGCCTGTTTTTCCTCTGGGGAGGGATTTTCCGGGAAGGCAAAGCTGCATGCGTGCAAAAAATTCCACAGTTTAGGGCCCCATTCCGATTTAGTCATTGTAGTACTCATTTATATAATATGATTTGATAATGCGTGCGCTTCAATGGCTCCTCGTAGCCAACAAAAAAAAATAATAATTAAAATGGAATCTTTTAAAAGCAAATATTGTGTGCCAAAAAAACTTCCAAATTATTTCCAAGAATTTATTACATTCATACAGGCGATGGGCCGCATCGGTTCCCCAGAAGCTACCTCGGTCATCTCTCAACTGACCCGCTCCTGGCCAGACTACTCGGCTTGTGGAAAGGAGCGAAAGGCCCGCGCAACCAAAGCCTCGAAATCGGACGACGACTCCATTTCCGTACAAAGTCCAGAAAACACCCTGGCCCTTTTACGGGACTACATCAACAAACACATCGAGGACCAGAACCAACGCACCATTTTTTTGCAGGTGCTGCACAACTTTAACACTCAATAAAATCATAAAAATTTTATTTTATTCCTTCATATATAATTGAAACCACTCGTCAAGTAACTGCTCATGTTCGCAGTACTCCCCAGGACGCCCCGCAAAATAAGCCCACAGAACTTCGGGCGTTGCTAACCCCCGCAACCGATCTATCACTGCAGTACTTTTACTTTGAGATAACATCATATTTTCTGATAGAGGCCGCGGGATGTTGCGCACTATCGCCGGATAGAGCTTTTGCGCCTGCTGAACCGCCAAAAAAAACCGCATCCCAAACCGGGGCTCCCGGTTAGAGGCCCCCGTGAGCGACGTGTAGCTGCGGCTCGCCGAATACAGGTAGGAAGCCAGCACGAGGCTCGAAGCATGCTCGATCCGCAGCTTCAGCTCCAATCGGTGCCGATCAAGCAGCAGCGACACATCGGAATTCAAAAAGAAACTCTCGTCTTGCGCCGTCGGCGGCATCATGCCGCACAAACTCGCCCCAAAAACCTCCAGGTCGTTGATCCGCCGCCCAAGCTCCACATCGCTCATCGCTGCCCGGGATTCGCCAAGCGCCCGCACCCGCAGCTCCTCCATTGCCTCTCCACTGAGCCTCTCCCGGGGTCCCATCACTGTATCTTGGCTCTCCACATAGCTCGTAAAATGCCCCAGCGTGTTCAGGTGCGGGTGCACTGGTACGCATTGGTAGGGAGTGTTTCCCGTGTATGAGCTGCAAAAAAATGCGGGCGCATAGCAGGGAAGCCATTGGCGGGCTAGCGGGAGCGCGCGGTCCTGGAAAAGACCCTCGCTGGGCGTCACCCGATGCAGCTCCATAAAGCCACGCACCAGGTCGGGCAATGACGAGGGGTAGATGGCTGCAAGCAACGTGTAGTGATGCGCGCGGGCATTGCAGTTGTGCAGTGTCCAGGAGCCGGGAACCGAGGGCGGGGGCGTGCGTGGAATCTGGGGTGTCTGGGTGTACCAGACAAAGGAGCAAAAGAATCCGTAGAGTGTGCGCTCGGATAGCGTGTCGCAAAACACTGGGTCTGGGATTGCGCGACCGGCGTCCAGGTGAGCCAGCAGGATACCGAGGCGGGTGTCTGGGGAAACGTCTTGGGGAAATGTTTCTTGCAGCTTTGCGTAGAAAAGACGGGGATGTGCGTGGGAGCAGCCCTCTATTGGGTCATCAAATTTGGTACAACCATAAGGAACGTAATTTGAGTAGCATTCGTTGCAAAACGCAAAGAGGTCTGATTGAGATTTTTCCATTTGTGTTTTTTTTTTATTACAGAGTTACTAGTTGTTTAATTCTTTTAAAAATTTATTTATATTTTGGAGCTGCGAACATGCTGCCTCCCGATTTCAAGGACCAGCTTTCTTCTTTGATTCTTGGCTTTTTCGGTTCAGAGGGCTTTGCCCACCACCACATCGAATCCTACAACCACTTCATCGACGTGCTCGTTCCCCTAATGCTGGACCAGCTGGGAACTTTCTCCGCCTTCATCAAGTCTTCAAACAGCCAGGCTTTCGCCGGGGGCCGCCACGACGTCGTCTTTGATTGCCCGGTCTACGAGCACCCAACCGTGCGCAACTCAGACCACTTGGTCTACCCGCTCTACCCCACCGAGGCCATCCACCGAAAACTCACGTACGCCATTTCCCTCTACGTCAACATCTCCCACGTCTTTACCGACGCCGCTGGAAACATCATCTTTTCAAGAAAATACCTCAACTTCTTGCTCTGCCACATCCCCTGCATGGTGGGCTCCCGCTACTGCTACTTCTCCCAGCGCCAGCCAGAGCTCTTCAACAGACCCGCCCAGCTGCGCTCAATGCTTACAGGCTACTTTATTGTCTCGGGCCAGGAGAAAGTCCTCGTCAGCCAAGAAACAATGCGAACCAACTGGCCCTGCTGCATTCTTTCGGGCACCTCTGCACGCTGCGAGGTGCGCAGCCTGAACGCAGGACGCATGCGCAGCACAAGCACACTGAACATCCGCGTGGCTAGAAACATTCGCCGCGGCCTCCACCTCAGCGTCATTATTCCCTTTGTCAATGCCCCTATCGACATCTACATTGTCTTTTGCGCCCTCGGCATCTTCGACATCCCCACCATCCTGCAACTCTGCCAACACAGGGCCTTATTGCTGCCCCTACTTGAAGCCCAGGCCCTGTCTTTCCGCAAGACCGCATGCAATGCAGAGCATCCGGAGCCCAGTATTGAACTGGCCTTGCGGCACATTGCCCACCAGCATGGTCGCGTGGACATGTACGCCGCTGCCGAGGAATCCCACGGCCAGCAAGACGAACAACAAGACGATCAGCAAGACGACGGGCGGGACGACCAGCAAGACGACCAGCGGGACGACCAGCGGGACGACGAGGATGAAAGCCTGCCCGATGCACTGCCCGATGCACTGCCCAACCAGCGGGACGACCAGCGGGACGACCAGCGGGACGACCAGCGGGACGACGAGGAGTCTCCCGTGATTGAAACCATTGCCACAGACGCTTTTCGAACGCCCGTCGCGGCTGCCTTGCGCCAAATTCAGCACATATTCGACATTGAATTCTTTCCCCACATTGGGCTGCTTTCCTCAGACTCCCATGAAAAGGCAACCTATCTGGGCCTGTGTGTGCGTAAGCTGCTCGACGTCTTCACCGGAGCAAGGCCCTCGGACGACCGCGACAACTACACCAACAAACGCATCCAGCCGTCGGGCATCTTGCTGGCCGTGCTTTTTCGCCAGATTTTTCGCCGCACCCTCAACCAACTCTCGCTGCACCTCTCCAAGCTGCCTTCGAACCGCATCCAGTTTGAGCACATTATCAACTACTGCGAACTCAAACAGCTCAGCTCCGCGCTGCGCTACTCCATGGCCACCGGAAATTGGGGCATGATGAAGGCCGGCTGCAGCGTCGTTGGCGTCTCACAGTCGCTTTGTCGAGACCGCATTGGCACGATTTCACAGCTGCGACGCTTCAACACGAATTTAAACCGCGATGGAAAACAACCAAGGCCCCGGCAGCTCTACGAAAACCAGTGGTCTCTTGTGTGCCCTTGTGAAACCCCGGAGGGCAAATCCTGTGGCTTGGTCAAGGCTATGGCCCTGCTTGCCGTCACCCAGATCTCCCTTTCTTCCACGGACCTTATCGCCCAGCTGCGCCACCACATCCCCAAACACTTACTCTTTACAGATTTTACAGAGACATCTACGGTCGTCTTTGTCAATGGCAAAATCCTGGGAAATACCCCGGACTCGCGCGCCTTCTGCTCTGCCGCCCGAAAACTGAAACGCCGCTGCGCAATCTCGTCGCTCACCAGTATCTCTTTTGACGATATGGGCATCCACATAAACTGCGACAGTGGAACCCTCTCAAGACCCTTGTTTTACTTGCCCGCGCTGCGCAATTATCTGCAACAATGCCTTGTTTTGAGATCGATGGATTGGTCCCGGCCCGGCGTGTGGCTCGATTTGGTTCGCCGCGGCGTTATCGTCTACATGGACAAGGCAGAGGACAGCCACAAACACATCCTCCCGAATATTTTTGACAACATTGACGCACAGAAAAACCCAAAGTACGCCGAAATACACCCTGCTGGCTTCCTCGGCTTGCCCGCAAACCTCATCCCTTTTGCCGAAATGAACCAGGCCCCCAGAAATATCTACTCAACATGCATGACCAAACAGGCCATGGGCATCCCGGGCCTCGACTTTATGCACCGCTGCGACCCAACCTCCTACGTGCTCTCCTACGCCCAGAAGCCTATCGTTTCCAGCCTCGGTGACCGCATCGCAAACACCATCGATATGCCCACTGGCTGTAACGCCGTCGTCCTCATTGCCATGTACGACGGCTGGAACATCGAGGACGCACTTGTGGTTAACCGCGCCGCTGTCGACCGAGGCCTATTTGACCTGAACATCTTTCGCACCTACACCGATGAAATCTCGCCAAGCACCTGCGACGGCCAGCGCTTCTGCCGCCCACCCCCCAGCACAACATTGGGTCTTCGGGCGCTCTCATACAATACCCTGGACGATGACGGGCTCGCCGATCCTGGAACCCACATTCTTCACGGAGACCCCGTCATTGGGAAAACCGTGACCCAGGATTCAGGCTGGTCTTCCGAGCAGAAGGAGCGCGTTGTCATTGACCGCTCAACCATTGCCAAGCACCAGAACGACTCTGCAACTGTTGTTTCCACAAGCCTCAGCACAACCCCCAACAATAACTGCATTGCCCATGTTAAAACAGTGACCCGCCGCAAGGTCCACGTCGGAGACAAATTTGCTTCCCGCCATGCCCAGAAAGGCGTCTGCTCAATCCTGGCTGACCCGGAAGACCTGCCTTTTTCGGAGGCCGACGGCATGGTCCCGGACCTCATTATCTCCCCGTGCGCCCTGCCCTCCCGCATGACCATCGGCCAGCTCCAGGAGTCCATTTTCGGGAAACACGCCGCTCTCGTGGGAAAGGTTGCGGACGCCACCCCTTTTGTTAAGCAGGATGTTGCCGGCGTTCGGGCCGCTTTGCGCGCCCAGGGCTTTGCCAGTGGCGGTCAACAGCGCTTCCGCTGCGGCAAGACCGGTCTTTTGCTGCAGGGCGAACTCTTCTGCGGCATTGTGTACTACCAGCGGCTCAAACACATGGTCTGTGACAAGCTGCACGCCCGCTCAACCGGGCCCGTGCACGATTTAACACGCCAGCCGCCCCATGGGCGCGGCCGCAACGGCGGGTTTCGGCTGGGCGAGATGGAGCGCGACGCGATGATTGCGCACGGCGCTGCGGGCTTTTTGATTGACCGCTACCTCTACAATTCGGATCGGTTTGACACCGTGATCTGCAAGAAGTGTGGGCAATTTGCGGTGCCTGCGCGGCCCAACGATGCAAAATACACGTTTGTTGCGGGAACCGCCTATTGCCGGCTCTGTCGCAGCTCGGAAAATGTGGAGCCCATTGTGCTGCCCTATTGCATGAAGCTGCTTGTGCAGGAGCTTCAGGCAATGAACATTTTTGTGGAAATGTTTTCAAATTAAATTTAAAATTTTTTTTTTATTTAAATAATAAATGCAGCGATCGCGTTCTCCTTTTGCTGCTCATCAGCGAAAAAAATCTCCTCGTGCTTCTTCCCCGCGCAAATCCCCATTTGCGCGTGGATCTTCGCCTAAAAAAATGTCTCCTGCACGCAAATCGCCTTTTGCGTGTGGATCTTCGCCTAAAAAGATGTCTCCTGCAAGCAGATCGTCCTTTGCGAGTGGATTTTCGCCTAAAAAGATGTCTCCTGCACGCAGATCGCCTTTTGCGTATGGATCTTCGCCTAAAAATATGTCTCCTGTACGCAGATCGCCTTTTGCGTGTGGATCTTCGCCAAAAGTTTCACCTTGGGAAGTTACCAAATCTCCTTACAAATCACTTTTTTCGCGTGAAGATTCTCCCCGGAAGTCGCCCTTTGCGGTTAAAGGCATGACATACCATTTGCCGGCCTGTTACAAGGGATTTTCCGGTGCTAATGGCAATGTTTGCCGACAAAAAGCAACAAAATACTATAAAAAAGACTGCTATGGTCCCAAAACAAAGGCGGGGCGCCCAGATCATTGCGATCCCGGGGTAGACGATACTCCCAAAGACAAAGATTGCTATTGGGGCTGGAGAAACACAATCTGGGGAGATAAGTGCGAAAAAGAAAAATTCCCAGTGATGAAAGATGGTAACGATCCAAACATCCGTTGTATGGGTGGTCCCCCAAAATGCGTAGTTACACCAAAATACAAGACATTTAGTCCTGATAGTGTCAAAAAATCTGCAGGATGTTATAGCGGATTCCAGCACCGAAAAGGTTTTAAAGACCCGATATGTCGCCGACTAGAAAAAGCAACAAAGTACTCGGATACGCCGTGCTTTGGGCCAAAGGGAAAGGATGGAAAGAGGCCAGAGTCGTGTGAAAAAACCACAACCAATAAGACAAACTCTGCAGGATGTTATAGCGGATTTATGCACGGAAAAAAAGGAAAAAGATGTAGTCGATTAGCAAAAGCAACAAAGTACTCGAACACGCCGTGCTTTGGGCCAAAAAAAAATGGGATTCGACCAACATCGTGTGATTTAACAACACAAAATTTTACAGAAGAAGACCTAACAGAAATAGCAAATAAAATATGTGATTTCTATGCAAATAACAAAAAGAAGTATAATGAAGACTATATGCCTGACAAAAAAGTAAAAAAACTAATATCAAAAGCTAAACTATTTACAACAAAAAATTTAAGTACAGCAGATAAACTAAAATTAGTTGAAAAACTTAATCATTCATGTTTTGAAATTGCCTTTACAAAAGAAGATAGAGAAAAAATAGCAAGTGCAAATAATGATCCAGAAAAATTACAAGCTATATATAACGAAAATCCCGAATTCAAAATAAAAGTAGATACAGCACAAGCAATTACTAATGAAATAATATCTATAAACACAAGTAAAGAAATGCTTCCAGATGCTTCCAAATTAAAGGAAGCATCAGAAAAATTAGAACAAGAAATAAAAGATGATGAGACACAAGGCATAGATGCAAGCGAAAAAAAAACTTATTTAAATTCGCTTAAAGAAAAAATTAAAAATCTTTATACATCCCTTGCTAATTACGCTACAGAAAACCCTAAAAAAGCAATTTCTGCTGGTTTATTAGCTCTAGGTGTAACATCCGATCTTTTGTTTAATAACGGTGGTACTATTAATTCTGCCGTAACAGTATTTCAAAATGGTGCTTCATTAACTGCTGAGGCATTTAAAAATCTATATGATATAGCAACATTAGAAAATGCTAAATCGGTTGTTAGTTCTAGTACTGATGCTTTTAAAACTGTTTTAAGCAATGCTTCCAACTATTTGTATAGCTTTTTTGCTTCAAATCCTAATGTAGCATTGCCTGCAGGTGTAACTACAGAAGATTATATTTCAACAGTTGCTAAAGCAGCAGCAGGAAATGTACCTATTGTGCAATATTATAATACATTATCTAATTTAATTGCAACTTAACAATACAATACAATAATATACAATACAATTTAACAAAGGTTTACCCAAATTTATCATAATTAACAGCAACAATATTACGCCTTGGATTGGATAAAATTAAATTCATAAATATAAATGTATTCCGCAGCAGTTGATCAACCGCTGTACTGTGTTGATGCGGCAAGTGGCCGCTGTGTGCTCTGCGAGAGCTGCGAGACTTCGCGCAATGACCCCGGGAATGTGCGCACCTACTGCACCGCGGAGGACTACCGGATGTCCAACAATATGGCCATTGGAATTAAAAACGGAGGCGGCGGCCTAGACAAACAAACCGCGCCCGCGCCTAAATGTGCTTGTGAATAAATTGTTTTGCTTTATTTATATATCTACCATGTCCAGCGAGTCCGGCACAATAGGGTCGCCCCCACACAGCTCAGAATTCTCCACCAGGCTGAGGTACTGGTTAGCAACGCTGCGCGCAGAAAAAGGCCCCAGGTGCTGCACCAGATCGACCGCACACCCATCGACCGCCATCACCCGGGAAACCCGAACCATCACGCTCGTCGGGGTATCAAAGGTCGCACAGGCCGTTTCAAAGCAGCGCGTGCAGCACGTAGTCTCGCCCAGCTGCTCCACTGCCAGGGGTCCTGCCATCAGTTGCTCCAGAACCTCCGCCATTGTGGGCCGAGTTGCCGGCTCGTAGCTCACCATCTGCTCAATCAGAGTGGCCACCAGCCCAGTCTGGCCGCCAATGCCCTGCAACCGAGCCAGCGCGACATTCAGCTTTTCCCGTCCCCGGGTATACACGGGCTTGCTGTTCGCACTGAACACCTCGGGCATGTCCGGCACCAGGGCAAGAAGCATTGTCATTCCCAGGGCAAATACATCCATTGCAGGGGTGACTGTGACGCGGCGCAACCCCCGCGCCACGTACACAAACTCCGGTGGCACAAACCCTATGGTGTACATGTTTTTGCGGGACACTTCGGAGCCAATGCAGGCTGCAAGCCCATAGTCGATGAGCCGCACCTGGCCCCGAGAATACATAATGTTGTCCGGCTTCAGGTCGCCATGCGCGTAGCCAGCCTCGTGCAGCGCCGCCAGGATTCGCACCACTGGTCGGAATGTGGCCCGAAACATCTCCAGCGACATCAGGGTCCCGGGCCGGATGTCTTGCCGCAGGTGGAAGAGATCCGAGTCGCAGAACTCCAGCACCATGGCCAAGTGCACCTTGGTGGAGCCCGGCTCCGGCGTAGTCGTTTCAATGGCGAGTGGCTGGATGGAGTTGCGGTCCAGCGAAGCCGCCAGCCTGGTCACCGCAATTTCGTGGATCCCGGCTTCGCCTCGCCCCAGAACCTTGATGGCCACCTTGGACTGGGTCTGGCTGTCGATGGCGGAAATCACGGGCGTGTCGGGGTCCAGGATGCGCTTTACCACGTAGCGGTCGCCCACCGTCGGGTACAGCGAAGAGAGCAGCGCGGTGCGGGCCATGTGCAGGATTTCTGCGACCGGGGTTTCATCGGTCCAGGTGTTCATCTGCTCGGAGAAGGCCAGGTAGCTCTTGCGGGACCGCAGACAAAGTGTCGGGAGATCCTTAGCAAGAAAGTCTCGGGTGTCCAGTACCCGGTCCGGGCAGTTAAGGGTCGCCTGGCGGGTCAGAGTGGCTGGCAGGAGGTTTACGAGCTTTTGTAGCGCGGCAATGCGGGTATCGGCGACGCGCATGGCCTTTTTTTTCATTAAAAAGCCAACGGGCTCCATGTTTTTGAGGAATTCCAGGCGCTCGATGCTCCGGTTCAGCAAAAAAAGAAGGGGTGTTGCCATTTTTAATATGGGAAATAATATATATATGTAATTTATATGATATATACACACTATGCGCGTTTTTTTCTACAGTTCACCTGTGGAAGTTGTCGCACAAGAACCCGCTCTGTGTTGTATCTGGCTCGAAACACTTCTAATTCAAGCTCCAGGGCTTTTTTATCGCGCTCCAGAGTTTTTGTGCTTTCTTCGCAGGTTTGTTTTGTTTGCTGCAGTGTATTATAAAGCGTTATGTTTTTTTGCTCAAAATTTTTTTTAGTAATATCAAGATTAGCATTTTCAGCCAAACACGCCTTAAGCTCTGTGTCTTTTAAAACCAAACTATTTTTAGCCGCCTCTATTTTTGATTTCAAATACTGTGTCTGGTTTTTGTATTTATTTATTTGTTGCTGTAATATTTTATTACTTTCTTCCAAAATTTCAAGTGTTTCTTCAGCATCATTTATGGTATTGCTTGTGTCATTTTTAAATTTTTCTAGATCTTTTTTTAATTTTTTATTTTCTTCTTTACAGCTTTCAAATTCTAATTTATGTAAATTATCATTCAACTCATAACCATTAATTAATGCAATATTATCTTTTCTTAAACTCGTAATTTTTTCTTTTTTTTTTAAAAATTTCTTGTTTAAATTTGTTTTTTCGATTTCAAGGTCTTCTTTTATTTTTTTAAGTTCTGTAATTATATTTTTATCTTCTTCTGCTACAACTTTATAATATTGCAAAATTTCATCAAATTGTTCTGCTTCTTTTTTATCATTTTCTTTAAATTTTTTTAGGGTTATACTACATTTTTTTAATTCTTCTACAACATTGATTTTTTTTTGTTTTATTTTTTGAATATGTTCCAACAATGCGTTGTTTTGTTCCCACAATGTGTTGTTTTTTTTACGCAGATTCTCCATTTCAGTTTCTATTATTTCTAGTTCAATATCCATTATATTTATTTAATAATACATTTTTTTTAAAAAATTACGTAAGATAATGGTGCAACTGCTCAAGAAATAATTGAAGAAATTCTGTGGTAACCCCCATTTCCACCCCAGCATCCCAGAGGCCCCTTGTAAATGAGCCGTACTGGGGCTCGTTGGTTGGCAGGGGAAAGCTATTTTTGGTGTAGAATGGCCCCGATATGTCTGTTAGGATGGCACTGAGCTCATACAAGTCGCCTGAATCGACAATCTCGGAAATATCCTTGCACATGCCTAGATCAACAACATAAATGTTCATACTACTACCAAGCAGTATTTCCACATCCACCATCGATAGCTTGGCTTCAAAAACAAACACTGCCAGAAGAACACCCATCGCATATGGAAATTCATGCATAAAATCAATAGTCGGATATATTTTTCCAACCTCATCCATATTGCTGATATAGTACCGCGGGAAATTGCGCTCCGGGTCCGGAGACTCATTGGGGTTTCTCAGGGATAGTCGGGACTGAAATTCAAAAACAGGCATTACGAGGATTTCGGGAAAGTGTTGCCGTACTGCTGCAACTATGTTATCGTGAGGCAGCCGCGATGTGGACAAGCCAGGGATTCTGTCGGTAAGCAATTGACAGGAAAACCTTTCTACATTGGTGCCAATGGAAAATTCAAAGGGTTCTTTTAAAAATCCGCGGGGAACCAACGGCCTTAAGATGTTCAGGGCGGCCGATACTGCGCGATTTTGACTGGAATTGCGCGCCCTTTCAAACGCATTGTACAACGTATTGATATTGTGGTACTCGATGGCCGCGGCATCGCATGTTGTTTTGCTGTACATGAGTTTTCTGGCAATATTACCATCCGCTACCACCATCCCAAAGCCTCCGGAGGCCAGTACTTGTGCTGTATTGGGAGTTGAATCTACTCCAAATGCTGCTGCATCCACTAGGCATTCGTAACACAATAGTACGCAATTTTCTTGCGGGTTATTTGGGTGAGATAAAACTTCCTCAAAATTACTAAATTTTTGTAAGTTAGGAGAGCCATCATCGTAAAGCCACCATATATCATTTTTTTTAAAAAAACAAACGTAATGTATTGTACTTACATACACAACAATAGACATCAGTTCGTATTCAGGCTGGTCATTAATAGTAAAAACAAATTCTGATAAAATTAATGGTTTTGTTTTTTCATTTTCTGTAACTTTTAGGTTAGGTTCGGTATGTATGTAGAGTGGAGCGATTTTAGGACTTATTATAGTTGTTGTAGTGATAATACACAAAATGCCAATATCATTTGGGGTTGTACCTATTTTAAACGTAACACTTTTAAAATCTTTAGCTATTATTTTACTCAAATTATTATTTTTTGTTTTGGATTTAGTAAGTCTTTTGATATTAAAAGATAAATCTTCATCCGGATTAAATTTTTTAGTTTTTTCTACTAATGTAGAATTAATTTTCTGTTTTTCTGTATCCGTAAATGTAATATCCAAACTTATTTTATTAAAAAGTGGAGAAAGAAATTCAGTAGGATCGTTCATTGATCCTCTCTCATAGTTTGGTAGTATTTTTTCAGCCAGTTTTTTTACGTTTGGTACAATAATACTTTGTTTATTTATATAATTTTCTACATTTTTTAAAATTTTACTCAAATCTGTATTTGTATCATAAAATGTGTTTAATTTTTGGCGCAATAAAATTGTAGGATTTGCTAAAATTGCCACTAGCAATGAATCTATAAAACACGTATTTCCTGAGTTTTGCAATATATTTATGGGTGCATTTTCTACACTTATTGTAAAATTTGAAAATAAATTATTTTTTAAAGGTGTTAGAATTTCATTGATTTCATTTATTTTATTTAAACATTTATTTTCTATAAAATCTTTTACTATTTGTAATAATTTATATTGCCAATCTATTGGATTTGATTTAATTGTATTTAACTCATTTTTATTATATGAAGAAAAATTACTTGGTAATTTGTCTTCAAAAGGATCCGTACAAACATTATTGGTTACACTATCAATGTTTTCAATTAATTTATTATATTCACTTTCATTAAATTCAACACTTTTACCGCCACTATTTTTGTACAACTCGTTTAATTCAGTATTATATTGATTTTGTTCAAAGCCTAATTGAAGATCTTTGGTTATAAGTCCCCATTTGCGAAGAAAATCTCCTCTTGTTCGCCATGGAAGGGTATTGAAAACAGGAGTTGAATTTCCTGTTTTTCCAGTCATTTTTTTCATTTCCTCAAGCATAGTTTCGTGCTGAGAAGATTCAATCATTTTTATGTGTGGCTTTTTTTTAAATTAAATAATTAAAACCACACAATGGACTTCTGGCAAACATACTTGGTTGCACTTTTGCTCGTGCTCTCCGTTTCTATTTTAATGTCGCGCTCCCGACACTAGCCAAGATTTTTATTTATAATTTTAAATAAATGGACCCAATGCTTCTGGAAAATCCCAATCGCTTTGTCCTCTTTCCAATCCAGCACCAGGACATCTGGGACATGTACAAGAAGGCAGAGGCCTGCTTCTGGACCGCAGAGGAAATAGACCTCTCCAAGGACAAGGCCGACTGGGAACGCCTCACCTTCAACGAGCAGTTCTTTCTCAAAAACGTTCTGGCTTTCTTTGCCGCGAGCGACGGCATTGTTAACGAGAATCTGGCCCAGCGCTTTGGCAGGGAAATCCAGCTTCCAGAGGCCCGCTGCTTCTACGGCTTCCAGATTGCTATGGAAAACATCCATTCCGAGGTGTACTCGCTGCTGATTGATCACTACGTTGCCGAAACCCAGGAAAAACAACACCTCTTTCGGGCAATCCAGACTATTCCCGCCGTCCAAAAAAAGGCCCAATGGGCTCTACGCCACATTGACTCGGCCGCGGAATTTGCAGAGCGGCTGGTGGCTTTTGCCGCGGTGGAAGGCATCTTCTTCTCGGGGTCTTTTTGCGCCATATTTTGGCTCAAAAAACGCGGCCTCCTTCCCGGCCTCTGCTTCTCAAACGAGCTGATCTCCCGCGACGAGGGCCTGCATTGCGACTTTGCCTGCCTGCTCTACTCAAAACTGCAGAACCGGCTGAGCGACGCCGATGTGCACCGCCTGGTGGGGGACGCGGTTGCCGTGGAATGCGAATTCGTGGTTGCGAGTTTGCCCGTTGAGCTGATTGGCATGAATTCAGGGCTCATGTGCACATACATTGAGTTTGTTGCCGACCGACTGCTCTACGCGCTGGGGCATCCGCGGCTCTTTGGAGCCACAAACCCCTTTGACTGGATGGAGTTGCTGAGTCTGTCGGGCAAAACAAACTTTTTTGAGAAGCGGGTGGGCGACTATGCCAAGGCCAATGTGGCGCCACAATCTACCCAGGCCAGTTTTGTTTTTTCAAAAGACGATGATTTTTAGTACTTTTTAATAAAATAAACTATGCTGTTTATACTTTTCGCGCTCTTTGTTATTGCCCTCGTCCTGCTGCTGCCTTTTATTGCCAGAGCATTGCGACTCCACTACACCACGCTGGCCACACTGCAACGCAACTACTGGACAAAGCCCAGGGCATTTGGCACCCCGCGCATCATTGCCACCCTAACAACCACCCCGTTGGGCATTTCCCAACTGGAACCCACCCTCAAATCGCTGCTGGACCAGTCCGTGCAGCTCGACAACATCTACCTTTTTGTTCCACAGCGCTTCAAAAACAGCGACGCCGAGCCGCCCTACACGCTGCCTGATTTCTTGGAGGGTCTTTCCGCCGTCACTGTTGTTCGCGTGCCCACGGACCACGGGCCCATCACTAAGCTATTTCCGGCCCTGCAGCAAGAGCAGGACCCCGACTGCCGCATAATCTTCCTGGACGACGATATGGTCTACCAGCCGCGACTCTTTGAGACCCTGGTGGCGGGCTCCCAAGAGTACCCGGACAATGCGGTGGCCATGTCGGGTATAGTGCTGGACAATGGCAGCGAAAACTTCAACTGCAAGTACCTGTCGCGGGTTGACCAGGACATTGACGTTGTGGAGGGCTACAATGGGGTGCTTGTAAGAAAACGTTTTTTTGGTCCTGACAGTTTAGAAATAAACAAACTGGTGGATTATGGCGGGTCAAGTGGTCTGCCGCGTGAGGCGTTCTTTGTCGACGACACCAATATTTCAGGATTTCTGCACAGGAAAGGGGTCACCCGGACAATGTTGCGCACACCAGTGAGGCTTGGCTCCGGCTTTTTTAACCTGCCCCTGCTATTTTTTCAGACCCGGCCCAGACTCTCCAGCAACGAAAATGCCAGCCGCCACAACGATAGAATTACTGCGCGCTTTTACTTTAATAATAGTGTGTAGCAGGCGCAGCAGAGCTGCACATCGTAGGAAGCCGTGTGTAGCTGGGCAGAGTCGGGCTCCTGGCCGGTGAGCATGCGGTAGAGATTGGAGAGGCGGGGCCACCGCACCAAGCCCAGACGGGTACAGGCTTCCCGCATAGTGCAGAAATGGCGCGGCACCTTGGGCAGACTAGTGGCAGAAGCGCGCAGCAGCTCGCTCTTTATAATGGCCTTGTCGAAGTCGAGGTTGTGGGCCACAAGCACCTGGGCCTGGGCGATATCGGCCAAGAAGCGGGCGATTCCCTCGGAAAAAGAGATGCCCTGTGTCATTGCCTGTTCCTGGGAGATGCCGTGGATGGCGGTTGCCTCCGGGGGGATAACAAAATCCAGGGGCTGCACGAAAAAGTGCTGTAGCGGGCCATCTTCGCCGAGCTGCCAGGCGAGGCTCACGAGACGTGCGGTATCGAAGGCAACGAGATCGCGGTAATTTGATTTTACAGGAAACGGACGTTTGAGCGGCAGGCCAGTTGTTTCGGTGTCAAAAAAAAGCGCCATTTTTATTTTTTTTTTGCCAAACGGATGTTTATATGCTATAATTTAAATACAATGCCGTCTGCCGTTGTACGCATTTCCAATAACACTGACGAAGAACGCTTTGAGCTGTGGAATTTGGCGGTTTCCCTGCGTTCTGCGGACTGGAAATCCATGGACGGGACCAGCTTCCGTGTCATCAAGTACAGTGCGGATACGGCAAAATGGAACCGGTTGTACTGCGACTCGCTGGTGCCCCTGCTCTCCAACAAGAAATTCAATATATTTGGGGGAATTATTGCCCGGTTTCTGATTGACAAGGGGGCAGTTTTAAATTGTCTACGCAACAGAGCTTTAAGATTCCATTAATTTTATATTTTACAAATTTATTACCCTTAAATAAATGTCATGTCCAGGTATGAAAGGCGTGCCAAACCCCGCAGATAAGGGACAAACATGCATCAATCCAGTAAGTCTGCAGTCGTCCGGGGGAGTATGTCCTCCCGATGCACGGGGCGTCGCCACACTCGCCATCATGTCGGACTTCAACGACAGTATTGCCTACTGCGTCGAACGCCCCACAAAGACCAGTAACGTCATCGAGCAAACCGAATGCCCCACCGGGTGGACCTTGAAAGTCTTGAATGGCCAAACCCAGGTTGCCTGCTTTCCCCCAGCGGTCTGCAACAACAGCACCGCTAAATTTTGCCACATTTCTAATAATACCGCGGACAATACACCATGTGGCCCATCGGAAACCGCATTCTTCTACACAAACACAGCAAAACCGCACAATAGCTTGCATGTTTGTTCTTCTTTTTTGTAATTAATTACCACTGGTGGATTTCGCTATTGAGCCTAACTGCGTTGGTGGCGCATTGGTAGCCAGGCTGTGTCGAGGTGTAGGGAAGCTGCACCGAACAAAAGAGAGGAAAGGCGGCACACTTGGCCACGCCGGGCGGCTGCATGCTTGCCACATCGTAGCCCGAGGTTCCTGCAATGAGCATGCCCCCGGAGATGCAATCCCCATCGATATTTGTAATGCAGGTGCCGGCGGCATTTTGGCGCGCAATGTGTTCTACGCGCGGAATAGCTGCGAGTCCAATTAAATTTCCTGTTTGATTCATGTTCTTTTTTTATTAAGACAAAAAAAAAAGATAATGAAATTTTAAAAAACTTTCCCTAAATAAAATAATGAATAATTCCGCAAAAAGACAACGCGAGGAAGATTACGACAATAATGGGGAACCCCCACCACTCGGGAATCATCATGCCCCAAAAATTAGAAGACAGGGTGTAGATATAAGTCCATTTTTTATGGATGACCAGGACAGTGATGAGGAAGAAGAGGAAGAAGAGGAATACCTCAACAAGGATTTTGAAATAATACAAGAAATAGAAGATAATTTATTAACAAAAATAGAAGATATAGAAAACAGGTATGCTTTAGAAAAAGAATTTAAAAAAAATATAGTAGATAATATATTAGAAGAATGGGAACATAAAAAACTAAAATATAAAAATAAACCTTCAAAATTGATTAAAATTTCAAAATATTTAAGAAAAGAATTAAAAAAGGAATTTGAAAAAGCAATAAAAGAAGATGATAAAATTATTTTAGCACCTGAAGATTTGCAAGATATAGATAATCAGTTTGAAAATCATATTAAAGAATTAATGAAAAATTTTGAAATTTCTGCATTACCTGAAGAGTTGCAAGAAATATATAAGGTTTGGGAAACAGATAAACAAAAATGTAATACAATAGAAGATTTATATAACCTTATAGAAAATATAACATATTTTTATAAAGATAAGGAATTAAAGCGTAAACATGCAGAAATTTATGAAAAACTACAAAAACAAATTCAAGATTTAATAGTTAACAAGAAAATTTTTGAAGAAGATGGGCAAAAAATAATTAAAGCTTGGAAAGATGAAAACCTTTTTAATGAATTAATAAATCGTTACAAACAAAATTTTAAAAATAAACAAATGGAAAAAGAAAAAAATAGGCGAATTGTTCATACTCAGCTTGCAGAAGAACTTGAAAAATTAGGAATTCCTTATGATATAATTTTAAAGAAACTTAATAAATTTAACATACAACAAAACAATAAAAATACTATGGCAGAGCTTTTAATTATTAAGGAAAATTTACTAAAAAAATACGAAAAAAAAATAGAACGCGATTATTTAGAACACATTTTTTTTAATCAGTTACAGCATGAACTTAGTGACTTGGACAACACTGATCAGTTAAAACAATTTATATTAAAAGAGTGGAAAGACAATGAACAAAATTGTAAAGAAGTTGAGGGGTTAATGAAACTTTATGATGGTCTTTTGGACCTTAAGTCCTTAAGATAAAACTTGTAGTGCGAACAAAAAATTTTAGTTGTTATATAAAAATGTTGTTTTTCAACGCGTGTTCAAAAACTTGGCAACCCTATGCTTACAAAATCAACAAAATTCCCGATTCTAAAAACAGGGTTGCTGATTATTTTCAAACCGAAAATGTTATTGATACATCACCGTGCTTCAGTACTCCCGAAGGTCCAAACGTTATTGAGCGCATTGGTTCGCAATCATCTAATGCAGAGGTTTACAAGGTATCCTTCGATAAAAAAATATACGTGGCTGCAAAAATAATGCCCTTGGTTGACGTCTATAGTGCTAAAAAAAACAAAAAAGAATTAAAAATTGCAAAATTAGCGTCCAAGGCTGTTTTAGAAGGCAGAACACAGAGCTTTCCACTAGTCTATGGTCAAACACGCTGTGGTAACGTCATGTTGTCCCCACAAAGCAAGTTTTATATCCCCAGTCTAATATATAAATGCATACAGGAAATTAGTTGGAAAGAGGGTTATAAAGTGGCCGCCAGAATTGCTAGCTCAATGAGCAACACAGAATTTATTGCAGCTCATTGCCAGGAATCGAAAGCAGACGCAGACATTCTTTTTTCTGAATTGGCTGCTTCTGACTTGGCTTTTTTTTTAAATAACAATTCAATTAATTTTTGTACAATGGCACATATTTTTAAACAAATCCTTGTGCTAGTCAATGACATGCAAACCATTCTCGGTATCTTGCACAATGATTTTCATTACGGAAACATTTTAGTTACCATACGAGACAATAGACTAGCTCTTATGGCCCACGATTTTGGGGAAAGCAAGTACCTTAATCCAGGGTCACTTTCTCAAAGGTACGTTGACGTCGATAAAATTTTGCAAACTCTACTGCTATTTCATTTCAGACAAGACTCGGAAATAAGAAGTAGTTTGCTGAAAATGCACAGACATGTACAAAAAATAGTTCAAACCAAACAAAATATTGCACATCCAATTTTAAATCTCATTGAGGTTTGGGACAATATTGTTAAAGAATACGTAATTGGTAGGCAAGACAGTGATAGCGAGGACGAAAATAGCGACAATGAGGACGAAGATAGCGACAGCGAGGACAAAGATAGCGACAGCGACAGCGAGGACAGCGACAGTGACAGCGAGAACGAAGATAGCGACAGTGACAGCGAGGACAGAGAATACAAAAAAAATGATCAATAAAACTATAAATTATATTATCAGGCAAATATAAGCCTGTCTGGGAAAAAAGAACCCCAATAAGAATTATATATTAAAATTTTGGAAAGACAATGAACATGATTTTAAAGATCTTTACAGTATTTCCGTTTTTTTTAATTTAAAATTAATTTTAAAATGATTTCACTGTTGCTTAACGTTAGAGTTCCTGAAATTTACCAGCAAGAACTCATGGACACCAAATCAGGGATTATGTTTAGTGTAGAAATTACTGAAACCAATCTGGAATTCTCTGACACCCTAGTGGAAAATTTTCAAACATTAAATTACAATGTTTCAAGCAATGTCCTGCAACCTGACTTTACGAAACAATTTCAAATACAGGTTACAGTCAACCCACAATACAATAGTCCTGTGCTAGCAATAAAGTCTATTTTACTAACCAACGCTGAAAACAATGGCAATTTGGGAAGCAGTAAAACCAGTTCGATTGTAATAGACAAAAATAATGTTATTGTTATTGGAGAATTTATTAGCAATAATAATATAAATCCCTGTGTGACGTGCATTGATACCAGCAATAGTTGTGCTATGTATGCCAAAAAAAATTCAAATGACCCAGTCCAATTTCTCTTTTCCCTGACGAAAATAAATGAAACATTTCATTTGGTATTGGAAGATTACAAGGGCACTGTGGATTGCAACGCCACTATTAAAAATTTAAAAAAACTAAAAAATATTCCACCAGGACCAGACAACTGCAGTTCTACCTTGAATTGTTACGATTCCAACAGGTTTAAAAAATTTTCGCAGTGTGTAAACAATTTAAATACCTGCTTGGCCAATAATATTGACAACCTTGAAATAAATTGTTTTGATAGTTCGGGAATAGTCGATGCTATTTCCTGTTCAAAATGTTTAGTAAGAAAAAATTCATCATGTGGCATTCTTAATTGCTGTGGGTCGTCTTGTAAGAGCAAAGCAGACTGTACTAATAAAGACTGCACCAGCTGTGTTAATGGAAAATGCAACCAAGAGGCCCAGGTAGCCTGCGACTCTGTTTGTTCAAGTAACGATGGCTGCACAGGCGCTTCTGGGGGCTGCACCAGCTGTGTTGATGGAAAATGCACCCAGGTAGCCTGTGGGTCGTCTTGTAAGAGCAAAGCAGACTGTACTAATAAAGACTGCACCAGTTGTGTTAATGGAAAATGCAACCAAGAGGCCCAGGTAGCCTGCGGCTCTGTTTGTTCAAGTAACGATGGCTGCACAGGCGCTTCTGGGGACTGCACCAGCTGTGTTGATGGAAAATGCATTAAGGTAGCCTGCGGCTCTATTTGTTCTAAGAGCGATGACTGCAGAGGCGCTTCTGGGGACTGCACCAGTTGTGTTAATGGAAAATGCAACCAAGAGTCCCAGGTAGCCTGCGGCTCTGTTTGTTCAAGTAACGATGGTTGCAGAGGCGCTTTTGGGGGCTGCACCAGCTGTGTTAATGAGAAATGTGAAAAGTCAAAACAAAGTAATGTCAATGTAATAATTTTAATAAGTATTTTATTGTCAGTAGTACTAGCAGTACTAGCCATCTATTTCTATCAATCTTGATTTTGTTTTTGTATAATAATTATAGACACAATATTGTTAAAGAATATGTAATTGGTAGGCAAGACAGCGATATCAAAAGCGACAATGAGGACAAAAACAGCAAATATAAAAAAAATGATCAATAAAACTATAAATTTTATTGGCAAATATAAGCCTGTCTGGGAAGAAAATTCAATAGATTTGTAAGAAACCGGGCCTCCACTGGTCTTGGGTAGAGAAGTATTTTAAAGGCATTGAAATCCGATCGAAAAAGTGGCATTAAAAATGCCGTCATCAATTCCACGGGAAAACCTTCAATGTAGTCGCGCAAAAAGCATTGTAAACAAATACGAATGGCTCGCATAGTGTAGGTAAAATCGCTGATATTGCAGCTATCATTGTAGGATAAAGAACCTTTAACCCGTCGGTAAACCTGATTGTTTTTTAGAAATTTTCGGAGCGCCAGTGCTGCTTCTTGCACCAACGGAGAAAATTCGTAGGATTTTAAAAATAATTCAAAATCCACAAGGTAGTGTCGCACAATGTCAAAAAAATTTTGCTGGAGCCTCAATGCCTTTTCTTGTTCAATAAACATGCGCAAAAAATCATCCGTCCGGCGAATTTTGTATATAAATGGCAGCAAAAAAGACGCATCAATCAGGTATGTTCTCACGCCATAATCCAGTGTTCGATCGGCATTGTACACAAATAACTTTATTTCCTGCTTCGTTTGTTGCATTGTAATGCGCAATACATCATTGTTTAGAAGGCGACACACCAATCGAAGATTCCCCAGATCCACCAACGACAGCAACTTTCTGCTACTCTCCACAATATAGTACAGCACGTCCTGAGGCAATTCAGGCAGCATTATTTCCTAAATCTAAAAATATGCTTTTTTTTAAAAACATTGTTACCCATTCCACAAATAACAACATGGCTTTGAAGCGCTCCCGCGATATTACCCAACAATGTGTTGTCGACTCTCCCCCAACCAAGGTTCCCCGCAACAATTTCAGCGTGCTCATCGGCAATGTCACTAATTTCCAGGAGCTCGTACACATCATCCTCTGCGTGGCAAGCAAGACTGAATTAACTGTGTCGGCTGGCGTCCTGCACTTCAAGTGGCTCAGTAGCAATAACTCCTGCTACGACGCCCATTTTACCTGCGAGACGCCCGATATATTTTCCGATGATTCCTGCAAAGTCACACACGGGCCCTTTTTTTTGGATTTGTCTCTTTTTGAGCTGTGCATTTCGACAAAACTCTATCCCCGGGGCTCCTTTTCCCAGGACTCGATGCTGCAGCTTGTCTTTACCCCCGGCGAGAAGGTAACCATTGCGATGGTTAAGGTTGGGGCGTCCCAGACGCTTACGCCCTATCTGGGAAAACACAAGCTGCGCTTTATTGAGGAAGTTCCCATTGATTTGGTCATGAATGCGATGGAGTATACACATACGGTCAAATTCTCAATTACCGACCTAAAAATTGTGCTGGATCAGCTGCGTCAGTTCAAATTCCTGCACATTACCTTTATGATTTACGCCGACGTTGAGAGCAAAACCTCGGCACTGCGCATATCGGCGCGCAATTTCCAGCATTCGAGCAAACACACCTTCTTTTGTTTTGGCCAGGAGGGCGACGAGATGGTCGTGGGAAGCAGCGAAAATTCTTCTGCCACCAACAGCCGCATGGGGAGCATGCAGCTGAAGCTTTCGCAGCGCTTTGTCTGTGCTCCGCTGCTGCGCATTGTGAAGGCCATGAGCGATCATTTTGTTCAGTTTTGTTTCAGCACCGATATGCCGCTCTGTGTGCGCTACGACTTTAATTCGAAATCATACATGCAGTTTTTTTTGGCGCCGATGGAGGACGATTGCGATGCTGCGGCTCTGGCCAACATGCCAGCATGCCCAACCGAGCATGCTGCTGGCGAGGGCGAGGGCGACGGCGTGTCGGATTTTTTTTAAATAAATCATTTTTTATAAATTTATATAAATTTATTCCTTGGTCATATTTAGCAGGTTTTTTGTTAGAAAATTGTTTAAACTCGACGAGTAACCATCCAGTTCGCTCTCAATAATGCTGCGGTATATTGAAAACTCGTCCAAGCTTCCACTGCGATTGCGCTCCAGTGTGAAGAGCTTGTCCAGGTGCTGTCGCGCAATGCCCGTTCTGGTGCATCCTTGCTGCACGAGCTGGATCATTTCTCGTGTGGTTTCCTTATTTTCCGAGGCTGCTATGCAGTCCACGGCAGAGGAAACCTGCAGCAGCAGCGAGTGTAGGCTGCTACAGACCTCGCGACCCGCAGGAGACGAAAGGCTTTTTAATTTTTCGAGACTAGATTCCAGGTCTGTTGTAGACCTGGATTGCAGATCTACTGGGGTGTTTTTTTCCACACCCCTGTATTGAAAGCCCACCGCACCCCCAATCACACAGCCCAATAAACCTCCTGCAGCTACAAATCGGAGCATTGGTTTATTTAATTGTATTTGTTTTAACGTTTTAACGTTAAAGTTTTAATGTTTGAAACACATTTTTTTTAATTTTTTTTGTGTTTGTTTTTTTGTGTTTGTAATTTTCTGACGGTTGACTCTTTTTTTGTTCTTTTTTTTTGAAGAGGTGGTTGAGAAGGTGCAATGAATAAAGCTCAAAGATTACGCAACATTGAGTCTTGTCTTGATTGCAATAGGGATCCAAAACACTATGAATTGTATCCCATGTTGTATTCGCAAATAGCGAATCAACCAAAAGAAATGCAGGAGAAGCTGTATGTCTGGAAAGCTTTGAATCTCATGAATGGTCCTGGAATGGAAGTTAAGTCAATTGCCATTGATTCTCCGCTTGTTAAAGTGATAAAAATTCTTTATGAATATTATTTTGAACAGCATTCTGATAAGAATTTTTACTACAATCAGTTTTTTGAAGGAATTGGTATGTATCCCAATGGAATCATTTCAATGGAATTGATAACGTTTTACAGGGAAATTTTGCAAGAAACTCGTCGCAATGAACTTTTTTTGAAACGTCGTGATTTTCCACTTTTGAGTCAATATGGAGTGCCACCAAAGGCTTTGGATTTGACAGAGAGGTCGGCAAAAAAGAAATTCATTTGGTTTACTCTTGCTTACAATGCTCACCAAGAACTTGAGTGTTTTGACAGTTTGGAAAATTATCAGGCTGCTATGTTGATTAAAGATGCTGCTTCCATGGTTTCCATCGACGCTCCTGAGGTGCTGCCCACCGAAGCTCCTGAGGTGCTGCCCACCGAAGCTCCTGAGGTGCTGCTGCCCAACGACGCTCCTGGTGTGCTGTTACCCGATGACGCTTTTGAGGTGATGTACGTCGACGCTCCTGAGATTATGCCCATTAACGCTCCTGATGTTCTACCCGTCGATGCTTATGAGATGTTGCCCATCAACGACGCTTCTGATGTGATGTCCGAAGACTCTAATGACGCTTCTGAGGTGCTACCCGTCGACGCTTCTGATGTGATGTCCGAAGACTTTATTGACGCGCCCAACAACAATGAGGTGTTGCCCAACGACGCTTCTGATGTGATGTCCGAAGACTCTATTGACGCGCCTGACGACAATGAGGTGTTGCCCAACGACGCTTCTGATGTGATGTCCGAAGACTCTATTGACGCGCCCAACGACAATGAGGTGATGTTCGACGACGCTATTGAGGTGTTGCCCAACGACGCTTCTGATGTGATGTCCGAAGACTCTGTTGACGCTTCCGAGGAAAATGCTTTGCAATACATGTTTTTACAAAAACGCTACCAGGATCTTCAGGCTAAGCTTTTGATTTTGCAGGCAACTAAACCAAAAGATCATTGTGAAGATCAAGAATATACCCAGGCTGACGATCAAGGTGAAGACCAAGAATATGGTCCGGATGACAATCAAGAAGATTCTTTGGATGAAGGCCAACAATATGCCCCTGATAACGATCAAGAAATGAAAGAAGAAGACCCCGAAAAAGAAGAAATGGACAAAAAGACTGCATTATTGGCAATTTTGAATCTGCGGCTTATTGATATGGATCGAGCTATTGAACCGCCTCCTTTTCCTGTTGCTCCACGCTTTAAGCGCTGTGTTGCGTTACCACAACAAGAACACGCCATAGTGGAAAATACAGCATTTACCTCTGTTGAAGAATTAATGAATGAATCAAAGATTCCTCGAGATAAAAGTTATTCGCAGTGGCTTCCTTTACAACGCTATCCTCGAACTGGCGTAATGAAACCTATTCAATTGGAGACTGTTTTTACAAACACTATTTTGCAAAACATGGCCGATAAAGAAATAATTGATCATTTAAACCAAGTGGATGACCTTATTGATTCGGCAAAAAATGAGAACATTCGACTTTATATTGCAAAGGGAAAAATATTCAATGCATTGGTGTTTAAAGCAAAACAACAACGGAGTCGAAATCGTATTTGTGATGTTTATGAAAACATACGACAAATTATGAAAGATAATTCTACTCGGCGATCAGGAGTTGTTTCTATTTGCAACAGACGTATGGTTTATATGCGCACTATTGCAGATGCAGAGGAATATTTGGAGTTGGATAAGTATGATTACAAGTGCAACGTGAATGACTTATTTGATAGAATTTCAGCAATTGTAAAGGAAGCAAAATCTTTGAAGCCAGTGGTTGGAAAACGTCCTGCAGTTCGTCGTCGTGAAGCTCCTGCGGCTAAAAAACAACGTGTTGATTAAATTTTTTTACAATAATTATGTTTTTTTATATTTGATTATATATTTTATATTTTTATTATTTTTAATTAATTACGCTTTTAATTTTTGATTTCCAAAAGGTATTTTCTTACGTCAAAAACGGACTACATTATAGTCCGTTTTTGATTTCCAAAAGGTCTTTTCTTACGTCAAAAACGGACTACCTTATAGTCCGTTTTTGATTTCCAAAAGGTCTTTTCTTACGTCAAA
>Ga0315270_10000268_pt1 | contig 29818 bp, 32 predicted proteins | sample C1_bottom_MG_FD_204932 | JGI IMG/M metagenome (GOLD analysis project Ga0315270, IMG submission 204932) | Sediment microbial communities from Yellowstone Lake, YNP, Wyoming, USA - C1_bottom | ecosystem: Environmental > Aquatic > Freshwater > Lake > Sediment | place: USA: Wyoming | collected...
AAGTATACTCAGACAGTTTCGTAAAAAGCAAAGCTTTTATATTCAATGCTATACATATCCACTATCAGGGATCAATAAATACGACAGAATGTCATGGTATATCTGCGTAAGGCATACTGTTAAAAATGATATCGGTCTTATTGAGCAATCCTTTAGCCTCACGATGTAAATCATAATAGCGCGGATTGGGAACCAATGCGGCTAGCCATGCCGCCTGTAATGGTGAGAGTTGAGAAGCGTTGATCTGGAAATAGTGACGTGATGCAGCTTCCGCACCGAAGATGCCGTTTCCCCACTCTATGGTGTTTAAATAAATATCCAAAATCCGCTGTTTATCCATGATCGCCTCTAACATTAGAGTAATAAGAGTCTCTTCTGCTTTGCGCCAAGGGGTTCGTTGTGTTGAAAGAAATAGATTTTTTGCCAGCTGCTGGCTGATTGTAGAGCCACCCGCAACGATCTTGCCACGTGCCATATTTTTTTCGTATGCCTTTTGAATTCCATCCCAGTCGAAGCCTTCGTGGTCTACAAATTTTGCATCTTCTGCGGCTATCATAGCTCGTTTAAGATTATCGGAAATGCTGTTATAGCTTACCCATTTGTGTTGCAATTTAGCTTTTGGATTTTTATTTTGCATGATGACAAGACGATTTTCCATAAATGCACTACTAGTCGGATTATGATTTACCCACCAGGCAATCTGGGACGCAATCCAGAGTTGGTAGCAAAACATGATCAGGCACAGGGAAATCAGGACTCGCCAAATCCACCGTAATAAAAAATTTTTCATACGTGCAATTTTGCAATAACGGGAGCAGTGTCGGGGCTCACATTACGCCATTTGTGAAATGCTACTGCAGCCTGTTCGACCAGCATACCCAGTCCATCAGAAATCTGCGCAGCACCTTGAGCTTGTGCATAGCTCAGGAACGGGGTCAGTTTCCCATACATCATATCGTAGGCTAGTGCACCTTGTTTGAACAGTCCGACTGGTAGCGGTGGCATGGAATCTGAAATGCTGCTGGAAGTTGCGTTGATAACAATATCAAATTGCTGTCCTGCGAGGGCTTCGTAACTTTTGGCAAACACGGTACCGTACCCTTCAAATTCAGAAGCAAGTAAATTGGCTTTATCCATATTGCGATTGGAAATGATGATCGCCGCGCCTGCATTGAAGATGTGCCAGATTACCCCGTGTGCAGCACCACCAGCACCCATCAGCAATACACGTTTGAACAAAAATTTACATTTCAGATTTTGTTCGATATCGGTCACGAGTCCAATACCGTCAGTATTGTCACCCAGAATTTCATCCCCCTGAAACAGAAAGGTGTTGACCGCCTTCGCTGCACGCGCACGGCCTGAAAGTTCGGTGGCAAGCTTGAATGCTTCATGCTTGAAAGGCACCGTGATGTTGCAGCCTTTATAACCAGCATCGCGAAGCTTATTTATGGTTGCAACAAAACCATCCAATGGCGCCTCTATAGCCACATAGCTAATGTCCTGCCCGGTTTGTTCCGCAAACATTTGATGGATCAGGGGGGACTTGCTGTGCGAGATGGGGTGACCGATTACGGCGTACTTGTCTGTCATGTTCCAATTATATCGTCATTTGCTGGGTTTGATCAGCATCAGACTCGCACCGACCAGCGCCATGGCCCAGACGATGGCTGCTCCTGTTGGCAAATCCAGCCATACCGACAGCAGCAGCCCACCGGCGTATCCCATCACACCAACGGTATAGGCTGTCCGGGTACGGTTTCGTTTGAGTTGGAATGTGGAGAGGGCCGGCACGATCAGGCTGGCAAACACCAGATATACACCGATAAGCTGAACCGAAGCGGTGACAGCAAGAGAAAATAAGGCATAAAAACCAAACGTATTTACATGGTGTCTGAATCGCATCCAGATGCCCAGGATAATCACACTTAGGCCAGCAGTGGCCATTAGCTGGATATTGCTTACCCACAGTATTTGCCCTACGAGCAGGTCTTTGAGGTGTTCGCCTGCATGGGTGTCGTGGCTCATTAGTAAAATTCCACCGCTTGCTGCCAGCACAAAGAGTAGGCCAATGCTGGCTTCACGTACCTCGGGTAAAAAATGTTCAATATAGGTTAAAAGTCCAGCACCCAATAATGCGCTGGCTACCGCGATCAGTTGAACTAGCAGCGGTTGTTCGGCGTAGCCAGCCAAGCCGGCGATAACGACGCCCAGGCCGGCAATCTGTGCAACGGCTAGATCGGCAAAGATAATACCTCGTTCCAAAACTTTCATGCCAAGCGGGACATGTGTGAGCAGAACAAGCAGACCTGCCAAAAAGGCGGGGATGAGGATGCTGATGTCAATCTCGTTCATTTTTTCACCTTGATTTTGTTACCAGCAAGTAAGCGAGAGAGACTGTCGTCGAAAAAGGCGTAAAGATCTTTTGATGCGGCAGTGCCACCCACGCTGAACGGCAATTCAACTGCATTGAGCTGAGAATGATCAGCGATCCACTCGGAAGGTTTTGCATCCTGATAGGCAGCGCGTATAACCATGCGGGCAGGATTAATTTTTAATTGAGCAAGCACTTGAGCAAGGTGAGCGGCACTTGGCTCCATGCCAGGTTTGGCTTCCAGTTCAGCTACCTGTTTCAAACCTAGCCAAGAAAGTAGATAGGGATATGCGCGGTGTTGTACCACTACTGATTGCCCCTTGAGAGGGGCAGCCATTGCTTCCCATCGTTTAACTGCGCTTTGCCAGTTGAGCAAAAAATCTTGAAGTCGCTTTTTATAGTAGTCCGTACTTGCCGGGTCAAGTTCACTTAAACGAGCGGACAATGCTTGCGCGATGGGAAGGAAGTTTCGGGCGTCAAGCTGGATATGCGGATTTCCAGCGGCATGCACATCACCCTCTGCTCGATCAAGACGATTTGGAACTTCCAGCATATGCACATACCGTGCGGCTTCAAAATTTCCGGGTTTACCTTCGGCGATGTCGATATTGGCAGCTTCGCGCAGTATTACGGGTAACCAGCCGGCTTCGAGCTCTGCCCCTGTGCAAACTACCAACTGAGCGCGGCGTGCTTTTGCGATAAGGCTGGGTCGAGCTTCAACATGGTGAGGGTCTTGCAATGCGTTGGTGGCAGAATAAATATTAACTTTATCACCGGCCAGCTCCTGGGCCAATGTTGCCCATTCGGGTTCACAGGCAAAAATACTGAAGGTAGCCTGAGCCGGCAGTGTGTAACCGGCAAGTAAAAACACTAAAAATATTTTGATAAGTGATTGCATGAAATTTCCCCTAAAATTGGTGTGCACCATGTGCCCCAAGGCTCATAATGTATTGCAGGAATAGCTGATGGTCATCTTTACCCCGGCGTGATTGATCTTCTGCAATTTGCAGGCGCAGACGTGAAAATTCACTTGGGCTGTAATCGAGCATGAGTGTGTAACGTGAGGGTGTAAACGCGTAACTGCTGACGATATTTCCTGAAATTAAAGGGCCCACCTCTGCATTGCCCGGATTCAGCTGGTCATAACGTAGCCCTGCACGCCAATGCGGCTTGAATTGGTAAATGCTTTGCACATACCAGCCTGATTGAGCGACCCGGTATACATCCGTGGTGTCCACTCCTGCCGTGTTGTAAGACAGTAGTCCGTATTCGCGACGCTGAAAATATTCTCCCTGTAGTTTCAGGCTGGTCACGCTCGTATTGCCATTGGGAGCGTATTTCCAGATGAAATCCAGCCCGGAAGTAATGTTGTCACCGCTGAAGCTGTTGCTGACGCCGAAAGCGTCAGCAACAGCATTTACACGCTTGGTCTGATGCAGTGATAAGCCTGCACGCCAACTGTTGTTAAGGTTAAAATCATCCCCCCAATGCGCATAAATAGCTTCAGCACCTGCGCCATTATTATTTTGACGATCACTTCCCGGGTAGCCACGTCCTCGCCCGATCTCTGCGCCAAGCTCAAAAAATGTGTCAGTAGGAGCGAGCCATTTCAACTGTAACCCGTCCTCACCCAGTTGGTTATCCCAAAAAGTTCGGTATACCAGTGGTTGATCAATAAAGTCCCAGGCGTGAGCATGTTGTTCGTTGAGATAGCCCAGGCCTGAAAAAAAACGCCCCAGCTTGAGGTTAATGCCGTAGCCTAGTGAATCGGTTTGCACAAATGCATTTTCCACGCTCGTACTTCCATCGGGAGAGAAAGAAAACGTAGCAACGCCGCGAAATTGCGGGTCAATACTCGCGCTAATACCAAGTTCCGACTCGTTCAGACCAAAGCTTCTGTGATACCCATGATTGTTGGGGGAAAAGGGAAACCCGGTAATGGGTGCGTTTGGGTCCTGACTCAGACTGTTATAGGAGGCCGCAAGGATTAAAGAAATAGCCGGATTGAAAGCGCTCGCGCTGGCAGGAGGCGGGCGATTTGTATTGGACTCTGCCTGTTGCAATCTTTTGTCCAATTGCAATAGCTGATCGTGAATGTCTTGTATATCATGATCCGTGGCCGCATGGGAATTGAATGGTAAAACCAGCGCCATCAACAACGGCACCATATAAAAACAGGTATATCTAAACATCATGTTGCTCCAGAGGATATCGGGGTGCCATATAGCACCCAAGACTGGGGTAATCAAACTCCCAGTGGCTGATTAGGACAGAAAGGGAAAAGCAGGGGGGGCACGCGCAGTGGCTGAGAGGGTGTGTTGAGTGTGGTAAAGCAGGTAATTCAGTTCAATGGCGTGCGCCAGGGATTCATGCGGCGCGAATGAAAAATATCCGCTCGCGAGAGCGCTATTGAATTGTGCGAAGTTCGTGCACTGTTCGCAATCAGAGGGAACATGAGATTGATCTTTTTGTTGCTGAGAAAGCGCTGCCAAACTGTGTCGAAGTGTATGCACCGCCCCACCCTGTTGTGCCAACAGCAAGGCAAGCGCTAACAAGTACGGTGAAAATAATCCTAAAGTCCTCATGAAATCGTTATGGCTCAGTAGATTTCTGAATACCGTGTTTGTTGACATAAACAAATAGTTCAAGACGATTGGAGATTTCAAGTTTTGAATAAATGGCAGTTAAATGATTGCGCAACGTATTTTCGCTTATGCACAGTCTGCTTGCGATTTCTTTGGTACTGGCGGTTGCATCATGACCAATTTCGGCAGCCGTTTGGCGCTCTTTCCGAGTTAGGGTAGCAATTTTAATTTGTTCGGGATCTTCGGCCTTTGCATTCTTTTTTCGGGACAACTCATTAAAAATTCGGCTGGTTGCCAATCGATCAATCCATATTTCGCCGTTATGTACTGTTTCGATGGCTTTCAGGATAGTTTCAGCAGTATCTCCTTTTTCGACCACGCCTCTTGCACCTGCTATAAATGCACTGTCATGTAATGACAGATCACGAGTGCCTGTTAGTACCAGGACAATAGCTTTTGAATTGAGTAAAAGCTTGGGTATGACATTGATGCCACTTTCTCCATTCAGATCAAGATCAATGAGGATGACATCGGGAGATATTGTCAACAGTAAGTTCATGGCCTCGGTAGAATTGGTTGCCGTACCAACGACTTCCATTCTGGGCTTCTCCCCTTCAATTAGTTTCTCTAATCCCCACAATACACTGCGGTGATCATCAATCAGCATGATTTTGATGGGTTGGTTTTCTGTTTTCAAGTTATTCATTTCCAATAATGGTGCATCATAACGGGATGTTTACTTGGACAACGGTATAGCCTTGTGCATCATTTATAACCTTGCTTGATCCGCCAAGGGACACTGCTCGTGCGTTGATTGAACGCGGAGTAAAATGAACATTGTTCTTGGCATTTGAAGGTGGTTCATTGGCGATTTCCAGTTGCATATTTTTGTCTTCACAATGGATGGACAGATATGATTTTTTGGCACGTGTATGCCGAAGAATATTACTCAGGCCTTCGGCGAATATTTGCAATACCGAGCTGGCGATACGCGAATTGACCCGTATTTCTTCATCAAATTTCACCTCCACGTCAATGCCATAGAATCGCTTGAAATGATCAGCCTGCTCTTTGATGGAATTGACCAAGGATTCTCCGGCCAGCAATTTGTCTTCGCGTAAATTTGTTACATAACGCCTTAAATCCTGAATAGTAGATTCAGTCATATTGAGTAATTCACTGATATCCTTACTAAGTGGATTGGCGGTTCCTGCTTGTCTGTTTAATGCATCAAGGCCCAATTTCAAACCGATGTAAGGTTGGATGGTGGTGTCGTGAATATCCAAAGAAATTCTGAATCGCTCATGTTTGGCAGACTCGGCTACCAGTTCATCCATGAGTTGCATACTTTCGACTACGCGTGAAATTGATTTAAGTAATTGTTCGATGAACTCCACCTCAGATTGCGAGTAGGTGTGCTTGTCCGGAATAAGGTAGAGTCGCCCGGAGGTTCCATTTTGCTGAGAATAGGGAACAGTCAGGAACGAATTGGTATCAAGTAGGTTGGCAAGTGCCATACACTCGCTATTCAATACAGAATCGGGAGTAGGTAAGCAGGATTTGGAATTATATCGTTGCCAGCTGGACGGTTCGTGATGGTAACAGCCCGAGAAGGAAGTGGGGAGACTCAAGAGAATTTTGGCCAACTCTTCGTTGATAGCGTTCGGGTTGCTTGTATCCTGATGAATGGAAGAATATTTTTCCTTTTCTTGCCTCGGCTTTACTTGGCTGATGTGGTATGACAAATAACCTGTTGCAATAGTGGGTAACTGCAACACCAAAATGCAATCTTTTGCCTCAAAAAAATTCAGTATTCTTTCAAGATTTACCCTGATGGCATGATCATATCCGAATCGTGGATTTAACTGATTATTGACTTCCTGCAGCATCTTGATGCGCCGTCGTTGTGTAATTTCATGACCGCCCCAATAGGAAATCATGTAGCCAAGTGTCAAAAGATAAATTGGACGAACCAGTGTCTGGTCAAAGCCGAATCGTGCGCTAGGTTCAAACCATAAACTGGCCAGTATGAACAAAATTACGGAGGCACCGGTGACCATCATGCCTTCCTGCATCCCTCGGGAAAAGGAGGCTGAGAGTATGGCAAATATAAAAAAAGTAAAGAATAGACTATTGGTTCCCTGGGTCAGCGTGACTAGGTAAGCACAAAATAATACGTCCCCCCAGTAGGTGTCGCGAGGTGGTGGAGCTGAGGGGTCACGCTTGAAAGCCATGATGGCCAACACGCAACTCCAGATTCCATATACAACCAGGGAGCTGTAGGTAAGTGCAGAAAATATGGCAGGTTGGGTGGGATCAACGTATGTTATGACCAGTCCGGATAGCGCCAATATGCAACGCATCATTGCAATCATTCGTACGTCGACAGAGCCGTTAGAGTATGCCATGCCGGCGACTGAGGCCGTAGAGTTTGTTTTGCTTAAGCCTGACATAACTTCACGTTATCTTGGATACAGCTTAAATCTGTTGTTATTTTATATGTGAACATTTCCAATGAGTACTGAATGAGTCACTTGTTTCAATGTGTTGCCGAGTAACAATTAATACTAATCTACAAGGGAATTATAGCCATAAGTGATCGGGAATAAACACTTTCTTAATATAATCAAGTTGAGCTGGTTACTCAAAACAGTTTTTCATGTGCATGACAAATAATGTTCAACGAACATATTATGAGAAATTCAAACAACAACGCAACATAAATATTTACGCTTGCTGCCTGCTTTCAATCCCCAGAAAATATTTTATTTTCAAAGTGCTAGCAGTATGTTGGGCGAGTGTATTATTCGCTTTCAAGATGGTCGTTTGCGGTAAAAGACCATGTGCGTACAATGCTCAGTATATCGGTTTCCTTGCGGATATATTCTGGAAACGGTGCGTAGGGAGCCGCCAGTTTGACGATACGTACGGCTGCAGCATCCAATATACCTTTACCTGACGATTTATTAATGATCACGCTTTCTAGACTTCCGTCCGCTTTGATAGAAACGGTCAATTGTAATTTGCCAAAAATTTTTTGTTGGCGAGCCTGTGCAGGATAATTGAGGTTGCCTATGCGTTCTACTTTGATACGCCAGTCTTCTATGTACTGAGCATATTGATATTCTTGAACGTTTGCGCCGACAATTTTTCTTTTGGCTGACTTTTGGTAAGCGCTGAAATCGCGGTTAATTTGTGCTTCCAATCGTGCAATCTCGAGTGATTTTTTTACCAAATCCCTCCCCTGTGTATCGCTGCCTTCTTTACGCTGTTTTTCGGTGAGCTCCTGGGGCACATTGTGCAGGCTCTTGGCGCGCGTAATGAGTTTTTTGACCTGTTGCTCCAGGCGTTGCAATTTTTGTTTGGACTGTTCTTCCACAAACTGTTTATCGTCGCTCAAGTTTGGCAGGGGACTACTCGCGCGTTTGTTGTCAAGGGTGTTTCCGCCACCATCCAGGCTGTGTTGTGCCAGTGCATCGGCCTTGTGGGGGCGAGATCTGGATTTGCTATTTACCAATACAACTTCAAGCGGTTGCAAAAAATTTTGATTTTTACGGGGATCAGGCAGGACAAAGCCCACGCCAAATAAAACAAAACAATGAAAACACAAGGAGAATATAACCGATTTGGAGATGGGTTTTTTAATAAAAACCAGAAGATCCAAGGGTGATAATTTGTGCATTAGACAGTGGCCTCCACCGCGTCGGTTTTGGCGGGTATGGCAGCAGAAACAAAGCGTGCCTTAAAGCTTAAGTCGAGTAGATCAATTTCTTCAAATTCCAGAGTAACAATGGTGTTGGGAGGGAGTTCGGGTATGGACGGTATTCGTCCTGCCAGGGGGACTCCAGAAAGCCTGACGAGATTCTCTCGTAACAATAAAGCCTCGATTTGTGTGATATTTTCTTGCAACAGCCAACGCAAACACCAGTAACGTTCCATTTGTCGCTGAAAGTCGTTGTACGCCGTGTAAGCTGCATCAAAATTGCTTAGCACAGTAAATAAAGCGGTGTCATTTTTGGTATAAACAGGAGGCTCTTTTTTGATCAATTGAATGATCTGGCGTTGATTCACCAAGTCGATATAACGTCTTAGGGGCGAACTAGACCACATATATTGCGCCACACCCAATCCCTGGTGAGGTGCTGCAACGGTGCTCATTTTCACCTTTCCATTGTTCTGCGTTCGATAAATGCCTGAGATATCGTTATCAAGCAATAGCTTCCCCCAGGTGCAGTTTGCAAATATCATCAGTTCAGCAACCACCTTGTCTATTGGTGATCCACGGAGGCGGGTGGTGAGCGTCACTCTGTCGTTTTCCACACTAAAATTATAGTCGAGCTGTTGAGTATTGTTTTCGCCCGCTTTACCACGCGCTGCCTCTAGCTTGTGGGATAAATTCCATAGCAATGTTAATTCGCTGGCATAGGGATAGTCCAGTTTGCAGGCAGCCAAGGTGTTTTCGTTAAACAAGGGTTCAAGCGTGTCATGACGCAAGTTTGCAGAAATATGCAAACGCTCCAGACGTGTTTCGGTATTCATCACTGTCAATGTTGCCGAGTCCACTTCCATGTATAGCGACAGAGCGGGGCATATTTTGTCAGCACTTAGCGTAAATTCTTGAACTACGTTTTCGGGCAACATGGTGATCTTGGCACCTGGCATATACACAGTAGAGAGGCGAGATGAAGCTATATCATCTACCGCAGTGTTAGGGGTGATACCCAGGGCGGGTGCCGCAATATGTATGCCGATGTACCAGTTTCCATTGGGGAGTTGTGCGACTGAAAAGGCGTCATCAATTTCTGTAGTGGAAGCATCATCGATACTGAAAGCAGTCACCTCTGCTAAGGGTAACTCGGGGTGCGGTTCGACTGTCACTACTGGAAAGCCGGTGCCCTGGGGGAAGTTGGCCAACAGAAAACGATTTAAATGGTAATCCTTGGTGGAAGGTATGCCACCGCAGCGTTGCAATAAATGGGCGGCAGATAATTGTGTGGCGATGCAGGCTGCATCCAGTGCTTTTGCTTCAAGTGTGTTGCGATCCGTGCCATACAACAAGTGAGGCATTTTTTCGGTGAATTCGGGTGGCAGGATAAACGTACTCAGTTCAGCGGTGTAACGGGAAAGCAATTCAGCTTGCACGCGCTTCTTTTCTGCACTTGCGAGCGCTGATTTGAGTGCATCCGCCGGGGCAGCCTTATAGTGGCCCTTGCCTTTTTTGTAAAAAAACATGGGCGCAGAATGTAAGCGTATGACGATACCAGCGGCTTCAATGGGTGTCGGGTTATGGCCGAAATATTCGGTTGCCAATGCTTCAAACCCAAATTCTTCAGTAGGGCAGGATTCCCACAAAAATTCCACATCAATCTCCGAAGAAATTTGTTCTGCTTGAGCCATAAATTCGGCTATCGCAGGTTTGTCAAAGCGCAGCAGCACATTGGCAGATTTAATTTTGCTACGTTTACCCTGAATGCTTTCGATCTGCAACGAGGAGTCGTTGTCGACCATGATGCCACCGACTTTAAAGTGGCCTTCTTCTTCGTAAAATATGTTCATCGTGTGTTGCTACCTTGGCCGAACTGGATCAAAGTGACTCAGGCAGGAGTGGAGTGGTAGGAATTAAAAAAATAATGTGTGATTATAACCGAGCGGGCGTAATAAATAGCTAAGCTCATGGAGTTCAATTTCCGAGTATTTTGGGTTGTGGCCCTAAAATGTTAGTATTCGCTATTACGCCTGAGTGTAATGACATTGCAGATTTGAAGGGATTTCAACGGAGAGAGTTATGGCTGGTCACAGCAAGTGGGCAAATATTCAGCATCGCAAGGGTAAGCAGGACTCCAAACGCGGCAAGATTTTTACACGGTTAATCAAGGAGATTACCGTTGCTGCCCGTTTGGGCGATAGCGACCCAGCAGGTAATCCACGGCTTCGTCTCGCGATGGAAAAAGCCTATGCGCAAAACATGCCCAAAGATAATGTGGAGCGTGCCATTAAACGCGGTAGTGGCGAGCTGGAGGGGGTAAACTACACCGAAATACGTTATGAAGGTTATGGTATCAACGGGGCTGCGGTCATTGTGGATTGCATGACGGACAATAAAACACGCACGGTGGCTGATGTCAGGCATGCTTTCACGAAATATGGTGGCAATTTGGGTACGGATGGCTCAGTGTCTTTTATGTTTAAACACTGCGGGCAAATGTTTTTTGCGCCAGGCACCAATGAGGATGCGTTGATGGAAGTGGCGCTGGATGCGGGTGCAGAGGATGTCGTGAGTCATGATGACGGTAGTATAGAAGTGATAACCGGGCCTCATGATTTTGCCGATGTGAAACAACGACTGGAATCCGCAGGATTTAAACCCGAAATGGCAGAGGTGGTGATGAAGCCGGCCGCAGAAGTCAGCTTTACCGGTGATGACGCGGTAAAAATGCAAAAGCTGTTGGATGCACTGGAAGATTTGGATGATGTGCAAGAGGTTTACACCAATGCAGTGATTGAGCAATAGTGCACAAAAGAATTAAGGCGAATGAATAAACCTGTAACGTTACGTATTCTTGGCATTGATCCCGGTTTGCGTATCACAGGTTTTGGCGTGGTAGACAAATCAGGGCAAAAACTGAGCTATGTGGCGAGTGGATGTATCAAAACACCTGCCGGAGCCTTGCCTCCACGATTGAAAGTCATATTGGAATCCCTGGGGGAGGTGATAAACACCTACCAGCCGCAGCAAGTGGCGGTTGAAAAGGTATTTGTAAACGTGAATCCCCAGTCCACTTTGTTGCTAGGCCAAGCACGTGGGGCGGCAATCTGTGCTGCCGTGCTGTCAAATTTGACGGTGGCGGAATATACCGCCTTGCAGGTGAAACAATCAGTCGTTGGCAATGGTCACGCTGATAAAGAACAAGTTCAAGACATGGTACAACGCTTACTGGTGTTGGATGGCAAGCCGGGTGCGGACGCTGCCGATGCCCTGGCTTGTGCGATATGTCATGCACACGCGGTTGCCGGATTGGGGAAACTTTCTACCCTGGGGTTGCGTGTGAAAAACGGTAGACTAGTATAAGGGTGCTTCAATGATAGGTCGTTTAACGGGATTTTTGCTGGAAAAGAATCCGCCACAAATACTGCTGGATGTGCAAGGTGTAGGTTATGAAGTCGATGTGCCGATGAGCACGTTTTATAACCTTCCGGGATTGAGCGAGAAAGTCGTGTTGCACACCTACCTGGTGGTGCGTGAAGATGCGCAATTGCTCTATGGGTTTGGCACACATGAAGAACGATCTGCATTTCGTCAGCTACTGAAAATTAGTGGTGTTGGGCCAAAGTTAGCCCTGTCAGTCTTGTCTGGTTTGAGTCTTGGCGATCTCGCGATTGCCGTGGTCAAAAAGGAAGCGGGACGATTGACCAAGATACCAGGCGTAGGAAAAAAAACAGCAGAGCGACTTATTCTGGAACTACAAGGAAAATTCACCGCATCACTGACCGAAACTTCCAGGGGGGCACCGGCCTCACACAGTAACGATATAATGAATGCGCTACTCGCCCTGGGTTACAACGAAAAAGAAGCAGACTGGGCAAGCAAGCAATTACCCGTTGATACGGGCGTGTCAGACGGTATTCGTCAAGCCTTAAAGTTCCTCTCCAAAACATGATCCAACACGACGATTTAAATACCAGTCGCATTATTTCTCCTGCCGTCGTATCGGTACAAGAAGAGGCGCTGGAACGTGCGTTACGGCCAAAAATGCTGGATGAATATGTGGGCCAGGAAAAAATTCGTGGCCAGTTGGAAATATTTATCGAAGCGGCAAAAAAACGAAAAGAGCCACTGGACCATGTTTTGCTGTTTGGCCCCCCCGGCCTGGGTAAAACAACACTGGCGCACATCATAGCCCGGGAGATGGGGGTGAATATGCGCCACACCTCAGGCCCGGTACTGGAAAGGGCTGGAGACCTTGCCGCACTGCTAACCAACCTTGAGCCGAACGATGTGTTGTTTATTGACGAGATACACCGATTGTCACCGGTTGTTGAAGAAATACTTTATCCGGCACTCGAAGATTACCAGATAGATATCATGATAGGAGAGGGCCCCGCAGCTCGCTCTGTCAAACTGGATCTGCCCCCTTTTACACTGGTTGGAGCAACGACTCGCGCGGGAATGTTGACCAATCCCTTGCGTGACCGATTTGGTATCGTGGCACGATTGGAGTTTTATACCACCAGTGAGCTACAACGAATTGTGACACGCTCTTCAGGTCTGCTTGAAATGCCCATTGTGCCGGAAGGCGCTCTTGAGATTGCCAAGCGCTCTCGCGGTACGCCCCGCATTGCCAATCGTTTGTTGCGACGTGTTAGGGATTATGCCGAAGTACGCGCACAGGGTGAGGCCACGCAACATGTGGCCGATGCCGCGCTGACCATGCTGGATGTAGATACGCAAGGACTGGATGTGATGGACAGAAGATTATTATTGACAGTCATTGAAAAATTCATGGGTGGCCCAGTAGGGGTAGACAACCTGGCAACAGCGATAGGCGAAGAGCGTGACACGATAGAGGATGTGATTGAGCCTTACCTGATACAGCAAGGTTATTTGCAACGTACATCACGCGGTAGGGTGGCGACAGCCAACGCCTATGCTCACTTTGGTTTAACTCAACCACGCAATGCCAGCAACCGGGATTTATGGGAGCAGGGTGCGTCGGAGTGAGCAAGCACGAACAAATTTTTGCCCTGCCTATACGGGTATATTTTCAGGATACCGATGCCGGTGGGGTGGTTTATCACGCTAGCTATGTGAACTTTATGGAGCGTGCAAGGACCGAATGGATGCGAAGTTTTGGTTTTACCAATGCGGGTTTGATGAATGAGATTGGCGTCGTGTTTGTTGTGCGCTCTCTCAAATTGGATTACTTGAAGCCGGCGTTGCTAGATGACTTGTTGTCCGTGAGCGTGCAGTTAAAAGATATTGGCCGCAGTCGTGTGACACTGCACCAAATAATGAAGCGTGGTGAAGAAAAGCTGGTTGAAGCTGAAATAAGTCTTGTCAGCGTCGCGCTGGAATCATTCAAGCCTGTTAGCGTGCCTGACGTGTTACGTGAGCAATGGAAAATAACGGGGTAGCTGTTTAAGTTTTAACAACACAATTTTATTGATCGAAAGGTTTTTGGTATGGACGCTGCTGCACAAAGTATGTCGCTTGGACCGCTGATTCAAGGGGCCAGTTTGCCGGTTCAACTTGTGATGGGGATGTTGTTACTGGTGTCGTTGATGTCGTGGTGGTTTATATTCCTCAAAATGTTTGTCATACGCCAGGCTAAAATTCAAAGTGACGTGTTTGAAGAGGCATTCTGGGGACACCCCGATCTGAACAGATTGTACAAAGATTTTCTCGATGATCGTGAAACGGCGGGCAGCCTTGAACGAATATTTGCAGCGGGATATTCCGAGTTTATGAAGCTGAAAAAGAAGCACGAAATGGACAATGCTGCCGTGATGGATGGCGCTCGCAGAGCGATGCGTGCAACCTATCAGCGGGAAATGGATGAGCTCGAAGCGCATTTGTCATTTCTGGCAACAGTCGGTTCGGTGAGCCCTTATGTGGGATTGTTGGGGACAGTGTGGGGAATTATGAATGCCTTCCGTGGGCTTGCCAATGTGGGTCAGGCAACCCTGGCGCACGTTGCACCCGGCATAGCTGAGGCCTTGATTGCGACGGCAATGGGGCTTTTTGCTGCCATTCCCGCTGTGGTGGCCTACAACCGTTTCGCGGCTGATACCACACGGCTATCATCGCGTTTTGAAAGCTTTATGGAAGAATTTTCTAACGTGTTGCAGCGTCAGCCATGAGTAATATTCGTCGCGCATCATTGTCACCCATGAGTAACATCAACGTCGTGCCCTACATCGATGTTATGTTGGTCTTGCTGGTAATCTTCATGATCACAGCACCCTTGATGAATCCAGGGCAGATTGATTTGCCCAGCATCGGAAAATCATCGACACCGCCTGTTTCGCCCATGGAAGTCATTATAAAAAAGGATGCGACGTTGGCCTTGCGTGATCTTGGCAAGGAGGGTGTTGAAATCCCCGTTTCACGAGAAGAATTGATCGTGCAGTTAAAGCTAAAACAGAACAAAAATGCGAATCAGCCGGTAGTGATTTCTGCCGATAAAAACGTGCGTTATGAAGAGGTGGTAAAGGTAATGGATTTGTTGCAACAACAGCAAATTAAAAAAGTTGGGCTGTTGGCCAAAGTTAAATAAACATGAACGAGATTACTGAATATTAAATGATTGCTGCTTTCAGTTCTGAGCCCTTTAAACTAACTGCGGGAGCATTGGCCCTGTTAGTTCATGGCTTGTTTATATTGGTGCTATACATTAGTTTTAACTGGCAAATGACGCCGTCCCAAGGGATGGTTGTGGATATATGGGAGTCTTTACCTGATGAAATGATGGAGCAGCAGCTTCCACAGGTTCAACCCGAAAAACCGGAGCCGGTAATAAAGCCAAAACCAGAACCAGAACGTGCTGCTGCCGTCCCAGTTAACGCTGACATTGAATTGAAAAACAAAAAAAAATTAAGGGATGAGGCACGCAGGGCAGAAGCGGATGCGGCAAAAAAATTGGCAGAGAAGTTAGCCGAGCAAGCAGAACGTCGAATGAGCGTAATAGAAAGGCAGGCTCAGGAAAACGCACAGAATCAGTTGAAAGCGCAAGAAGCCGCAGCTGAAGCGTCTGGCAAAATTAGGGATGAGTACGTTAGTAAAATAAAAAGTAAAATCAGGCGGTTAGTATTCTTGCCACCCGGTGTGGATGAGAAAATCCAGGCAATATTTGATGTTACTTTGCTACCCAGTGGTGAGGTACTTTCGGTAGAACAAGTTAAATCGAGTGGAAATAAGAATTACGATAATTCTGTTGAGCGGGCTATATATAAAGCACAACCATTACCATTGCCGCCTGCCGATAAGAATATGTTTAATAAATTTCGTAATTTGCGATTAAAATTCAGCCCCGCTGAAGGTGGACAATAAGAGGTTAAAGACAATGATATTGCGTAATTGTGTGTTTATTTTAGGTTTGATTCTGGCATTGCCTGCTCATGCCGTGTTGGATATTGAAATTAGCGGGGCAGGCGAAAATCTAATCCCTATCAGTATTGTGCCATTTTTGGGTGAAGAAAAATTATCACATAAAATAAGCGGGATAATTGCAGCAGATCTCGATCGAAGTGGAATGTTTCGACTGGTTGACACAGCTGGCAAGGTTCCTCATGAGGCTCGTGACGTTGTCCTTAGTGATTGGGCAGCAGTTGATGGACTCGCAATCGGCAAAATTACCATGCAAGCAAATGGAAATCCGATGATTCAATTTCAATTATTTGATACACATAAACAAAATCAATTACTGGGGTGGACTCATGAGCTTAAAAATGTCAATGAGCAACGTGCAGTCGCACATAAAATTGCCGATGATATCTATGAGAAATTTACCGGTGTGCCCGGCGCGTTTAGTACCCGAATTAGTTATGTCAGCCGGCAAGGTAAAGTCAACCGTCTGGTTGTGGCGGATAGTGACGGATATGGTGAGCAAGCAGTATTAAGTTTGATGAAGCCAATCATGTCACCCTCTTGGTCACCGGACGGGAGTCATTTGGCCTACGTCACTTTCGAGCGAGGGCACGCAGTAGTATTTGTTCAGTCCTTATACACAAGACAGCGTATTGCATTGGCCGCTTTCCCCGGTACAAACAGTGCTCCGGCATGGTCACCGGATGGCAAGCAACTGGCTGTTGTATTGACTAAGGACGGCACCTCGGCCATTTATTTGGTGCGTCCAGATGGTAGTGATTTGCGTCGTGTAAGCTTTGGCGATTCAATATCGACCGAGCCGTGTTTTTCACCCGATGGACGTTTTTTGTTATTTTCTTCCGACCGCGGGGGAAGTGCACAGATATATAAAATGCCAGTTGAGGGAGGTTATGCAGAACGTATGACGTTTGAGGGGAGTCAAAATTTCGCGCCCCGATACAGTCCCGATGGCAAGAGTTTTGTATTTATGCATAGCATGGATGGGAGATTGTACATAGCCACACAAGACTTTCAAACCAAGCAAATGCAAGTGTTAACGAATATTGGATTTGAAAAAAAGCCGAGCTATGCGCCGAACGGTAAACTAGTTTTGTTTGCCACCGAATCATTTGGCCGTGGTATATTGACGACTGTTTCTAGCGACGGCAGGGTAAAAGTAAAGATGACTCCACAGCAAGGAGATATCCGAGAGCCAATGTGGGGACCTTTTATAAAGTAATAATTTTTTTGACCATGGAGATAATAGAAATGAAAAAATTAACAATGAGTGCCATATTGATCAGTTTGTTAACCGCTTGTGCAAGTGACAAGCCGGCGGAAGTAGCGCCAGCTCCCGCACCTGAAGCAACTGCGCCCGCTCCTGCTCCAGTTGCAGAAACAGTACAAAATGTCGCGCCCGTAGTTACTGATGCTCTGGATGATGCAAACAGTATTCTGGCCAAGCGTAGCGCGTATTTCGAATTTGACAAATCTGCCATCAAAACTGATGATAAGCCTATGGTACAAGCTCATGGACAATACCTGGCCAGCCGTACTGACCGCACTGTTGTAGTAGAAGGTAATTGCGATGAGCGCGGAAGCAGCGAATACAACTTGGCACTCGGCAATCGTCGTGCCACTGCTGTGCAAAAAATGCTGGTTGTAAGCGGTGCGAAGGCTAACCAGATTTCTGCTGTCAGTTTAGGCGAAGAAAAGCCGGTTGCCACAGGACACAATGAGGCAGCATGGTCTCAAAATCGTCGCGCTGATATTGTTTATAAATAAGTAACCATGCATAAACTGCAATTCTTGTTGCTTGCGGGGTTGTGCATTGCAACTTCCCAGGCGAAGGCCGGGTTGTTTAATGACGATGAGGCACGATCCGACATTCGACAACTGGAAATGCGACTAGAAAAGCTGGAAAAAACAAATTTAAAGCTAGAAGAAGCAAATAAGCAACAAACCGGTTCATTGTTAGATCTGCTTACCCAGATTGAATCTTTGAACCAAGAATTGCGCAAGTTGCGCGGCCAAAGCGAAGAGCTGGAGCACAACTTGCAGGATGCTAAAAATCGCCAAAAAGATTTTTACGTGGATTTGGACACGCGGATGCGCCGTTTTGAGACTGCAGAAACCGCTGCTGAATCGGCATCAGCACAGAAGACCGCCGATAAGGTTGTTATCGACAAGGTCGCTGTGGAAAATAGTTCGTATGAAGTTATTTATGCCTATTACAAGGCGGCCAACTATAAAAAAGTGTTGGAATCCTCAAAGGAATTTCTTGGTAAATTTCCTGAATCAGTTCGCGTGCCGAACGTTCATTATTTGATGGGCGATGCTTATTTTTCACTGGATGACTTCAAAAAAAGTATCGCGAGCTATCAAATTATCGTCAGCAAGTATGAAACAAGCGCCAATGTACCGGAAGCATGGTTGAATATAGCCGCCTGTCAGCAGCAGTTAAAAGAAGCTGGCACTGCAAAGAAGACCCTCAAAATGATCATCGCAAAATTCCCCGATAGCAAAGCTGCAGTAAAAGCAAAAAAACGTCTAGTTTCAATAAAGTAGCAGATTTTTTCTATGTCAATTCATGATGCTGGCGCCTTATTGCGCATTAGTGAAATTTTCTATTCCCTGCAAGGTGAAACCAGTCGAGTGGGATTGCCCACCGTATTTATACGCTTGACGGGATGCCCGCTTCGTTGTCAATACTGTGATACGGCGTATGCATTCACGGGAGGGCAAAATAAAACCTTGGGGAGTATTTTGGATGAGGTAAAACCTTATAACACACGTTATATAACGGTCACAGGTGGTGAACCACTCGCACAAAAAAAATGTGGTGATCTGCTCACTATGCTTTGTGATGCTGGGTATCAGGTTTCACTGGAAACCAGTGGCGCACTTGATGTAAGTGTAGTCGACACGCGTGTGATTAAAGTGTTGGACATTAAAACTCCGGCCTCTGGAGAGGTGGAAAAGAATTTGTGGGGGAACCTCGAGTTTTTAAATGAAAATGACGAAGTAAAATTCGTTTTGTGTGACGAGGGGGATTATCGCTGGGCAACACAATTGCTACGGGAACGAAATTTATCAGCCAAATGTACGATTTTATTTTCACCCTCACAGGGTCAACTTTTACCATCGGATTTGGCGGACTGGATATTGCGTGATCGCCTAGCGGTACGTCTGCAATTGCAAATGCATAAGATTCTATGGGGAAATGTGGCTGGACGATAGATTGTTTATGAAAAGAGCAGTGATTTTATTATCAGGCGGTTTAGATTCTGCGACGGTTCTGGCGATGGCGAGGGATCAGCGTTACAGTTGTTATGCACTGAGTGTCGATTATGGACAGCGGCATAGTGCGGAATTGAAGGCGGCTAAACGGATCGCGAATGCACTAGGAGCAACAGAACACCGCACCATCAACATTGATTTAACGGCTTTTGGCGGTTCCGCATTGACAGACATGAGTATCGCGGTCCCTGAAAAAACAACAACTGGTATACCACTGACATACGTACCTGCACGCAATACCATCATGCTGTCACTCGCCCTGGCGTGGGCTGAAGTATTGGGTGCCCAGGATATTTTCTTTGGTGTAAATGCCGTTGATTATTCTGGGTATCCAGATTGCCGTCCAGAATATGTTGCAGCCTTTGAACGGATGGCAAATCTTGCAACGCAGGCAGCAGTAGAGGGGAAACCGTTAACTTTACATGCGCCACTTTTACATATGTCCAAGGTTGACATTATTCGGCAAGGATTGTCGCTAGGCGTGGATTTTAGTATGTCTGTTTCATGTTATCAGGCGGACGATGAAGGTCGCGCATGCGGAGTTTGTGATTCGTGTAGGCTACGCCGTACAGGCTTTGAAGACGCCGATATTACTGATGTGACACGTTATCGGACGCCAAATGTCTAGTATGGAATGGTGACTACGCGTTGACAGAATTCCCCTAGTCCGTATAATGCGCGCTTCCTTTTGGAATGTGGGTCGTTAGCTCAGCCGGTAGAGCAGCGGACTTTTAATCCGTTGGTCGCCAGTTCGAATCTGGCACGACCTACCACATTTTTTACGTGTTGTTCCTGTGCCTCAAAATCACTAAACACTACGCTGCAGTTTTACCGCCGCTTTAGCTCAGTTGGTAGAGCAACCGCCTTGTAAGCGGTAGGTCGTCAGTTCGAATCCGACAAGCGGCACCAAATTTAGTCAGAGATCTCAAATCTTTGTAGTTTCTTTATTCGTAAATGACCTAATGCGACTCCGTTTATAGAACGATGTTTCATTCTGTTGGAAAGCAAAATGTCACCCTTAGCGCAGTATAGATTCATCTCACCTGTAGCACTTATTGTTATTGGCCTACTTATTTCATCGCCAGCAAATGCTGAGGGACTGACCCTTGAATTTTCGGGTACCTCATTTAACGCTATGGCAAATTCTGCTACCGAGCCAAATTCGGTAGATAATAAAAATTCAGCTGACATCCAAAACGATATAACGTCAGTCTCACCTGTTTCAGAGCCTGAAACCTACGCCATGTTTTTAATTGGTTTTGGCTTGATTAGCTTTACAGCAAGACGGGGGCAAAAAAACAACCCTACAATCTAGCACTGGTTGTAAGTGGGGCTATATCGTTTGTCCTTTTGCAGGTCTCGCTTCTGCTTGCAATATCCAGAATCCCAAACATCGGGATATGCCGATTGACGATTGCTTTTAGTCAATTTCCCTTCTCCTCAGGTGCTCAATTAGAGGCTTTTGGCAAAATATTTTTTTGTCTCGGCAGGGGAAATTCGTCTGTAGCTGCGATGTATCATCATAAAATAATTACCAACAACTTTCGGTGATTCCCGATATTTAAGATTTGAACATCAAATTTTATTGAGTGACGATTATTTCGGTCTGAATATTTTTTAAACTTTACAGGTTTGATTCCGATAATCCCCAAGAAACATGCAGCATAATTTTCCGCGCAGTATTGAAATATTCGGTAATATGGATATCGGATACACCGCGATTAATACGTCAATTTCTAAGGGTAATAAATGAAAATTCACGAATATCAGGCAAAAGAAGTGTTGCGGCATTTTGCAGTACCAACCCCTCGAGGGGAGGTGTGCTTTAGCGTTGATGAGGCTGAGAAAGTAGCTCGCAAACTGGGTGGTGCTGTATGGGTTGTCAAGGCTCAGATACATGCAGGTGGTCGTGGCAAGGGGGGAGGGGTGAAAGTGGCTCACTCTTTTGAAGAGGTACGTGAGCATGCCACTAAAATTTTAGGTATGCAGTTGATCACTCATCAGACGGGTAAAGTGGGGCAAAAAGTTAACCGCTTGTTGATTGAAGAGGGGGCAAAAATCATCAAAGAATATTACGTCGGTATGGTAATAGACAGGAGTAAACAGCGCGTTGTTCTGATGGCCAGTAGTGAAGGTGGAATGGATATAGAAGAAGTGGCCGCGCATACGCCAGAAAAAATTTATAAAGTTTGGGTAGATCCTGTTGCAGGTTTGCGGACTAGTGAGGCGGATGATATTGCCAAAAAAATTGGTATACCCGATGCGTCGATCCCCCAAGCACGTGTCTGTTTGCAGGGCTTGTATCGAACCTTCGTGGATAAAGATGCAATGTTGGCTGAAATTAATCCCCTGGTTCTTACGGCCGATCAGCAAGTGATTGCGCTGGATGCAAAAATAAATTTCGATAGCAATGCCTTGTTCCGTCACCCCGAAATTGTCGCGTTACGGGATCTGGACGAAGAAGACCCAGCAGAAATTGAAGCATCAAAATTTGATCTAAGCTATATCTCGCTTGACGGCAATATTGGTTGCTTGGTAAATGGTGCGGGATTGGCGATGGCAACGATGGATATCATAAAACTCTACGGAGGCTCTCCCGCAAATTTTCTGGATGTTGGAGGTGGAGCAACCAAAGAGAAAGTGACGGAAGCATTTAAACTGATGCTCAAAAATCCTAAGCTGAATGCAATTCTGGTCAATATATTTGGCGGTATTATGAAGTGTGATGTGATTGCTGAAGGCGTAGTGGCGGCAGCGAGAGAAGTTGATCTTAAAGTACCATTGGTCGTTCGGCTTGAAGGTACCAATGTTGATCTTGGCAAGAAAATATTGGCACAGTCAGGACTGGCGATTATCACTGCCATTGATATGGCTGACGCTGCACAAAAAGTAGTTGCTGCTGCCAAGGGGAAAAATTAATGTCTATTCTGATCAATAAAAATACCAAGGTGATGACGCAGGGTATGACAGGTAAAGTTGGGCAGTTTCACACTTTGCACAGTAAAAATTATGCAAATGGTGCCAATTGTTTTGTAGCCGGGGTTACACCGGGCAAGGCAGGCCAACTGTGCGAGGGTATACCGGTTTTTAACAGCGTCTCCGAGGCGAAGGCTCAAACCGGTGCCACAGTTTCGGTTATATATGTTCCACCGCCCTATGCGGCAGCCGCAATCGACGAGGCAGTTGAAGCGGGGCTTGAGTTGGTCATATGTATTACAGAAGGAATTCCTGTGCATGACATGATTCGGACTCGACACAAAATGATCGGTAAATCGAGCATATTGGTTGGTCCTAATTGCCCGGGCCTGATCACCCCGGATGAAATTAAAATAGGAATCATGCCGGGACACATACACCGCAAGGGACGAATCGGTGTGGTGTCACGCTCAGGAACCCTAACCTATGAAGCGGTGTGGCAGTTATCCGAGTTGGGAATGGGTCAATCTTCCTGTGTCGGAATAGGCGGTGATCCTATCAATGGATTGAAACACCTGGAAGTGATGAAGCTATTTAACGATGACCCGGAAACGGATGCGGTTGTTATGGTTGGCGAAATAGGCGGTAATGACGAAGAAGAAAGTGCTCGCTGGATCAAGAATAATATGAAAAAACCAGTTGTGGGTTTTATTGCGGGCATCACTGCACCCCCTGGAAAACGAATGGGGCATGCCGGGGCAATTATCTCGGGAGGACAGGGTGGTGCAGAGGATAAGCTCGCAGTCATGGAAGAGTGCGGTATACACATCACACGTAATCCTGCTGAGATGGGAAAAGTGATGCAGAAAATTATGAAGGCATAAATCACCGATGCGTCATTTTAAATATTCAATACTGTTGGCTGTGCTGGGTTTATTGTTTGCCGCATGGTGGGGTTATAGCCGTAGCGGGTTGGCTGGTGCCCTGCAAGCGTTGAGTGTCGCTACTATTTTGGCCATCATGGAAATTTCCCTCTCATTTGATAATGCCATCGTCAATGCTTCTATACTAAAGCCGTGGAACGTATTCTGGCAGCAAATTTTTCTGACTTTGGGCATGGTCATAGCAGTTTTTGGCATGCGCTTGTTGTTTCCTTTACTCATCGTCGCATTTGCAGCTGATATAGGCCTGGTCGAAGTTTGGACCATGAGTTTGAACAATCCGCATGAATACGCAAGACACTTGACTGAGCATCATGCGGAAGTTGCCGTTTTCGGCGGGATGTTTTTATTGCTGGTTTTCCTGAATTTTTTGCTGGATGAGGATAAAAAATTGCACTGGCTTGGCGGCATCGAGGCGCGAATAGCTGATTTTGGCAAGGTTGCATCCATCGCGGTCATGCTTGCCATCGGGATTCTGTTGGCCAGTTTGAAAGTGGTAGAAGCCGATAGGCAGCTGGCTGTTCTGATAGCAGGTCTGTGGGGGATATTGACATATGTCATAGTGGATGTTGTGAGCGGTATTTTAGAGATGGAAGAGGAAGACCCGGCAATGGGTGACCTGATAAAGCGCGGTGGGGTCGGTGGCTTCCTTTACCTCGAGGTACTTGATGCCTCGTTTTCCTTCGATGGGGTAATTGGGGCCTTGGCGATTACCAAGGATATCGTCATTATCATGGTTGGTCTTTCCATAGGTGCCATGTTTGTGAGGTCTATGACGGTTTATTTGGTACGCCAGGGAACGCTGGACAAATTTGTTTACCTTGAGCATGGTGCACATTACGCGATCGGAATACTGGCTTTTATCATGCTGGCCAGCATGAAATTTCATATTCCGGAAATTTTTACAGGCCTGGTTGGGGTGGCTTTTATACTTGCGGCACTTCGCTCATCGGTCATCTATAGACGGAATCGGCTTTAACTCGATACTAATGGCTGGCTATGCGCTGTCTGTAAGGGTTTGCTGCAACCTGAGCATGAAAATTATTCAAATCCGATTTTTTAGGCAGGTTCGAAATTTCGCTTGCTGATTTATGAATAAACCGTAATAAATCAAGTAGCTTATGGCTTGTAGTTGAAAAATGTTTTAGTATTCGTCTGCAACCTTCATCTAAGAGAAGATCCTATAAGTGTTGAATATCAAAAAATTATCGATTTTACAAGCGGACTGGTTTTTGGGGCTGCTAATCGTATTGTTTTTTGCTTTCAGTGCAGGCACGGATTTAATGCAGAGCCTTGAGCGAAAGGCCTATGATATCGGCCTATTGGCAACATCAAGAATTCCCAGTGATAAAGTGGCAGTTATTGCGATTGACGATAGAAGTATCTCAAATCTTGGTCGCTGGCCTTGGCCGCGTTCAAAACAGGCAGATATGTTGAAACTGCTTTCTGATAGCCATGCCAAAGTTATTGGCACGTCTGTGTTGTTTTTCGAACCACAAGTTGATGCCGGCATGAAATACATAAGCCGCATTAAATTGTTACTTGAATCGCCTACCCTCAAGAGTAATTCTGCAACACAACAAACTGAGTTGGATCAATTGAAGGAAATAGCTATTGAAGCGGTTAGCAATCTGGACAATGATAACAAGCTCAGTTCAAGTGTATTAAACGCCAATAATGTACTGTTGCCGATGTATTTTGAATTGGGTGAGCCACAAGGCAAGGAGAGTACCCCAGTACCAGAATTTGTTCTAAAAAACAGTTTGACCAATGTTAACGGTTCCAATGGCAAATTGCCTATATCCGCTTCACAAATTCAATACCCAATTGCCCAACTGGGCGGAGTTGCCGCTGGCATAGGCCATGTGAATACAATTTTTGATATTGACGGGAGTGTGAGAACTGAACCCCTGGTGGTGAAATATTTTAATCATATGTATCCCTCTCTGCCATTACTCCTGGCCGCTAAGAGCCTAAATCTTGAAATCAAGGATATCGTAGTAAACCTGGGGAAGGGCGTGAAGCTTGGTAATTTGAATATCCTGACAGATGATGCTTTACGCATGAGTACATTTTTTTATAAGGATCGTGATGGTTCTGCGGCTTTTCAAGTGGACTCGTTTTATGATGTGCTGAGTGGAAAAATCCCCCCGGACAAATATCGTGACAAGATTGTGTTGATAGGGGCATCTGCTGCCGGTGTCGGTACCTCTATGGTAACGCCGGTGTCAGCTAATATGCCGTCTGTATTGCTCCTGGCTCATTCTGTTTCTAGTATTCTCAAACAAGATTTTTTTGTTTCCCCGTCATGGGGGAGCAAAGCGCAAATAGTCATATTTGTTGCAATGGCGTTGTATTTGATATTTATATTGCCACGTCTGACAGCAGGGATGGGAGCCGTAATAACAGGTGTTTTGTTTGTCGCCTTACTGAACGCACATTTTATCCTAATGATCTCGCATGCGATGTGGTTGCCACTGATGGTATCAGCAAGCATGTTACTTGTTGGTCATTTATTGCTTACGACCAAACACTTTTTTCGAACCGAAAAAGGCAAAATCAAATCTGATGCAGATTCGGCCGAAAGCAATCGTATGCTTGGCCTCGCGTTTCAGGGGCAGGGTCAGCTTGATATCGCGTTTGATAAATTTCGCAAGGTGGAAATTGATAACAGCCTGATGGAGGTTCTGTACAACCTGGGGCTGGATTTTGAGCGTAAGCGTCAGTTCAACAAGGCAGAATCTGTATTTAAATACATGGCGGAATATAATCCAAAATTCCGTGATCTAGAAACAAGGTTGGTGCAATCAAAAGCAATGTCAGAGACGATGATACTGGGTGGTAGCACAGGTAAAACAAATGACAGTACGCTTGTGTTGAATAAGGCTGGCGTGTCAAAGCCCATGCTGGGGCGTTATGAAATTGAGAGCGAGTTGGGTAAGGGGGCAATGGGTGTTGTTTATCAGGGCAAAGACCCCAAAATTGGCCGAGTGGTTGCTATCAAGACAATGGCATTAACCCAGGAATTTGAAGCGGATGAGTTGAAAGATGTCATGGAACGGTTTTTCCGTGAGGCAGAAACAGCTGGGCGTTTAAATCATCCCAATATCGTGACCATGTATGACGCCGGAGAGGAACATGACCTCGCATACATCGCGATGGAATTCCTTAAAGGTAAGGATTTGGGGCCGAATACCAAGCTGGATAACCTGTTACCCATTCCAAAGGTTATGAGCATATTGGTCAGGGTTGCAGAAGCTTTATCTTATGCGCATTCCCTTAATGTGGTCCATCGTGATATCAAACCGGCCAACATTATGTATGACGCGGCGAGTGATACTGTCAAAGTGACCGATTTTGGTATTGCACGAATAACCGACTCGTCAAAAACAAAAACCGGTATGGTGCTAGGCTCACCCTCATATATGTCCCCCGAGCAGTTGGCAGGCACGAAAATTGAGGGGGCTTCAGATTTGTTCTCGTTGGGTGTGACCATGTACCAATTGCTCTGTGGTAAGCTTCCATTCTATGGGGATTCAATGGCTCAACTCATGTTCCGTATCGCCAATGAACCGCATATAGACATACTGACTGTCAGATCCGATATTCCGGTATGTGTAACTGGCATTATAAACAAAGCGCTGGCAAAAAATGTGGCCGATCGCTATAAAAATGGGGCTGAAATGGCTGAAGCAATTAAAAAGTGTGCCGCTAGTTTTCAGGGATAGTTATGGATATAGAGAACGCACTAGAAATAGTTAGCATGACCCATCCTGGCATGGTACGTGCACACAATGAAGATAGTGTTGCCTGTGAACCTTCCTGCGGTCTGGTAGTTTTGACCGATGGAATGGGTGGCTACAATGCGGGAGAAGTGGCAAGCGGAATTGCGGTTTCTGTAGTCTCGTCAGAAGTGAAACACTTTTTGGAAAATGCCAATCCGGAAGACAAGGACGAAATAAGCGGAGAAGATGTTGCGGTGGTTTTGTTGCGTAACAATGTGCAAAAAGCCAATTCTTCCATTTACCATGCCGCTCACAGTCAACCACAGTACGCGGGTATGGGTACGACTATAGTTTCAGGATTGTTTTACGACAACCGGGTCGCCGTAGCGCATATTGGTGACTCTCGCATGTATCGTTTGCGTGGAGAAGTTTTTGAAAGTATTACCCGCGATCACTCCTTGCTTCAGGAGCAAATAGATAGCGGAATGATTAGCAAGTCGGAAGCGAGGATATCGCAGAATAAAAATTTGGTTACCCGAGCTGTTGGTATCGATGCAGTAGTAGAAACGGAAATTCATGTGCATGATGTAAAACGGGGGGACATTTATTTGCTTTGTTCTGATGGCCTGAATGATATGGTTGAAGATGATGAAATCGCCGAGACGGTTACCACCTTGAAATCAAATTTAAATTTATTGGCTGCGCAGTTGATTCAGGCTGCCAATGATTATGGCGGTCGAGATAATGTTTCAGTTATTCTGATAAAAGTGAAAGGCGACTTTGCTGCGCCACATGGTATTTATGGGAAGATTTTATCTTGGTTTAAGAGTTAATTACGAGGAATGACGATATGGCAGCAAAAATAATACTCAGCATGGATGGTGTGGTGCTGCAGGAATATGCGCTGAGCAAAGAGCGTATGACGATAGGACGCAAGGCGCATAACGACATCGTGATCGATAATCTTGCGGTTAGCGGTGAGCATGCAGCGATTGTGACGATCCAGAATGACTCGTTTCTGGAAGATCTGGACAGTACAAATGGCGTCATGGTTAATGGTGCGGCAACCAAAAAACATTTTTTGCAAAACAATGATGTTGTTGAGATAGGCAAATACAAGGTTAAATATCTGAATGACCAGCCTACCCAAACTACCGCAGCTGATTTTGAAAGAACAATGGTGCTACGATCCCCGGTTAAATCGGCAGGAGTAAAACCCACGCTTGCTACTACTCAGGCGATACCAACGGTAGTTACAACAGAAGATGCGCTTGATGCCACGGGAAAATTCAATGCGACTGGCCCCATAACAGGGGCCGTGGCAAGGCCAACGCCAACGCCAACGCCAACGCCAACGCCAACGCCAAAAACACCGGAGGGTGACAAGGCCTCTACCCAGGCACCTGCTGTGGTGCAGATTTTAAATGGACCCAATGCCGGTAAAGAACTTGAACTTATTAAGAATCTGACAACCTTAGGCAAGCCCGGAGTCCAGGTTGCGGTATTGGCAAGGCGCCCCCATGGCTATTTCCTCACGCATGTGGAAGGGGTGACTTTCCCGGTAGTCAATGGTGAGTCATTGGGGGAGCATCTTCGCCAATTGAACAACCATGACATTATTGAGTTGGCAGGCGTGAAAATGGAATTTTATTTCAAAACATAAACATTTAATCAACTTGCCTGCTGAATTTCCAAGGTACATGGGTTGGTATGTCTGGCTATTTGGTAACGATAGTTAAAGAGTGAGATAGGCAACAAATATGTTTCCTGGAAAAGTGAGTGGCTACGATGAAGCTAAGAATTCTTGGTTGCAGAGGAGGAATCGGTGGCGACTTACGAACCACCTTCATGTTGCCCGATGCTGGAACGGGAGTGGGCGATCTCGAATTGGAATAAATGAGACTAATTGATCATGTTTTTCTCACACATTCACATTTTGGTTATATCTGTCATTCTCTTTATTTTGGATATTGTCGAATCCACGCGTATACGCCCCCTTAACGATATATGCGATTGAAGAGACATTAGATACACTCAAGCAGCACCTATTTAATTGGAAGATATGGCCCGACTTCAGCTAGATTCACAACACAACAACCCTATATGCGGTATCAGGCTATATCGGTAGGAGAAACGCTTAATTTGAATGGGCAAGCAATTACTGTTCTGCCCGCGAGTCATGTGGTGCCTACGGTGGGATACCGGTTGGATAGTGGTAAGTGCAGCCTGGTTTATACGGGAAACACATCAACCCAAAATTTTTTTTGGGGGGACATCCCAAACAAGATAAGCAACTTTGGATATTTAATTATTGAAACTGCGTTCTCCAATGCCGATAAAGAATTGGCGGTGTTGTCCAAGCGCCTGTGCCCCAATTTACTGGCAGAGGAATTGTTATATTTAAACACACGCCACAAATATTTATATCGCATTTAAAGCCGGGCGAAAGCGAACTAACCATGAAGGAAATAAAAGCGTGTGTAAAAGGCTTTACGCCATGCATGCTGACCAACGGTCAAGTAATTGAATTTTGAGTCCTGGGGATTGTCGCACGAAAATGTGCATATCGAGGACTGTGTATCCAAGTTGAGGAGTAGAGGATGAGTAACGCATTAAGTTCTGAACGGAGAGGTAATCCAAGTGATATGTCGGCAAAATTAGAACTCACCCGAAATCTGAATCATGTGACAAATAAAATTCACGCAACCAGCAATATTGATGAAATTATGCTGGATGTCAGTAAGGATATTTGTACATTGTTTAATGCGGACAGATTAACGATCTATATCGTCGGCGAAGATAAGTCCTCATTGGTCTCAAAAGTGAAGACGGGCTTGAACTCATTCAAAGATCTTAAATTGCCAATAGCCGAGCAAAGCATTGCAGGATATGTA